>Ga0137412_10003130_pt1 | contig 13209 bp, 13 predicted proteins | sample CZODoug2_1_16fun_FD_122160 | JGI IMG/M metagenome (GOLD analysis project Ga0137412, IMG submission 122160) | Vadose zone soil fungal communities from Angelo Coast Range Reserve, California, USA - CZODoug2_1_16fungal (Hybrid Assembly) | ecosystem: Environmental > Terrestrial > Soil > Vadose zone... | reverse complement strand
CGTTTACCCCGACCCGGTCGGGGCGTTAATACTTGCTAACTTCTAAGCCCCCTGCTTCTTCGCGCCCCAACCCGGCGGCATCAACGTGGTGCTCAAATCCACGCCCGACAAATCCACATTCTGCAGGTTCGTCTCCCGCAGAATCGCGATTCCCATGTCCGCCCCCGCAAACTTCGCACCATCCAGTTGCGCATCCCGGAAGTTCACATTCCGCAACATGGCCTTCTGGAAATTAGCGCCGGTCAGATCGCACCTAAAAAACTCCACGCCGCTGGCCTGCGCTTCCGCCAGGTTCGCCCCCGGCAAAAACGCTTCCGTCAGGTCAACCTTCCGCAGATCTGCCTTCCGAAGATTCGCTCCCGACAGATCCGCTCCCAGCAACCGCGCCCCACGCAAGTCGCTGCCTTCCAGATTCGCATCCTTCAGGATCGCCCCCGCCAGGTTCATCTCTTTCAGATCTGCCCCGGACAGATCCGCTCCCGCCAGGTCCGCCCGCGCTCCGCCTTCTTTGTTGGCCCAAAAAAATTCGTGGGCCTTAAGGATCTCTTCGAGTGACTTGCCGTTGTGCTTAATCTTTTTCAAGCTTCTCAGTCCCATAGTGGTTTCTTCCTCTCGTTCTCTGAACTTCTATTTTAGCGAATCCCGCTGCACTCGGGAACTATTCCTCGGCCTGCCCGAAGCCCGCCGTCCGACCGCTGTGCTACTCTGCCTTCGTGAAGAGATTCCTCCTTCGCGCCACTCTGACGCTTCTGGCTGCCCTCCCGGCCGGCGCTTCCGTGCGCGCGCAGGAAGATGAAATCGTCGCCAACCTAGCCGGCGGCCGCGCCATCATCCATGTCGCCAACGACGCCATCCTTTTCGCCGCCATCGATCACCCGCTCGAATCCAAATCTGTTCCTCCTCGCGTCGCCGCGATTGACGCCCGCCACATCGGCATTTTTTTCGGCGCATCCGAATGGCAGGTGACCTCGCAACCCCGGCCCATTCGGCTCGACCGGGATATCCCCCACTTTGGCGCTATGGATCCCCACGCTGTCCCGGAAGGCGGCGCCGAAGAAGAAGGCGGCGAGCCATGGCACCGCGCTCACGGTGCTGTTCGGCTCCAACATGGGCACCGCCGAGGAGCTGGCGCGCTCGATTGCCGAGGCGGGCGAGGCGCAGGGCTTCACCACGACCCTGGCCAGCCTCGACGATCAGGCGGGCAAGCTTTTAGCCGAGGGCGCGGTGGCGATCGTCTGTGCCTCCTACAATGGTGGGCCGCCGGACAATGCCGGCGCCTTCCTCAAGAGTCTGCGCGAGGCCGAGCCAGGATCGCTGAAAGGCGTCCGCTATACTGTGTTCGGTTGCGGCAATCGTGACTGGGCCTCGACCTACCAGGCGATCCCGCGCCAGCTCGACGAATTGCTGGCGGAAAAAGGCGCGGAGCGGATCTACGCCCGCGGCGAAGGCGACGCCAAGGAGGACCTCGACGGCCACTTCCAGGCGTGGAACGAGCCGCTGCTGCCGGCGCTGGCTGAAAAGCTGGGCGTCAAGCTCGAACCCGACGGGACTGCTCCTCATGAGCCGCTTTACCAAGTGCAGGCGGTCGACAAGCCGCCGGCCAATCTCCTGATCGGCGGCGCGGGCGCGCTGCCGATGCGCGTCCTGGTGAATCGCGAGCTGCAGAACGCCGCCAAATCGGAACGCAGCACGCGGCATATCGAGGTGCTGTTGCCCGACGGCGTCAGCTACCGCGCGGGAGATCATCTCAGCATCGTGCCGCAAAACGGCGCCGCGCTGGTCGAGCGCGCGATCCGGCGCTTCGGCTTTGTGCCGGGTGCCCATGTGATGCTGGCGGCTGCCGAAGGAAGACGCGCGGCGCTGCCGGTCGGCGAAGCGGTCGCGGTTCATCGCCTGCTGTCGGACTTCGTCGAGCTGCAGCTTCCTGCCACGCGCAAGCAGATCCAGACCCTGGCGCAGCACACACGCTGTCCGTTCACGCGGCCGAAGCTCGAATCGCTTCTCGATGAGGAGCATTTTCGTTCGGAGATCCTGGCCAAGCGCACCTCCGTGCTCGACCTCCTGGAGCTCTATCCGGCGTGCGAGCTGCCGTTCGCCGCCTTCCTCGAAATGCTGCCGCTGATGACGCCGCGCTATTATTCGATCTCGTCCTCGCCGATCGCCGACGGCACCCGCTGCTCGATCACCGCGGCCGTGGTCGCGGGCCCGGCGCGCTCGGGGTCCGGCGTCTATGAGGGCGTCTGCACCGGCCACCTGGCGCGCCAAGCCGCCGGCGGCACGGTGCAGGCCTTCGTCAAGGAGACCAAGGTGGGCTTCCGCCTGCCGGTCGATCCGGCGGCGCCGATCGTCATGATCGGCCCGGGGACAGGCGTGGCACCCTTCCGCGGCTTCCTGCGCGAACGCGCCGCCCTCAAGGCGCAAGGCCGCAGCCTGGGAGCGGCGATGCTGTTCTTCGGCTGCCGCCATCCCGAACAGGATTTCATCTATGCCGACGAGCTCGCGGAACACGCCCGCGCGGGTATCGTTGACCTGCATGTCGCATTCTCGCGCCATGACGGGAAGAAGACCTACGTGCAGGATCTTTTAAAGGACCAGGCCGACCGCGTGCGCGTCCTGATCGAACAGGGCGCCATCGTCTATGTCTGCGGTGACGGTGGGCGCATGGAACCCGACGTGAAACGTGCACTGGCGGCGATACACGGCGAGGCTGGCGTGGCGAAGCTCGCGGCCGACAACCGCTACGTGCTCGACGTGTGGGCAGGCAGCTGAGCCTCGCCTCGAACCGGGACGCCGAGCGCGCCCGCGATCTGCGCCGCATCAAGCTGGCGGCGACGGCGTTGCTGGTCTTCACGGCGGCGCTGTTCCTGGTGGCACGGCACTACGAGCCGACGCACTGGGCCTGGGGTTACGTCGCGTCGTTCGCCGCGGCGGCGACCGTGGGCGGGCTTGCCGACTGGTACGCCGTGGTCGCCCTGTTCCGCCGGCCGCTCGGACTGCCGATCCCGCACACGGCGATCATCCCGCGCAATCACCTGCGCATCGCCGACACCCTGGGCGAGTTCATCGAGACGAATTTCCTCGCGCCCGAGCCGGTCGAGAAGCGACTGGGTGAAGTCGATTTCGCCGCCCTCGTGGCGGACTGGCTGGTCGAGCCCGAACGCGCCGCCGCCCTGGCGGACTTTGTGTTGCGTCTGTTGCCGCAGACCCTGGGCGCCATCGAACAGTCCGGCCTGAAGGGCTTTTTGGGCAAGCGCATCATGACGGAACTGGAACGGGTCGAGCTGGCGCCGCTGGCTGCGGGGCTGCTGAGCGCCGTCACCGAGAAGGGCCGGCACCAGCGCCTGCTCGACGAACTTTTGGGCGCGCTGGAGAAAGTCCTGACCAACGAGGAGACGCTGGCGGCCTTGCGCGAAAGGATCCGCAAGGAGCTGCCGGCGCTGTTCAACCTCTACCGGGCCGATGCCTATCTCTTGCGCAAGATCGTCGCTTCGACCAGCGGCTTCATCCAGGACGCTCGGGCCGATCGCCGGCATCCGCTGCGCGTGGAGTTCGACAGTTTCGTGACAGGATTCATCGAACAGCTGCGCAGCTCGCAAGCCTTTGCGCGGCGCGCCGAGCGCCTCAAGCGCGACCTGCTGGCGCGACCCGAGATCACCGCCATCGCCGAAGGCGCCTGGGAGAGCCTGCGGACCTTCCTCGAGCAGGATTCGCGGGCCCCCGACAGCCAGATCCGCCGCCAGCTCGAAGCCATGCTGGTCGATATCGGCGGCCAGCTCGCGCGTGACCCGGCGATCCGCGCCGAGATCAACCGCGGCATGGTGCGTGTACTTGCCGACTTTGTGCAAAGCCAGAAGAGCGGCGTCGGGCGCTTCATCGCCGACCAGGTGAAGGCGTGGGACATCGACATGCTGATCGGCCGCATCGAGCTCACCGTGGGACGAGATCTGCAATACATCCGGTTTAACGGAGCTTTGATCGGCGGCCTGGCCGGTTTGGCCTTGCATGCGCTGGAGCAGGGGTTGAAGCTTGGCTCCTAATAACCGACTGGAGGTTCGCATGGCTGACGCACCGCAGAACTTCACCGACATGTTCAAGAACCTGGGCGAGCAACTCAAGATCGCGCCGTTCGACATGACGAAGATCATGGAACATCAACAGAAGAACCTGGAGGCCATGACCAAGTCGTGGCAGGCGATGACGGGTGGCGCCAACGAGATCGCCAAGAAGCAGCGCGAGATTTTCGAGGCGGCGGTGAAGGACGTCACCGCCATGGTGCAGGAATACAAGCCCGGCGGCAGCCCGCAGGACATCATGGCCAAGCAGGCCGAGTTCGCGAAGAAGGCGATGGAGGCTGCGATCGCCAACACGCGCGACATCGCCGAGCTGGTGCAGAAGTCGACCGCCGAGGCGTTCAAGATCGTGCAGGACCGGATGAAGGAGTCCTACGAGGAGATCCGCACCACCGTCGAGAAGAAGATGTAGTTAGCTCCGCCGCCAGTCCGGAAACACCAGGCTCTTCCAGCCGGAGCGGTCGAACTTCCTCCACTGACCCTCGGGCTGGGCCAGCCGGTCGGCGACGGCATAGACGGCGGCCGGATGATGGCCGAGCCCGCAATGGCTGCCGTAGACCTCGATGTTCTCGACTTGCTCGCGTTCCTCGTTGACGCAGGTCTGCCAGGCGCAGATGCCGTCGGAACGGCTGAAGATCGAAGTGGTGGGCACCGGCGGCGGCTCGCTGAGAGGTCCCGCGATGTGCCCGTCGCTGTCCTCGACCCTTTGGCCGGAGGCGAACTCGTAGACCTTCCAGGCGTTGGTTGCCTTGGGGTTGCCGGTGAACGGGCTGCCCAGGCTGATCACGCACCGCACCTTGTCGGGCAGCAGCTTGGCGAGCTGGCGCGCGTAGATGCCGCCCAGACTCCAGCCGACCAAGCTGAGCTTGCGCCCGCCATGACGATCGTAGAGTTCCTCGACCCGCTCCAGCATGTCGGGCTCGACGCCGGGGCGCAGGCCGAGATTGCGACCCTGCTTCCAGCCGTGCACGGCGTAGCCCTGCGCCTTCAGGAAACTCCTGAGCGGCTGGGTCGAGAAATCGCTGGCCAGGAGACCGGGCAGCACCAGCACCGGGTGTCCGTCGCCGCGCGGCGCGGCGGCGAGCCACGGCCGCAGCAGCATGAAGGCGCCCAGCTCCTGCAGGGCGCGGCCTTCGAGCAGCAGCAAGGTTCGCGAGGGGGGACGCAACGCCTGGGCCGTGGCCGTCATTTGGCTTCCTTGTTCGTTCGAACTTGTTCGTTCACACGACGGTCTCACATATCGGAACTGGCTAAAAGGGTTTCAACCGGCCACGACCGCCTTCTTGAGCTCGTCCGCCGCCTCGACGAGATAGTCGCCGAGACGGCCGACATCGGGTACCGCGCGACGATCGGCGGTGAGGCCGAAATTGAGCGCATCCATGTAGCTCTGCACCGTGATGTTGAGCGCAGCGCCGTGCGCGGCGATCGACACCGGATGCAGCGCCGTCACCTTGGCGCCGGCGCAGTAGAGCGGCATCGGCGGGCCGGGCACGTTGGAGATCGTGACGTTCATCGGCATCGGCAGACGATCCGCGAGGCCGCTCCGGCCATAGACCAGCATGACGAGCTGCAGCAGGATCGGCGCGCCGACGAAGGCGAAATCCTGCGGCACGGCATCGCGGAACGTGCCGGCGAGCTGCTTGGCCTGCGACGAGGATCTGACGATGGCGGCGAGCCGCTCCGCCGGATCGGCGATGTCGGTCGCGATCTGGCAGAGCATGCCCGAAACCTGGTTGTTCTGTCGCGTGTCGCCGGGCTCGCGCAGGCTGATCGGGACGCCCGCGATCAAGGGCTTGTCGGGCAGCTGGCCTTTTTCCTGGAGATAGCGACGGAGCGCGCCGCTGCACACCGCCATCACCACGTCGTTCAGCTTGGCGCCGCCCGCCTTGGCGATTGCCTTGGCGTCGCCGAGCGAGATCGTGCGCGCGGCATAGCTGCGCTCGCGGGTGATGGTGGCATTGAACGGCGTTTTAGGCGCATCCAACGTCGGCAGCTGCGTGACCAGGCTCTGCAGCGTGCCGAGTGCCTTCGGCATCTCGCCCGGCTTGGCGAGGAAGGCGTCGGTCATGGCGTTCACGATGGCGGGTGCGGCTTCCCACATCTTCAATTGCTGGCGCATCATGTTGCCCATGATGTCGGCGATGCCCTTCACCGGATCGACGGCCGTCGGCGAGCTGGGCGCCGGTTTGGGCGCGGCAGGTTTGGGTGGCGGCGGCGCCACCTCGCGCGGCACAGCCGTCACGTCGTACAGCGCCTTGTTGATCGCCATGCCGGCGCCGCCATCGATCGCGGCGTGATGGACCTTCGAGTAGAGAACGCCCTGGCCGTTCTCGAGGCCCGTGATGACGTAGAACTGCCAGAGCGGACGGCTGCGATCGAGCGTGTTGGCGTGCAGGCGGCCGATCACTTCCTCGAGTTGCGCCTCGGTGCCGGGCGCGGGCAATGCCGTCTCGCGCAGGTGGTAGTCGAGGTCGAGGTCGAGGGCGTCGACCCAGCCGGGATGGTCGAGATCGTAGAGCGACGGCGCCAGGCGCTTGGAGAAGATCGGGATGGTGTGCAGGCGGCTTTCAAAGAAGCGGCGGAAGTGCCGGTAGAAACTGCCCTCGAATCCCTCGGGAAGCTGAAAGTAGGTCAACCCCGCCACGTGCATGGGGGTCTCGGGCGTCTCGAGATAGAGGAACGAGGCGTCGATGCCTGACAGCTGCTGCTGGTCCATGGCGTCCTCCCGAAAAGCGCCTTCGGCTTCTTGCTTGGCCGAGTTGTCCTCTGAATCGATAGTCTAATCAATTGAAAAACAAAGATAATTATCTTTTCTTCTCGCACTGCACAAATTTATGTTGCAACGCACCATAGTGATCACATATACGCCCCGCCAGTAGTACACACCCACCCGTACCCAACCGCATCAGGGGACCGACCATGACCACCGCCACGACCCCGCTCGACAACGTGATCGAGCATGCCACCGAGAGCACCAAGGCCGCCAGCGAGCGCGCCCGCGAGTTTGCCCAGATCGGCGTCCGCAAGGCGACCGAGGGCTTCGAGCAGATCAGCAAGGCCGCGCAGACCGCGACGGAAGAGCTGAACAGCCAGATGACCCAGGCCCGCGAGGGCGCCACCAAGGCCGGCCTCAAGCTGCTCGAGGTCGCCAAGGAAGACGCCGACGCGAGCTTCGCCGCGGTGCGCGATTTCCTCGCCGCCAAGTCGCCGATCGAGGCGTTCGACGTCTCGGCCAAGTACTGGCGCGGCCGCCTGGAGGCTCGCATGGCGCAGGCCCAGGATCTCGGCGCCTACGTGCGCAAGGCCACCGACGAGGCCGTCCGTCCGATGCAGGAGCGCATCGAGAAGTTCGCCAAGGCTGCCGCTTAATTCTTGCCGGAGCGCGGACCTCTTAGGGCGGGGGTTACCCCGCCCGCGTCTGCATCATGATCATGAGCGGGCCTGGAGGCCCGCGCTCCCGGAAGAAGGCCCGTTCGCGAGGACGGGCCTTTTCTATGCGCCGATCGTGGCGAGCACGAAGCGCACGCGCTCCTCGACCGGTACAAGCGGCAGGGCCACGAGTTCGTAGCCGCAGTTCGAATACGCCACCACCATCGCTTCGTAGGTACGCTCCGCCTCCTCGGGCGTCTGCTTTCGTTCGGCATCTTGGCCGAAGATCGCGGGCCACGGCGGCGCGAGGAAGACCCGACGGTTGTAGCGGAAGCGCTCGGCCGCTCGCGTCACATGCGACGGCACGGGACGTCCCAGCAGATGGAAGTAGCCGACCATGTCGGGAACGCCGCGATCGAAGAACACGGGTCCGGTCTCGGCTTGCGCCATGCGGTGCGAGCGCAACTCCCACGACAGCATGAGTTCGGCGAAAGCCAGCGGGTCGCGGCGGGGCAGCGCCGGTCCGTCGATGGCGATCTGGTCCTGGATGATGGCGCGGCCGGCTTCGATCGAGTGCGCATAGCCTCTGCGGCCGAGCGCCTCGATCAGCGTGCTCTTGCCCGATCCCGGGCCACCGGTAATCACGTGGAAGCGTTCAAAGTCGGACATGACTATACTGATGCCAAAGCGTGGTCTCGGGAGGGGGCATGGATCGGTTCTGGCTCAAGAGTTATCCGCCAGGGGTGCCGTCGGACATCGACCCCTCGGTCTATCCCAGCGTCGTGGCGCTGATCGAGGAAAGCTTCGCCAAGTATCGCGACCAGAAGGCCTATGTCTGCATGGACAAGGCGTTGACCTTCGGCGAGGTCGACACGCTCTCGCAAGCGCTCGCCGCCTGGCTGCAGAGCCGGGGCCTGAAGCGCGGCGCGCGGGTGGCGATCATGATGCCCAACGTGCTGCAGTATCCCGTCGCGGTGGCCGCCGTGCTGCGGGCGGGCTTCATCGCCGTCAACGTCAATCCGCTCTACACCGCGCCCGAGCTCGAGCATCAGCTCGAGGATTCCGGCGCGGAAGCCGTGATCGTGCTGGAGAATTTCGCCAGCACCCTGGAGCAGGCGCTCCGCGCGGGCGGGGCCAAGACGGAGGTCAAGCATGTCGTCGTGGCCTCGATGGGCGACCTGCTGGGATTTCCCAAGGGCCTGATCGTGAACTTCGTGGTGCGCACCCTGCGCAAGATGATTCCGGCCTTCACCCTGGCCGGGCACTTCAAGTTCAACGACGTGATCGCTGCCGGCCGCGCGATGGCTTTGGCCCGACCCGACCTCGGCCCCGACGACGTGGCGGTGCTGCAATATACCGGCGGCACCACGGGCGTGGCCAAGGGTGCCACCCTGCTGCACCGCACGATCGTGGCCAACCTGCTCGCCTCCGAGGCGTGGATGCAGCCCGGCCTTAAGCGCAAGCAGCTCACCGGGCAGTTCACCATCGTCTGCGCCCTGCCGCTCTATCACGTCTTCGCCTTCATCGCCTGCGGGCTTTTAGGCATGCGCACCGGCGCGCTCAACATCCTCATTCCCAATCCGCGCGACATGAAGGGCACGGTCAAGGAACTCGCCAAGTACCGCATCAACATCTTTCCCGGGGTGAACACGCTGTTCAACGGGCTCGCCAACCAGCCCGACTTCGCCAAGCTCGATTTCTCGGGGCTCGCCATCACCAACGGCGGCGGCATGGCGGTGCAGGAGGCGGTGGCCAGGAAGTGGCTCGCCATCACCGGCTGCCCGATCGTCGAAGGCTATGGCCTCAGCGAAACCTCGGCCGGCGTCACCTGCAATCCCACCGACTCGGAGGCCTATACCGGATCGATCGGCCTGCCGCTGCCCAACGTCGAGATCAAGCTTCTGGACGACCACGGCAAGGAGCTGCCGCTGGGCGAAGCGGGCGAGATCGCCATCCGCGGGCCGCAGGTCATGCAGGGTTACTGGCAGCGGCCGGACGAGACCGCCTTGGTCATGACGCCGGACGGCTTTTTCAAGTCGGGTGATATCGGCGAGATGGATGCGCGCGGCTATATCAAGATCGTCGATCGCAAGAAGGACATGATCATCGTCTCGGGCTTCAAGATCTTTCCCAACGAGATCGAAGCCGTCGTCGCCAGCCACCCGGGCGTCCTGGAATGCGCCGTGGTCGGCGTGCCGGATACAAGCTCCGGCGAGGCGGTGATGCTGTTCGTGGTCAGGAAGGATCCATCACTCACCAAGGAAGCGCTGGCCGAGTATTGCAAGCAGCAGCTCACGGGATACAAGCGGCCGAAATACATCGAGTTCCGCGACGAGCTGCCCAAGACCAATGTCGGCAAGATCCTGCGGCGCGAACTGCGCGACGGCATGTTGAAAAAGGCGGCCTGAACGGCGCCCCTGATTTAGCGCGCCGCCTGCAACCTCACCCACCCGCCCGCGTTCACCGGGGGAGATTTACCCCTTGAGGAGGGTGCGATGACGCCAGCCAAGTTTTTTGTCGTGGCTGCAGTGGGCCTGTCCGCCACTGCCTGCAGCTATTCGAACACCACCACTGCCTCCGTTCCACCGAGCCCCTACCGCAGCGGCGCGGAGCAGGCCTGTCTGGATTACGGCTTCAACCCCGGCACCGACTCCTACAATCGCTGCGTCGTGCGGGAAGCCCAGTCCCGCGCTGTTGGCCGCATGCCGGCTGACTACGCCATGGCCCGCCTCAACGCCGATGCCCGGGACGCCTGCTATTCTTACGGCCTGACTGTCGGCAGCGCGCCCTATGACCGCTGCGTCGGCCGCGAGATCGAGGCCCGCCGCTATAGCCAGCAGGCCGTCGTGACGTCGGCGCCGGGTAGCTATTATCCATCGACGACTGTCTATACGACGACGCCTGGGTATGCGCCCGCGCCGGTCGTCTATGCGCCGGCGCCGGTGACCTATGCGCCGGCCGCACCCACGCCGCCGGCGGGCGTTCAGGCCTTCCGCGATGAGTTCGGTTTCCGCTATGATGGCCAGGGGAACCGGATCGACGCTCAGGGCAACATCATCAGCCCGCAGTCGACCCGTCCCTGAACAGGGGGCGCGATGGCTGCGAGATGTTTGAGTGCTGCGACGCTGGTAGGTTTGACGCTGGCGGGCTGTAGCAATGTTCTGCCACGGCCCGACTACGTGGACGTCAAGACCCCGGCCGCCTTCCGCACCGAACCGGGAGGCGTTCGGATCGACAATGCGAGCTACACGCTCGACGCCGAGGGCTACCGCGTCGACCCGCAGGGCGAGCGGGTTGGCATGATCGACGTGCCGGCCAAGACCGAAGGCGACAACTCCAACGCCGTCGCCGGCTACTACATCAGCTCCACCGGGCAGGTCGCGCCCGGCCGCGTCGCCTCGACCAGCGACATCGTGGCCCCGCCGGGCAGCCAGCCGCTGCCCTCGCAGGTGCCGCAGCAGGCCCCGATCACGCCGGCGCCGGCCAACGTGCCGCCGCCGCCCGGTTACAAATAACCGGGCGCGGGGCGTTCGGCGTGCGCTACTCGATCTGAACCCCGGCCGCCCGGATCACCGGGGCCCACTTGGCGATTTCGTCCTTGATGAATTTCGCCGTCCGTTCGGGTGAGGTGTCAGTGGTCGGCACCGCGGCGATATCCTCCAGGAACTTGATCATGTCGGGATCGGCCATGAGCTTGCGTGAGGCTTGGTCGAGCGTGTCGACGGGCGGTTGAGGCATCCCAGCCGGTCCGAGGATGAGGTTGAAGGTGTAAGCTTCGTAGCCCTTCACGCCGGCCTCGATCATGGTGGGAATTTCCGGCGCGATCGCGGCGCGCTTGGCATGGGCGTAGGCCAGGATGCGGACCTTGCCGGCCCGATGCTGCTGCAGGGTCGTGCTGAAGGTCTCGAACATCCACATGACCTGGCCCGACATGAGGTCGTTCACCGCCGGACTCGAGCCTCGATAGGGGACATGGACGACATCCATGCCGCCGACCTCGCGTTTGAAGTATTCGGCGGCGAGATGGAGGATGCTGCCGGTGCCCGACGAGGCATAGGAATACTTGCCGGGGTTCTTCTTCATTTCCTCGACCAGGCCCATGACCGAAGGCGGCATCGAGGGATGCGTCACGAGCACCAGGGGATTGACGCAGATCGAGGAGATCGGCGTGAAATCCTTCACCGCATCGTAGGCCGGATGGACGAACGCCGTCGGATTGATGGCATGCGTCGAAGACGGTGCGAACAGCAAGGTGTAGCCGTCGGGCTTGGCGTTCTTGACCTCGACCGCGCCGATCGAGCCGGCGGCGCCGGCCTTGTTGTCGACGATCATGGTCTGGCCCAGAAGAGCCGTCATCTTCTCCGCGGTCTTGCGGCCGATGATATCGGTCGGGCCGGCCGGCGCGAACGGCACAACGAGGCGCACGATACGCTCGGGATACTTGCCCTCGGCGCGGACGATGGCGGGCGCGGCCAAGGTTGCCAGCGGCGCGCCCAGGCCCGCCGCCAGAAGGTGACGTCGTTTCATTTCAGTCCTCCCTTTACTCAACTACTTCAGTGTCTCGTTGAACAACTCGATCATGGCGTTCCACGACCGACGATCTGTCGCCTCGTGGTAGAAGAAGCCCTTCATGCCGCGCGAATCCGCCGCCGGATTGGTGAAACTGTGGCCGGCGCCGCCATAAAGCTGCAGGCGCCAGTCGACGCCGGCCGCCTTCATCTCCTTCTCGAAGTCGGCGCGCTGCTCGGGCGGGATGATCGGATCGTCGGCGCCGATGCAGACCAGCACCTTGCCCTTGATGTTGGCGGCATCCTGCGGCCGCGCGGTGGCGAGGCCGGAATGGAAGCCCACGATCGCCTTGAGGTCGCAGCCCGCGCGGCCGAGCTCGAGCGACGTGGTGCCGCCGAAGCAGTAGCCGATGGCGGCGAGCCGTGTCGCATCGACCTCCTTCTGGGATTTCAGCACGTCGAGGGCAGCGGTTGCCCGCGCCCGGATGCCGGTCGGGTCGGCGATCCAGGCGGCGATGCGCGGCCTGGCGTCGGCGAGATTGGCGAGCGGCTTGCCGTCGCCGTGATAGTCCATGGCGAAGGCGGCATAGCCCAGCCCGACGAGACGCGCCGCGATCTTCTTGGTGTGCTCGGTGAGGCCCGGTCCTTCATGGCAGACCAGCACGCCCGGCCGCTTCCCGGGCTTGCTGTCGTCGACGACGTACTGGCCAACCAGGCGCGCGCCATCCGCCCGGTACTCGATGTCCTGTGTATGCATGTCCTGAGTTTCCGTCCCCGCCGGACAGTAGCGGAGTCGGCTTGACCCGCCAACGGCCCGCCGCCACAAGTCGGCTCCATGGTCGATTCCGCAGCTCCCGTCGTCCGCTTCGCGCCCAGTCCCACGGGATTGCTGCATGTCGGAAATGTACGCGCGGCCTTGTTCAACTGGCTGTTCGCCAAGCGACACGGCGGAACCTTCATCCTGCGTCTCGACGACACCGACCGCGCGCGCAGCAAGCCCGAGTACGAGGCCGCCATCGGGCGTGACCTTCAGTGGCTCGGTCTCGACTGGGCGCGCAAGGAGAAGCAGTCGGACCGGCTCCCGCACTACGACGCGGCGCGCGACGAACTCATCGCCGCCGGCCGGCTCTATGCCTGCTACGAGACGCCGGAAGAGCTCGAGTTCAAGCGCAAGCGCCTGCTCGCCCAGGGCCGGCCGCCGGTCTACGACCGCGCAGCGCTAAAACTCTCCGACGCCGACCGGGCGCGGCTGGAGGGCGAGG
>Ga0137412_10003129_pt1 | contig 13210 bp, 12 predicted proteins | sample CZODoug2_1_16fun_FD_122160 | JGI IMG/M metagenome (GOLD analysis project Ga0137412, IMG submission 122160) | Vadose zone soil fungal communities from Angelo Coast Range Reserve, California, USA - CZODoug2_1_16fungal (Hybrid Assembly) | ecosystem: Environmental > Terrestrial > Soil > Vadose zone... | reverse complement strand
GGAGAACTTCGTTCCGAAGACCTGGTTGAAATCGGCGATTTCCGTCTGCGCCTTGACGCGGTAGAGCCCGCTCTGCTCGCGCACGATGTTGTCCTCCGAATCGTCGAAATCGTATTCGTCCTCGATGTCGCCGACGATCTGCTCGAGGACGTCCTCGATTGTGACCAGGCCCGCCACGCCGCCGTACTCGTCGACCACGATGGCCATGTGGTTGCGGTTCGCGCGGAATTCGCGCAGCAGCACGTTCAGGCGCTTGGACTCGGGCACGAACACCGCGGGCCTCAACATGTCGCGCACGTTGAACTCTTCCTCTCCGGCGTAGTAGCGCAGCAGGTCCTTCGCGAGCAGGACGCCGATGACGTCGTCGCGATTCTTGTCGATGACCGGGAAGCGCGAGTGCGCCGTGGCGATCACGTGCGGGATGAACTTGTCCGGGGTCTCGCTGACATCGATCATGTCCATCTGAGCGCGCGGCACCATGATGTCGCGCACCTGCATCTCCGAGACCTGCAACGCGCCCTCGATCATCGACAGGGCGTCGGCATCGAGGAGATTTCTCTCGAACGCCGAGTGCAGCAGCTTGAGCAGCTGCTCGCGGTCCTCCGGCTCGCGCATCAGCAGCGCAGAAAGCCGTTCAAGTAAGGAAGGTTTGTCCGATTCGTCCATGCTCGCGGCGGGGTCTTGTCCGGGCGCCAGTCCCCGGACCCGTCACCCCGAATCGTCGTAGGGATCAGGATAACCGAGTTTGGCGAGAAGCTTCTTTTCCAATGCTTCCATGCGCGCGGCCCCGCGCCGACCGGCGTGCCGATGACCCTGGAGATGCAGTAGTCCGTGCACTATCAAATGTGCGAAATGGGCATCCAGGGACTTTCCTTGGGCGAGCGCTTCACGCGCGATGACGGGGTAGCAAAGGACGATGTCGCCCTGCACCAAGCCACGCCGCGATGTGTAGGGGAAACTCAGCACGTTGGCTGCGTAATCGCGGCCGCGATAGCGACGGTTGAGAACACGAGCTTCGGCCGCTCCGACGATCCTCACGGTGATCTCGGCCGAAACCTTGAGCGCCGCGCGCGCCCAGCGACGGACTTGGGCCAAAGAAGGGACGGAAGCGGCGCGAGAGACGATCTGAAGATGGAGCGCGAGGCGAGGCGTTCGCCGGCGACGCGGTCGTGCTCGCGGCACGGCGGCTACTCGTCCCCGTGACGTTCGTACGCATCCACGATGCGCTGCACTAGCGGATGGCGAACGACGTCCTCGCTCTTGAACGCGGTGAAAGCGATTCCCGCGACGTCAGCCAGGATTTTCTGGACCGCCACCATGCCGCTCTTCTGCCCCCGCGCGAGATCGATCTGCGTGATGTCGCCGGTGACCACCGCCTTGGAGCCGAAGCCGATGCGCGTGAGGAACATCTTCATCTGCTCGGGTGTGGTGTTCTGCGCCTCATCGAGAATGACGAACGAGTGGTTCAGCGTGCGGCCGCGCATGTAGGCGAGCGGCGCGAGCTCGATCGCGCCGCGCTCGAAGAGCTTGCCGGCTTTGTCGAAACCCATCAGGTCGTAGAGCGCATCGTAGAGCGGCCGCAAGTAGGGATCGACTTTCTGAGCAAGATCTCCCGGGAGGAACCCAAGGCGTTCGCCCGCCTCGACCGCAGGCCGCACCAGCACGATGCGCTTCACCGCGTCGCGCTCGAGCGCGTCTACCGCACACGCCACAGCGAGATAGGTCTTGCCGGTGCCCGCGGGACCGATCGCGAAGGTGATGTCGTACTCGAGGATATTCTGGATGTACTGCCGCTGCCTGGGCGTGCGGCCGCGCAGGTCGTCCCGCCGCGTGAGAAGCGGCGTGTCATCCTTTGCTCGCGGGGAGCGGGCTTCGATCAGGCCGAGCTGAATGTCGTCCAGGGTGAGTCCGCGCTTTGCGTCGCCGTAGAATTTCTGCAGTACCTCGGCCGCTTTCGCCGCCTGCACTCCGCGCACGGTGAATCGCTCGCCGCGTCGCGCGATCGTGACATCCAGCGCGGTCTCGATCTGCCTCAGGTTCTCGTCCAGCGTCCCGCAAAGATTGGCGAGGCGCTGGTTGTCGACCGGGCTGAGGACGAGTTCCAGGGGCCGGGTCTTCAAAGGCCTACGCCGCAACGCGGACCTCGCCGCGCAGCGAATGGGACATCGCCGCGGTGACGGTCACCTCGACGAACTGCCCCACGAGGTGCCGGGGTCCGCGGAAGTTGACCATGCGGTTGTCTCCGCTGCGGCCCGACAGCTCCCCGGCGTCCCTGCGGGAGGCGCCTTCGACGAGAATGCGCTGGCGCGTGCCGACCCTGCATTCGCTGATCCGGCTCGCATGGCCGTCCACCTTCTCCTGCAGCCGGGCGAGCCGCGCGCGCTTCACTTCCGGCGGCGTATCGTCGGGAAGGTCGGCGGCGGGGGTTCCGGGCCGCCGGCTGTAGACGAACGAGAACGAATCGTCGAAGCCGATCTCGTCAACCAGTTTCAGCGTCGCCTCGAAATCCTGCTCGGTTTCCCCGGGGAAACCGACGATGAAATCCGAGGAGATGCTGATGTCGGGCCGTGCGGCGCGCAGCTTGCGCACGATCGACTTGTATTCGAGGGCCGTGTAGCCGCGCTTCATCGCCGCGAGCACCCGGTCGGAGCCCGACTGCACCGGGAGGTGCACGTGCGGAGCGAGCTTGTCGATCCGGGAGTGGGCGTCGACGAGACGTTGAGTGAATTCCCTGGGATGAGAGGTCGTGTAACGGATGCGCCCGATGCCGGGTATCTCGCCGACATATTCGAGCAACAGCGCAAGATCCGCGATCGCGGCGTCGGCGGTCCGCCCTCGATAGGCGTTGACGTTCTGCCCGAGCAAGGTCACTTCCTTCACGCCCTGGTCGGCGAGATCGGCGATCTCGGTGAGCACGTCCTCGAACGGGCGGGAAACTTCCTCGCCCCGCGTGTAGGGGACGACACAGAAACTGCAATACTTGCTGCAGCCCTCCATGATCGAAACGAAAGCGCTCGGCCCTTTCACGCAAGCCGGCGGGAGCTTGTCGAATTTTTCGATCTCGGGAAAGGAGACGTCCACCTGCGGGCGGCCGGAGCTTTGCCGCGCGTCGATCAATTCCGGAAGCCGGTGCAGCGTCTGCGGGCCGAACACGAGATCGACGTAGGGCGCGCGCGCGACGATGGCCGCGCCTTCCTGGCTGGCCACGCAGCCGCCCACGCCGATGAGCAGGTCGCGCCGCGCCTGCTTCAGGTGCTTCACGCGGCCCAGATCGTGAAACACTTTTTCCTGGGCCCTTTCGCGCACCGAGCAGGTGTTGAACAGGATCAAGTCCGCATTTTCAGGCTGGTCGGTGATCTCGAAACCTTTCGCCGCGCGCAGCACGTCCGCCATCTTGTCCGAGTCGTACTCGTTCATCTGGCAGCCGAAGGTCCGAATGAAGAGCTTTTTCGTCATGCTAGCCGCCCCGCCGCCTCAGCCGCGCGAGCTCATCGGGTGTCAGCAGCCACACGCGAAAAATTTGGCCGTCGCGATCCAGCTTGTAGGCGGCCCAGGCTCCCTCGCGCGGGATGCTCATCGGCATGATGATCAGGTTCTGCTGGTTTCGGACGGTCGCGCCGGCGGCGAGCTGCATCGCTTTGTCGTCCACGGTCACGGCCATCTCTTCGACGTGCCGGATGTAGCCTCGCCTGGAGTCCTCCGGGATGGGGCTCGGCCGTGTCTGAGCGAGGACCGCTACGGCCCCAAAGAGCACCGGCAGGAGCGCAAAGCATGCGGCGCGGCATCGGGCCATGATCGCTCGCTAGAGGAGAAATGGTGGCGAATCAGGGACTCGAACCCCGGACCTGCGGATTATGATTCCGTCGCTCTAACCAGCTGAGCTAATTCGCCACGGAAAACCGGAAATTATCCGTTTTGCATCCAATAGTTGTCAAGGAAGACTCGGGTACAATCCCCGAGTGGATTTCGACATCGTCATCGTCGGGGGAGGGCTTGCAGGGGCGAGCCTGGCGGCGGCGCTTGCCGAAAGCAGGTTAAGGCTTGCGCTCGTCGAGCGCAAGGCGCCGTCTTCGCCGGGTCCCGAGTGGGACTCGCGCGTCTACGCGCTGACTCCGGCGAGCACGGCGTTTCTCGATCGCGTCGGTGCGTGGCGGGGCTTCGAAGCCGGGCGCATCACGCCGATTTACGACATGCGGGTGTTCGGCGATGATGGGCGCTCGCGGCTCGATTTCTCTGCGTACGAGTCGGGGGTGCCGCAACTCGCGGCGACGGTCGAATCCGGGCGGCTTCACCATGCTCTGTGGCAAGGGCTCGAACGCCAGCGAAATCTTTCGTTGCTGTGCCCGGCGGTGCCCTCGGAGCTGTGCCGCACGCAGGATCGCGTCGAAATCCGTCTCGAGGACGGCAACGTGGTCACGGCGAAACTCGCGGTCGGCGCCGACGGAGCCGAGTCGTGGGTCCGGCGCGCCGCGGGCATCGAGGTCCGAAGCGGGAGCTACGCGCAGCTCGGCGTCGTCGCCAACTTCGCCTGCGCGTCGGCACATCGCAATATCGCGTATCAATGGTTTCGCCGCGACGGGGTGCTCGCGTATCTGCCACTGCCCGACCGACGTGTCTCGGTCGTCTGGTCCACACCGCTGGCGCAGGCCCGCGATCTGCTCGCCCTCGCGCCCGCGGCGCTTTGCGCTCGCGTGAGCGAGGCGGGCGACGGAGTGCTGGGCGCCCTGGAGCCGCTCACCCCGCCCGCCGGTTTTCCTCTGAGCCGAATGTTTGCCGATCGGATCGCGTACGGGAGAGTAGCGCTGATCGGCGACGCGGGGCACGTCGTGCATCCGCTCGCCGGGCAGGGAGTCAATCTGGGATTGGGCGATGCTCACTCTCTGGCCGGCCTGCTCCGCGATGCGCCTGACGCGGGAGATCGCCTCCTCCTGCGGCGCTATGAGCGCGCTCGGGCGGAGGATATACTGGCCTTGCGCTGGGTCACCGAAGGGCTTTTCCGGGTGTTTGGCGCCGAGCATCGAACATCCGCGGGAATCCGAAACTTCGGATTGAACCTGACCGATTCCAATCCGGTCGTAAAGACGTTGCTTGCGCGCCGCGCCATGGGAATAGGCGGGGTCCTTCATCACAGGGAACCACTATGAGTTTGCGACTGCCGGCTTTATTTCTCGCCGCGGCCTTTGCGACGGCGGCGTTGGCCGACGAGGCTTCGGTGAAGCGAGGCGTGGAGGCCCGCTTCGACGGAATCAAAGTGGACAGCGTGACCAGGACGTCCTATGCCGGCCTGTACGAAATCGTGGTCGGGGAGACGCTGTTCTATGCCGATGAGCAGGTAAACTTCGTGTTCAAGGGCGACATCATCGACGCGCGCTCCCAGAAGAATCTCACCGAGGAGCGCCAGCAGAAACTTACGGCGATCAAGTTCGAGGATCTGCCGCTCGATCTCGCCATCAAGCAGGTGCGCGGCAGCGGCAAGCGCGTGGTGGCCATTTTCTCCGATCCTTTCTGCCCCTATTGCAAGAGTCTGGACCGCGCGTTGGTGCGACAGGACGACATTACGATCTATACGTTTCTCTACCCCATTCTCCGGCCCGAATCGCCGGACAAGGCGCGAACCATCTGGTGTTCGCCGGACCGGGCCAAGGCCTACTACGATTTCATGTTGAACGGTCGCGAGCCCGCGGTTGCGCCTTCCTGTAACGCACCGGTCGACAAGTGGCTTGCCCTCGGCAAGAAGATCGGCGTGAGAGCGACGCCGACCAGCTTCACGACGAATGGGGAGAGAATCCTCGGCGCCCGCCCCGAAGAGCTGGTCAAACTGATGGGCGAAGGCAAGAAGTAGCTATTGAGGCGTGCCCGGCTTCGGGGCGTCACCCGCGCCGGCTGGGGCGGGTTTCAGGTCCTTCGGGAGAAGCGCCCACATCCTTCCCTGCTGCCGCATGCGGCCCGCTTGTGCGCCCGCGTCGGGGCCGAACCCCCAGAAGAAATCCGCACGCACCGGATTGCGGATGGCGCCACCCGTATCCTGAGCTATCACCAGACGTGTCAGCGGTGTAACGCTCGCCGGAAACGTCGTGGCGAGGAATACCGGAGCCCCGAGCGGGACGTAGCGCGGATCGACGGCGATCGAGCGGCCCGGAGCGAGCGGCACGCCGAGCGCGCCCACGGGCCCGCTCGCCGGGTCGGCGAGGGGCAATTCGCGAAAAAACACGAAACTCGGGTTCTGGTTGAGCAGCTCTTCGAGACGCTTCGGATTCGCCGCCGCCCACGACTTGATCGCCGACATCGAAGTTTCGTTGAGCTTGAGCTCGCCGCGCTCGACGAGGTAGCGCCCGATCGACTGAAAAGGGTGGCCGTTCTGGTCCGCGTAGCCGAGGCGCAGCGTCTCGCCGCCCTCGAGCTGGATCCTTCCGGAGCCCTGGATCTGCAGGAAGAAGGCTTCGATCGGATCATCGACCCACAGGATTTCCTTTCCGGCGACGGGCGCGGCGCCGCGGGCGATTTCCGCGCGCGAATAGTACGGCACGACACGCTTGCCCTCTACGCGACCGCGCAAACGCATACCGCGCAGATCCGGATTGGTCGCGGAGAGGTCGATGGTGAGCAGGTCGTCCGGCGGACCGTATACCGGGAATACAAACGGCGTGGCCTTGGCGCGGCTGCCGCGCAGGAGCGGTTCGTAATAACCCGTGACCAGCCCCTCGATCGCGCCGTCGGGATTGGCGAGACGCCATGGAGTGAAATTCTCCTCGAGGAAACGCCGCGCCTCCTCGTCGCCGGGCGAGCGAAGCTCCGTCGCGCGGGCGCACACGCCGCGCCACGCCTCGCGCCAGCGCAACGCCTGGCAGGATGAGAGGAACGCCGGCCAGGCCGCGGCCTGCTCGCCCTCTTTCCAGCCCGTCAGCGCTCCGAAATCGACCGGCTCGAGCGGATTGATGCGAGGGGCGGCGGAGGGCGGCCCGGGACAAGGGCAAGCTCCGTCCGGCAGCGGCTGCAGGGCGCATCCTGCCATCAAACCCGCAGCCGCAAGGGAAAACCAGCGCAAGTGCTCTATCATCGGCTTCCGAGGGCTTAGAGAAGGCATCGCCGCGTGAGTTCCGGGTTGTGGATCATCCTGCTCGAAGCGGGGCTGGCGCTTGCGCTCGTCGCGTTCCTCGTGTGGTGGACGCTGCCGCGCGGACCGGAAAACAAGGATCGCGATCAGCCCTAGTGCAGGACACGGGGTACGGACAGGGTAAACTCGGGAATCGGTGCGTCGAACTTGGTGCCGTCTCCGGCCACCATCTGGTAGCTGCCTCGCATGGTCCCGACCGGCGTCGCGATCGCCGTGCCGCTCGTGTACTCGAAGCTTTCCCCGGGTTTGAGCAGCGGCTGAGCGCCGACCACGCCCAGACCGCGTACCTCCTGCACCTGGTTGCGGCCGTCGGTGATGATCCAGTGGCGCGAGATCAGCTGAGCGGGAAGGCTGCCGTTGTTGCGGATGGTGATGGTGTAGGCGAAGACGAAGCGGGCGTTCCGCTCGTCGGACTGCTCCGCGACGTATTGCGTCTGCGAGGAGACCGTGACCTCGTATTTATTCTCCGCGACCATGCGGTCATTCCACACGAAATCGCGCGGGCTGACAAGGGCGGGATGGTCGCCGTTTCATGCGGGGGCGGGCGAATCCAAGTAGAATTTCCCGCGATGACGGCACGCACGTTCCGGATCGCACCGAGCATCCTGTCGGCAAACTTCGCGCGCCTCGGCGATGAAGTGGCGGCGGTCGTCGCGGCCGGGGCCGACATGATCCATTTCGACGTGATGGATAATCACTACGTCCCGAATCTCACGGTGGGACCGCTCGTGTGCGAGGCGATCCGACCGCTCACTCAAAGCGTGATCGACGTGCACCTGATGGTCAGGCCGGTCGATCGAATCATTCCGGATTTCGCTCGCGCCGGAGCCAACATCATCAGCTTCCACCCGGAGGCGAGCGAGCACGTCGATCGCACCGTCGGCTTGATTCACGAGTCGGGCTGCAAAGCCGGTCTTGCATTGAATCCCGCCACGCCGCTGTCCTGTCTCGATCACGTCCTGCACAAGCTCGACCTGGTTCTCATCATGTCGGTGAATCCAGGCTTCGGCGGGCAGAAATTCATCCCCCACACGCTGGAGAAATTGCGCGACGCGCGCAGGAAAATCGACGAAACAGGGCGCGCGATCATGCTGGAAGTGGACGGCGGCGTGAACGCCGGGAACATCGCCGCTATCGCGCGCGCAGGGGCCGATACCTTCGTCGCGGGCTCCGCGATTTTCGGCTCGAAGGACTACCGGGCAACCCTCGCGCAGATGCGAGATGCGCTTGCCGCCGTGACCGCTTGATCGATGTCAGTAGGGCGTAACGACCCCTGTCCCTGCGGAAGCGGCCGAAAGTACAAACATTGCCACGGCGCGGTTCCGGGTGAAACGGGGGCAGGGCGACCGCCGCGAACAACCCCTGTCGACACGCGGCCGTCTCTGGAACAGGCGAGGAACCTGCACCAGGGAGGGTATCTGCCTGAAGCCGAATCGATGTACCGGGAAGTGCTGAAGCGCCTGCCGCGTCACGCCGACGCGATGAACATGTTCGGCATCCTCCGCGCACAGCAAGGCGACCCGGCATCGGCATCGGAGTGGATCGGCAAGGCCGTTTCCATCGATCCGCAAAACGCAGCTTATCAGTTCAATCTCGGCAAGGCGCTGCTGCAATTGAAGCGGCCGAGCGATGCTAGTGCGGCTCTGGAGCGCGCGATCGCCATCGACAACGACTACGCCGAAGCCTACAACGAGCTCGGCCTCGCCCGAATGGAGTTGGGAGACCTGCAGGCTGCCACGTCGGCGTTCCGCCGAGCCCTGCACCTGCGGTCGAACTATTGGGAGGCGTTCAACAACCTCGGACTGGCACTGCATCGCCAAGGCAGGAACGAGGAAGCGAGCGAAAGCCTGCGCTCAGCGCTTGAGCTCGAGCCGCAATCGCCCACAGTGCTGAGCAATCTCGGTTTGGTGCTTCGGGCACAGGGGCGCGCGGCGGAGGCCGTGGAATCCTACCGGGCCGCTCTGGCCTCGAACCCACAGGACCCGACCGTCTTGACCAATCTTGGGAACGCCCTGACCGATCTTTCGCGGTACGAGGAGGCCGTCTCCTGCTTTCGCGAGGCGACGGCCATCGCCCCGGGCGATGCGGACGGATATTACAACTGGGGCGCCGCATACTTGCGCGCGAAGCGTTTTCAAGAAGCGGCGGAGAAGTTTTCCGACGCGTTGGCGCGAAATCCCCGCCTGGTCGAGGCCGAGAGGGGCCGTGGCTCCGCGCTGCACCAACTGGGACGCATCGAGGAGGCGATCGAGGTGTTTCGCCGTGCGCTGCTGTTGCAGCCCGACGACAAGGATGCACGTTCGCAGTTGCTCTTTGCACTGTTGCACTCGGACGAAGCTGACCCGCGGCAGGTGTTCGCCGAGCACCTCGAATGGGCGCAGAGGCATGCGGCCCCTTATTTTTCCAAATCCGGTCCGCACGGGAACTCGCCTGAGCCGGAGCGGCGCCTGCGCCTGGGTTACGTTTCGGGCGATTTCAGGCACCATTCGGTAGGGCAATTTTTCGAGCCGGTACTCGCCCGACACGATCGCCGCGAATTCGAGGTTTTCTGCTACTACAATCTTTCGTATACCGATGCCACGACCGAACGGCTGCTCCGCAGCGCGGATTGCTGGCGTGAAATCCCTTCCATGAGCGATGAGGCAGTCGCAGATCTCGTGCGGGCAGACGGAATAGATGTTCTCGTGGACCTGAGCGGGCATACGACATACCACCGCTTGCTCGTGTTCGCCCGGAAACCGGCGCCGGTGCAGGCCACCTGGCTGGGCTATCTCAGCACAACCGGCCTCGAAGCGATCGACTACCGGATCACCGACCGCCGCGCGAGTCCGGAAGGACTCCTCGACGCGTTCCACAGCGAGCGCTTGCTGAGGTTGCCCGATTGCCAGTGGTGCTATCAAGCCCCGCTCGATTGTCCGCAGGTAGCGAGCCCGCCGAGCACGCGCGGCGGTGTGGTTACTTTCGGGGCATTTTCCAGCCTCGCGAAGATCGGACCTCGGGTCATCTCCCTATGGAGCCGGTTGCTGGAGCGCTTCCCCGACGCTCGATTGCTCATTGTGGGGCCGGGTCTGGCCACGGCGCGCGAGGAGTATCTCTCCCGCTTCGCGAGCCACGGCGTCGAGCCCGAGCGTGTCGACCTGCGCGATTTTCAGTCTTTTCCCGACTATCTCGCGATGCACGAGGAAGTGGACGTAATGCTCGACACTTTCCCCTACACCGGCGGCACGACTACCTGCCATGCGTTGTGGATGGGCGTCCCGGTCGTCTCGCTGGCCGGCCGCTCGGCGCCTTCGCGTGGGGGGGCGAGCCTGCTCAGGGCGATTGCTCTGGACGAACTTGTGGTCGATACGCCCGAGCAGTATCTGGATGCGGCCTGCGGTCTTGCCAGCGACCCAGAGCGGCTTTCGGTGCTGCGTGCGGGGATGCGGACCCGAATGTCGGAGTCGCCTCTCATGGACGCCACGCGCTTTACCTATCATCTGGAGCAGGCATATCGCTCGATGTGGCGATATTGGTGTGAAGGCACGAAGAGGAAACCGGAGAAATGAGGGCCCTGGTCGAACGTCTCCGTGAAATCGTGGGTCCCACGGGCTTGATCACGGCGCCGCATGAGGTCGCGCCCTACGCGAACGACTGGCGCAAGCGCTACGCAGGCAAGCCGGCTGCGGTCGTCAAACCGGCCTCCACGGCCGAAGTGGCGGAGGTCGTGCGCGCCTGCGCCGGCTCGCGCACCGCGATCGTCCCGCAAGGGGGAAACACGGGCCTTTGCGGCGCGGCAACGCCGGATGCAAGCGGTTCGCAGATCGTCCTCAATCTCTCCCGCATGAACCGGGTCCGCGCCGTCGATGCGCGCAACAACACCATGATCGCGGAAGCCGGTTGTGTGCTGGCGAACCTGCACAAGGCGGCCAAAGAATCGGGGCGGCTTTTCCCCTTGAGCCTTGCAGCCGAAGGCAGCTGCGAAATCGGCGGCAATCTTTCCACCAACGCGGGCGGCACCGCAGTGCTGCGCTACGGCAATGCCCGCGAGCTCGTGCTGGGGCTCGAGGTCGTGCTGCCCTCGGGAGAGATATGGGATGGTTTGCGCGGCCTGCGCAAGGACAACACGGGCTATGATCTGAAGCAGCTTTTCATCGGTGCCGAAGGAACGCTCGGCGTAATCACGGCGGCGGTTTTGAAACTCTTTCCGCTGCCGAAGTCGCGCGCCACGGCCGTGGTAGCACTGGAAAGTCCGGGAAAGGCACTTGCATTGCTCGAGCGGGCCCTGGAGGCTTGTGGCGAGCGCCTCACTGGCTTCGAGCTATTCTCCGATTTTTGCCTCTCGCTCGTGCTCAAGCATTTCAGGGATACCGCCACCCCTTTCCCGCGCCGCTTCCCTTACTACGTCCTGATGGAACTCTCCGACACGCAGCCGGGAGAAGGCCCAAGGGCTCTGGTCGAAAGCATGCTCGAAGGGGCTCTCGTAGAGAATCACATTCTCGACGCGGCGGTGGCGCAGAGTGAAACTCAGGCCCAGGCGTTCTGGGGCCTTCGCGAATTCATCTCCGAAGCGCAGGCTCACGAAGGCCCGAATATCAAGCACGACGTGTCGATTCCCATCTCGCGCATTGCCGATTTCATTTCGGCGACAGACCAGGAGCTCGCACGCGCTCATGCGGGCGTGCGCCTGGTGACTTTCGGGCACCTCGGCGACGGAAACCTTCACTACAACGTATCCGCTCCCGAAGGGGTTGCCCCGGATGTTTTCGTCAAGCAAACGGCGGCGATCAATCGCTTGGTACACGACAGCGTGGCACGCTTTGCCGGCTCGATCAGCGCCGAGCACGGCCTGGGCCAGCTGAAGCGCGAGGAAATCCGGCGCTATAAATCGCCGCTCGAACTGGAGCTGATGCGCAAACTCAAGCGCACTCTCGACCCGGACGGCATCATGAATCCCGGCAAAGTCCTTTAGCGTGGTGTAACGGGATGAAATAACGCATCTCCGCCATGGCGGAGAAATTTGTCGCGGCCCTTTGGTGTTAATCCCGCAAGCTGGACAAGCCGCGCGGGCGTGTTATAGAGTACGCGCTCTGAACGAGACGCAAGGTAAGTCAACCGTGCTCTTCGAAAACGCCGGGAAACGGGTGCAATCGCGCAGCTGGCGCTGGTGGCGCAGCTAGCCTGCTGTCGCTCGCGCGCCCTGCGCGCACCCGCAGTACCCGCAACGTTTTCGTGGAGCAGTCATGACCGAAGCAGAATTCCAGCGGCTTGCCGCTCAAGGTTTCAACCGCGTTCCGCTCCTCGCCGAGACCTTCGCCGATCTCGAGACGCCGCTATCGCTTTATCTGAAGCTTGCCAACCGCTCCAACACCTATCTGCTCGAGTCAGTGGTGGGCGGAGAGCGCTTCGGGCGCTATTCGTTCATCGGACTGGCAGCCCCGGTAAGGCTGCGGGCGGTCGGAAGCCTGGTGACGGTGATGCACGGAGATGTCGTAGCGGAGAAGTCCCAGACGGCCGATCCGCTCGCTTTCGTGCGCGAGTTTCTCTCGCGCTACCGCGTCGCGGAGCTCCCGGGCTTGCCCCGGTTCTGCGGAGGTCTGGTCGGGTATTTCGGCTACGACACGGTGCGGTGGATCGAGCCCCGGCTCGCCGGAGGCTGGCTCAAGCCCGATGCGCTCGGTTGCCCGGACATGCTGTTGCTGGTGTCCGAGGAGCTCGCCGTCATCGACAATCTTTCGGGCAAGCTCTATCTCGTCGTCTATGCCGACCCGACCAAGCCGCGCGCCTGGCACGACGCCCAGGCGCGTCTGCGCGAACTGCTGGGCGCGCTCAGGCTGCCTTTGTCACCGCCTTCCGAGACGCGTGACGCTGAAACGGAGGTCGCATCGAATTTCGACGCAGGCGGCTTCCGCGCCGCGGTCGACCGTGCAATCCGATACGTTCACGACGGCGACATCATGCAGGTCGTGCTGTCGCAGCGTTTGTCGCGTCCGTTTGCCGGCTCTTCGCTGTCACTGTATCGGGCTTTGCGCTCGATCAACCCTTCGCCGTACATGTTCTATTTCGATTTCGGCGACTTCCAGGTGGTAAGCGCCTCACCCGAAATCCTGGTGCGTC
>Ga0137412_10003126_pt1 | contig 13219 bp, 9 predicted proteins | sample CZODoug2_1_16fun_FD_122160 | JGI IMG/M metagenome (GOLD analysis project Ga0137412, IMG submission 122160) | Vadose zone soil fungal communities from Angelo Coast Range Reserve, California, USA - CZODoug2_1_16fungal (Hybrid Assembly) | ecosystem: Environmental > Terrestrial > Soil > Vadose zone... | reverse complement strand
TTCGAGGCGCGTGGAGCCCTTGCCGACGAATTTGCCGGTATTGACGTCGATGGCCACGAGTGCTTCGGTGTGATTGATGACGATGTAGCCGCCGGACTTGAGCCAGACTTTGGCGCGCAGAGCCTTGTCGAGCTCGTGCTGGATGCCGAACTCTTCGAAGATGGGCGTTTCCTTGGTGTAAAGCTTGACGCGGCTGACCAGCTTGGGCTGGAAGCGGCTGACGAATTCGACGACCTTGCTGTATTCCTCTTCGCTGTCAATCCAGATGGCGGTGAAATCGTCGCTGACGTAATCGCGCAGGATGCGTTCCACGAGATTCAAATCGCGATGGAGGAGTGACGGCGCTTTGCGCTGCTCGCTGCGCTCTTTTATTTCGTTCCAGGTGGTGCCGAGGAATTCGATGTCGGCGCGAATTTCTTCATCGGTGGCGCCGCCCGCGGCGGTACGCACGATGAAGCCTCCGGGATAGCTGCCGCGCGCTTCGCCGACGAGGCGGCGGAGGCGCGAGCGATTTTCCGCGCTGGCGATTTTGCGCGAGACACCAATGTGGTCGATGGTGGGCATGTACACCAGAAAGCGTCCAGGCAAAGCGACGTGGCTGGTGATGCGCGCGCCTTTTTTGCCAAGGGGCTCCTTGGCGATCTGGATGACTACATCCTGACCGGCCTTGAGCATCTCGGAAATGAGTTGCGGGCGGCGCGGGGGCCCGGAGCGTCCGCCCTGATAACCGCGATCGTGCCTGGGGCCGCCGGGACCGCTGGGGCGGCGTTCGAAACGTCCACCGGGGCGTCCGCCGCGAGGAGGGCCGCTGGGGCGTCCACCACGATCACCGCCGCGATTATCGCGGCCACGGTCGCGTCCGCCACTGCCGCCGCGGAAGGGCCGCTGAAAGCGAGAGCGGGGATTGCCGCCGATGCGCGCGGAATCACGCGGAGGAAAATTTTCGCGTGGGGCACTGGCGCTGCGCGGCGAGCGTGTTTCACCAGGTAGCAGGATAACGTCATCTTCGATGACGGCGGGTTGCACAGCCTGTTCGCCTGAGGCCGCTTCTATGGTTTCGTGTTCGTGCACGCCGTCGCCGTGTTCGTGAATGTCGCCTTCGGCGCGCTCGCCACGGCCCGCTTCGTGTTCAGCGTCTTCATGAGCGGCGTCGGCTTCTGCGTCAGCGCGCTCTTGTGGAGTCAGTGGCTCGCGGGCGGACTCTTCTACGGATTCGTCAGGGACTCCCGCCTCTTCCGCGAGACGGATTTCTTCGGTTTCCGCTTCTTCCGTGGTTTGGGATGCTTGTTCCGCGGCCTCTTCCTCTTCTTCTTCGCCGTCCTCTTTATCGAATTCGGCGTCGCCGAGAACGGCGTCGACCTGGGCCTTGGCTTGTGTTTCTTCTTGTTTAGCTTCGACGAGACTCGAAGAGAGCGCGGCGACATCTTCTTCGCTGAGAGAATTCTCCACGCGAATGCGCTCGGCCTCGCGGACTTCGGCGGCCTCCTCGATGGGAGAGGCGATGCTCTCTTCCGCGGAGTTGACGTCCGCGGGTTCAGTTGCGCCTTCAGCTTCCGCGCCGGTTTCGGCGAGGAGCCAACGAGGGAGTCCGCCGGAAGAGCGGCGCGGCACGTTCGAGCCTGTGGGCAAGCCCGTAGGTTGAATGGTCGCAACGCGCGGCATCGGCTCGTCGATTTCGGCCTGCGGTTCGTGCAGTTCGGATTCTCCGGCCGGAGCCATAGGAGCGGCCGCAGCAGGCTTGTTGCGATACTTGGCGAGTGACTCGCCGGGCAAAATGATTTCGTCTTCCGCGCTGGTTTCGACCGGTCCAACGGGACGGGATCCGCTTTCGGGGCGGCGATTATCGAAGCCGCGCGGTTGTTGACCGCGAGGTTCGAATCCGCGAGGCTGCTGGCCGCGCTGGTCGTAACTGCCACGGGAATCGCTCGGATGTTGTGGGTCCCCGCCTTGAGGCGAGGCATATTTCGACGGCGGCAAATTGCGGCCGCCAGTCGGACCTCCAGGTCCGGCGGGGCGTCCACCGCCGCCGCGACGCCGTCCACCGCGACGGCCAAACCGGCCGCGACCTCGGTCTCCGCCACGATCACCGCCCCGGTCTCCACCTTGATCGCCACGGACAAAGTTCTGGCCTCCACGATCGCTCCGCGGAGGACCACCGCGATCGGAACGCGGAGGATATTTCTGCGTGGGATTGTAGTGATGACCGAAATTCTGCGGGGCAGAAGCGTTGGATTCGGGTTGGCGTTCCTCGGGCTCGGCGTGCACGTCGGAATGCGTGGAGGCATCGGCGTCGTGATGCTCTTCGATGGCGGGTTGCTCCTCGTGATCGTGGACATGCTCCGCGTGATCGACTTCCTCGTGCTCGTGAACATGGTGCTCGTTGTCACGATGCGAGTCGTGCAGGCTTTCGGCCTCGGCGAGTTCGTGATGAGCCACGTCGTCGCCGTGCTCGGTTCCATGTGTATCGCCATGTTCGGCGGTGTGACCGAGCGTCTCGCCTGGCAGCACTTCCGTGTGCACTGTAACGGACATCGGCGGGGGCGTCGGCTCCGCATGCCCGTGCCCGTGATCGTAATCTTCCAGATTTTCGAAAACGTCGCTGACGTACAGGAACGCGTCGCCGTCAAGCCCGATGTCCACGAAAGCGGACTGCATGCCCGGAAGCACTCTTGTTACGCGGCCTTTGTAGATACTGCCGACTAGCGCAAACTCTTTTTCGCGCTCGATGTAAATTTCGACTAACTGACCTTCTTCTAAAATCGCGACCCGTCGTTCGTGGGAGGCCGCGGAAATAACCAATTCTTTCGACATGAAAACTCCTCGTTATGTGCGGCGCCAGCCGAGCCGGAGCCGCCTTTCTGCGTATTCCCGGACAGGCCGGAAACATCGCACTGCGTGGCCCCGATTAGGTCGGAGCCACCGGACTGCATCGCCGCGAGCTTGTGCTCGACGGGCGTCCGGACGAATAGCCTGCCCCGCGTGAAGCGGGGATACGTGGGCGACATCTTTTGGGAGATGATGCCTTCGCGTACGAAGCCGGAGGAGTGGATCCCGGACACGCCGGGGTCAGTACTGACGCTGCACTTCCTCTTGCTTACGAGGCCGGTCCGTTGCCGGGAGGGGCAAACGGCGGACGATGCTGTCCTCACTCTAATTTTCCTAATTTCAAGCCGGCGCGGCCTTCACTAATTTCAGGCGGCGCGCTCGGCGCTGGCGAATCGCTCAGTTGACGAAGCGGCGAATCCGGACATTCATCACCAGACCAATCGCCAGAAAAACAAACAAAGTAGCTGAGCCCCCGTAACTCATCAGCGGCAACGGGATACCGGTGACCGGCATAGCGCCAATCACCATAGCCACATTTACTAAAACATGGAAACCTAGCGCGGCAGCTACGCCCATGACCAGAAACATTCCGGCGCGATCTTTCGCGCGTTGGGCATTCTGCACGAGTCGCAGCAACAGCGCCATATACAAACCCAAAGCAATCAGCACGCCTTTGAAGCCTTGCTCTTCAGCCCACGCCGACATGATGAAATCAGAATATCGGACAGGGATGTAGCCCAGTTGATTTTGCGTGCCGTTGCGAAAACCTTTGCCCCAGAAGCCGCCGGAGCCTACGGCTATTTTCGATTGCAACAACTGATAGCCCGAGCCTTTAGCGTCTTCTTCCGGGTGGAGGAAGGAAGTGATTCTTTCTCTCTGGTACGGCTTCAAAAGGTGCTTACTCACAGGTGGATAAAAAACGCTTCCAACCAATAACACTCCAGCTAAAGTAATCACGGTTGCGTGCTGCCACTGCAAGCCGCCGAGAAAAGCGCCTACAACTAAAAGAGGCATGAGCACTAACGCGGTGCCCAGATCCGGCTGCTTCAATATAAGCCCTAGCGGCAATCCTACCAAGAGTCCTGCTTTGATCAAATCGCGCAGGGAAAGCTCGTCGGTGCGCACTTCAGCGAAGAAGCGCGCCAGCCAGATGATTATAATCAACTTTACCAATTCCGACACCTGAAACAATTCTCCGACCACCGGGAGCCAGCGTTTGGCCCCGAATCGGGTATGGCCGAAGAATAGGACGGCGATCAGCGCCACAACGCCGACCAGGTAGAGAATCCAAGCTTGATCGAGGATTAAGTGATAGTCCAGCCGGGACAGGACGAACATCAAAATGAAGCCGACGACCAGCCAGCGGATCTGCTTGGTGTGCATGCCGGCCAGACTGCTGCCCTGCGTAGCTGAGTAGATCTCGATCACGCCTAAAGTGCAGATTGCCAAGAGGATAGCGATCAGCCACCAGTCGTAATCTCTTGTTCCAGGTGCGTCTTTCATCGGTTGCCTTGAGCTAAAATCTGTTGTTTCTTCTTACTAGCGGCGATTCTCTTCAACGCGCGCACGCGTCGGTACCGTTACTACCTGCCCCGACTGTTTCAAAACCGGTTGGATAGCTGTAGCCGGCGGCGCCGTCTTACCCGGATCAAAGCCCTTGCCGTCGGCGGTAATCTGCCCGTCAAGCTTCTTGGTCTTTTTGTCGTAATAGGCTTTGATGATGTCGCGAGCCACAGGTCCCGAAGCGGTACCCCCGTGCTGGCCGCTCTCTTGCACCAGAACCGCCACGACGATCTCCGGGTCTCGACGCGGCGCATACCCCACGAACCACGCGTTGTCTTCGAACTTCTTTTGTTTCCCGAACCTCTCTCTCGTGGCGTAACCAATCACTTGAGCGGTGCCCGACTTTCCGCTGAGCTCGACGCCCGCTAACTTGAGCGATCCGCCCGTGCCACCTTCATTCACTACTGCGTACATCGCGTCGGTGATCTTCTGGGTGGTGGACTCGGAGATGTGGAACCGCTCTTCACCCACATTCTGCGCATCCTTTAACAAATGGGGCTGCTTGAAAACGCCGCCGCTGGCGATTCCGCCGATCATCCGCGCCAATTGCAACGGAGTCGTGGTGACAGCTCCCTGGCCGGTGGACACTGAGATTGTTTCACCGGCGTACCATTTGCGATGAAACACGCGCTCGGCCCACTCTGCGGAGGGCATCAGCCCCGACTCTTCGGAGGGCAGGTCGATGCCGGTTTTGTGTCCGATGCCCACATGGCCGCCGTAATAGGAGAGGCGATCGATGCCCAGGCGCATACCCACGTTGTAGAAGAAGATGTCGCACGATTCCTTGATGGCTTCTTTCAAATCCACGGTGCCGTGGGACTTTTTCCCAAAGACCCAGCACTTGAACTGCCGGCCATAAAAAGTGCCATAGCCGGGACAGAAGGATGTGTAACTCTCCGGCGGATTCCTGTCTTCTAGCATCGCGGTCGCGGTCACAATCTTGAACACCGATCCCGGCGCGAGTTGGGCTTGAATGGTGCGATTCAAGAGCGGGTGCAGAGGATCATCGTTGAGGCGTTTCCACTCTTCATTCGAAATGCGAATCGCAAAATTGTTGGGATCTGGCGTTGGGCGACTCACCATGGCCAGCACTTCTCCGCTTCGCGGATCCAGCGCCACCACCGCGCCCGGCCGTACCCCCAGCGATTGCTCGGCCACTTGCTGCAGGTCGTAGTCGATGGTCAGCTGAATCTGTTTGCCCGGAATGGCTTCCTGCGTCGGCAGGCGATCGACTTCCTTGCCCACGCTGTTGACGATGACCCGGCGCATCCCATCGGTGCCCTGCAACATGTCGTTGTACTGGCGTTCCAGCCCTGTTTTTCCAACAAAATCGCCCGGGCGAAACTTGCCGTTGCTGTCCTCAATCTGCTTTTCGCTGACTTCACCAACGTATCCACTGGTGTGCGCCATGAATCCATTCGGCAGATAACGGCGGCGATGCACCATCAGCATTTCGAGCAGTGGAATATCGGAACGGTGAGACTCGATGAACGCGACATCCGCTGGGGTCGCTTCCGGCTTAATGACGATGGGCTGAAATTTCGGAAGTTCCCGGGCGTTGTCGAGTTGATCCGCCAGGTCGTTGAGCGGAACGCCCAGGCCTTCGGCAATCATCGGGAGCTGTTTCAGCACCAGCGTCGGATCATCGCGCAGTAATAAAACGCTGAAAGAGGGATAGTTATCGACCAGGACGCGCCCGTCGCGATCCAGCATCCGGCCGCGCGGCGCGATCACCGGAATAGAGCGAATGCGGTTGCGGTCCGCCCACTGCGAGTACTTATCGGAATCGATGACCTGCAGCTTCCAGAAACCGATCAGCAACAATCCGATCATGCCCACAATGACGTAGGAGACCACGGCCAGCCGCGCTTGCGGCAATCGATTATCGTTACGGAACGAGTACGACACGAATTCCCCGCGCGAGTCTTGCTACCCGCGGCCCTTAGGAGCCGCGCTGTTCAGGGCTGTTCTGCGCCCACTCCGATAGCATCGGAGTCTGCTCGCGTCATGAAAGTGCACACATGACCGGTCTCTCGCGTGGCGAGAGAAGTCATTTTTCAACGGTACACTCGGCGGGGAAGCGCCGCAAGCCGTCCTCCAGTACAGGTTCCTTACAGCCACTAGGGTTGCATGCCTCGGAGGCACCCGGGAGAGCCACAGGGCTACGCGGATTCCGAGCTGCGCTACGGCCGCATGGCAAATCCCTCACCCGCAAAAAATCGCGGGGTTCCGGATGACGAACCATTCGTCGGTTCGTCAGTTGTGTTTTATGAATTCGCCCTTGGTGTTGGTTAGGGAGTTGTAGAGGGTTTCGATGAAGACGTCGGTTTTGATGAAGTCGCCCGAGAATTTTTCCCAGGGGGCGAGGATTTTTCCTTGCTTCATCTGGTCGAGAGTCTTGTGGGCTTTTAGCGCGGCTTCCACCACGGCCGACGTTTCTTTCAGCATTTTTGTATAGCCGCGGACGTCGTCTAGATTCGAGAGGGCGCCGTGGCCGGGAATAACTTTTACGTCAGCGGGAAGCTGGGCCGTCGCTTTTTCCATGGCCGCGATCATGCCCTGGACGCTGCCCCCGGCACTGACGTCGATGAAGGGAAAACCGTAGCGGACGAAGTCGTCGCCCATGTGCACCACGTTATTTTTGGGGAAGAAGATGATGGAGTCACCGTCGGTGTGGCCCGCGGGGAAATGGAGAGCGCGGATGTCTTCGCCGTTGAGGTGGACGGTGACGTCGTGCTCGAAGGTGATGATGGGTAGGGCTGCTTTTTCGGCGGGTTTGGCTTCCATTTTGACGCTGCCGCCGTTGCCGGCTACGCCACCCGATTCGAGGCGCTTGCGCACATTGTCTTGGGCGATGATCGTGGAGCCGGAGGTGGCGAAGTTCGGATTTCCGCCGGTGTGATCGCCGTGGTAGTGGGTGTTGATGACGAAGCGCACGGGCTTGTCCGTGATCTTGAGGTTTTTGAGAGCGGCCTGGATTTTGTCGGCGAGCGGGGCGAATTCGTCATCCACGATGACGATGCCGTCTTCGCCGACGGACGCGGCGATGTTGCCGCCCGCACCTTCGAGCATATAGATGTTGCCCGAGACTTTGGTGACCTTCATTTCGACCTTGGAGAAATCTTCCTGCTGGGCTGGGAGAGCGATGGGGAGAAGAAGTAACGCGACAGCTGCGGCGATTGGTGTGCGCAATTGGCTGGCTCCTTTTTTTTGTGCGCGGGGAGTTTAGCACTGGAAACGCGAATTCATGTAATGGAAGAAAGCACCACAAATGAAAAGACGCCTGCCAGCGTCGGCGGCCGCTACAACAACGGGTACGAAGGGCGCGATTAGGCGGCTAATTCTTCTTGGGATTCTTGGGAGTGGAGGAGATGGGTTGGGACTTGGCGGAGGTCCCAGACCAGACCGCAGTACGAGAACAGCTTCAGAACGTAATAGGTGATGTCGATTTCCCACCAGAAGAAGCCTTGGCGGGCCGCGGCCATATAGTGGTGATGGCTGTTGTGCCAGCCTTCGCCTAGCGTCAGCAGTGCGAGGAACCAATTGTTCTTGCTGGTGTCCGTGGTTTCGTAGCGTACTGTGCCGAACAGGTGCGAGAGCGAATTGATGGTGAAGGTGTCGTGCCAGAGCAGGACTGTGCTCAGGCAGAAAGCCCACAGGAAGAGTGGGAGGCCGCCGATCAGATAGAGGCTTACGCCCAGGATCGTGGGCGGGACGAAGTGGTATTTGTTGAGCCAGCGCAGCTCGGGGAATTTGGTGAAGTCGGCGATGTAGTTGGCGCGCGTATCGTTGTAGCGGTCGGAGACGATCCAGCCGATGTGGGCCCAGAAGAAGCCGAAGAGCGTGGGGGAGTGAACGTCGTCGTCTTGATCGGAAAAGCGGTGATGGTGGCGGTGATGGGCGGCCCACCAGAGGACACCTTTCTGTACCGAGGTCATGGCCATGAAGGCTATTAGGAATTGGAAGGCGCGGCTGGTTTTGTAGGAGCGGTGGGAGAAGTAGCGGTGGTAGCCGGCGGTGACCCAAAACATGCGGAAGGCGACCAGGGCTAGGCAAGTAATTAGATAGGACCAGCGAAACGGGACGAAGAAAACTCCGAAACCGAGCAAATGCATTATGGCAAAGGGAGTTACGCCGACCAGGGAGATACGGGCGCCATTTGGCAGGGGGATAGACAGTGATCGTGCTGCTGAAGCCATGCGGCGAGTGCCTCCGCCCGAAGTTCCGGCGCCTTTCTCGTGAAGCCAGCGCCTGGAGTGCGTGTTTTGCGAGCGCGGACTCTGCGAAGCTCAGCGCTACGAATCAGCTGACTGCAGTGTACGGGCGCGTTCCGTGGGGGTCAAGCGGGACGATAGTACAGGCCGATACGAAGCTACACCGGACGTTCGATCAGCCCTGGACTAGCCAGCAGAATGGGACCCGGGCGAGAGGATGTGTTATCGTTCCGCAGGTGAAATAGCGTGAGGAAAAATGGCTGAACGTCCTGTACTGGTTGGACTTATTCCGCAAGCGGTAGTGCTCGATATTGCCGATCAGGTTTCGTGGATGTCCGACGTGGGGAATCTCCGGGTGGAATTCGATGTGAACCGCTGCCCTTTTGGATCGAACATATTTCAGGCGCCGGTAGGGATGCGACTTTTAAGCGGGCCGCCGCGCGTGGGAATCAAGGCAGGGAATTACAAGTATCGCGTGTGGCTGAACGACCAGATGGTCGGTCAGGGCGAGGTAATTCTGCGAGAGAAGTAGGGACGAACGGTAAACCCTCGGCGGCGAGGATCAGCTGGCCGCGTAGCTGTCACTTAATACTGGTCGCGGGCACAACCCTCCTGAAGAGGCAGCGCAAATATTCTCGCGAATGCGTTTCGCGCCTTAAAGCCCTAACGTGTTGAGCCAGCGTGGTGAACTCTAGTCGTGAACTTTAAAAATCAGCTGTTCGAACGAACGCACTGGCATCACACTGATCTCGGCCGGGCTGATGCGCCTGGACTACGCCTTGGGCTGCTTGGCGATCACTTTGTCGGCAATTTTGTCGTAGGTGGCCTGGGGAATGATCTTCTTGCGGACCAGGTCGGTTTTCTTGGCGTAAGGACGCCCGGCGATAATTTTCTTCGAGTAGGCATCGCCGATTCCAGGCAACTCCTTTAGTTGCGCCTCGGTGGCCGAATTGAGATCCACCAGTGCGCTCGCGGCAGGGCTGGCTTTCATGGACATTTCCGGCGCCGGCGTGGCGGGCTTGCTCGGGGTTTGGGAAACGGCTGTGGAGATACCCAGCGACATCATGAGCGCCATCAACAGCGTTTGAAGCAGGTGTTTTTTCATGGTTCTCTCCTGAGCATGGATTATGGACCGAATACTCGCGGGCCTGAGTATTCATGGACAGCAACAAAACTTGAGTTTCGTCGTTAGTTCCTCGCCGGGCGATAGCCCGCCCGAACTGCGTCGGGCTCCTGCATATACTTGCCATGCTTGGTCTTGCCATAGTGACGACTGCTGGGCTTGTGATAGAAACCGGAGGAGGTGTTCACCCAGACGACCTCGCTGGCCGCAGGAGCGGCGGGCGCGGTAGTTGAATTCTGCACCGGCTTCGGCGCTTGCTTGGCGGCGCCCGGAGTTGGGCTGCTGAGAACTAGAAGACAGATCGCGAGAAGTATCGATGGCTTGATTCTTCCTGTGCCGATCATGATTTCCCTCCGTGCTTGGCATTTGCCAAGCACACTTCACCTAATTGTTGGGAGGGAAGGCGGCATCATGTGCCGCCGTGGTGCAAGAACCGGCGAATCATGTCGAATATGGCGGGAGATGTCAAGACAGCCGATGAACGGCGCGGCTGAGCGGCACAAAAATTCGGGCGAACGGACGAGTCCTGCCGAGGTGAGGTGCAGCCCGATGCGTCCCAAAGAGGCTTTGTGGACCGATCCGAAGACTGGCCGCTACAGCCGATCGAGGTGCGAAGGGAACAGGTTAGTCGCCGGCGTTGAGGACTCTGGGGGATTCGACGGATTCGGCTAAGCCCCGCCGGATAGGACCCAGGACGAAAGCTGGGACGGTGCGCTCCGGGGCTACCGTTAGGTTGGCGGCTTTGCGGGGGAATTCCGTGCGCTTATCGAGCTTCATGCCGACTTCGCGAAGGAATTCGGCGGAAAAACCCATGTCTTCGGCGCGGTCTACTCCCCAGAACCAGAGCTTTTCTTCGTGGCGCTGCAAGAAGTCCAGAGACTCTTCGAGTTTCTTCATAGCGCGGTCGAAGGACGACGCGAGGAAGAAAACGCCCAGAGACCACGCGTGACGGGGATAGTGGACGCGAATGCGGACGCAATACTTCCCGCCTTGGTTCTTTTCCATGCTGCATCGATAGTCATTGCGGACTGCGGAGGTGCGTGCAGGCATCTTCATTCACCCATCTGGAAGAGTTCGAACGAGTCGGGCATTAAAGTTTGCATATAGCGAAATTCAGCCGGTCCCGAGAAGGAGCCGTTTGGCAACGGCATCATGGCCGAAAATCACGAGCGCAGAGACACAAATAGGGTACCGGGGCGCACGGGCAAAGACAAGGAAACCCGTGTTAAATTTTAAGTCTATTGTTTTAAATCTGTTACGCTAACCGAGGCTGCCCAAGCCCTTGAGTTTGTCGTTCATGATCCGGAGCTTTCCTTCTTGTCTCAGACGAGTCTCAAGAGCTGTCCGGAAGGCTTCGAAGGCGAGGCTGCGCTTGGTTTGCAGCACCTGATCGCTGAGCTCCTTCTTTTGTTTTTCGAAATCGGCAGGATTAGGCTCCTGTTTTTCCGCGATGCGGTAAACAAACCAGCTGGTTCCCAGGTTTAGCGGCGGACCGACATCGCCAGGTTTCATCTGGAATGCGGCCGAAAGCTGCTTCCCGCTCGCGGCACCGGTGATCGAACCGCTGCGAGCGAAGAGATCGCTGGTTTTCGGGTCTAAGCCAAGCGCCTTGGTCGCGGTTTCAAATTTTTCGCCGGCCTTGAGGCGCTTTTCCAGGTCGTCAGCTTTCTGGCGGGCTATCTCTGTGCTCTTTTGCTGCTTGAGGTCGGAGATGACGCGGTCGCGAACCTCGTCGAGGGTACCTTGGTGAGCGGGAAGGACACCGCGGACCGAAACGACCAAATAGCCGCGATCGGTGTGGATGGGCAGACTCAACTCATCGGGGCGCTGGCCGAAGATGGCATCCTTGACTTCCTTGGAATTACCCAATTCCAGGATGGGCTCGGTGGCGGTCACCGGACGGGTTTCACCCACGCTGAGGTGGAATTGCTTGGCGAGCTCATCGAGCGACATCTTGTTGTTCTGGCGAATGACAGCGGACAGCTTGTCGGCGATATCGGCGGCTTGTTTATCGGCCTTGGACAGCATCAGAGGAGCGCGGAGGGAGTCTTTCACTTCGTCGAAGGTCTTGGTGTGGGCGGTCTCTTTGTCGAGAACCTTGATGATGTGGAAGCCGTATTGCGTCTTCACCAGGTCGGAGATGCTGCCCTTGGGTAGGGTGAAGGCGGCCTTCTCGAATTCCGGAACGGTCTGGCCTTGCGTGATCCAGCCAAGATCGCCCCCCTTGTCTTTCGTGCCCGGGTCTTCGGAATATTTCTTAGCTAGATCCTCAAAACTCGCGCCCTTCTTGTTCGCCTGCTTGAGCACATCCTCAGCTTTTTGGTGGATCTCTTCGATTTCGGCCGGGGTCTTGCCGACCGTCATCAGCAGGATATGGTCGACGTGGACGCGATTGGGCACCTGGTATTGCTGAATGTCCTGCTGATATTGAACCTTTAGCTCGTCGTCAGTGACTTGCGTGGTTTGCCGAAGCTGGTTCACGTCGGCCAGTGCATAACGCACCACGCGCTTTTCCGGCACCAGATATTTGGTCTTATTCCTTTCGTACGTGGCCTTGACTTCGCCCTCATCCGGGTTGATCTTCGTCGCGAGATCCTCTGGTTTGAGCAATACATAGTTGAGCTTGATCTTTTCGTTTTTGTAGCGAAATTCGTCCTGAAGTTCCGCGGGGCCCACGCTGATACCGTCCGTGACGAGCTTACGGAATTTCTCGAGCAATAATCCTTGGCGAATCTGCTCCTCGAAAACCGGGACCGTCATCTGGAAGCGACCCTGAACCTCGGCAGCGTAGCGGTCCATGCCAACAAAGGTGTCGCCGTTGTAAGCGGTGGGCAGGAACTGACGAATGCGGTCGGCGCGTTCCTGGTCGGAAACGTGGACACCGAGGCGTTTCGCTTCGTATTCAATTTCTTTTTGAAAGACTAACTGCTTCAAAATCTGCTGTGCGTAGAGGGGTTCGAGGGCTTTCATGTTGGGATTACGCTGCTCGATCTGATTGAGCTGCTGCCGCACGTCCTGAACACTGACGGACTCGTCTCCGACTTTTGCCACAGTGTCCGTCGAGATCTCGCCGCTCACCGGCGACTGCGGAACCAGGTAGAGCAGCATGCTCCCCCCCAGGACTAATACCACTGCCCCAAGAAGGATACGGACTCCAAGTTTGCTATTTTCTGCGCCAGCCATCCGATGAGTCTCCTACGTCAGTAGACAAACTTAAGATTATAGGAGATATAGGTACGCGTCTCAAACAGAATCGTCGTTTGGAACCGAATCGGTAGAAAGCGACAGCATCGGCCAGTGGCAAGGCCGCTGAGCGAACCGCATAGCTCATGGAATAGTAGACTGGCAGGGGCGCCCGACTGTAAACGGAGACGCCGCACCGTAGCCGCCATGCGAACTTCCAACAAACGAATAATTCGCGCCTTTCCTGTGGCGAGCGTTGTGACGCTGTCTGCTTTGTTCTCTCTGGTTGGATCGCTCGCACAGACTCCTC
>Ga0137412_10003125_pt1 | contig 13220 bp, 7 predicted proteins | sample CZODoug2_1_16fun_FD_122160 | JGI IMG/M metagenome (GOLD analysis project Ga0137412, IMG submission 122160) | Vadose zone soil fungal communities from Angelo Coast Range Reserve, California, USA - CZODoug2_1_16fungal (Hybrid Assembly) | ecosystem: Environmental > Terrestrial > Soil > Vadose zone... | reverse complement strand
CAAAGAAACGGAAGCGTTGCTCGAGGGAATGCCAATCATGCCGCGCACCCAGGTCGAGTATCGTGGCACGACGCTCACTGAGATGGATCTCGACGCCATTCTCACCTGGCATCCCGGGTTAGCCGTGGTCGATGAGCTCGCCCACACTAATGCACCGGGATCGCGCCATCCGAAACGCTACCAGGATGTGATCGAGTTGCTCGATGCTGGCATCAGTGTTTACACCACGCTCAATGTGCAACACGTCGCGAGCCGTAGCGATACCGTTAGACAAATCAGCGGTATCACCGTCAGCGAAACGGTTCCGGACTCAGTTCTCGATCTTGCCGATGAAATCGTTCTTGTCGATTTAACGCCAGAGCAACTACGCCAACGCTTGGCTGAAGGAAAAGTTTATCTCGGCGAACGCGCGGAATGGGCGGCCAAGAATTTTTTCCGTGAAAGCAACCTCACCGCTTTGCGCGAAATGGCACTACGCTTGGTCGCCGAACATGTCGATCGCGATCTGCGCGACATCATGTCCGAGGAGAAAATTGTCGGGCCATGGAAAAGCAGCGATCGTTTGCTGGTCGCCGTCAGTGCCAGTCCATATTCAGAGCGACTTATTCGTTACACGCGCCGACTGGCTGCCTCGATGGAAGCGTCATGGATTGTCGCCAATATCGAACAGCCACGAGCGCTATCCGAGAAAGAACAATCACGTCTTACTCGTTATCTCGCGCTCGCGCGCCAGCTCGGCGCGGAAGTGATTTCGACGCCGGGCACCGATATCGGCGAAGTCTTGCTCCGTATCGCCCGTCAACACAACGTCACGCAGATTGTAATTGGCAAACCGCTCGGTTCGCGATGGACAAGCTTTTTGAAACGCGATCCGCTGCGCTGGCTCATCCGCAGCAGCGGCAACATCGACATCCACATGATTCCGGCGGACGAATCGGCCCCGCCGTGGCGGAGCGAAACGATCGAGGAACGTTTGGCCCGCGCGCCGTGGCGCGACTTTGGCGTCGCACTTGTCATCGCCGCGGTCGTAACCGCCTTCTCGTTGTCCATCTTCGATTACACTGGTTACTGGGCTGTTTCGCTCTTCTATCTGCTCGCGGTCGTTCTCGCTGCCACACGATTACGCCGGTGGCCAACGCTTTTTCTCGCCGCCCTTAGTGCGTTGCTCTGGGATTTCCTCTTCATTCCGCCGCGCTTCACAGTTTACATCACGCACCTCCACGATTTCTTGATGTTCGGAGCCTATTTCATCATCGCGCTCGTGATCGGTCACCTCGCCACAAAATTACGCGAGCGCGAACAATCGGAACGCCGCCGGGAAGAACGCGCTACCGCGCTCTATCGTTTCACCCGCGCGCTCGCCGCCAGCACGGATCTTGATGAAGCGCTGCCGAAAATCTTGTCGTTAATCAGAGACTCGTTCCAAGCCGACGCCGCCGTTTGGTTGCGCGACGAAAGCGGCCTTTCCTGTCATTCCGCTGGCACCTTCGTGCCTTCCAGCAAAGATGAAAGCGTCGCGGCATGGGCGTTTCAGAAAAAACAGAGCGCTGGAAGATCGACCGACACCCTTCCTGATGCTGACGCGTTGCACATTCCCCTTGTCACCGGCGACCGCGCCGAAGGTGTGCTCACCGTGCGGCTCGATCGTTCGCCCACGCTTGAGCAGCGCGAATTGCTGGATGCGTTCGCCGCGCAGCTCGCGCTTTTTGTGAACAAGGAACGCGCCCTGGAAGAAAGCCGGACCGCGCAGGTGGCGCGTCAATCCCAGAAATTACAGAAAGCACTTTTCGATTCCGTCTCACACGAATTGAAGACTCCACTGGCCGCGATGTCGGGTGCGTTGCAACAGCAGCAACCCGATCGCGCGGAGTTGCAGCAAGCTGTCCGGCGCCTCACTCGTACGGTTGATCATCTGCTCGACGCGACCCGCCTCGAATCCGGTCTGCTCCAGCCGGTTCGGGAATGGTGCGAACCGGCCGATCTTTTGCGCGAGGCGGTCGCGGCCGCAGGATTGAACGACAACGACGTCCGAATCAACGTCGCCAAAAATTTGCCAACCATTTTCGTCGACTCTCGCCTGATTCAACAGGCATTGGGCGCTTTGCTCTCGAATGCGGTTGGGCATGGCAACCTGCCAATCGATCTCAGCGCGGCGCGCGATGATTCGATGCTGGTTATTTCCGTTGCCGATCATGGGCCGGGTCTTGCCCCTGGTGAAGAGCACAAAGTATTTGAAAAATTTTATCGCGGTCCGCGGACGCGCCCTGGCGGGCTTGGCTTGGGACTTTCGATCGCGCGTCAATTGATCGAAGCGCACTCGGGCGAGATCGTCGTGCGAAATCGAGAGGGCGGCGGCGCGCGTTTTTCCATTCGTCTTCCTCTCGGTGAGCCGATGCGACTGCCCTCGGAAGCGACCGCGTGAAGCCGGTTGCGTTAGTCATCGATGACGAAGTGCAGATTCGGCGTCTGCTACGCGTCGTTCTGGAATCGGCTGACTATCAGGTGCATGAGGCCGAAACCGCCGCGCAGGGTCTGACGGATGCGGCCACCCGACGGCCCGATGTTGTCCTGCTCGATCTCGGACTTCCCGATTCCGATGGCGTGAATGTGCTGCGGCGTTTGCGCGAATGGAGTCAGGTGCCGGTCATCGTTCTTTCGGTGCGCGACGATGAAGAAGGGAAAGTGGCTGCGCTCGATGCCGGGGCCGATGATTATGTCACCAAACCATTCAGCAGCGCCGAACTCCTGGCGCGTCTGCGCGCCGCGCAACGCAAGACCCGGCCGGAAGAAGAAGTCTCCCGTTTCAAGAGCGGAGACTTAATTGTCGATCTTACTGCGCGCGTGGTCACCCGCGCTGGTCACGAAGTGAAACTGACCGCCACCGAATACGCGCTTCTGCGATTGTTCGTTAGGCACGCCGGCCGCGTCCTCACCCACCGCCAGATCCTGCGCGAAATCTGGGGTCCGAAGTCGGAAGAACACCGGCAATATCTCCGCGTTTATGTCACGCACCTCCGTCAGAAAATCGAACGCGACCCCGCCGCTCCGGAACTAGTCAAGACTGAACCGGGAATTGGCTACCGGCTAGAGCTCGCTTCATCCGTTTAGCACTTAGAGCTGACGAGGGTTGGCTGTCGCTGGATCGAGAACTCGCCGATCCGTTAAGCGCAACAAAGAACTCGCCGAAATTTCTGACTCAATTTTTGCGAGTCAAGTGAGCGACAGAACGCCCTTTACGAAGCAAGCGTTAGAAAGAACTTGCCAGTAAGCAAGCAGGCAATGGAGATTCAGACCTAAAGCGATGGCCGAAATTGTTTCTGCAGGAGTCCATCGGCCGCGCAATGTGGATTGGAAGCGGGCCGCGGGCCTGCTTTATGGAGATTGGGGGACGAGCAAAGCGTACGTCATCGGCCTCGCTTTTGTCGCCGCCGGCTTCGCCTCTTTGCCCATCATTCTCGCGGTCTGCATTCTCACCGCGATCGTCGCCTACAATTACATCATCGTCTGCGCGCATTTCCCGGATGGAGGCGGCGTTTATTCGGCTGCGCGCACCCAGAGCCGGTTTCTGGCATCGGTGGGCGCGCTCTTGCTTATCGCGAATTTTCTGGTTACGGCGGCATTGAGCGGATGGGCGGCCGCGAGTTATTTGGGCGTGCGGACCCAGTATGCGCCGGTCGCAGCGATGGTGTTAATCCTAGTCGTCGGCGTCATTAATTACTTTGGACCCAAACACAGCGGCAGCGTGTCGATCTACCTGGCCGTGCCGGCGATCCTGGTCGTTTGCGCGATCATCGCTTTCAGCATTCCCTACCTCAATGTCACCAACCTCGAACCGCGCCACGAAAATTTAGGAAACACCTGGGTGGCTTTTGTCGGAGTGATCCTGGCTCTCAGCGGCGTGGAAGCGATCGCCAATATTACGGGCGTAATGAAGTTGGATCCGGATGCAACGGCCGCCGCCCCAAAAGTCACGCGCACGGCGACGAAGGCGATTCTTCCCGTGGCAATCGAAGTCGTGGCTGGCACGGCCCTGATCGGCTGGGCCATGCTCTCGCTCTCCAAATCCTTCGGAAGCGAACTCACTGCGCACAAAGAAGACATGCTGCGGTTTGTCGGTCAGCATTACGCCACGCTGGTCGGCGGTCCGTGGTTTGGGCAAGTGTTCGCCTGGTTTGTCGGAATCATTTTCGGACTGCTGCTCATCAGCGCGGTCAACACCGCGCTGGTCGCATTGATCGGCGTCATTTACATGATGGCGCAAGACGGCGAGATGCCGCAACGATTCGCGCGGCTCAACAAATACGGCGTGCCGCAGATCCCGCTCATCGTCGCTGTCGCGATTCCGATCCTGATTTTAGCGATAACCAGACAGTTCGAAGCGCTGGCCGGTCTCTACGCCATCGGCGTGGTCGGTGCGATCGCAGTGAATCTCGGTTCCTGCACTTTCAATAAGCGCCTCAATCTCCGCCCGTGGGAGCGAATCATTATGGGCGGCACATTCTTCGTTTTGGCTGGGGTAGAGCTGACGCTAGCAAAAACAAAACCAGACGCGCTTTTCTTCGCGATGTGCGTCCTCGGCGTCGGTCTGGCCTTCCGTGCTTACTCGCACAAGCTCTCCGGCCTGAAGACGATGACGGTGACGCGTACCCTTGCCGACATGGTTTCGCCGGATAAAATTGCGGCGATCCAGCCGCGTTTGGAGGAAGGGCAAAAAATCATGGTTGCAGCGCGCGGTGTGACGCAGGTGCTCAGTTTTGCTTTGGAAGAGGCACAACTCCGCAAGGCAACATTGTGCGTCCTCTTCGTCAAAGAGGTCTCGGTTTATTTTTCGGACGGAACGCAGGGCATCGGCAAGGCGCGGTGGCAGAATGATCCCGAAGCGCAGGCCATCATGTCGCTGATGTTCAAGCTTGGCCAGGAACGCGGCATTTGCGTTTTGCCGGTGTATGCGGTGAGTCAGGACCCTTCCGAGACCATTCTGGATCTTTCCGCGACCATGGGCGTGGATTGCCTGATTCTCGGAGCGTCGCAACGTAGCGCCATGGCCCATCTTTTACGAGGCAGCGTCGCCACCAATGTGGCTCAGCAATTGCCCGATTCCATCCGTTTGATCATCTTCGGATAAACGATAGCTATATAGCCGCGGCGAGGTCGCTGTAGCTTTCGTTCCATTTTATGGCCGCATTAACAGTTGAGGCCGGAGCCCATCGGCCGCGTAATGTCGATTGGAAACGCGCCGCCGCCTTGCTTTATGGCGATTGGGGTACGAGTAAAGCCTATGTTCTCGGCCTTGCCTTTCTCGCGGCGGGTTTTTCTTCCCTTCCGATCATTCTCGCGGTGTGCGGCCTGACCGGTCTGGTTGGGATCAACTACGCCATCATCTGCAAATATTTCCCAGATGGCGGCGGTGTTTACTCGGCCGCCCGTTACCAGGGCAGATTGCTGGCTGTCCTAGGTGCGCTGTTGCTCGTGGCGGATCTCACTGTCACGGCCGCGCTCAGCGGCTGGTCGGCCCTGAGTTATTTCAATATTCCAATTCTTAAGGAGCACATCGTCCTCTCTACCGTCGCCGTGCTCGTGATCATGGGCTTGATCAATTTTTACGGTCCGAGACACAGCGGGAGTCTGGCCGTAATTCTCGCCGTCCCCACAGTGTTGGCGGTGATCGCGCTCATCTTTATCAGTGCACCGCATCTCACCACGCAGTATCTCGAACCGCTGCATGAAAGCTATCAACAGGTCTGGGTGCAATTCTGCAGCGTGATCCTGGCGCTCAGCGGAGTGGAAGCCATCGCCAACCTCACCGGCGTGATGAAACTGGATAAAGGATCGACCATCGCGGAGCCGCGTGTCGGGCGCGAGGCCGCCAAGGCGATCTGGCCCGTGGCCGTGGAAGTAGTCATTGCCACCGCGCTGCTGGGATGGGCCATGCTCTCGATGAATCCGAACCGCACCGTGCAGTTGTGGGGCAATGCATATTCCGTGCGTGAAGCCCTTCATCTGCGCAGCGAAGATATGCTGCGTTTCATCGGCGAATATTTCGGCAGTGTCAGTTTCGGTCCGATGTTCGGTCAGGCTTTTGGCTGGGTCGTGGGCATCGTCTTTTTCCTTCTTCTCCTGAGCGCGGCTAACACGGCCATCGTAGCAATGATTGGATTGCTTTACATGATGACGCGTGACCAGGAAATGCCACGCCAATTCATGCGACTGAATCGCCATGGCGTCCCGCTAATTCCGCTTCTCATCGCCATCGGTTTGCCAGTCATCGTCATCATTACGACGAGAAACTTCACCGCTCTGGCCGGGCTTTACGCCATCGGCGTCGTCGGGGCGATCACAGTGAATCTTGGGTCCTGCTGCTTCAATCGCGTTCTGCCAATCAAGATGCATTACCGCGTTTTGTTCGGCATTACCTTCGGAATTCTTTTTCTCGTTGAAATCACTCTTGCACACACCAAACCAGACGCGCTCTTCTTTGTGCTTTGTGTGATCGGAGTCGGCTTGGCCGTGCGCGCTTGGACGCTAAAACGCCGCGGCTTCACTACCGTCATGGTCCCGCAACGCGTCGCGGAAATGGTAACGCACGATCTCGCCGTCACGATGCAATCGGATTTGGCTGAGGGGCAAAAGATCATGGTCGCGGCACGCGGTATTAATCCGGTTCTGAACTTCGCGCTCGATGAAGCAAAATTGCGCAACGCAACTCTCTGCGTCCTCTTCGTCAAAGAAATCGCCGTCTTTTACGCCGGCGGCCCTACCACCGTGGGCCGCGCGCGTTGGCAGAATGACCCCGAGGCCAATGCCATCATGTCGTTAATGTTGAAACTTGGCGCTGAGCGCGGTGTTTGTGTGCTACCCGTTTATGCGGTGAGTGAAGACGCTGCCACAACCATTCTCGATCTTTCCGCCACCATGGGTGTCGATTTTCTCATGATCGGCGCGACGCAGCGGACTGCCCTTGCCAACCTTCTTAGTGGTAGCGTCGCTACCAACGTCGCGCAACAGTTGCCCGAGTCCATCCGCCTCGTCATCTACGGTTAAATCGATGAATCCGCCCAAAGTATTGATTGCTGATTCGATTTCGCAGCGAGGCGTCGATGAACTTTCCCGTGATAATGCGCTCGAAGTTTCTGCGAAGACTGGTTTAAGCGAAGCTGATCTCGTCAAAATCATTCCTGATTTCAGTGCGATTGTCGTTCGTAGCCAGACAAAAGTGACGGGCGCAATTTTGAATGCGGCGACGCGGTTGCGTGTGGTTGGCCGTGCGGGCGTTGGAGTCGATAATGTGGATGTCGATACGGCGACTCGGCGTGGTGTCATTGTCATGAATGCGCCCGGCGGCAACACAATTTCCACAGCCGAGCATGCGTTCTCGTTGCTGCTCTGCGTCGCGCGAAAAATTCCAGCGGCGGACGCAATGATTCACGGAGGAAGTTGGAATCGGAAAAATCTGGAAGGAGTTGAACTTTACAACAAGACGCTTGGCATCATCGGGATGGGTCGCATTGGGAGCGAGCTCAGCCGGCGCGCCATTGCCTTTGGAATGCGCGTGTTGGCGTTCGATCCATACCTTTCCGCCTCGCGCGCGCGCAGTTTACAAGTCGAACTGGTGGAAGAGATCGATGAATTGCTCGCCGCCGCGGACTTTATTTCGCTGCACACGCCGCTTACCGCGGAGACGCGCCATATTTTGAATGCGGAACGTCTCGCGAAAACAAAACGCGGCGTGCGCATCATCAATTGCGCGCGTGGCGGACTGATTGACGAGCAGGCATTGGCCGATGCTATGTCGAGTGGTCACGTCGCCGGCGCCGCGCTCGACGTTTTCGAAACGGAACCGTTGCCTCCCGATTCGCCGCTGCGAAAAATCCCCAATCTCGTTTTGACGCCGCATCTCGGTGCTTCGACCGCAGAAGCGCAGGAAAGCGTTGGAATCGAAATCGCGCAGTCGATTCGGGCGGCCTTGCTCGAGGGGACAATCCGCAATGCCGTCAATATGCCGACGCTCGACGCAAAAACGCTCGCTCTTATTGGGCCGCATTTGCGTTTTGGGGAGAAACTTGGCCGCTTCCTCTCTCAGCTTGCGCCTCGACGAGTCGATTTGCTCAACATCAATTACAGCGGAAAAGTAAATGAAGTCGATACCACCGCGATCACTCGCGCCGTGCTCAAAGGTTTTTTGCAGAGCGCCGGTGGAAACGAAGTAAATGAAGTAAACGCACCCGCCTTCGCCGAAAGTTTGGGACTGAAAATTACCGAAACGCGGTTGAGCGCGCCCGGGGATTATTCCGACATGCTGGAGCTTTCGGCCAGCGCAGAAGGGAAAAATATATCCGTCGGCGGCGCATTTTTTGGAATTACTCCACGAATTGTTAGCATCAATGCCCGCCCGGTGGAAGCACGCCCGCAAGGTGTCATTCTCGTGCTCGAAAATACCGATCGCCCCGGCATGGTCGGTCGAATTGGCACCTTGCTTGGCCAACATGGCGTGAACATCGCCACCATGTCACTTAGCCGAAATCAGGCCGGCGGCACCGCGCTCACCGTCTTGAATCTCGATAGCGCCCCCGGCGAAGAGCTGCTCGAGGACATTGGGAACAGCGACGACATCCGCAGCGCGCAGGTAATCCAGCTGTAATCGGGAAACCGGTTGCGCCCTGTCGCGGTCGAATCAATCTTGCACAAACAGATTGAGTTTATGGCAACGATTCTAGGCACACTCGTTATCGGCTTAGTCGTCGGCGCGATCGCAAAGCTGCTGATGCCCGGTCGCGATCCGGGCGGTTGTTTGATCACGATTCTGCTCGGCATCGCAGGCGCGTTTGTGGCCGGATTTCTCGGCCGCGCCATCGGTTGGTACGAGCCCGGACGACCCGCCGGCTTCATCGCTTCTATTATTGGTGCCATGTTACTTTTGCTCGCATACCGGTTGATTAGGGGCCGGCGATCGTAACTACTGAATCGGCGCAATTCGGTTGCGCAGTTTCGTGGCCGATGCGCTGGTAAACAATGCGACAGCCGACGCGATTGGCGATCTTGCTCGCCTTCGCGGTGCTTTATCTGATCTGGGGCTCGACTTATTTGGGCATTCGCCTGGCCATCGATTCCATCCCTCCGTTTCTCATGGCCGGTTCCCGTTACCTCACCGCCGGATTGATTCTCTACGGTATTGCACGGGCGCGAGGTGCAACACGACCGCCCGCCATCACGTGGCGCAGCTCTCTCATCGTCGGTGGATTTTTGCTGCTGGGCGGAAATGGCGGCGTCACCATTTCAGAACAATATATCGATACCGGGCTGGCGGCGGTGATTGTCGCGACGGTACCGATTTACATCGTGCTGCTCTCGTGGGCGACAGGTGCAACCCCGCGCCCGAGACTACCGGTTTTGCTTGGACTGGCAGGCGGATTCATTGGTGTAGGAATTCTAATGGCACCTTCGATGCACTTTTCAGCTAACGAATCGCGGCATCCAGGAATTGGCATGCTCATCTTGCTCGTCGCATCTCTCCTTTGGTCGATCGGTTCCCTTTATTCGCGGTCCGCGAAAAACGCCGACTCGCCTTTTCTCGCGGCGGGGCAGCAAATGATTTGCGGCGGCATGCTGCTGCTGCTCGCGGGATTGATTACGCGTGAGAAATTTCATCTAGCCGCAGTTACCGCGCATTCAATTTGGGCTTGGATTTATCTTGTTCTGATTGGGGCCATCATCGGATTCACCGCCTACATTTACCTTCTGCGGCATTGCGATCCCGCCAAGGTCGCGACCTACGCCTACGTCAATCCGATCGTAGCAGTGATACTGGGAGCGCTTTTCGCGGGCGAGCATCTTGCTTCGCGGACGATCTTGGCAGCGGCCTTAATCATCGGATCGGTCGCAATTGTCATCACCACACAACAACTAAGATCGAAATCCATGCCACCGGTTTCGGCCGCATTGGCGGAAGCAGATTAGTCACTCCGAGCGTTGTTGTAGCTGCCGCTGTCTCCAGCAGGTAGGTCGCTCTCGTTCTGTCGCCGTTGACGGCGGCAGCTGCAATGCCACAACGCTTGGCATTCATTAGATGTCCTCTCTAATATCTGGCGATGGCAGAAACGCCGAGGAAAGAAACAGTTGAAGTCGTCCTTAAGAATTGGCGCGCGGAAGTAGAAACGGCGCAGGTCTACCGCGATCTAGCCGCCCGTGAGAGTGACGAAAAACGCAAAGGCATTCTTATCCGCATGGCGGAGGCGGAAGAGCGTCACGCCAGACGGTGGGAACAAAAGTTGCGCGAGATGGATGAGCCGGTCCCAGTGTTGACCGAAAATATCTGGACTCGGTTCAAACGACGATTCACGCGTTCACTTGGGACCGACATCGCCATTCGTCGAATGGAAGCGGCGGAGGAAAAACATGAGCGCGAATTTTCCGCACAGCGCGATCGCGCGCTCGCGGGCGAGCAGGACGTGCAGGAATTTTTGCGCACCAGCGCGTTGGAAGAAAAAGCGCACGCTCGCGCGTTGAATGCGATGGCCGGACCGCCGAATCCCAAGACTGCGCTAGATACAATTCTAAAGCGCGAACGCTGGCATGGGCGTGGTGGCAGTTGGGTTGCTGACGCCATCTACGGGGTGAATGATGGGCTCGGCGCTGTTTTCGGAATTGTTTCCGGTGTCGCCGGTGCAACCAATAATCAACAACATTATGTTTTGATTTCCGGTCTCGCCGGAATGCTTGCCTCCGCTTTGTCGATGGGCGCGGGCGCGTATCTCGCGGTCAAAAGCGAGGGCGAAGTTTATGAAGCGGAAATCGCCCGCGAAAAAGCTGAGGTGGAAGAAAATCCCGAGGAAGAAATCGAGGAGATGGCGCTGTTCTACCAGCTTCAGGGCTTCAGCGCGGAGGAATCTCAAAAAATGGCCGAGCGCCTGGCGGAAAACCCCGATCAACTCGTCCAGGCGATGGCGCAAAGCGAGCTCGGGCTTTCCGAGCATCGCTTCCCCAACCCATGGAAATCGGCAGCTTCAGCATCAGTCTCCACCGCCGTGGGGGCGTTCATTCCCATTATTCCTTTCTTTTTCATGACTGGATTGCCTGCCGTTATCGTGGCTTTTGTCGTCAGCATAATTGCGCACTTTGCTGTCGGCGCGATCAAATCGCTGATAACTATTCGCTCGTGGTGGGCATCCGGTTTTGAGATGACTCTCGTCGGCGTGATCGAAGCGGTCGTGACCTATGGCCTTGGTCTGGCCTTCGGAGCCGCCGTGTAATGGTATTTTGGCTTAATAGGCGACTTGGAAATCGCCTTTCAGGTTAGGCGCGCGGCAGTTCAAATCTTTCCTTGTGACCCGGAGTTTACTCCGTCCGTAACGCCATCATCGGACTAATGCGTGTCGCCCGACGGGCGGGCAGCCAGGTCGCAAGCAAAGTCGCAGCCGCGAGTAGCAGCGGTGCAATGGAAAATGCAATCGGATCCAGCGCGCCCACCTGATAGAGAATGCCGCTAAGGATTTTCCCGGTCGCGATCGCGAGTAAAAGTCCGATTACGATTCCGCCGGCTAACATGAACGAACCTTCGCGCAGGATCATCCATTGCACGGTGTTCGGTCGCGCGCCGAGCGCCATGCGAATCCCAATCTCACGCGTTCGACGCGCAACCGAATACGCCTTGACGCCATAAACGCCTACGATTGCAAGCAACAAGGCGAGCGCGCCAAAAACAGTAAACAATGTTGCACCGGCGCGCACGGTCCAGAGTTGCAAGTTGGAATCGACATGCTGCGAGAATGTCTTTAACGAAATGACCGGCAATGTCGGATCAATTTCGCGAACAGCGCGCCGAACAGCGTCTGCCATCTCGGCCGCATTCTCTTTTCTGAGTGAAGGGTATTGCACAAAAAAGTACGCTGCGGTTTGAAAGCCGCGCGCGAATGGCACATAGATCGATCCGCGCGGTTGACGCTCGAACAATGCACCGCGTGTAGACGGCACGATCCCGATCACTTCAATCGCTTCGCCCGTTTTGATGTTTCCCTTCCCCCCCTGACTAATGCCCATGTTATCGCCGCCGTCGCCTTTCGCGCGGGGGGCGTTGTCCTCGGCGTATTGAAGATGCTGACCGAGGGCATCTCCGTCCGGCCAAAGGTTTTTCGCCAACGTTTCATCGATGACCGCGACAGCCATCCCCTCGCTCTGCGTCGCTTCGCCCGCGGAGAAAACGCGGCCACGGAGGATCGGCAGACCGACGGTTGCGAAATAATCCGCGCCGACGCTGTTGAAACGCGCCCTGAAAGCGAGACCTTCCGCCGCAGTCGCAGGTTTTTGATCGGGCGCAACGTGTGCTCCCGCGCGCTGAAGTGCCTTGCCCAGTGACAACATTCCAAACGGCGCCGTTGCCGAGATACTGACATGCTGGACGCCGGGAAGGGCAGCCAAGCGATCGCTCAAGCTACGATAAGTTTGCTGAACCTGTGCTTGAGGCACGCCAGACAAGCCAGCGTCTACTTCAAGCAACAAATTGTTTTGCGCATGCAAACCGGTTTCGAACTTTGCTGCCTTATTCGCGCCGCGAATGAAGAGCGCCGCCGCTGTTAGCAGCGCCAGCGAAAACGCGATTTGCGCAACCACAAGCGGATTGCGCGGCAAAAAACGCCAGCGACGCCGGACTACATCTTCGCCGGCCTGTTCTTTCAAATCTCCGATGACGGAACTGCGTGAAAGTTTCAGGGCCGGGCCAAGCGCGAAGCAGATTGTGCCGATCAGGCAGAAACCGAATGTCACCGCGAGAACGGGCATGCTTGGTCCGCCATTCCAGACGACATCGAGTGGCATCAGGACGCTGATCGAGCGTGCGAGCAGCCCGGAGCACCAAACGCCCAGCATCAATCCGCCGATACCTCCGAGCAAAGCGAGCAGCAATCCCTCCGTGAGCAACTGTCGCACGATCCGCCAGCGGCTTCCGCCCAGCGCGAGGCGGAGCGCGATTTCTTTCCGACGCGCCGTTCCCCGCGCGAGTAACATATTGGCGAGATTAAGACACGCGACCAACAGAACGATTGCCGCCATTCCCATCAGCAATGGTGCAATTGCGGCCACGTCACTATCATCAGGTGGGTCGTCGCTAATAGAAAAGCGTGAGACCGGCCGTGTCGTAAACGTCTGATCTTTTTGTTCGACCGGAAACGCTTGCTCCAAATTTGCGGCCAATGTTTTCAGCGCCGCATCCGCTGCGATCGCGTTCATGC
>Ga0137412_10003124_pt1 | contig 13221 bp, 13 predicted proteins | sample CZODoug2_1_16fun_FD_122160 | JGI IMG/M metagenome (GOLD analysis project Ga0137412, IMG submission 122160) | Vadose zone soil fungal communities from Angelo Coast Range Reserve, California, USA - CZODoug2_1_16fungal (Hybrid Assembly) | ecosystem: Environmental > Terrestrial > Soil > Vadose zone... | reverse complement strand
TATTCGATGCGACGCGGACAGTGCAACCTTAAATGGCTACACTCGGCGCCATGTGGATAAAGATCTGCGGCATCACCAGTGCGGACGCGGTGGCTGCGGCCGCAGAGGCCCATGTCGACGCCATCGGTTTCGTATTCGCGCCCAGTCCGCGGCAGGTGACGCCCGGCCAGGCGGCGCAGCTGGCCGCGCTCGCGCCGCCGGGGATATTGCGGATCGCGGTGGCACAGCACCCGTTGCAAATGAAGGTCGACGAAATCTGTCGAATACTCAAGCCGGATTACTTTCAAACGGACGTCGAAGATCTGCGCGAATTGAAAATTCCGGCGCACATCAAAGTGCTTCCCGTCGTGCGATTCGGCCGTAAAACACCCAACCCGCTGCCGGCGCGCATGCTGTTCGAGGGCCCGTCGAGCGGCATCGGCGAGCTTGCCGATTGGGGACGGGCGGCGGAGCTCGCGCGGCAAACAGAAGTGATTCTCGCCGGCGGCTTGTCCGCGCAGAATGTCGCCGAGGCCATCCAGGCGGTGCGCCCGTTCGGGGTGGACGTGAGCACCGGCGTCGAGGAAGTTCCCGGGATCAAGGACCCGGCTAAGATTCACGAATTCGTCCGGGTGGTGCGCGCCGCCGCGGCGTACCTGGAGAACGACTCGTGAGTTCACTGCCGCGCGGCACCGCGTCCGCGTCCGGTCTCCCCGACGCCCGCGGCCGTTACGGCGCCTTCGGCGGGCGCTATGTTCCCGAGACCTTGGTGCCTGCGCTCGATCGGCTGCAAGCGGGTGTCGAGCGGTATTTGCAGGACGCCGAATTTCAGGCCGAGTTCCAACATGAACTCGCCACTTGGGTGGGCCGTCCCACCGCTCTGTCGCATGCAGGCACTTTGAGCAAACGGTGGGGTGCGGACGTCTGGCTCAAGCGCGAAGATCTCGCGCATACGGGCGCGCACAAGATCAACAACGCCGTGGGCCAAATCCTGTTGGCGAAGCGCCTGGGCGCCAAGCGCGTCATCGCGGAAACCGGCGCGGGGCAGCATGGCGTTGCGAGCGCCGCCGCCGCAGCACGGCTGGGAATGCCCTGCGTGGTCTACATGGGCGCGGTCGACGTGGAGCGGCAAGCGCCCAATGTCGGACGCATGCAACTCCTGGGTGCCACCGTGGTGCCGGTGACCGGCGGCGATGCGACCCTGCGAGCCGCCATCGACGAGGCGTTGCGCGACTGGGTGTCCGATCCCGACGGGACGTACTACTGCTTGGGTTCGGCGGTGGGCCCGCATCCCTACCCCTACTTGGTGCGCGAGCTTCAGGCCGTGATCGGCCGCGAGTCGCGCGCGCAGATGCTGGAGCAGGCCGGCGGCTTGCCGGATGTGGCAGTTGCATGCGTGGGCGGCGGCTCGAATGCCATCGGTTTATTTCATCCCTTCCTCCGCGACACCGGGGTCAAACTGATCGGCGTGGAAGCCGGCGGCCGCGGCGCGGGGCTCGGCGACAATGCGGCCTCGCTGACCTTCGGGACGCCCGGGGTCTTGCAGGGGAGCTATACGCTGATCTTGCAGGACGCCTATGGCCAGGTGCGGGAAACGCATTCGGTCTCCGCCGGGCTCGATTATTCAGGTGTCGGTCCGGAGCACGCCTACTTGATGAAAAGCGGACGAGTCGCTTATGAGTCGGCGACGGACGACGAAGCGTTGGATGCGCTGGCCGAATGCGCCAAATTCGAGGGCATTTTGCCGGCCATCGAAAGCGCGCACGCGTTTTTCGGCGCGCGGCGCTACGCGCAGGCCCACCCCGGCTCGCGAATTCTCGTCGCCTGCTCGGGGCGCGGCGACAAGGACATGCCCATTTTGCAGCGTACTCTCTTGAAGAATCTAGGTTCGTGAGGAGCGCGCCGGCCGTGGCACCACGCGAAACCATCGCCGCGGCCATTCAAGCGGCAGCCCGGCAGGGCAGACCGGCGTTGGTGGGGTTTCTCACCGCCGGATTTCCGACTCGACTCGGCTTCAAGGACAATCTGGCTGCCGTCGCCAGTGTCTGCGACGTGGTGGAAATCGGCGTACCCTTCAGCGATCCGATGGCGGACGGAACCACCATACAGCGGGCGAGCTTCGTCGCCCTGTCCGACGGGGTTACGCTGCCGTGGATACTCGAGGAACTCGAATCCTTGAAAGAGCGGCAGCCGGCCCCGGTGCTGTTGATGAGTTACTTGAACCCGCTGCTCAGCTTGGGTTTGGAAGCGCTGCCGCGCGCGGCGGCGGCGGCCGGCGTGGCCGGATTCATCGTCCCCGACCTGCCCTTCGAGGAAAGCGGCGATCTCAGGCGGGCGCTCGATCTCGAGGGCCTGGCGCTGGTGCAGATGGTGACTCCGGTGACGCCCCCGGAACGGTTGGCGATGTTGTGCGGGGGCGCGCAAGGCTTCGTGTATGCCGTGACCATGACGGGGACCACGGGGGCGCACAAAGCGCCAACCGCCGACGTGCCGGCCGAGGTGCTGGAATACATGGATCGGGTCAAGCGCTGCTCGAGCGTTCCGGTGTGCGCGGGATTCGGCATCCGCTCCCGACAGCAGGTCGCGAGCTTTGCGGGACACGTGGACGGCGTGGTGGTCGGCTCCGCCTTGGTGGAAGTCCTGGAGCGCGGCGACGATGTCAAAGCCTTCTTGAGGTCGCTGCGTGAGGTCTCATAGCCTGCGATGACGCGCCATACGAGGCATGCGGATTCATGAAGCGAGTGTTCCGTGCCGCGTCGCTGATACAGGTGGCGCATGCCCGCAACGTGCTGCTGACCGCCGGGATTCAAAGCGAATTGCGCAATCAATATCTGGCCGGCGCCCTCGGGGATTTGCCGATGCTGGAAACCTGGCCGCAATTGTATGTCGAGGATGCCGACGAACAAGCCGCGCTGCGCGCGCTGGCCCGCGCCGCCGCCGCGCCGACCGGCAGTTCCTGGACTTGCGAGCACTGCGGCGAGGTTCTCGAACCGCAGTTCACCAGCTGCTGGCGCTGCGGATCGAATGCATCCCATGGGCCATAGCTGCGGGTCGAATGCATCCCATGTGCCATAGATTCATAGCAGTTCGCCGATAGACGGCACCCTGCTTCACCCCGAATTCCAAGCCCCAGATAATCATACAGATTGAAGTGCCGTGTCGGACAAACACCGACACGAAATGGCGCGAAATCTGAGCCGAGGATCAGCGCCTTAGCCTGGATACCTCGGTCTGCACAGGTTACAAATCCAGCGGTGTTCAGTGTAACGATTACACGGGCGCGATTAAGAAGGAGATTTGTGATGAACAGTGTGAGCTATGGTTTTTCCGAGCAACGGGTTTCCGAGCAGCACCGGGCGCCCCTGAGTGCGGTAGGGTCCCTGCTGGGTGCATCGCCGGCCATGCAAGAGGTGTTTCGCCTCATTGAGCGTGTCGGACCCACCGAGGCCAGCGTTCTCTTGACCGGCGAAAGCGGTTCCGGCAAGGAATTGGCGGCGCAGTCGATTCATGAGTGCAGCGCCCGCCGCGAAGGTCCTTTCATTGCCATCAACTGCGGCGCCATACCGGCCGGCCTCATCGAGGCTGAATTGTTCGGTTACGAGAAGGGCAGCTTCACCGGAGCGGTCCGCGCGCATGCCGGGGTATTCGAACGCGCCCAGGGCGGGACGCTGCTGCTCGACGAGGTGACGGAAATGCCGCTCGACATGCAGACACGCCTGCTGCGCGTTCTGGAGACGCGCAAGTTCTATCGCGTCGGGGCCAGCACCGAGTTCGCCTCCGATGTGCGCGTCATCGCGTCAACCAACCGTTGCCCGCTGCAGGCCGTTCAGAACGGCCAGCTGCGCGAGGACCTGTTGTACCGCCTGGCCGTATTTCCGGTCGACATGCCGCCGCTGCGCAGCCGCGGCGACGATGTGGAGCTGCTGGCGGAGCACTTCCTGGCCGAACTCAATGCGCAGGCGGGAGCGCAAAAGCGGCTCTCGGCGCTCGCTCGAATGATGCTGAAGCAGCATACGTGGCCGGGCAATGTGCGTGAACTCAAGAATTGCATCGAGCGCGCGTTCATCCTCGGCGACACCGTGCTCGAATTGGCGCCCTTGATTCCCGGCACCGCCGCGCGCGACGGCGAATTCACCGGCGACGAGAAGCGGCTGAACATTCGCGTGGGATCGCGCATCTACGACATGGAACGCTCGTTGATCGAGGCGACTCTTGATTACTTCAAGGGCAACAAACGACGGGCAGCCGACGCACTGGGCTGCAGTCTCAAGACGTTGTATAACAAGCTCAACGGATACTCACAAAGCCAAGAGTGCGCGAACAGTTGAGACCCCGGGAGAATAAAACGTGTCAAGAGTACTGATCGCGGATGATCACGCGGTGGTCCGCGCCGGATTCAAGCAATTCCTGGAAGCCGACGCGAGCATCAATGCAGTGGGGGAGGCGGCCAGCGGCAACGAGACTCTAGACCTGCTGCGCGAACAGGATTGGGACCTCGTGCTGCTCGACATTCACATGCCGGATCGCAGCGGCTTGGACATATTGCGGCACATTCAAACCGGCCACCCGGGAGTGCGGGTATTGGTGATGAGCGGGCTGCCTGAGCAGCAATACGCGGTCAACGTGCTGCGTGCGGGGGCGAGCGGCTATCTGTCGAAGGACAGCGCGCCCGAGGAATTGATGAAGGCGGTGCGCACCGTGTTGGCAGGGCGGCGTTATGTAAGCGCGGCGCTGGCGGAGATATTGGTGGCGGACCTCGACGGGGATCCCGACAAGCCGCTGCATGCGCGCCTATCGACCCGCGAGTTCCAGATATTCTGCAAATTGGCGGCGGGACGCGGAGTTTCCGATATCGCAAATGAACTCAGCCTCAGCGTGAAAACGGTGAGCACTTATCGGAGTCGAATATTGGAAAAGATGAGTTTTACGGCGAATGCCGACATTACGTCCTATGCGCTGCGTAATGGGCTCATTCAATAAGCATCTGTGAGAATCATCCTACATCACAACCTGGGAACCCGGTGTGGCCTCCTTGTGCCGCCTGACGCTAAACTGCGACAAGCATGTATACAAATACTATGGACGCGATGTCAATGGCGCAGTGCCTGAGGGTCTTGCTCGTCGAAGACTCCAAGGTGCTGACGGAGCGATTGACTGAGGCGATTCGACAAATCCCGCAAGTGGAACTGATCGGCACCGCGGACACCGAGGCGACCGCCGTGGCGTCCGCGCAGCGCGATGCGATCGATGTGATCATTCTGGATCTACATTTGAAGCAGGGCACCGGCTTCGGCGTGATGCGTGCGCTGGCGACGGCTCATTTGAAGCCGCGAATCATCGTGCTGACGAACTACGATCTGCCTGAATACAAAAATGCCGCGATCGCGCTCGGCGCCACGCATTTCTTGGACAAGGCGCGCGACTACGGCAGATTGCCGGAAGTGCTGCACGAGATCTGCGAAGCGCATCTCTCGAAACACTAGAACCGATAAACACTGGGATCGACCGCGGCGCCGCGTATCACGCGGGCTCGGCCATCAGCATTCTCGGCAACGGAATGACCGCAGTCACGATGGTGCCGCCGGCGGTCGGGCTGCGCACCTCCCAGCTGCCGCCGAGGGCGGTAATTCGGTGGCGCATCGACGCGAGGCCGTGGGATGTGATGGTCTGAAGTCGATTCGGCGGTATTCCCTTGCCGTCATCCGAAACACGCAGGAAGAACGTTTCGCGGTCCATGCCGATGACCAGGTCCGCCGACTTCGCCTCCGCGTGCTTGAGGATGTTCGTCAGCGCTTCCTGGGCGATACGGAATACGCCAATGGCGGCATCGGGATTGAATTTGGGCTCGGACTCGGGAATCGTTTCCGTGCACTTGAGGCCAGCGCGGCGGCAGGTTTCCTTGAATTGCCAGCGCAGCGCCGTGAACAGGCCCATGTTGTCGAGCAGAGTGGGCCTGAGTTCCTCGACGACCCGGCGCTTCAAGTCGACTCCGGAACTCAAGGATTCGTGGATGCGCTTGAATCTCTGTTCGATGGCGGGATCGCTGGTGGGCAGCCGCTGCTGAAGCCAGGATAAATCCATTCGCGCTGCCACCAGCAAGCCGCCGAGTTCGTCGTGCAGCTCGCGCGACAGCGCGGATTTTTCCTGCTCCGACACCCCTTGCAGGTGGGTGGAGAGCGCGGTCAGTTCGCGGGTCCGTTCGTCGACCTCGCGTTCCAGTTCCTGCTTCTGATCGCGCAGGTTGATGGCCTGCCGGGCACGCCGGCGCATATCGCCGTAGACCAGATGCGTCGCCAACAGAACCAGACCAATATTGAGGATGACCCCCGCAGCCGACACCCAACGCGACACTTGAAAATCCGCCTGCCACTGCGCCGTAGCCGCGGAGAGTTCGCTCGCCTCCGCGAGCCGCATATCGCCGACGATCCTCGATATTTCATCCATGGTGTGCTTGCCCACGTCGGTGCGCACGACGTTCACCGCGGGCGTGGTGCCCCGGTTCTTGAACAGCGCCAAGGTATCCTCCAGTTCGCCCAGCTTCTTCCCGGTCAGAATGCGCAGCGCTTGGAACTCGCGGCTGTCGTCATCGCTGCCGTAGGCCTCGTGCACGCGATCGAGCGCGGCCTCGACCTTGGTCACGGCTTCGGTGTAGGGCAGCAGGTAGGACTTTTCGCCCGTCAAGAGATAGCCGCGCTGTCCCGATTCGGCGTCGCTGATCAGGGCGATGAACTCGCTCAGGGCCTGCTGCCGCAACTGCGAGTCGTGTACGCGCTCATTCGCGGTATTGAGCCGCGACTGTCCTGCGGCCGCCAGAAAAAACAAACCGATGAGAAATCCGATCAATAACAGCGGCGGCAAGGCGATGTACCACCGACCGATTTCGCCCAATTCCTCGCCGAAGATTTTCATGTAATGGCCCGACTTTAACCCCTAAGTTTAGCATGTGGGGCGATTCCTACAGGATGGGCCGATCGGAACCGATGGTGCGGCGTGCCGGCAACCACGAAGATAGCTATGATACTGTTCTCGGTGTTCTAAAGGAGATAACAATGGAAACCACATACGACGGAACAGCTGAGCAGGCACGTGCGGCCGGGCGTCGCCTTAAGAACGATTTGAGCGAAGGCGTCAACGACGTCAAGGCTGCCGCGACGACCGAGATCAAGAACTTGATCGCCGACGTGGAAGATCTGATGGCGCGCATCGCGGATCTGAAAGACGCGGACGTGGTGAGGGTTCGCGGCAAAGTTCAGCGCGCGGTTGATGCAACGAAGCAAAGCCTGACGGATGGGGCCGACGCCCTACGGCAGCGCGCGCAAGACGTCGCAAGCACGGCTGACGACTATGTTCGCGAGAGCCCGTGGCAGGCAGTTGGCATCGCGGCTTTGGTGGGGGCGGTCGTGGGGATTTTAGCGACGCGCCGTTCCTAGTAGGGTCTCGAGACCGTGAGACTGCTGTGGTTACTGCCGAAAGCGGCGCCGGCGCTGCTGCGGCACCTGGCGGCGTATGTCGACCTTGCAGGTTTGGATCTGGCCAGGGCGAAGCGTGAAATTGCCGCTGAGTTCTTGGCGACGGCCGTCGCGGCCGTCTCTGTCCTGTTTGCCCTGCTCTTGGGTTGTCTTGCCGTGGTGGCCTACACCTGGGACACGCCGCACCGAGTGGCTGCCATCGTGTGGATGGGCGCCGGATTCTTGGGGGTAGCCATCGCGGCTGTCGTGTACCGCGCCAATGCCATTCGGGCGAAGTCGCAGTTCCTTGCGACCGTGCGCCGGTCGTGGGAAGAGGATCGCGTGCTGCTCGAGCGCATACTGTCGTCTGACCAAGATTGAGCAGCCATGACCATGGACCAAAATTGAGCAGCCCATGACCATTCAGGATGATGCGGCCCAAGCCGAAATTCTCGCCAGGCTCGCCGCGTCGCGGGAAGAATTGCGGCGCCTCCTGGACCGGACGCGCGATGAGGCCCACGCCGATGGCTCGGCGGCCGGCGATCGCGATGGCCCAGGCCCCGAGGGATTTCCCCGCAGCCGCACCATGCAAATGCTCATGAGCGGCCGCGGACTCGGCACGCTGGGCGCGGCCACGGCCGGTCTGCTCATTGCGCGTCCCGGCTTGGCGCTGCGCCTGTTGCGAATCCTACCCGCCAGCACAATCGCCAAGACGCTCCTGGTGCGCACCATTGCGGCACTGCGGACAAAACCCGAGCGGGGGCAGGGACCGCGCTGACAATCGATCAACCCAGGGTGACGCGTCCGTTCAACCCAGGGGTGACGTGTCCGTTCAACCCAGGGTGACGCGTCCATAGTGGTAGGCGCCGTCATCCACCAGGGCGATTTCACAGGGTGCGCCCGATATCTCCCGACCGTCGAGAGTGGCATGACTCACGCCGGCACTCACGCCGCGCGGATTTTCTACCGCGATGCGGTATCGCGACGAGCCATATTTATAGGTGATCTCAAAGGCCGTCCAGCCGCGTGGTATGCAGGGATTGATGATCAGAGCCCGGCCGCGCACGTGGATGCCCAGAATTCCCTCGACGGCGGTGCGGTACATCCAGCCGGCGGACCCCGTGTACCAGGTCCAGCCGCCGCGGCCGACGTGTTGAGGCGAGGCGTACACATCGGCGCAGACCACATAGGGTTCGACCTTGTAGCGATGAATGGCGGCGCGGGTACTCGAGTGATTGATGGGATTGAGAATCGAGAATAGTTCTCCGGCCCGATCGCCATCGCCCAGCAGCGCGAACGCCAGGGTCGACCACATGGCCGCGTGGGTGTACTGGCCGCCATTTTCCCGGATTCCGGGTGGATACGCCTTGATATAACCGGGGTCGTGCCGAGTGCGATCGAAGGCCGGCGTAAACAACTTGACGAGGCCGTCGCTGCGGCTGACCAGCTGCGAGTTGACCGCCGTCATGGCCCGCACTGCGCGCTCACGGTCTGCGGCGCCGGAGATCACCGCCCACGACTGAGCAATCGAATCGATCCGGCATTCATCACTCACCACCGACCCCAAGGGCGTACCGTCGTCAAAGTAACCGCGCCGGTACCAGTCCCCGTCCCAGGCTTCGCGCTCAATCGCCTGTTGAAGCGTGAAGGCATGCTTGCGCCAGACGGCGGCCGCGTCCGACCGGCTGCACCGTTCGGCGATCGGCGCGAACTTGAGCAGTGTGGCGTGCAGGAACCAGCCGAGCCAGACACTCTCGCCGCGCCCGTCCGCCCCGACTCGATTCATACCGTCGTTCCAATCGCCGGCGCCGAATAGCGGCAGGCCATGCGAACCGATCGCCAGACTGGAATCGAGCGCGCGGACGCAGTGTTCGAACAGCGGCCCTGCCCCCTTAGGCTGGGGCGCCGAAAAGCTTTCGTGGGCTTCAGGCGCCAGCGGACCGCCCGCCAAGAACGGCACCTGTTCCTCCAGCACGGCGAAATCCTCCGTGACCTCGAGATAGTGAGCCAGCACGAATGCCAGCCAAATGCGGTCATCCGAGACGCGGGTTTTCACGCCCTGGCCGGATGTCGGGAGCCACCAATGCTGCACATCCCCCTCGTCGAACTGGCGTCCCGCCGCGCGCAGGATGTGTTCGCGGGCAATCCCCGGCCTCGACACCACGAGTGCCATGACATCCTGCAATTGATCCCGGAAACCGTAGGCGCCGCTCGATTGATAGAAGGCCGTCCGCGCCCACACGCGGCAGCACAAGGTTTGATACAACAGCCAGCCGTTGACCAAAACGTCCATGGAGCGATCGGGCGTCTTTACCTGTACCGCGCAGAGCGTCTGTTCCCAAAAGTCCGTCACCTCCTTCAGCGCGGCGTCGAGGTCCAGAGTCCGGTGACGTTCCACGAGGGCAACGGCGGCGGCGGACGACGCCTCCTCGCCGAGCAGGAACCTGAGCTCGGTTGCCTCGCCGGGCTGCAGAGTGAAATTCGTCTGCATCGCACCGCAGGGATCCAAGCCGCCGCCGACCCGGTTCGACAGCCGGTGCGCCTCCAGCAGTGCCGCGGGCTCGGCGAGAGACCCATGGCGGCCGATGAACTCCGCACGATCGGCCGTGCACGCCTGCTGCCGGCCGGCCATGTCCATGAATGCGATGCGCGATTGAAAGTCCGTGCCCCAGGGATTGCGCGCCAGCATCGCCCCGGTGGTGGGTTCGATTTCGGTCACGATGAACGGCGCGGTTCTGCTGCGCTGATTCCCCAACACCCACTCCAGATAGTGGGTGACCGAGAGGCGCCGAGGTTCGGCGCAGCGATTGACGATCGTGAGGCGCGAAATCTTGATCGAACCCACGAGCGGCACGAATTGCAGAAGGTCCAGCGAAATGCCGTGCGAGGTGAGCTGGTATCGGCTGTAGCCGAAGCCATGGCGGATGACATAGCTCGAGGACGGCTCGCGAATGGGGAGAGGAGTCGCGCTCCAAAGATCGCCGCTGACTTCGTCGCGAATGTAGACGGCCTCCGCGGGCGAGTCGCTGACGGGATCGTTGGACCACGGCGTGAGTTGATTCTGCTGCGCGTTCAATGACCACGTGCTGCCGGATCCGTCCGCCGACGCCAGAAAGCCGAACTCCGGATTGGCGACCACGTTGATCCACGGCGCAGGCGTGCATTGACCCTCGTCGAGCGTCACGACATATTCGCGTCCCTCCGCAGCAAACCCGCCCAGGCCATTGAAGAATTCGAGCGGTTGCGTGGCGTGCACGGCCGCATCCCTCGCAGCCTCCTCGGCCTGCGGCAGGCGTTGACGCCGCGGCGCACCGGGTGGCTCCCCCGGCGGGAGCTGATCGCACAGTCCGCCGCGCCGCGCGATGAACACCGCGCGCGCGGCCGTCTGCAGGAGATTGCGGCTCGACGCGGGCATGAGATCGGCGGCCAGCAAGAAAGCCTGCCCGTGCTTGGGATCGCCGCGGCCGCGGCGGGCCAGGAAAGCGCCGACGGCGGCGTCGAGCGCCTGCTGCAAAGCCGGTGCATCGGACTGCGGCCGCTCATTCAGAATGACCAGGTCCACGGACAGCCGCTTGAGTTGCCAATAATCCTGCGCGCGCAGCAGCTGCTCGACGATGCCAATATCCTTCTCGTCGTCGATTCTGACCAGCACCATCGGCAGATCGCCGGATATGCCGTGCGCCCACAACGTGGACTGCCCCAACCGGTTGTTGTCGAGAATGTCGCGTGACGCGCGCAGCGAAGCATCGGCATACAGCACTCGGCTGGCGACGCGTTGGAAATGTTCCGCCTCGGCGACGTCGAGGCTCAGCGTCCGGAGCTGCGCCTCGGCGTAGGTGCGGGCCAGCGCCTTGGCGCGTTCGAACGCCGCCACGTCCCGATGCTTGTCGATCAGAGCCAGCACCTCCGCGCGGCTTGCGCCTACCCCCAGCCAGAAGGCGACCCGCGCGGTTCTGCCGGGTGCGATTTTCACGCGCTGACGCAGCGCCAGCACGGGATCAAGGACCGTGCCCGCCGTGTTCGACAGGGGCCGGGCATCGACGATCGACAGCGCGTTGCGCAGCTCATGCCCGCGTCCCAGAAAGACTGCTCGATCGGTCTCGAACTGCAAGCCGCCGATGGCTTCGCCTTCCAGAACGCTGATGAGAGCAATCCACGTCTCCGCCTCGCCGGAATCTCGGGGCCGCCGGGTAGCGAGCAGCGTGCCGGTCTCGGCAATGAATTCCGTCTGCACGAAGAGCTTGGAGAATGCGGGATGGGCGGAATCCGCCGCGGCCGCGGCCAACACCACTTCCGCGTAAGTCGTCAATTCGATTTCTCGCGTCCGGGTTCCCTCGTTGGTCACCGAGACTCGACGGACTTCCGCATCGTCCTCGGGCGACACCAAAATCTCGGTCGAGGTGAGGACGGGTCCGTCGCGGCGGGTGATCTCCGCACGATCCTCGAAGAATGCCGCATCGTAGCTGTCGGGTTCGCATCCGACAGGCTGATATCCGGCGGACCACACCCGGCCGTCGACGACATCGCGCAGGAAGACGTAGTAGCCGAAAGAGTCGCAGGTGGGATCCTCGCGCCAGCGGGTCAAGGCGACGTCGCGCCAACGGCTATAGCCGGAGCCGGCCGCGGTCAACATGACGGAGTAGTTTCCGTTCGACAACAAGCGGGTGCGGGGCGATTTTTCTTGCAAGAAGAGCTCCTATTCGGCCGTCACTTCGACGGCGACGTGCAAGGCGAGGAAATCTTCGGTGATCGTGGGCCCGGTGTCGAGAAGCCGCAGGTCATGGCTTTCGCGCGGCCGGCACATCAGCCGGTGAGGCCCGAGAACGACCGGCTGCAGGCTTCGATGGGTGACAAGGCGAATATAAAGACTCGAGGGGCGGGTTGCCGCGCTCGAGGGGCGGGTTGCTGCGATCGAATACATCGTGCGTGATATCTCACGGGGTAGGGTGCAAATTCCGGTCCGTGCACAATAAGCATCTGGCCGGATTGGCTGAAGGTACTTTAGCCCCTGATTCTCGCGATGATGTACTCGATGCAGCATGACAAGATTGATTGAATGCGTTTCCCTATGCGATCGGAGCCGAGCGCATGCGATCGTAATCCTACACCTACACGGAATCGCCGGGTTTTGCGACGATCACTGGTTCAGTTTCCAGATCGCCAGATTCAACGCGCTCGCGAAGCCGACCCAGATCAAGTATGGCGTCAGCATCCAGGCCGCCGCGGCCCTGACGGCCGAGAACTCCCGGATGGTCCAAGCGATCGACAGCCAGAGCGTGACGATGACGAACAGACCTGCGCCGATATTTCCGGCGCCGAAAAACAGCGGCGCCCAAGCGGCATTGAGCAGGAGCTGAATCGCATAGGCAGCCAGCGCCGCGCTTCGGCCGCGGTGATAGCGTTCGCGCCAGATCAGCCAGGCGGACGTTCCCATCGAGACATACAGCACTATCCAGATCGGCGCGAACCAATGGGACGGCGGAGCCCACACGGGCTTTGCCAGCATCGCGTACCAGTGGTTCGCCGCCGCGGACATGCGGGGCGAGAAGACCGTGTTGAGCGCGCCCGCGGCCAGCGCGGACCCGATGAACGCCCCGAGAATCAGCCAATTCGGCCGCGAATTGCGCCCCCGATAGCTGGTCGAGCTGTCGATTGGAATCCTCACGCGTCGCGCGACCGGAAAGATAGAGACCAGACGAAGAGCGCGATGGCGGCGGTCATTTGCAGCCAGCCCAGCCACACAATCTGCCTCGACCATGCCAGCCAGACCAATCCCGACACCCACAGCACGGCT
>Ga0137412_10003123_pt1 | contig 13221 bp, 15 predicted proteins | sample CZODoug2_1_16fun_FD_122160 | JGI IMG/M metagenome (GOLD analysis project Ga0137412, IMG submission 122160) | Vadose zone soil fungal communities from Angelo Coast Range Reserve, California, USA - CZODoug2_1_16fungal (Hybrid Assembly) | ecosystem: Environmental > Terrestrial > Soil > Vadose zone... | reverse complement strand
GAGGGAGGATTTCCCCTGAGTCGCATTGTCTGCCGCATGGACTGGGTGCCTGACGGTCAGTCGCACATCGACGATCTGATTGAGTTTGAAGCGAGGGTCAATGATGTGTGGTGTCGCCACGAAGATGCGGTCATCTGCACCTACCACCTTTCGAAATTCAGCGGAGATACTGTGATTGATATCATGCGCACGCATCCGTTGGTCGTCGTCGGCGGCATTCTCCAGCACAATCCGTTCTTCGTGCCGCCGGGGGAGTTCCTGCATGAAATTCGCGCACGGCGGGCAGGGCAGCCTGCGCGGCCCGCGACGGTAGGCTGACCATGAAAGTGCAACTCGAACATCCCGCCGACGAGATCAAGCGCCTTCAACGTTGCATTAATGATCTGGTCAGCCTCCTCGCTCTTCCTGCCATGTGGAGTGGCAGCAAACCCTGTGACATCGTTCATACCTTGCTCGACTCACTCCTTCGCATGCTCGATCTGGACTTCGTGTATGCGAGCTTGACAAACCTAGTCGACGCGGCGCCCTCCGAGACGGTCAGGGTCGCTCAATCGCAAGAACAGATGTTCCGACCGCGAGAGCTCTGTACGTTCCTCAATCGCTGGTCGGGAGATGACCCACAAAAACCTTATCTCCAGGAACGCAGTCACATTGGAGACGAAGAGGTTTCACTCGTGTCCTGGCCTCTCGGGGTTCAGCGTGAAATCGGGGTAATCGTAGCTGGGTCTCGTCGAGCAGATTTCCCGCGGGATACCGAGGCACTTCTTCTGGGCATAGCGGCTAACCAGGCGTTGACCGGGCTACAACAGGCACGACTGTTGACCGAACAGAAGCGCGTTGCCGACGAACTCGATCAAAGCGTCGCGCAACGGACTGCAGAACTTGCAGCAGCCAACGAAGTGCTGAGAAAGGAAGTCGCCGAACGCAGGCGCGCGGAGGACGCACTCAAGCGCAGTGAAGCGTTTCTAGCCGAAGGCCAACGTCTCAGTCGAGTGGGCAGTTTTTCCTGGCGATTGGACACGGACGAAATCACGTTTTCGGAGGAGCTCTATCGCATCTTCGAGTTTGACTGCGATGCGGCTGTGATGCTTGAGCAGATTGTTGGTCGAGTCCACCCGGAAGACGTCCCCTTGTTGTCTGAGAAGATAGATCTGGCGCGAAGGAACATTAACGACCATGATTACGCAATCAGGCTACGGATGCCAGACGGCCGGGTCAAGTACTTGCGTACGAAGTCTTACGGGATCCGCGACCGAGACGGGCGGCTGGAACATGTCGGCGCGATGCAAGACGCGACGGAACACCGGCTCTCGGAAGAGGCGCTCGCCAAGGTAAGTTCGGAACTCGCGCACGTGACAAGGGTATCGAGCCTCGGAGTCTTGACAGCATCGATCGCACACGAGATCAACCAGCCTCTGTCGGGCATCGTCACCAACGCCAGCACTTGTTTGCGGATGCTGGCTGCCGATCCTCCAAATGTCGACGGCGCGCGCGAAACTGCGCGCCGTACGATTCGCGATGGCAATCGTGCGTCTGATGTGATCACGCGATTGCGCGCGCTCTGTAGCAAGAAAGAGACCACGATCGAATCGCTGGACCTGAATGAAGCTATACGGGAAGTGATTGCGCTGTCGTTGAGTGAACTTCAGAGAAACCGAGTGATTCTGCGGACTGAACTTGCCGACGACCTCCCGCTTATCACGGGCGATCGAGTCCAGCTTCAGCAGGTCGTCCTGAACCTGCTCCGGAACGCATCAGATGCGATGAGCGCCGTCGATGATCGTCCGAGACACATGGTTATCACGACCGAACGGGAGGAAGGGGATCGTGTGCGACTGACCGTGCAAGATGCCGGAGTGGGTTTGGACCCCCAGGCTATGGACAGACTTTTCGAAGCATTCTACACAACTAAGAATGACGGTATGGGGATGGGACTATCCGTAAGTCGCTCCATTATCGAGAGACATCATGGCCGTCTATGGGCTGCACCGAATGATGGTCCCGGAGCCACGTTTTCATTTTCTATTCCTTGCGGTCCGGCGAGTGCGACGGGCGCCCGCAGTCTTGGCGTCATTGGAACGCCTGCCGCGAAGGATGCAAAGCGTGTCCAGGGGAATCCGTGATGGTTCGACTTTCACTAGTATCGGTTGTCGATGACGACGAGTCTGTGCGCGAGTCGCTACCCGACTTGCTCCGGGAGTTGGGCTTTGCGGCCCATGCGTTCTCGTCGGCGGAAGAGTTCCTCAAGTCTGATTACATCGACCAGACTAGGTGTCTGATCCTGGACATCGCCATGCCGGGCATGACAGGACCGGATCTCCAGCAAGAATTGAAACTTCGCCGGAAAGAGATTCCGATCGTCTTCATCACCGCTCACAGAGATGAGACCGTCCGCCCACGAGTGCTCGAACAAGGTGCCGTGGAGTGCCTGTTCAAACCATTCAGCGACACGGCTTTGCTTAACGCGCTCAATGCCGCGCTTCGAGTGAGTTAAGAGGTGTATATGAGTGCATCGACCGCACCCGGCCAATCGAAGTCATCACCTAAATCGCATGCCATACCAATCGTTTTTGTTGTTGACGACGACATCTCGGTGCGCGAATCGCTGGAGTTGTTGATCCGCTCCGAGGGCTGGCAGCCCGAGACATTCGAGTCAGCACAGGAATTCCTTGCACACCCACGAGCGCTCGTTCCAAGCTGCCTCGTGCTCGACGTTTCTCTTCCGGGCCTTAACGGTCTTGAGCTGCAGAAGCGCGTCGCTGTCGAACGGACCGACATGCCAATCATATTCATCACTGGTTATGGTGATGTGCCTATGACGGTGCAGGCCATGAAGGCGGGCGCTGTGGAATTTTTGACCAAGCCATTCGGCGACAACGTGTTGCTGAGCGCCATCCGGCATGCCCTTGACCGCAGCCACTCTGCATTGGGTCGCGAGGCGGAGATGCAGGTGCTTCGTGATTGCTATGCGTTACTCACCCGTCGCGAAGGCGAGGTCATGGCGCTCGTGGTCTCCGGCCTGTTGAATAAACAAGTCGGTGGTGAGCTCGGAATCAGCGAGATTACGGTGAAGGCACACCGAGGCCAGGTGATGCAGAAAATGAAGGCGGCCTCTTTCGCCGATTTGGTGAAAAAGGCCGCGAGACTCGGCCTCGCCTCTGCGCCGAAAAGCTAACACTCCACCGCCCAGTCAAAACTAGAGGCCCAGATCACTCAATCCTGGGTGGTCTTCGGGACGGCGCCCGAGCGGCCAGTGATATTTGCGATCTGATTCCAAAATGGGAAGGTCGTTGATTGACGCAAACCGTGTGGCCATGAGCCCGTCATCATTGAATTCCCAGTTTTCATTGCCATAGGAGCGATACCAGTGACCCGAGTCGTCGTGCCATTCGTAAGCGAAGCGCACCGCGATGTGGTTCCCGGTGAACGCCCATAGTTCCTTGATGAGCCTGTAGTCCAACTCCTTGGCCCACTTGCGAGAGAGGAAAGCAATGATTTCGTTTCGTCCGTTGACGAACTCCGAGCGGTTCCTCCATCGTGAGTCGATCGCGTATGCCAGAGCTACCGTTGCAGGATCGCGAGTATTCCAAGCATCTTCAGCGAGGCGCACCTTTTGCATAGCGCTGTCGCGTGTGAAAGGCGGGAAAGGGGGGCGGGCGGGCGTCGTTGCTGTTGCCATGATTTCTTCTCCTTGGACTGATTCTTTCGGCATATCCATAAACTCACGTACTCGTGCGGCGATCTCGTCTGGGGCGGTGTCGAGGGCGAAATGGCTGCCATCGACAATGTGAACCTACGGGAGGGCACTGTTATTAGGATTTTCTGGCTCCGCTTCCAACTGTTCGCCCGACTATTTTTTGTGCGTTTGTACCGCAGCAATCGTCCCCACACTTTCGGGTTCGCCTCAATGGGATTGCCTGCGCGTCAGCAAGAGATAAATGACCGCCAGCAGCATCACCATGAGAGCATCGACAAAGTACCAGCCATATCCCAACACGAAAATGTGACTGAGAATCACGGCAGTCATCCATACAACAGCCAATCCCGCTCCCAATCTGGCTGTCTTCGGGATCAGGAGCAGAACCGCCACCACCGTTTCGAAGGCTCCTGACCCTAGCCGGAATACCGGCTGCGATACCAACCCGTGAACCGCTTGCGACATCTGCGTGAACAGGGTCACCGCATCTGGCACCCCTGCAAACTTGAGAAAGATGGCGGCATACAGAAGGTTCACTGATACCAACAGGCGAATTGCCAGTAGTGCGAGCCTTTTGCCCATAAAATCTTGCCCCCTTGACCACCTCGAACCGGCCAATGCCTCGCGAATGGTAGTACTCATTTCGGCATCTTCATGAACTGACCGATAAGCGCCGCAATTTCATCCGCTGCCGTATCCAGCGCGAAATGACCACCATCGACAATGTGGACTTCAGCATTGGGCACATCTCGCCGGTAGGATTCCGGCTCCGAGGAATCAAACGATGACTCATACTTGCCCCAAATCACCAGCAGGCGCGGCTGCTTCTCACGCATCCAAGCTTGCCACCTGGGATAGTTTTCAACGTTGGTGCGGTAGTCGTAGAAGAGGTCGCTCTGAATCTCGACCTGGCCGGGCTGATTGAGAAAAGCAAATTCATCCGTCCACAGATCGGCGTCATAGCGTTCCACGTTGGGATCGCTTCCGACATGGCGCGTCCGCGTCGTCTGCAACGACAGGAGGTTGGTACGAAGCGCGCTTTCATTGGCGGCGCGATCGGCCCAAAAGGCCCGGCGGGTCTTCCAATTCGCCCCCAAGCCTTCGTTGTGCGCTACAGCGTCCTGGACGATGAGAGACTCGATCCGGTCCGGATGGGCCAAGGCCATGCGAAAACCTACGGGGCCGCCGTAATCCTGCATGTAAAGCGTGTACCGCGAGAGTCCCAGCGCTTCGGTGAAGTGATTCATGATTTCGGCCATGTGATCGAATGTGTACGCGAATTTTTTTGGGTCCGGCGAGTCGCTGTGGCCAAAGCCCGGATAGTCGGGCGCTGCCAGGTGATAACGATCGGAAAGCCGAGAGAACAGGGGCTCGAACATCCGGGATGAGGAAGGAAGCCCGTGCAACAGCAAAAGCGTTGGCGCGTCTTTCGGCCCGGCCTCTCTGTAAAAGATGGAGAGTCCATCGATCTGTATCTTGCGATAAAAGGTTGAGTACTCCACGGGCCGTTCCTTTCCCTGGGCGTGGGCCGGCAGTTGAAATATTGCGAGCATCATAGAAACCACTAGCGCCCTGCGGGAGACATACACGCGTTGGGTCCGACGCGGCGAGCTGAAAAGACGCATCGGTTAACTCCTCTTAGGCGAGCTCATGCAACACACAGATCACTTCCCCTGCCTATTGCGTTGAACCAATTCGTCCAGGCTGAACGGAAGATGTGCGCAGTGATCGCGCCATTTCACTGCGCTTTAGTGAGCAGCGTCGGCTGTCCTCACGCACGGCTGTTTCTCCCTATTACGAATTCGAATGTCTTTGACGGCGATTTGCGGTCCACTCAATGACCGGCCCGGCGATTTTGGACACTTCCTCGACCAACGAGGTCAAAAAAGCCAATACGTCGGTGCAAGTAGAAAGATTGGCACTCTGCCCAGCCCATAGGGGCAGGAGATCCGATCTGCCCGCCGCCTCTGCCGGGATCGCGAGGTTTCTGACGAGTCTTCGTTGCAACGGATACGGTAGAATAGCGGTTCCCTCCTGGTTTAACTCCTCCAGCAAGCGGTTGTGGATTCCCCGCGCGAGTCTTCCGGTGAAGGCCTTTGTCAGCGCGGTGTGCCCGGCTTTTTTCCCTCGTAAAGCCTGGCGATGAAGGAGGCTGGCGCCGGACTCCTCGCACGCCAGGAATACCGTTCCCATTTGCACGGCCTCTGCGCCAAGAGCCAGGGCGGCGATTACGCCGCGCGCATCTGCGATGCCACCGGCGGCGATCACCGGCACGTTGACCATGTCGGTAATCTGAGGGACGAGCGAAAAGGTGCCGGTAAGTGAATCCTCCGCGGCGCGGAGGAATGAACCGCGATGACCCCCGGCCTCGAAGCCGGAAGCGGCGATGGCATCTACGCCAGCCTCCTGAAGTGCCGCCGCCTCATCGGGTGTTGTCGCCGTGCCGATCGTGACGATGCTCTTCGCCCGGCACTCCTCTAAAATTTCCCGTGGCGGAATTCCGACGATGAAGCTGAATGCCGGTACGTTCGCGTCCAGCAACACGCGAGCCTGATCTTCAAATCGGACCGGCGAATACGGCTTGTACGCTGGAAGAGGCGCTCCCAAGGCGGCGAGATGGCCGGCAAGCGGCGCCAGGCTCCTGATGAAGGCGCTTTCATCTGATGTTCGGGCGCCTGCGTCTTCCATCGATACCCACAAGTTCATTGCGAAAGGTTTAGAGGTAAGGGAGCGAATTTCAGCGATCACGTCTTTGATCGCTTCCGGCGGCAAGCCGTGTGCACCGAACGATCCAAGTCCGCCAAAGTTGGAGACCGCTGCCGTCAATCTTTGCGATGACAGTCCGCCGAGCGGTCCTTGAATGATGGGATAGTTGATCCCGAGTTTCGACGTGAGCCCGTTCCGATTCCAGGCAGGCATCAGGAGACCTCAAAGATCACTTCCAGCTCGACTGGCGTGCCGAGCGGAAGGCTCGCTACCCCGTACACCAATCGGCTAGGGTTCTTGTCTTTTCCGAAAACTTCCTGCATCAACTCTGAAGCACCGTCAGCCACCCTCGGCTGCTCGCGGACATCTCCCGAAGTGGCGACCGCGACGCCAAGCCGGACAACCCGCGTCACTTTGTCGAGCGATCCCAGATGCTGCCTCGCGACAGCGAGGGCATTGAGCGTCGCCAGCCGAGCCGCCTTCTGGCCTGCTTCCAAATCGAGTTCCGCACCGACGCGCCCGATGAATTTCGCTTCGCGGCCTACAGTGGGAAGCATTCCCGTCAAGAAAAGCAGGTTGCCCGTCTGTACCGCCTCCGCATAAATACCGAACGGCTCGGGCGGTGTCGGAAGCTGGATGCCAAGTTCTTGCAATCGCCGCTCGGCGCTGGTGGGCCGAGAGCTCCCCCGGGCTACCATTTCCCCGCATGCACGCCGCCATCTACGTGCAAGATTTCACCAGTGGTGAACGTGGCGTCCGTCAGGAACAAAACTGCATCTACGACTTCTTTGATTTCACCCATCCTGCCCATGGGGTGCAATCCTTTCAGAGACTCATAGGTCTCGGGTTTATGCATCGGAGTTTTGATGACGCCCAAGGCAACGGTGTTCACACGAATGCCATCCTTGGCATACTCAATTGCGAGTGCGCGCGTGACCGCATGCAAACTGCCCTTGGCCATAACTTGGACGGCCACCGGTACGCCTGCGATCGGCTGGTCCACGAGGGCGGTTGACACGTTGACGATGCTGCCGCTCTTCTGCTGCAACATCCGCTTCACCGCTAACTGTGAAACGTAGAGAAAGCCAGCAAGCGTCGTAGAGACCAAAGCGTTTAGATCTTCGGTCGTGTACTCGGTGAAAGGCTTGGGGATAAAAATGCCCGCATTGTTTACCAGCACATCGATCCGACCGAAGCGGGAAACGGCAGTATCCACAATCTTTGCGGCCGTGCGCGGGTCGCCGATGTCTCCGTCGACGAGTGCAACATTCGCGGCTGCCGGGAATGCATTTGCTTTGGTAATGTTTCGCGAGTTTGCGACTACGCTGTAACCTCGTTTCAGGAACGCTTCGACGAGTCCCGCGCCGATCCCCTGTGAGGCGCCGGTAACGATTGCTGTTTTCTTGTCTGACATACCTACCCCTTTGTTTGAAAGCTCGGACGCAATAAACATTTGTGATTAAGCCAGCCCTCCAGCGGCGAAACAATTGGACGAAGGTATTGGCGATACCTTCGTATCAGTCGGCGCGACGATCTGGCTTCAGACTGCCGTTTCCATCAACTCTGCCGGGAGCGCGCCAATCCCTCGCGCAATACACCCCCTTCCTGCTCTTCGAGGAGTCTCGCCAACTTGGCGTGTCCAAAACATGCTGAACCACGACTCAGGCTTTTGCGATGCTCCAAAGGAGCGTACTCAAGAAAGCCTACATCCTTTCTTCAAGACAGCTATCTAACCGCCGTGAGCGAATAACTGCGGATCCAGTTTTTCGGGTCCGAGAGGTGTTTCATGTGCGAGCAAAACTCAGCAACAACCATGAACCGTCGGGAGATGCTCAAACTTTCAGCGGTTGCCACGTTGGTTGGAACAGCTGCCTTTCCCGACAAGATTCAAGCGACGCAAACTGTCGCCATGAAACCCATATCTTTGCCCGAACTGCCACCGAAGGCGTCGGAGGATCTCGCGGCTACGCTCTTTCCTGGCTTCGTGCAGACTGAAGTTCGCACCAGCGGAGCGACCATCCCTGTTTTCCACAAAGGCGACGGACCACCAGTGCTCCTTCTGCATGGATATCCCGAGACCCACGTGACCTGGCACAAAGTGGCGCCTAGACTTGCCGAGAGGTTCTCGGTCTACTTACCTGATCTGCGAGGATACGGGGATTCGAGCCGCTCGGCCGACGGAGATCGCCACCTCAATTACTCGTTTCGCGCAATGGCGGTGGACCAGGTCGAGACGATGCGTCATTTTGGGCACGAGCAGTTCCTTGTGGGTGCCCACGATCGCGGTGCTCGCGTCGCACATCGGCTCTGTCTCGACTCTCCCAAGAGCGTCAAAAAGGTTTGTCTCATGGACATCGCTCCAACGTTGACGATGTATCGACAAACCAATCAAGAGTTTGCGACGAAGTACATGTGGTGGTTCTTCCTTATCCAAGCGGCGCCCCTGCCTGAACATCTCATTGGACTCGATCCTCAGTACTATCTGGGAGATATCCTTAGCGGACTGAACAAGACGCCGGGAGCCCTCACGCCTGAAGCAGTGAGCGAGTATGTTCGGTGCTTCTGCTGCACGTCGACGATTCATGCTACGTGCGAGGATTTCAGGGCGGCTGCGGATATCGGTCTTGAGATGGACGAAGCGGATGAACGTGCGGGCAACAAGATCGTGGCACCGGTTCACGTCCTCTGGGGGGCAAAAAACAGCGTAGGGCAGTTGTGGGACGTCCTCGCGACCTGGCGGGCGAAAGCGGCCTCAACGGTTACCGGGCGCGGTCTCGATTGCGGCCATTTTCTCCAAGAAGAACGTCCCGAGGAAACCTTCGAGGAACTGCAGCACTTCTTCGGCACAGTGTAATTCGCCGCACGACACAAGAAAGGCCAAGGAGACTGACATGAACCATCAAATCACCCTGGAAGTTGCCGAAAAAATGATCCACGCCGCGAGAAGCAAAGCCGAGGAATTAAAAATATTGGAAGATATCGCGGTTGTAGACGCAAGCGGAAATCTCAAGGCGTTCGTTCGTATGGATGGCGCCTGGCTTGGCAGTATTGACATCGCCATCCGAAAAGCTCGAACGGCCCGTTATTTTGATATGGACACAGCCGAAATCGGGAAGATGTCACAGCCGGGCCAGCCTCTTTACGGGGTCGAACACAGCAATGGCGGTCTGATCACTTTTGGCGGCGGAATACCCATCAAAGATGTCGATGGAACGGTCATTGGCGCAATCGGCGTCAGCGGCAGCACTGTAGACAACGACGTTAAAGTCGCCAATGCTGCAGTGGAAGCTTGTAACGGCCGCAAGTTTGCTACCGCGTGAGACCGTTTCACTCGCGAGCGAGGAGGACCAGAGAACTTGATTTGTATGGCAGCGGCAGAAGTGCCCATTGTATTGACCATTTGACATTCGACCCGCACATGGGAAGCGTTCCTTGAACTTCTGCGAGTGCACCACGTCAAGCGGGTTATCGATGTACGCAGCATCCCCAAATCTAGACACAATCCTCAATTCAACCGGGCGATCCTTTCGAAAAGGTTGCGGGCCGCAAAGATCGGCTACGTGCATTTGCGAAAGCTCGGGGGCTTGCGTCATCCACGACGCGATTCGCCGAACATGGGCTGGCGTAACGCTTCATTTCGGGGCTTTGCTGATTATATGCAGACCTCTGAATTTGATGCAGGGTTACAGCGATTGATGATATTGGCCCGGCAGAAACGGAGCACGCTCATGTGCGCGGAAGCGGTTCCATGGCGTTGTCACCGTTCGCTCATTGCCGATGCGCTGACGGTGCGCGGAGTTCACGTCGAAGACATTCTGAGCAAGAATCGTACTCAGGCTCATTCGCTGATTCCTTTTGCACGCGTGCAAGGTTATCGCATCATCTACCCGGTCCCCAATGGTGGCGACGGGCGAGTCTTACAGCTAAATCGTATTCCGAAGAGTTTACGGAAGATCCAAAAAACAAAGATATGAGAACGTCATGAAGAATGCCTGCTGTTCCTAAACAAGCTGAAAGACGAAGTGAATTACTACGAGATCTCGTATAGGAAGCTCAACGAACGTAGTGGCCATCGACCACTTTTGGTATCAAACGCTATGGTTCGAAGAGCCAAAGTTTGAGGACTGCCCATAGCACAAGTCTTATCGCCCCCAGGAAACACATACATCCGACGACCAATTGAGAGCCGGTGAGATTGAGTTCGCGAACAGCCGTATGACGAACTGACTCGGCATTGCGGATCTGTGTCTTGGGACCTACTTGGTCGGCGCTGGTCAAGGTGACCAAGAATGGAATGAGTTTGGCGTTCATTCTCGGTTCTTCGACGCGAATCATAGCTTCCTCCTTGATGGCTCCTGGTGTGCCCACCACCTATTTCGTCGTCAATTGGATAACCGCGAAGGACAAAGGATGCGTTCTTTCGTAGCCGCATCTGCGGCTCGATACGAAGGTATTGTCGATACCTTCGTTCAATTGTTTCCTCCCCGTTCCCCTGGCTTAATCGCGCATGTTCAAGGCGCAGAAGCATCGCCGAGATAGGCGACATCGTTAACACCGTTCGGTATCTGGCTCGCGCACGTCAAGTCACGGGCTCCGTGCTTCACGTCGACGGCGGTGCTCATAGCGGGCGCTGACAGCGCTGGGAACGAAGAAAGGTAGGGTAGAAGCGATGTGTGTTATTGACGTTCAGCCAGCGGTCGGAAACGAGGACTCATGCGACGAAGGTTGGCTCGTCGCGAAGGCCAAGTCAGGACATGAGGGCGCTTTCGGAGAACTGTATAAGCGTCACCAACCTAGGACTTATCGCACGGCTCTCCGCATACTTCGCAATCAACAGGATGCGGAAGATGCGGTGCAAATGGCGTTTCAGCGAGCGCTCGTGAACTTGGAGCGATTCCGCGAAGACTCCACTTTCTCGACCTGGCTAACGCGCATAGCGATCAACGAAGCCTTGATGCTGTTGCGCCAGCGTCGCACAAGGGAACCACTTCTTGAGAACCGGGTGGATGCCGATCAAGGGTACGGTGACCTCGACATTGCGGACGGCGGCCCTACGCCTGAAGAAGTCCTTTGCGAAACCGAACGTCGGGCGGCATTGCTTCAGGCAGTTGGTCAACTTCGAGAGAAGTTGAGGATCATCGTTCTCCACCGCGATCTGAAAGGTTCGACAAGCGCGGAAACTGCCAAATTCCTGGGTCTTACGGTCAGCACCGTTAAGGCTCGTACATTCCGCGCTCGAAAGTTTCTTCGAAAGCACCTTGAACGGAAGCTAATGGGGGCCGGCTTACTGCCCAGCCAACAAAAGAGAAAGGCATGACGGCCATGCAGAGAGTGCTTTTGCTCCGGCAGCATTCTGGCACGATAATTCCAGGATTCACTGGAAGTAGTCTCAGTTGCGATTCGCCGCTTCGGCCGCTTCGGAATGCCGCTTCGTCTCTAGCAGGCATCTGTGTTAGGATAACTCTCGCATGAGCGCGCAGATATTTGTAGGCGGTTTGGGGGCGGTTGCGCCGGAAACAGCCGCATTCTTTGACACAGAGTGCATATCGTGCGCTATATGCGAACCTTGCAAAGCCCTTGTTTGCAAGGTTTTACGCTAAGTCGTTGATTCCACGGTTGGGGACGTAGTTCAGTTGGTTAGAACGCTGCCCTGTCGTTGGTTAGAATCCCACACTGTCACGGCAGCGCCGCAGAATCAGTTCCCTCACCGCACTTCAGTCACTTTGAAAAGGACCTCCTGCCTGTCATGCATGGGCGCGGTTCGAGTCCTATTCGCTTCCGCAAATACCGATCCGACGGCGAACGGTGTATCCTTTCGTTGACTCAGGCGTCTAATCCACGTAGGGTCGAATCAGCATAATGGGCAAGAGACTATTCGTAGTTTTGGCCGTGGTCGCCTTTTTGGGCCTGCAATTTGCGGACTGCATGTCCGCGATGACGCAAGACCAACAAAGCATGAAATGCTGCGGTTCTATGCCCTGCGATCCGTCAAATCAGACTCACGATTGCTGCAAGGGAATGGTTTCGGCACAGTCACCGAATGTGCTTCCCGTTTCGCATGTGACATTTCATGCGCCTGTGATGGTGGTCTCCGATATTCTTGTTTCACCGCAGGCAATGATGTACACCGAAGCATCTCGCTTGGATTTCGAGGCTCCGTCGCATTCGCCTCCCGAACTGTACACCCTTCACTCTTCCTTCCTGATCTGATCCGCTGCTCAACGGTGCGGCAAAGCGGCGGCTTGTCTCTTTTTGTATCTCGATTGTTCCACTCCGCGACATCTAGTATCCAGCAGCAGGTCGGCTGCTGCGTCTATGTAAGGCTCTAACCTGCCGACGTATATCGGTCGAGGCCCTTTTGGGTACTCACCAACGGTCTCGCGGCTTCGATACGCACGCTTAGGAGAAAAAGATGTTTTCAACAGCGAGAACGAATTTCGGTGCGCGCTTGGCGCGCGCAGGTCTTAGTCGAAGTATTTCTGTGATTTTGCTTTCCGCTGTTTCAGCGGGAAATGTTTTTGCCCAGGAGTCAATATCGTCGCACGCGGGAACGGTCACTCCGCTTTCCGAGTTGCTCGCGGAAGCGGAGAAGAACAATCCGCAAATCGAAGCGGCACGGCAAGGTTGGCAGGCGGCGAAACAGGTGCCGACACAAGTCTCGACGCCGCCCGACCCGCAATTCAATTTGCAGCATGTCAGCGTGGGTAGTCCCCGCCCCTTTGCCGGCTACACCAACAGCGACTTTGCCTATCTCGGCCTCGGTGTTTCACAAGACATTCCGTACCCAGGCAAGTTGCGCTTGAAGGGTGAGATTGCGA
>Ga0137412_10003119_pt1 | contig 13232 bp, 8 predicted proteins | sample CZODoug2_1_16fun_FD_122160 | JGI IMG/M metagenome (GOLD analysis project Ga0137412, IMG submission 122160) | Vadose zone soil fungal communities from Angelo Coast Range Reserve, California, USA - CZODoug2_1_16fungal (Hybrid Assembly) | ecosystem: Environmental > Terrestrial > Soil > Vadose zone... | reverse complement strand
ATATTCCTGCGCGACAAGATCGGCGGCGGCCTTCGAAGCGCCAAATAATGAATGGAGAGTTTGATCGATGCGGCAGGACTCGCTCACGCCGGCGTAATCTTCCGCTCGAGAATAGTCGTAGCGGGTTTCCAGCTCCTGCAACGGAATTTCGTTGGGCGAGTCACCGTAGACTTTGTTGGTGCTCATGAGAATGAAAACAGCGTCGCGGCAATGCTGGCGTGTGGCTTCGAGGAGATTGATCGTTCCGAGGGCATTGACTTCAAAATCAAGGATGGGAATGTCGCGAGCCTTATCGTGGGAAGGCTGCGCGGCGCAGTGAACAATCAAGTCGAAGTGATTGGATTTGAAGAGTTCGTCCAGGGCGTTGCGGTCACGGATATCGAGGCTCGCGTGCTGAAAATTCTTGGTGGAACGCTTGAGGCGATTCAGATTCCAGGTGGTGTCGCCCTGGGCGCCAAAAAAGACCTGGCGCATGTTGTTGTCCACGCCGATGACGCGATGGCCTTGCCGGTCAAAATGCTCCACCGCTTCAGAACCGATTAGTCCGCTGCTGCCTGTGACCAGGATTGTTTTCATCTTTTGTGTCGGCGGGCGCAAATAGTATACTCAATTTTACCACGCATCGCGCGCAACGGATTGAAAACGACTGCCAGCTACCAAATCTTGCAGGCGTTTTCTCGAACCATGGCATCGCCTTTTTTGCAGCCAAACGCCTTCGCGAATAGTTCCATGTTGGAGAGCGGCCCGTTCACTCTGAATCTCGATATGGGGTGCGGGTTGCTATTGGCCATCAACCGTGCGTATTCCGGACGCACATTAGCGCCCCATACTTGCGCCCAACCGAGAAAAAATCGCTGCTCGGGAGTGAATCCGTCAAGACTTGGCGGGCGCTTGGCCTCGATCGACTTTTCATAGGCCGCGTAGGAAATTGCCAACCCACCAAGGTCCGCGATACTCTCGCCCAGAACCAGCTTGCCGTTTTCGTGAAGGCCCGGCTCGACTTCGTAGCCGTCAAACTGCTGTTGAACGCAGGTGGCGCGCTGATCGAAATTTTTGCGGTCTTCCTTGGTCCACCAATCGCGGAGGTTGCCTTTACCGTCAAATTGCGAACCTTGGTCGTCAAAACCGTGAGTGATTTCGTGGCCGATTCCGGCGCCCATACCGCCATAGTTGATTGCGTCATCCGCCTTGGGGTCAAAAAACGGCGGCTGCAAAATCCCGGCAGGAAAAACAATTTCATTCATCGTCGAGTTGTAATAGGCGTTGACGGTTGGAGGCGTCATTCCCCATTCGGTGCGGTCTACCAGTTTGCCGATCTTATGCAAATCGCGGGCGTGTTCAAAGCTGATGGAGCGCTGCACGTTCGCGAGGTATCCGGAGCGTTCCACGGAAAGCGCGGAGTAATCACGCCACTTGTCGGGATACCCGATCTTGATTTGGAACGCTTGCAGTTTTCCCAGAGCTTCTTTTTTGGTTTCCGGTCCCATCCAAGTGAGCCCGGGGATGTCGCTTTTCAAGGCGGCAATTAAATTCAAAACCATTTCGCGGGCGTGCGCTTTAGCTTCAGACGGGAAATACTTCTCAACATAAACCTGCCCTAGCGCTTCGCCAAGATTGCGGTTGACGCTTTGCACGCAGCGCTTCCAGCGCGGCTGAATCTCCTTCGAGCCGGACAGCTTCGCTCCGTAAAAGTTGAAATTCTCCTGCACGAACGCATCGGAAAGTTCGTTGGCGCTGGCGTGAATTGCGTGCCAGCGCAGGTACGCTTTCCATTGATTGAGAGGAGCTTCCGTCAACAGCCGGTTGGCTTCCCTGAAAAAATCCGGCTGCGCAACGTTGATAGCAGAAAATTGCGGAGCGTTGCGTTCACGAAAATAGGCTTCCCATGGAAACGCAGGGGCGAGACCTTCCAACTGAGGAAGGGTCATCTTATGCCAGACGGCATGAGGGTCGCGCATCTGCGCTCGCGGCATCGAGGCATTGGCCAAAGTCGTTTCAAAATTCATCGCGGTTTGCGCTTCGGCGTCAGCTTTTTCCGGGGAGTCGCCGGCAAGTGCAAACATTTTTGCAATGTGTGCGACGTAGTCCGCGCGCAGCTGTTTGGACTTGTCATCGGAGCGGGTGTAATAATCGCGCTCAGGAAGCCCTAACCCGCCCTGCTCGACTTCGGCGATTACCTGGGTGCTGTCGTCCAGGTCCTGAGTGGAATCAAAATTGAAAATATAACCGCTTCCAGTTTGTTGCAGACGCGAAATCAGCGGTTGAAGTTCGCTGGATTCTTTTAGCTTATCGATGGCACTCAGATCCGCGGCGATGGGCTGTATTGCGGACGCGTCGATGGCCGTCGTGTCCATGCAACTTGCGTAAAAATCGGCGATCTTTTGTTGATTCGAACCGGTGGGCGGATTCGCTTTCATCGAAGCTTCCAGAATTCCGCGCATCGAAGACTGATTTCTGTCTGCCAGGATGGTGAACGAGCCCCAGGAAGGAAACTCCGGCGGAATCGGATTGTTTTTCATCCAACCGCCCATGGCAAATTCGTAAAAATCATCACACGATTTGCAGGACCTATCCAGATTTGTAGTGCTGAATCCCCATCCGTTCGTAGAATCACCGCTGCTGCCGCGAGCTTTCAGCACTCCGAGGCACGCGAGGGATAAAATCAGAACCGCAAAAACCCGGCGAACCGAAAATGAATGGAACATGGTGCTCCCCGTCGTATGGCAGGATCCTGGCTGGATTAGACCGTACCGAGTTTAGCAAAATCGAAGAATGAGACACAAAAAGTTGCTTAAAGCGAAGTCAGTGAACAGAAGTCCCGTAAAACGTGCCGGTGCCACTGCGTAAATCCCTGCCGTATGACAGCAAAACGCTCACGCTGCCGAGCACCCGCAGTCTGGCTTGAATCCCGGTGTCGAAAAGCCATTTCTGTGAACCAAATAATCCGCTTGGATCGGCAATCGCTCCGGTGTCAAAGAATGGACCAAGCTGCACGCGAAAGAATGCTGCGTCGTAAACGGTCTTATACCATTCGGAATTCAAGAGCAGATACCGCCGGCCCAGCGGCGCGCGGCCCTTGCGGCCGTCGAGAGTGCCCGGATGTCCGCGAAGCCAGAGGCCGTTGTCGCGTTCCACGCCCAACTGAAAAAGCTGATCGAGCGGGACATCGCCGAAGGTGTCGCCGCCGCGGAGCCTGGAAAGAAATTCGTAATCGTCGCCGCGCGCTTTCGGCAGCCAACGGGATTTCAATTCGCCATTGACCGACGCGAAGGCGCCGAGGCCAGAACGGTAATTTCTTCCGGCGCGGAATTCTGCCTGACCATCCAGCGTGAAGCGGCGTTCCGGCACGCGAAGCAAGGTGCGATGTGCGCCAAGCCAGGTATCGAGCGTTCTGCTATCTGTGAAAAAGAGAGCGGCGACACCGCGCAGGCTCGCGGGAACGTTACGAAATTTCCGAGAAATCGCCTCGAACCCTGCTGTTAAGTCCCATTGCGCGGCTTCGATCAGATGCAGTTCCGCGCCACCGGCGAATCGTTTCAGGTTCAGGTTCGTAATCGGCATCGCGCTGCCAGAAAAAGTCTGTGACAAATTCCAGTTTTCATTACGAGCGTCGAGGAAAACCCGCAGGCGCTTGCCGGGCTGCTGGAATAGCGGAAACTCCACACTCGCGGCCACGCGGCGTTTCTGTGAATCCCAGCGCGCCAGCGAATCCAAATTGATGGCGTCGTCGCGGAGGTTGTAATACGAAGGGTAAATCGTTTCGTATGCAAGTCCTCTCAGCAAAGAGATGCTGCCGTCCAGAAGAGATGAGCCCCAGCCGTTTCGTTCGGTCAAGCGGAGCGTAGCCTTATAGTCGTCGCTGTTCGAACTGGAAGTGACGGGGGAAAGTTGCCATCGCCAGTTCGGAAATGTTCCCAGATTTTCGAGAAGAGCGTTAGTCTGTAAAAACGAGCCAGCCTCAAGAACGGCGGGAGGAGAAAAAAGTACAGTCCGATCGAGCAACAGCTTCCTTGTTTTGGGTGCAGGAACTGCTTCGAGGGCAGCCAGCGTTGGCTTGTTGATCAGATTCCAGTACTTGAGCGCTGCTTCCAGGTTTCCTTCGAGCAGGTAAATCGTCCCGAGAAATACCGCTACGTAAGAGTCAGAAGGAGCAAGGCGCATTGATCGGCGCAGATCGCGCTTCGCGGCGGAGAAATCATTCAGCCGGTATTCCGTGCCAGCACGCTCAGTGAGGAATCGCGAGTCTCGCGGCGCTTTGCGTACGCCGTTCGAAAAAGCATCACGTGCTTCGGCCCATCGGTTGAGACGGGAAAGGGCCATACCTGCGTAGTAATCGAACTCGGCGGACTGGGCCGCTGGACCTTGCGCCCGGCGCAAAATCTCTTCCCACTTTTGTTGTTCGAAGAGCTGTCTTATGGACTCTAGCCGTTGCGCTTCATCGGCTGCTCGCACGCCAAGCGCGAAACCGAGCAGCATTATGGTTTGTAGAACAGGGTTGTAGGCCTTCACTTCGGGTGCTTCGGCACGGCCAGAAGCGTCCAATTGTCCGTGCCCTGCCACACCTTTTCGAATTCCGCGCGGTTGATTGGCAACAGCTTGCCGCGTTCGGGGTCATTCACAAGAACAGCAGCATCCTGCGAATCCACACCCACGATCACCACGTAGTGTGCCGGCGCGCTTTTTGGCTTCAGACCGGCGATCAGAGGACGTCCTTTAGCAAGCTGGGAGCGCAGGTCACTCCATTCGCCTCGAAATGAGAAAACTTCGAATCCAGATTCACGCAAGTAACGTTCCATGTCCGACGCATAGATCCCGTGCGGCTTTGCGAAGTATAGTTCACGCTGAATCCTGGCAGGATCGCTACGTTCATCCGCGACGGAAGCATTTTTTGTCCGCCAGTAGCGAAGCACCATGGCGAGCGAAGCCGAACCACAGCCATCTTTTTCCTGGCGAATATATGGAACATCGAGCCACAGACCCGCGGCGCCCTGCACAACCGCAGCGCAACAGATCAGGAATATCGCTACGCAAAGAACGAGTTGTCTTCGGGCCAGCAAAGGGCACTCCTGCGCTCAAGCGCGGATTTAGCGGACCGCGATAATGATTAGAATCAGCGCGACCGCAACCAGCAAGATGATGATCAAATCGCGATCGCTCATTCTCCCAGCAGCGAAATCCCTTTGTACTTCGCGCGAACGGTCGGCCATCCGCGCCAGATCCTCGTCGTTCACCTGGCTTATCGCCTGATCCACCTTCTGGTAGTCGATACCCGCTGAGTTCAGGGCCTTTTTCCCGGCTTCACCGGCAAACATGTCGCGAACCGCGGCTTCGTTCGCCTGGCGCGCCGCTGCGGATTTCTGAACATCGACGCGAAGCTGATCAGAAGAGACGGCGTGGTCTTTTTGCTGCGCACGAACCGGCGGCGAACCTACAGTCACCAGGCAGACAGCAAGCAGGATTGAGCAGGCGCGCGTCGCGTTGCGGACTTTCATTGAGCCTCCATTTGCTGGGCGTTGCTATTTTATGGTTCGAAGCCGGGTGACACAACAATAAGAATCCGGATCTTCTCATCGCGATTATGCGGCTGGACTGAATCAGGGCTTCATAGGGTATTTCTTGTATTTCGCAAGATCGACGTGCTGCCAGTCACCGCGTTCGATACCTTCGCGGATCTGCGCAGAAGTCTTTCCCGCGCGCGTCTGTTCGTAGGAGTAGAGCGCCTCTCCCATGCACACATTGCACATTGAACCATGGGTGCTGGCGAAACAATCAAGCAAGCTGGTGTGACCGTGGGCACGGTCGCAGTGGCAGTAGCAAGGCTGCTGATATAACACTTTCTTTACTTTTGCGGCCAGCGCATAGGCGTTTTTTATTACCGGATTGTCAAACTGCGTTGGATCCATGGCTTCGGGCAATGCTTCGGTGGGCGGTTGCGCGTGATACGCCGGGACCGGTTCTTCGGACTGCGCGGCAGCCTGCTTCGCGTTCAAGCGCGCGCGCGGGGACAGCATGAGTGCCAGCAATGCCACGGCGAAAAAAAACGAACCCATCACCCATATACGCTTCGATCGCATTTCAGCTCCCGCGAAAAAACCACGCATGCATTGTAATACACCTCGGTACAGGATTTGCAGCGCAGCCTCTATCGAATTCTGCCGCTTATTTACCGGAAGTTGAGGCCGTGAATGATTCTTCGCCGCGCGCCCTGCGGCGCACATCAATTCCCAGGCGCTTGATCTTTTGATTCAACGTGGACAGCGGGATCAGAAACCGCTCCGAGGCTTCGGTCTGGTTCCAGCCGGTACGGTCAAGCATGTCCACGATGATGCGCCGCTCGATCTCGTCCATGATCTGGAACAAGGACGGCCGGGACTGATCTGCACCGGTGCGGGCGCCGGGTTCGCCGGGAAGCGGCGGAGTAAATTCGGAGAGTTGCAACCGCACTCCGCGAACAATTTCCTTGCTGCGGATACTTTCCGGGAGCAAATCCGCATCCACACGTTCGCTGGTGGAAAGGACCACTGCGCGCTCCACGACGTTTTCGAGTTCGCGCACATTGCCCGGCCAGTCATAATCCATCATCAACTTCAGCGCGATGGGCGTAAATTGCCGCATGGGCTTGGCGTTCTCTTCGCAATAGCGCACCAGGAAATGCGCCAGCAGCATGGGAACATCTTCACGGCGGTCGCGCAGCGGCGGTAGCGTCAGGTGAATCACGTTCAGACGGTGATACAAGTCTTCGCGAAAACGCCCTTCGCGGACCAATGTCAGAAGTTCGATGTTGGAGGCGGCTACGATTCGGACATCTACTTTTAGCTGTTCGGTGCCGCCCAGGCGCATGAATTCACGTTCTTGAATGACGCGCAGCAATTTTGCCTGGGTCTCCGGACTGATGGTGGCGATTTCGTCAAAGAAAATCGTGCCTTGATCAGCCACTTCAAAAAGGCCCTTTTTCGAAGAAATAGCGCTGGTGAACGCGCCTTTCACATGCCCGAAAAGTTGCGACTCCAGCAAGTCGACGGGGATCGAGCCGGTGTTGACTGGAACGAACGCTTTATCGGCACGAGGCGAAGCGGAGTGAATGGCCTTGGCAATCAATTCCTTGCCGGTACCGCTTTCACCGCTAATCAGGACCGTCGAGCGTGATGGGCCTACCTGCGAAACCAGGTCAAACAGCGTCAACATTTTTTCGCTTTTGCCGATAATGTTGGGAAAGCTCGAGCGCTGTTTGAGAGCGCGCTTCAGGTGAACGTTCTCTTCGCGCAATTTCCGCGACTCAACCGCTTGCGCCACCTGGGCCAGCAATTCATCGTTGGACCAGGGCTTGGTGATGAAATCGAGCGCGCCACCCTTGAAGGCCGCGCGTGCCATGTCAATCGAACCGTAAGCAGTGATGAGTACCACCGGAAGATCCGGATCGCGACGGCGGACCTCGCGTAACAGATCTAGACCGTTGCGATCGGGCAGACTGACGTCGAGCAACAATAAATCGAACGGCTGCTCTCCCAATTTTCCCAGGCCGGATTCACCGGTTTCGGCGCTGGAGACGCCGTAGCCCTCGCTGGTTAGCAGCAGCTCGAGTCCTTCGCGAATTTCAGATTCATCGTCAACTACGAGAATCGCACCTTTAGACATGAACTGGCTTCCTCACCGCTGGCAGCTCGACGTGGAATGATGTGCCTTTGCCGGGCGCGGAGCGGACATCCACTTTTCCCGCATGTTCCTTGATGATTCCGTAGCTTACGGAAAGTCCCAAGCCGGTGCCTCGACCACTGGACTTGGTGGTAAAAAAAGGATCGAAAATCCGGTTAATGTGCTCGCGGGGAATTCCCGCGCCGGTATCCACGACTTCGATTTCGACGCTGCCATTGTGCGCGCTGGTTCGCACTTCCAGGATGCCGCCGGAAGGCATGGCATCGCGCGCGTTGAGAAAAAGATTCAGGAACACTTGCTGCAGCTTGTTGGCGGAGCCACGCACCGCCGGTAGTCCGTCTCCGAGATTTTTCACTACCTGAATCTGCGAGGTCTTCAGCGGATGCGCGACCAGTGATAACGTTTCTTCGACAACGTGATTCACATCCACATTGGCAATTTCCGCCGCGCCGGTACGCGAGAAATTCAAAAGATTATTGACAATTTCGCTGGCACGGAAAGTCTGTTTCACAATCTTTTCGATGATCGAGTGGCGCGGATCGCTTTCTGGCATCTGTTTGGCCAGCATCTGGATGTAATTGGAGATTACCGCCAGCGGCGTATTCACTTCATGCGCGACGCCCGCCGCCAGCAATCCCAACGATGTCAGTTTTTCCGTTTGTGACATCTGCTCTTCCATGTGCTCCCGCTGCGTCACATCGTCGAACAGCAGCAGTCGGCCAATTCTTTCGCCCGACTTGCTCACTAGAGGCGTAATCGAAACATTCAGCGTCAGCGATTTGCCCTGGTGCTGAAGCCTCTGTTTATAGATGCCCGTGATCTGCTCTCCGTCGCCACGAGAAGCGATTTCCGTGGCAAGTTCCTGCGGCAACAGGGCATTGAGCTGCGCGCCCACGGCTTCCTGCCTGGTCACGCCAAATAACTGCTCCATTCTGGTGTTCCAGCTTTCCACCAATCCGCTCAGATCCACAGCCAGCACGCCGACGTTCAACGATTCCACGATGTTTTCGCTGAAATCCTTCAGGCGGACGATTTCCAGCGCTTTTTGCTCAAGAGAGTTGTAAAGCTGTGCATTGTCGAGCGCCACAGCGACGTAACCGGCAATAGTCTCGACAAGTTCCACGTCGTCGCTGGACAGAAAATCGCCGTCAACCGTTTTGCCGAGACCGAGCACTGCAACACAATGCTCGCGAATCCGGCAGGGCACATAGTAGTTCAAATCCAATTGCTGCAACGAATTCTGCACCGACGGACTGACGTCCTGTACCGCGCGAGGCGATTCGAAAAAAACCGCTCCACGCGCCATCTCGGGCCGGGCCGGATCGAGGAAGCTAAGATCCAGCGGTTCGTTGACGCGCACGCCCATCGAACGCGCCAAACGCAATTTTCCGGGCGTTTCCGTATCCTCGACGAAAATCGCCAAACGATCCACCAGCAAGGTCTGAGAAACGCGATCCATAACCGAACTGAGCATCGGGTCCAGCCGAACTTCGTTGGTCAATGTCTTGCCAAATTCGATCAACGTTCTGCGATAGTCCAGGCGGTCACGGTAGAAGAAATGATCCAGGCGGCCTTGTATCCACACGCGGATGGGCTGAAAGAGAAATGAGGCGATAGTGATCGCGAGCACCGCCACGAAGCGGTCGCCCGTATTGGTGTGAAACACACCTCCGCTTAAGCCCACCAGCGCAAAGCAAACTGCCGCTACAGCCGCGGTCGCCGCCGTGTGCGCCAATCCGCGCTTGAAGATGATGTCCACATCCATCAGGCGATAGCGAATGATGGCGTAACCGAAACAGAGCGGGACCAGCACAATGCTCAGCGACGAGAACATCATCCACGGTTTCTGTATGGGATTCACGATGTACGGAAACACATAAAAAATCGCGAACGGCAAACTTCCGACAAGCGTTCCGCCGGAAAGCCATTTCAACTGCTGGCGCAAAACTCCAGATGGCGAACTCCGGAAGCTGTAGTAGAAAACCAGTCCCGCGAGGATGAAACAAGCCGCCAGATAGCTCAGTTCAAGCTTGTCGAGAAAAATTCTCGGACCCAACCACGGTAGAAAGCCCAGCGTGTTGAATGCTACATTCAGATGCAGCAATAGCAGCAGCAGCGGCGGTCCGTAAACGATGGCCAGCCTTGCGAAGAGTTTTCGAGCCGCCTCGGTTCGCTCCGGAAACACCAACGCGAAATGCAGCAACAGCGCCGGAGCCAGCAGCCGTGCCACCACGCTCGCCCAATACACTTCATAGTCGAAGGTATCCAGTTTTCCGCTGTAATGAAACGTATAGAGGACGAAGGAAACCAGGCAAAAAACGTAAAAATGAACGGCGCGCGGCGCATTCCATCTGCGCACGAAAATAAATATCCCGATAAAAAGGTAAATGAGCCCAACGAGGCGCAGATAGTTTTCTGCGCTAACCGGTTTTTCGGCGGGCGCAATTACTACCGGCGTTTCGAACGAATCGCCGTCCCGCTCGACTTTGTACCGCAGTTGGCTCCACAGTCCGGCGCGCCATACTCGCTTGGTCACATCGAGCGCTCTGGTGACCGGTTGCCCGCCGATTTCAAGCAGTAAGTCGCCCTGCCGAATGCCGGCTCGAGCGGTCGGCCCATTGGTACTAACCCTCCAGGCTTCTACTCCGCGATCCGTATCGCGCCAGACGGCGGCATCATCCGGGGACTCAAAGCGAGCGCGCTGATCAAAATTCAAAATGGCGAAGATCACCGCCGTCAGCGTAGCTAACGCCAGGACCACCGCTCCCAGACTGACCCGAAAACTCTGCTTCATCACTTGCATCCTTACCGGGTACACCAACGCACTGGTATTCTACGGTGCAACTGCCCTTCCACTCTTTGGAAGATTGCCTGTAGATTAACCATCTATTTTTCTTGAGCTTACAGCATCCCTCGAGGAAACTGGCTGCGGAATCCCATTTTCTGGAAGGCTTTCTACAACTTTCTAGACCATCTTTAGAACTGCAAACTTAGCCCACCCCGAAACGTTCGGAACGCCGGCACCAGCGCGACCTGGCCTTCCCTGGTGTTCACGGTCACATAACCTTGTGCGAGAAGGTTGTCGCAATCTGCAATGGCTTCCCACCGGCCGGGCCCAAATTTCGGTAGTTGCTGCCGGACAGACACATGCAGATAGGGATCCATTTGGTAGAGCGATTCGCCATAGCTGTCCACGCGGGAGACCGCCGGACCGCTGATCCATTTATACCCGCCGGTAATACGCCCCTTGGTGCGCGGAAGCTTCGCTGACACATTTACGCCGATACTCTGGCGCGGAGCCATCCGCAAAGAATCTCTGAGCACTGCGCTATCGTGAGATGCGTCGGGCGCAAGGGCTCCGGCCATCGCATAGAGCGCCGTTACTTCGACGTCATCACTGAGCTTTTCGCGATACGCTAAGCGGCCGCCCCAACTGCTTGCGGAACCTCCATCGTAGGCAAACGCGTTCGAAAAGACATCTTCAAAATACTGTTGCGGTGGCAGATCGCTGCCGCGGCCAAACACCGCCAGGTGATGGCTATCATCATGAAATCCCGCAATTTGGAGCTTGCCGGTCTCCCCGACTCGCCGCTCCACCGAAATCTCCTCGTGCCAGCCCCCTTGGATGACCGGGCGGCCATCTCTCCACATCAATGTCGGGAAAGCGTCGAGTTCATCGAGCGCGCTTGCCAGCGTGGATTGCAGATCTTGTCCGTTTGTTTCGAGACCGTTCGGAGCGCCGGGTTGCGCTGCAACCACCAAATCGCCTCGCCAGGCTGTTCCCAATTTCGTTTCCAGGCTCAAACGCGGCCGCACGGAGGAAACCGACCTGCCTAATCCGACCAGAAGGTATTCGCCGCCGTAACGCAATAAAACGCGATCGCCCAGGGTAACCGAGCCACCCTGGTCAATTCTCATGCCGCGAAAAGTAATCCCGGTATCGCCCAAGCGCGCTTCGCGCAGAACGATTGCAGTATGCGGTCCCGAACCGATGACACCGGTCGGCAACCACATCGTTGCGACTCCGCCTGCGGCGGAATCCTGATAACTCATCTGCCCAGCAACCAGCAAACTGCCCGCTCCGGGCAGCTTCTGATCATAGGCAAACGCCGTGCCGGGAGCCGATGCTACGTTTGATACCGAGCCTAGACGTCTCGCGCCGTCTGTGAATTCCAGCAAAACTTTCGGTGACGGACCACCGGTGTTTTCATTCGCAGTCAAGGGCGCATTTTCATCCCATTGCAATACTGGTCGAGTCCCCGCTGCTGAACGCAACACCCATTTCCAATCATCAAGCTCCGGCTTGGAGGAATTCGGTTGCTGCCGCAATTGTTCGAGCGACGCAAACATCGATTCCATCTCGATGCGCACCATGGTTGTCAAGTTTGGATTTATGCGCACATGCTGCTGCAGCGTGGGAAGAAAACCGGCGAGGGTAACCCGGATGGTGTACAGCCCAGGCGAAAGTTTTTCGCCGCGAAAAATGCCCAGCGTGTTGGTTAGATAGTCGAGCGAAGAAGTAATGCCCGGCGCTTCGGCAAAAACTTCAACGCTAGCGCCCATTTGCGGAGTGCCGGAAAGATCGCGCACAACGCCGGCGAGTTTGCCCGATACGAGCTTGCCCTGCGCCATCGCCGCGCTCGTCCCCATCGACGCACTCGCCGCGATCATTACCAGTATCTCCAGGAGTCGGAGTCGTCTCCGTTGCACGACGGTTACCTCCCCGGCGCTGCGTTCGCTGCCGTCTTCGTCGGTATGACGATTGGCGGCTTAATCGTAAATTCCGCACTACGTGAAATAGTCTGGTTTGCAAGTGCGTCCGTCGCGCTCACTTCCAGCGTGTACTTTCCCGGTGCCAGCGTCGCCAGTGGAAGCAAGCGCTCGATGGTCACCTGATCGCCAGTCTGCTTCATCTCTCCGCCGGTCTCTTTGAACTGCATGACCTGCTGATCGCCTTTTTTCACCGTGTATTTGAAAGAGGAATCTGAGCGGTGGGTCTTGTCATCCGGCTTAAGATTGTACACCTGCATGTAAATTCCAAGCCGGTCCGCGGTGGTGAAATCACCCTCCATCCTTGGCCGCACTTTTGACGAGCCCAACACAAACTGCCCAGCTCCAATCTGTTTGGCGGGAACATGTTCAATTTGATCCGCGAGAATCAGCGAACTGGCTTCCAATTTTTCGTCTTCATAACGGGGCACCTGCAGCCGCGAATTGACCACTCCCACGTTACCGCTGTGCACATCTTTGATCACCAGATCGAGACGATAGAGTCCGGGACGCAGCGGAATCGCCTTCTGATAAATCGACTGCAATTTTACCGACTGTTGGAACAAAGAGTCGGGGAAGTCTCGACTGATCGGTTCTTCGAACGTCTGCACGACGCGGCCGGTCAAAGTGCTCACGCGTCCAAAAACGTTCATCGTCGCGGAGTGCACACCATCCTTAGATTGGAATGACAACTGACTGTTCGGCACCTGAATGGTTACCGGGACCAATACGGTGTCGTTTGTCACCTTGAGAAAATCCGTGCGCCATGTGAAGTGCTACTGGTCGCGCGCAATTCGCGAGGTTACCAG
>Ga0137412_10003118_pt1 | contig 13235 bp, 10 predicted proteins | sample CZODoug2_1_16fun_FD_122160 | JGI IMG/M metagenome (GOLD analysis project Ga0137412, IMG submission 122160) | Vadose zone soil fungal communities from Angelo Coast Range Reserve, California, USA - CZODoug2_1_16fungal (Hybrid Assembly) | ecosystem: Environmental > Terrestrial > Soil > Vadose zone... | reverse complement strand
TGTTTTCGGCTGCGACATCTGCCAGGACGTTTGCCCGTGGAATAGGAAATCACCGCGAACCGAGCTGACCGAATTCAAGCCCCGCGCGTTTGCAGGGATCGATGGAGCACCAGATGACACTTTGTTCCTGCCGGACTTGCTGAGAATTGCGAACTTAACGCCGGAGCAATTTCGCGAAGTTTTTCGCCTCAGTCCGGTCAAGCGCACCAAATGGCAAGGCTTGGTGCGTAACGCTTGTATTGCTCTGGGGAATCACGACGCCGAGCAAGTTTCAGAATCGCATTGCGAAATTACCCAGGCGCTGCACCGTCTTTCGGAGTGCAGTGAACCAGTGATTGCTGAATCTGCCCGTTGGGCGCTCTCGCGCATCCAAGCAAAAGGAAACGCAAAACGTCCCGCTTCCTTTCCCGTCCGCAGTTGAGTGTAGGAAGGGTCGGGAAGTATAATTTGCGATGTATCATCATCGGCCCGCCGCACTGGAAAGTTCTTTATGAATCGCAGGAGCTTACTTGTAACCGGAAGTATCGCCGGGGTCGCTCTGCTGGGAGCGGAAAAATTGGGCGCCAGTTTGCTTGCGCCCGGCGGCCCTGGAAAATTCAAAGAAACTTTCACATCGGAGGACTCACCCATGGCATTCACAGTGCCGCCTTTGCCGTACGCTTTTGACGCGCTCGAGCCATATATCGACGCAAAAACCATGGAAATTCATCACGACAAACATCACGGGGCTTACGTCACCAATGTGAACAAAGCCCTCGAAGGCCACGCCGACCTGCAATCGAAATCCATCGATGAGCTGTTAAAGAATCTCGATGCCGTTCCGGAAGCGATTCGAAACGCGGTCCGTAACAACGGAGGCGGCCACTGGAACCATTCGCTGTTTTGGACGTTGATGAAAAAAGGCGGCGGCGGCGAACCCAAGGGCGAGCTGGCGGCCGCTATCGCTTCGACGTTTGGATCATTTGCTGCATTCCAGGAAAAGTTTGCCGCAGCAGGCGTAGGCAGGTTCGGTTCCGGCTGGGCTTGGCTGATTGTAAAGGATGGGAAGCTGGCCATTGATTCCACGCCCAATCAGGACACGCCATATTTTCTGGGTGGCAAGGCCGTTCTGGGCCTGGACGTGTGGGAACACGCGTACTACCTGAAATATCAGAACGTTCGCCCGGAATATATCAAGCAGTGGTGGAACGTGGTGGATTGGAATAAGGCAGGAGAATTGTACGGCGCGGCTAAGAAGTAGCCTTTAAGAAGCTTCCAGAAAATTAGAAAGCCCGTGGCGCAAGGCGTCACGGGCTTTCTGTATCAGTGCAAACGATGATCGCGATTCTTACTGAGCGGCTGCTCCGCGCGTTGACAACGACATCAACGATGGAGCGGCCGGCCGACGATAATTCATGATACGAGAAACGAATGGCCGTGATTCCCGCGTGGCCGCTGGTTGTTGTTCGACGAGCGGAACGTGAGCAGCCGGAATCTGTGCCGCTTCGCGCACCAATTCCATTCTGCCGCGCACACGAAACTTTGCCAGCAGCGATGAAACGTGAAATTTCACCGTGCGCTCCGACAAATTAAGCGACGCAGCGATTTCCTTGTTAGCGAGACTGCGTACCACGCCGTTCAGAACTTCTTCCTCGCGGCGCGTCAGCTTGACGTGCGTCTTGACGGCGCGTCCAGCTTCCAGGAGCTTCTGAGCTTTTTCGGTCAAATCCTCCAGGTGAGTTCTATCGGCTTCGACTAGCACGACATAATCCGAGGGAGTTTGGTTGCGAACCATGCAATGCATGGCCAGCAAACCCGCGGCTTGCTCGACAGGAAAACGTCCTTGCTCGTCAGTTTCAACGTGAAAATGGGCTACCCCGGTATTCCTTTCATAGAAAAAATACTTTTCCCGTGCGATCGCAAGCTGGGGGGGACGTACGGAATGCACCTGCACACTTCTGCGGATCATCCTCACTTGAACCTCTCCGTTCGCAAATCCGAAACCGCTTCGAACTTGCCTTGAAATGATGTAGCTGCACCTCGGAACGAGGCTAACGTTGAATTTAATTCAATCGAGAACGGCACGTGAACCGGGACTGAGGGAGGGCGTCCTGGCCATTCAGCTTGAAGAACGGTTACGCCGAGACGCGAGAAGGAGTAGCAAACAAGTCCGCCTGCGAACGCAATACCGAACTGACCCTAGCGAGTGCAAGTACATGACCAAAAAGGAGTAAATGTGAGGTACCAGAACTGCCCAAAAAAGGTAGAGTTATGCACTTTTGTACTAGATCCGCTGTAGGAACGTGGGTAGGAATTTCACTGCGGACGAAAATTTTCCATACTTCCTGTGGAAATTCCAAGGAAGGGCCCACAATTCGCCATGACTTGATGTCGCTATCGCCCGATGATATTCGTCTGTTGGGCAGAAACCAGTTCGTAGCCAATGCCCCGCCAGCGGATTTTCCTGGTCATTACCGACGCCAAAAAATTCACCGAATACAAGTAAGGTATCCATATTCCGAGCAACAAGTGAATCCATGCCTGTTGCTGAATCTGATCCTTCAGCGCGGGCAAAATTTCCTGGACCGCGGTCACCCGGAAAGCTCCACGGATCGAAGCCAGCAGCAGTGGCAAGAAAGTCAGCGCCGCGAGCTGCATCGCAGGTCTTCCCGCGAAGAAATCTTCCAGGGTCAACAGAATTCCCAACGCAATCGTCATGCAGAACAAGAGATGCGTTGCACCTGCGATGGCCCACATTTTTGGCGAATACACACGCGTGATCAGGATCTGGCGATTTGTAAACTCCATCAAGCCGGCGAGATCCGTTTCGACATAAGAAACGGTCAGACATTCTGGCAGAAAAACGATTGGCCGGCCTGCTCGCTGCAATGCAGCGGTCATCGAATAATCATCGCTGACGGAGTTTTCCCACTGGTCCATCACCGCGCTTTGTTCGAAGACACTCTTACGAATCGCGGTGCCTCCGCCCCAACAAAAATTTTTCGTTGCGTCTTCACCGAGCATAGTCAAAATCGGCGCATTCCATGCGGCGAGAAGCAAACTCGGCGGATTATTCTTATTCGGAATCAGCCAGCGCATGGTGGTCGAGGCGCCAATTCTGGAGTCCGTAAGCGGTGCGGTCAGGCGGCGCAGCCAGGAGTGTCCGGGCCTGCCGTCGGAATCGGCGAAAACCATAATTTCGAATTCTGCCGGCAATTGTTGAACCGCGGTCCGCAGATTGTGAACCTTCTCGCCACAATTCTGCGCAGGTCCGGCAAAAATTACGTGACCCTTTCCGCGGGCTTGCGACGCTACACGTTTCACAATGCTGGCGGCAGGATCGGATTCCGACGCCAGAATAAAAAACACTTCATAATTTTGATGATCGAATTCGCACAGCGCGGTCAGGTTTCTCTCGAGTCCAGGTTCCATTCCCTTGCACGGACACATCACGGCGGTTCGCGGCGAATAGAAGCCGGGGTCGGTTCCGGTCCGCCGCCGCGCGTAGGACAGCCATTTCGCAGCCTCGTACACCAGGTACAAACCAGTCAGAATCTGCAGGACGCCAAGAAAAATGAACAAATTTTCCATGTAAGCTGAGAATAACAAACCCGCAGCACTCGCGCAGTAGCCTTGTGAACAGGTAGAATCGCAGCGGTAAACGGCAGCCCGTATGTTAACCGGGTTGCCCGCGAGAGGAGCATCCAATGTCGGGGCGAGTCGACTCATCCATGGTGACCACCGCGATGGAGTTGCCGGGGCATCGTATCGTTCGCAACTTTGGAGTAGTCCGCGGAATCATTGTGCGGTCGCGAAGCGTGATTGGAAATCTGGGCGCTGCGTTGCAGACCATCGTCGGCGGCAATATCACGATCTTGACCGATCTTTGCGAAAAGACGCGAGAAGAAGCCTACGAACTGCTCTTGATGCATGCAGGACAGCACGGCGCGAACGCAATTGTCGGTTTTCGCTACGATGCCACGGAAGTCATGCAGGGAGTGACGGAAGTCCTTGCCTACGGCACCGCGGTGCTGGTCGAGCCGAATTCCTGAAAGGTCTCGCGTGATTCCAATTATTTCGCGTGCATCGCGGTAGCCGTGACGTTCGTGGCTATGTCTTCCAGATTGGCCAGGGCTCGGCTTGCGGCCAGCCTGGCTTTTTCAAGAAACGCGGAGTCCAGCAAGAAAGCGCAGCGATCGACGAACGGGTGATTAGCCGCTTCGTATGGTTTGCGGGGACGGCGCGACGTTGCTGCACGCCGCAGCAAATCCTCGTACATCCGCAAATCGGACTGGAAATCCAGCGAATCGCCGGCGTTCCAATTCTGGTGACGCGCCAGCGCTGAAAGAAATTTTCGGCGGAAGACTTCCGCCCCTTTGCGCACCAGCACACGCTGTTTCCCGGTGCTGGAAAGAATCGTCTCAGTGGACGCGATTTCCAGAGCGCGTACACAAGCGGCCAGCAAAGCTTCACGCTGCAAAATCGTCAGTAGGTCGCGATACAGCGAAGCATGCACCTGCAACGCATGTCGGCCGTTATCCACCACGTACGAATCTACAAAGCGCGGAATCACCCGTTCGCGCAGCAGCGTCTCGACCAGCTTCTGTGCCAGTACCGTTGATGCCTCGGCTGCCGGATTTTGCGTTCGAGCCATTTCCCATCGCCATGTTAGCAGGAGTTGCGTGGTAATCTCCCGCCGGCGCGGCTTTGGAATTCAAAATGTATTGCAATCGCGTGGTGCGAAACACGGACTATCGCCGTAGAGAGCGTCGGGCCCCTTCAATGCCCGGGAATAACTCCGCCTGGGACAAACCTCTGGAAGACGTAGGCGTAAAGCATCACGATGGTGCCGACAATAGCGGCCAGCGAAACGGAGTGCCAGAACACAAAGCGGAAAATGCTGCCCTCGGAGCCGACCTGATTCGTGGCTGCCGTCGCAATGCAAATAGACTGTGCGTCAATCATTTTTCCCATCACGCCGCCCGCGCTGTTCGCGGCGCCCATCAGAATCGGACTCAGATTCAACTGTTCGGCCGTGATGCGCTGCAATCCTCCGAACAGAGCGTTGGATGAGGTATCGCTTCCGGTGAGCGCCACGCCGAGCCAACCGATATACGTTCCGAAAAATGGAAACAGCCAGCCGGTTCGCGTGAACGCCAGTCCCAGGACCGCGTCCATTCCGGAATATCGCGTGACATACCCGAGGCCGAGCATGCAGGACATGGCAATGATCGCGAAGCGCATGCGATAGACGGTCTTACCAAATATCCGGAAAAGTCCGCGTGGCTTCACCCCGAGAAGTGTTCCGGCCAGTAGCGCCGCAAGAAAACATCCCGACCCCGTGGACGTCAGCCAGTTGAAGTCAAACTTGGCATTTTCCGCGCCAGCCTTGGCCACCACAGGCTGTGCGCGGAACACAGCTTTGTGCAAATAGGGTACGTCCCAGCCGCCTCTGCTGAACGCCGGCGTGGTGGCCTTGTTCATTGCGATTTTGATCGTTGGCAGGCCCCAGCAAAGAACAAAAATGGAAAGGATTGCGAAGGGCATCCAGGCCCTCAGCACCTGTCCGGCCGTGTGAGTCCTGGGTGTGTCGGTTGACGAAGCGGCCGCCACCTTCCATTTATCCCCCATCGTGTCTCGCACGCGGGTCTCCTGGACCGCGTTCGAATCGGCGTCGCGTTCCTCGGCAAATCGCCAGATTCGCTTCGGCCGCCAAAAGCGCAGGAAGACAACGGTCATAACGAGCGAAAACACTCCCGCCGCGATGTCCACCAGGTTGCTGTCCACATGGTTGGACCAAAAATACTGCATTCCAGCGAAGGACAGTCCGACCACCAGGATCGCCGGCAACACTTCGAATGTTTCTTCCCAACTGACCATCGTTCGAACCAGCCAGAAAGGCACGATCACCGCGGTGAAGGGCAGAATCCTGCCAATCATTTTGTTCAGGTCGCCATCAGGAAGTCCGGAAACTGCGGCCAACGTGTGGACAGGCGTTCCGATAGCGCCCCACGCCACCGGCGCGGTGTTTGCGATCAGATTCAAGACAGCAGCTTGAAACGGGCGGAATCCCAGTCCAATCATGAACGCGCCAGCAATGGCGACGGGCGCGCCAAATCCGGCTGATCCTTCGATGAACGCACCGAAGCAAAAAGCCACCAGCAGCAATTGCAACCGCCGGTCGGGCGTAATCGCTGCCACCGATTCCTTCATGATTTCGAACTGGCCGGTTTCCACGGATATGTCGTACAGAAACACGGCAGCCACAACGATCCAGACGATTTTTAGTGCGCCAAAGCCAACGCCATAGAAAAAACTGGCAGCCGCAAGCTTGGCTGGCATGCCAAAAACCAATGCGGCACACAGCAGAGCGGTTATGGCGCCCGCGATCGCGCAAATGTGCGGGCGAACCTTAAATCCCGCGAGCAGTCCCAGCAGCACCAGGATGGGAAGCGCCGCAACCAGCGTAGACAGCCACCAGTGGCCAAACGGATCGTAGTTCTGCGTCCAAGTCACAGAAAACCTCGCAGGCTGCGGCCCAATCGCCGCTACAGGATCGTGCCTTCTGCAGTCCTCCAACGGACCGTCCGAATTCCCTGCATTCGGCCTTCCGCAGGCTAGAAAACTAAGCCAGTGGAATTACTGTGCCCGGAGGCAAATGTCAAGGAAAACTGTGGCGAGCAAGTCAGCGTTTTGCGGGTGTCTAGTCGTCGGCGCTCGAAAAAGAAATGGCCCGCGTGGACTCCCGTATCACAAGTTCCGGCGCGACCCGATGGTGCGTGATCGTCCAATCGCGCTTTTCCTGCGCGGCATTGATGCCTTCCATCACGATGTTCACCGCGAGATTTCCCATCGCCTCCAGCGGCTGCCGAACCGTCGTTAGCGAGGGTGCAGACATCGCGGACATCGCTACGTCATCGAATCCAATCACAGAACACTGCTCTGGAACTTTTACACCGGCCTTGGTAAGCGCGCGAATCGCCCCCAGTGCGGTCAAATCATCGAATGCCAACAGCGCAGTGAACTTCCGCCTGCGCTGCAGCAACTCTTCCGTAAACCGGAATCCGCCCTCGAAACTGGAATTAGGATCGAATTCTTCGTCGAGCTGCATTGCCAGGCTCTGGTCAATTTCCAACCCCACGGAATGCGCGAATTTTTGCACGCCTTTCCAGCGTGGAGCCGAATCGATCAACGTTTTCGGGCCTCGGATAAACGCGATTTTGCGGTGGCCCAGTTTGTGCAAATGCTCCAGCGCCAGCCGCCCGCCGGCTTCGTTGTCCACCATCACCGAGCTTACGGTATCGCCGGGAAGTTCCCAGCCGATGGTCGCGGCGGGAATATTGCGTTTGGAAAAATCAGCAAGCAAGTGAATATCCACGAACAGCCAGTTGGCAACAACGATCAGCGCCTCAACGTGCCGGTCCAGCAGCATTTCCAGATAGCGTTCGAACCGGTTTCGCTGGTTGTGCGAGTCTGCCATCAATGGCAAATAAGAAGCTTGATACAACGAATTTTCGATTCCACGCAGAATTGGCGTGCAGAAAGGATCCGTAATGTCAAAGAACATCACGCCGACGCTGTTGGTCCTCTTGCTGCGCAGGAATCGCGCCATGGCATTCGGCCGGTAGCCGAGTTTGCGCGCCGACTCTTCGATTTTTTTCTTGGTAGCTGGTGCGATGTACCGCGCCAGCGGCGCATTGTTCAGGACAATGGAAACCGTAGCCGGAGAGAAGCCGCTCAGGTTCGCGACATCCCTCATTGTTACCGCATCGGATTTGCTGGATGAGCGCTTCACGAGATTTTTCGTCGCAGCATCATCCGGCATATCCTTGCTCGATTGCAATGGCGCGCTTTTCACCGGCATCTACTCCGCTGGAGCATCGAATGTCATGGTCTTGCGGAAGCCTGAAGTTTTCCAGGCACCGTAAACAAGGCCCATGGCGGTCCAGATCGTGCCCAACGCTTTCGCTGGCATGCTCAGGTTCCACCAAATGTAAGCGCAGATCCCGAAACCCAGCATGGGCCACAAGAAACTCCACACCGTTTTCTTCTCGGCGCGTAAGAAGTAGTGCGCAAAAGCCGCTGCATTCACGCCCATAAACGCGATGAACGCCCCGAAATTCAGCAATTCCGCTCCGCGCTCGTAAGTGAGCAGGAAAGATCCAGCCAGCGCAATTACGCCAATCAGAATTACGTTGTTCGCCGGAATGTGGCTCTTCGCCGTAATTTTCCCGAAAAATGATTTTGGCAGCGCGTCATTCCTTCCCATGCCGTAGAGCAGCCGCGCCGCTGCAAGCTGTGCTCCCATTCCGGACCCTATATTCGCCACCAATATCGTGAAATTCAGCAACTGGAATAAGAACAATCCGCCGGCTTGCCGCGCTACCAGCGGAAACGCCGATTCCACCTGATCTGCAGGAAACTGCTTCGTACCCCACACTAACTGCGCAGCATAAACTTCCAGCGAAGCCAACACTCCCGTCACCACGCAAACCAGCACGGTTGCCAGCAGGATATTTTTTCTTGGATTTTCAACTTCTTCAGAAAACGTCGAAATGGCGTCAAATCCGATATACGTAAGCACCGCGATCGAGGTCCCATGGAAAATCAGGCCTAAATTAAAGGTCGATGGGTCATAGAAGGGCTTGGTGAAAAAAACCGGACCATACGCATGCAGTTGAATCAAAAACCGCACCACGTATGCGAAGAATACGATCACTACGATGGTCATCGCGCCGGCCAGTACATCGTTGATGCGCGCGGACGTTTTCACGCCGCGCAAATTCAGCACCGTGAACGCTGTGGCGTAAAACACAGCCAGCACCCAGTACGGCACCTCGGGCAAAATGTTTTGCGTCAACTTGCTGCACAGAATGGTGCAGATCAGCGGGTTCAGGATGTAGTCCATCACCATAGCCCAGCCGGTCAAGTAGCCGAGCCCGGCATGAATTTCCTGTCCGACGTAGGTGTACGCCGATCCCGCACTCGGATACACGCGGGCCAGCATGCCGTAGCTGATCGCCGTAAACAACATCGCCACCATGGCGATCAAAATCGTGGTCACCACGTGGCCCTGCGCGGCATTGTTCACCACGCCAAAAATCCCCATTGGCGCGATGGGCTGGATGATCACGATGCCGATGATCACCAGGTTCCATAACGTCAAGGTTCGCCGCAGTCGCGGTGCTTCGACGGCGCCGTCGTTGCTCACGAGGATTCCCTCATAGTGCGCTTTCTCCCCTTGCAATTGTGTCCATTGAAACGATTTAATAGCGATGATTGTGCTGAATTTAACCCTGTGGCGCAACTTTATTCTTTTCCCGCCTCTTGGTCATTCGGACACTTTTCGCTGTTCTCGCGGCCAGTTGCGCTCCCGGCAACATACAGTAAAATCGGCAACGTAGTTCACCGCACAGCAGTCTAAGTTAGTGGAAGCGCCCCAGCTCCTCGGCGGGCTGCGGTATTTATGGGCGACGGACCTATCAACACGGAACGGTGGGAAGCCACACCAGTCTTTTGGCATGTGGTGGCTTTGTTGCTTATTTTGTTGTTTGCTCTTTGGCTGCGCCCGGTTCCTGTGCAGGCCGACCCGTCTTTTCAAGGCTATCTCCAGGTCGTAACTGGCGTGCTGGCCTTTGTTTTTTCCGCCGTCACGCTGGTCCGCTTTCAGGGCACTCAAGATCGTATCTCGCTGATTCTGGGTGCCGGATTTCTACTGTCTGGAGCGGTCTTGGCCGGCTCCAGCGTGCTCTTTTTCCAGCTTCCTGCTGAACCGCAACTGCAAATCCGGTGGGCCCCTGTAGCACTGTGGGTAGGGCGCATGATTCTCGCCCTGTTGCTGGTAGTAGCGTTGCTGGTTGAGCATTTTCTACCACGTTCTCGCCGGCCAAAAGCGGAAATCGCTGGCGCCTTGCTAACCGTCATGGCGCTGACTTACCTGCTGACGGTCGCGCTTCGCAGACTTCCCACGGAGGTCTCTCCGCATCCCGGCGCCTTTATCCCCTCTCCACAACAACTTTTTCCGGGCGTGCTTTTTCTGATCGCCGTTATTTGGTATCGCCACCGTCTGAACAACATATTTACCGCTTTTGACCGCTCGATCTACGTTGCTGCCTGGATGAATTTTGCCGCGCAGTTGGCGGGCTCTCAATCGCAGCGGCTATTGGATGCTCCCTTTGTGGTGGCGCAGGGCTTCAGCGTCATGGGTTATGCCATCGCGCTGGGTGGCGCTTTGCTTGACAATGCGCGGCTCTTCGAACAAGTACACCATCTCGCCGTCAGCGATCCGCTAACGGGTTTGGCCAACTATCGTCGGCTCTTGGATGAACTCGAAAGCGAAACCGAACGCACCAATCGCAGCAACCGGCCTTTTTCTGTTCTGCTTCTGGATCTCGACGGGCTCAAGAAAATCAACGACACTTACGGCCACCTGGTGGGAAGCCGCGCTCTCTGCCGCGTTGCGGACATTCTGCGCATTCACTGCCGTTCGATTGATACCGCTGCCCGCTATGGGGGAGACGAGTTCGCTCTGGTATTGCCGGAGTCGGAAGAAACCGAAGCGGAAAGCGTAGCTGGCCGCATCCGCCACGTCATGGAAATGGATCCGGAGAAGCCGCCACTCTCCGCCAGCATCGGAATCAGCGTTTATCGCGGCCACGGAGAGCGCATCGAGAAATTGCTTTCCGACGCGGATGCACGGCTTTATCAGGAAAAGGCGAAACGCGGACGGCGCGCTCCTGCAGTCTCACGTCGTCGCAATCCCCGTTCGGGTACAGCGTAAATCGGCTTGGAACGCGATTACGGCTTCGCGCCCGGCGCAAACGGCGCCAGTTGCTCGGAAATCTTTGCCTTGTCACCCACCACGACAATCGTCATCTCGTCCGGCTTGATGTATTCCGCGGTTTCCTTGCGCACCTCGTCCGGCGTAACGGCATTAATCTTTTGCACGTACGTGCTCAGGTAGTCCTCGCCCAACCCCTGAAAATCGACGTATCGCAGTTGCGCGATGAGCGCGCTCCGCGACGAATTCTGAATCACAAATAATCCCGACATGTACCGCTGTATTCCTTTTAGCTCTGCATCCGCCGGAGGTTCTTTCGAAAGACGATCGATTTCGCCGAAGATTTCCTTTAACGATGGACCGGTGAATTGTGTCGTCACATCCGCCGACTCCGCCCAGTACGCGTCGTGGTAGCGCCGCGAAAGCTCGCTTCGTGGCGAATACGTGTAGCCTTTCTGCTCGCGAATGTTGGAGGTGATACGCGAACCGAAGGAGCCGCCGAGGAGCGCATTCGTCACCGCCAGCGGAATCGCATCCGGGCTGGTCGGATTTGGAACTGGCATTCCCACGATCAGAGTCGATTGTGCAGCGCCCGGGCGATCTGTAACGTCCAAAACGTGCTGTGGTTTCACCGTCGGCCTGTTGATCAGCGGAAGCGCGCCCTTACTCCATCCCCCGAATGCCGTTGTCACTGCCTTCTTCATTTCGCCGGCGTCGAACCGGCCTGCCACGTACAAGTGCGCTCGTGCCGCGCCGAAGTTGCTTGCGTAGTAATTCTTGATATCTGCAACCGTCGTCTTGTTGATGCTTCCTTCTGTCGGGAACACCGTTCCGTACGCATGATCTCCATACAAAATCTTTCGAAAACGTTCCAGCGCCATGCTTTGTGGAACGGATTTGGCAATCGAAAGTTGCCGCAAAGCATCATTCTTCAAGCGCGGCAGTTCCGATTCTGGAAACAGCGGGTGCTCCGCGACATCCGCCACCAGAGCTGCCGCCCGCGGCCCGAATTCACTCAGCACATCGGTGTTCACGCTGCTTTCGTCCACGCCTACGGTGATGTCAATTGTCCCGCCCATGCGCGCCGATTCTTCCGCAATCTCCTTCGAGCTCTTGCTGGTCGTTCCTTCTTTCATCAATTTGCCGGTCAAATCCGCCAGGCCGGGCATGTCAGCGGGTTCATTCAGGTTGCCGGTCCGCAACACCAGGCTCAGCGTGACCTTTGGCAAATTTCCGTACGGCACCAGCGTAACCTTCATTCCATTCGGCAATTCGTACGTCTCGTGTGCCGGTACTGTGAATGGCTTAGGCGGGCCACCGGCCGGCGGTGTTTGCTTCTGCTGCGCGAAACAAGGAACTGCAGACAGCGCGAAACTTGCGACCAATGCTGCTGTAACTGCTGCAAACCTCTTCGTGTTCAGCTCTCGATTCATGTCCGCTCTCCTAATTTTTTGCCGGCTCGGCAGGCTTCGTTTGCAGCACCAGCACTGTCCGATTCTCTGGCCGCAGATATTCCTGCGCCGTTTTCTGGATCAATTGCGGTGTAACTTTTTCGAATTCAGAAACCAGCGTGTTGATGCGCGCGGGATTGTCATCGAACAAGGCAAAGCTTGCCAGCAGGTCCGCCAGGCCAAATCCGCCGATCTGTCCCATGCTGTCGTAAAGGTTGGAGCGCAGTTTCACGCGCGCGCGATCCAGGGTTTCTTTGGACACTGGTTTGGTCCGCAGAGCTTCGATCGGATCGTCCCACGCCTTGACAGCCGTGTCCGGCGAAGTCCCGGGATCAGTCTTGAAGTCCGCCATGAACAGCATCGGACCTTTGTAGTTGAACATGTTGCCCAGATAATTGATTCCGCCTTCGACTTCCGCGGTCAATCCTTTCTTCTGCACCAGCTGCTGATATTCCAGGCTGTCGTCGCCTTCAATCAGGATCTGATCGATCAGGCCCATGGCGTAATACTCCGGTGTGTTGCGTTCCGGCATGTGATAGGCGATCGCAATCGCTGGACGCTGCGCCAGCGCATCCACTTTTTTAGCTTGTTTTTCTTTCTCCTGCTGGGGTTCGGCCAGTTCCGGAACCGCAGGAAGCTGCGACTGCTTGATTCCGCCAAAATATTTTTCCACCATCTGCCGCGCCTGCACCGGATCGAAATCTCCCACGATCGCCAGTGCCGCGTTGTTTGGCGCGTAGTATGTCTTGAAAAACGATTGCACGTCGGTCAGCGTCGCTGCTTCGATGTCCTTCAACTCACCATAGAAATTGTGCGCGTTATACCAGTTGGTGTTCGCATACTGCGGCATGTCCAGCCACGGAAATCCGCCATAGGGGGTGTTGATGACCGCTCCCTTGACTTCGTTGCCGACGACTCCCTGCTGGTTTTTTAAGTTATCTTCGGTCACCGCCAGGCCGCCCATGCGGTCGGCTTCGGCCCACAACGCCGTCTCCAGTTTGTTCGAAGGCAGAATTTCGAAATAA
>Ga0137412_10003117_pt1 | contig 13236 bp, 14 predicted proteins | sample CZODoug2_1_16fun_FD_122160 | JGI IMG/M metagenome (GOLD analysis project Ga0137412, IMG submission 122160) | Vadose zone soil fungal communities from Angelo Coast Range Reserve, California, USA - CZODoug2_1_16fungal (Hybrid Assembly) | ecosystem: Environmental > Terrestrial > Soil > Vadose zone... | reverse complement strand
CGAACACTTGATGCCCTCCGGCTGGATCGTCTGCCCGTCCCGCCCCGGGCCCAGCACGAGATCGTGCATTTGAAATCCAAGAATCGCTTGTTTGCGCTGGGCTTCGTCCAGCGAGGCAAGCAGCGCAAAAGCCTTGTCCGTCTCGCGGCCAAGCGGGCGCACCGTCTTGCTTTCCATCTCATAAATCGCGGGCTGGGCGCCCGTGTGGCTGGGTGCGAGCGTGGCATGCTCGCCCGCCAGCGTTATGTTGATGCCGAGATGGTGGCCGCCAAACTGGATCATCCACGGCTCGGTGGCCGATGGCTGGCCGAGGAACGAAATATAATACTCATCACGCCCGAACATCGCCGGCCCGCCCGGCCCGCCCCGGTCGTTTTTTTTCAACACCTCGTCGCCTTCGACAATTTGCGTGACTTTCTCATAGCCCTGCGGACTCAACGCCGCCGCCACCACCGCCATCGCGGCGTCGCGTTGCGGCTTCGTCAGGTCTCCCATGCGCAACCCCCCGCGTTTCACAAACGTGGTCGGCAAGTTCGACCAGCGCTTGCGTTGCGTTTCGTCCGTGAATTTGTAAACCACCTTGGCGCGCAGCCCGTCGTCAAGTGACGCCAGAAACTTGTCCCCCGCGGCGGCAATTTCTGGTGGGTTGCCTTGGGCAAAACTGGTGAGGCCGGCGCAACCGCAAATGAGAACCATGGTTAAAGTCGCGATGATTTTTTTGATCATAACTGGTGTGGTTTGGTTGCAGTTCATAAAACCGAGCAAATTTCAAATCCAAAAGGGGTCGATTCCTGGTATTTATTGTAATTGCACGGACGACGGCCTCTCGCACCCGCACCGCCATGGGACTAAAAGAAACCGGCGTCACAATCCCCTTTGGCCTATGCGCCGTCGTTCACGGTACCGCCCGGTCCGTTCGGCGGGCTGGCCATCCGGATCGAGCTGCCCCGGGCCGACGCCGAACCGTCGGCCGCGGTAGTGCCCGAGCTACTGGCTGAGCGCTTCCGTCAGCGCGGCGCTGGTGAGGTCGACCTGCCAGGGTCGCGCGCCTAGCCGGGTCAGCTCCGCGTGGATCGCGTCCTCGGACGGCGGCTCGGGAGGCTTCCACGCCAAGGTTCGCAAGACGTCAGACGCCAGCAGATTCTGGGCGAGCACCTGATGCTGTTCGGACAGCTCGGCGACGACCGCCCGGCACCGGGCCAGCCGATCAGCCGCTTCCGGGGCCCGGTCCCGCCACCGCGACGCCGGTGGCACCGGGTCGCCGCCGCCGGTGATCGGTGGCAGCTCGTCCTCGGGCAGTGCGCGGGCATCGGCGATTGCCGTGAACCACCGGCCGGTCTGCCGGCGCTGGCGGGGCCCGCCGAACACCGGCAGCTCGATGAGGTCGGCCGGACGTCGCGGGTTGGCCCGAGCCGCCGCGATGATCGCGGAGTCGGGCAGCAGCCGTCCGGGTGCGATGTCGCGTTCGGCCGCGTACCGGTCGCGGGCGTACCAGAGGGCGCGCACGGCCGCGAGCTGCCGGCGGCTGCGGACGACGTGGATGCCCGACGTCCGGCGCCACGGGTCCTCGCGCGGTACCGGCGGCGGGGCGGTGCGGACGGCCTCGAACTCCTGCTCGGCCCATTCGGTCTTGCCGGTGCTCTCGAGTTGGGCGGCCAGGGCTTGCCGCAGCGCCACGAGCAGCTCGACGTCCAGGGCCGCGTACACCAGCCAGTCGTGCGGCAGTGGACGGGTGCTCCAGTCGGCCGCGGAGTGGCCCTTCTCCAGGCGGACGCCGAGGTGCTGCTCGACCATGGTGCCCAGCGCCACCCGGTCATTGCCGAGCAGCCGCCCGGCGAGCTCGGTGTCGAACAGCCGCGGCGGGTGCAAGCCGACCTCGGCCAGGCAGGGGAGATCCTGGTTGGCGGCGTGCAAGATCCACTCGGCGCTGCCGAGCGCCGCGCCGATCGCGCTCAGGTCGGGCACCCCGATCGGGTCGATCAGCGCGGTGCCCGATCCGGCGCGGCGTAGCTGCACCAGGTAGGCCCGCTGGCTGTAGCGGTAGCCGGACGCACGCTCGGCATCGACGCCAACCGCTCCGGTGCCGCCGGCGAACGCCTCGACGGCACGCTCGAGCTGGGCGGGCGTCACGATCGGATCGGGGACGCCGTCGCGAGGCTCGCGCAGCACCGGGACGGCGCTGTCCTCGGGGGCTGGTTCCTCCGCGTCTTCTGACATGGTCAGTGGCTTACCGCATCCGTCCAGCCCTACTCAAAGGGGCTCTTGAGAACCGTGACCCCCTCGGGCGGCAATCCGGCCGCGGTGCACAGCAGGTCGACGAACGCCAGGAGGTGTGGGCCGAGCTCGGTGGTGCGCGCCGTCCAGGAACCGCGCAGCTCCAACGCCACCGAGGTACGCGGCCCGTGCAGGTCGCCGAAGCGGGTCGATGTGGTCTGGGTGACCGTGCCTCCCGCCGCGAGAAAGGCCGCCCCGCGCTCGGCGAGCGCCTCGGTGAGCCAGCTCCAGCCGACCTCGGGTAGCAGCGGATCGCCGGCGATCTCGGGTTCCATCTCGGCCGACGCGAACGCCACCAGCCGCAGCACGCCGTCCCAGGCCTCGGCGCCGTCGGGGTCGTAGAGCAGCACGAGGCGTCCGCTGGACAGTTCGGTGCCGTCCGGGCCCCGGACGTCGGCGGCGAGCGCGTGGCTCCACGGCGCTAGTCGCTGCGGCGGCCGGATCGGTTCGACGCGAACCTCGGGCCGCAGCGCCGTGCGCCGCAGACTGCTCACCGCGTCGCTGAATTCGACCGGCGCAAGACCCGCGTCCTGGTCGCGGGACGGGGGCTGCTCGTCGGTCATATCGATGGGTTGGACAGGAGTCATATGGCTCACGTGGCTGGCAGTCCAGGCTCAGGCGGCGGGCCGCAGCCGGCCGCGGCGCGCCGGCCGATCGGTGGACAGAGGCGGGTCGACGAGTAGCGCCGTTCCGCAGTCGACGCACGCACGATCCGGGCAGGCGCCCCGGTGATCGTCCGCGCAGGGCGGGACCTCGGCCTCGCACAGCTGCCCGCAGGTCGGGCAATCGAGGTACAGCATCATGCAGACCTCCGCAAAGGCGACTCGCTTAGTGTCGTGACGTTCGCACGCGCCACCGACAAAACTGGGTAGGCGCGCCGGGCGCCCACGCCCGTGGGAGCATGGGGACGATGCTCGCAGACTCGCTTCTCGTCCGCGCCGCCAGGGCGCATCCGGGGCCCCGTCCCCCCGTGTGGTTCATGCGCCAGGCCGGACGTTCGCTGCCCGAATACCGGGCTCTGCGCGAGGGCAACTCCATGCTCGACGCGCTCCGCACACCGGAGCTGATCACCGAGATCACCCTGCAGCCGGTCCGCCGTCACGGCGTTGATGCCGCCATCCTGTTCTCCGACATCGTGGTGCCGCTCGTCGCGGTCGGAGTGGGCATCGACATCGTCGGCGGAGTGGGTCCGGTGATCGACAAGCCCATCCGGACCCTGTCCGACCTGGATGTACTGCGCGAGCTGCAGCCCGACGACGTGACGTTCCTGTCTGACGCGATTCCTACGCTGACCCGAGAGCTCGGCGAGACCCCGCTGATCGGGTTCGCCGGAGCCCCGTTCACCCTGGCGAGCTATCTCATCGAAGGCGGCCCGTCGCGCGAACACGCCCGGACCAAGGCGCTCATGCACGGCGACCCGCAACTGTGGCACGCCCTGATGGGCCGGCTGGCGGCCATCGCCTCGGCGTTCCTGCGGGTGCAGGTCGAGGCCGGCGTCTCGGTGGTGCAGCTGTTCGACTCGTGGGCCGGGGTGCTGTCAGCCGTCGACTACCGCGACTACGTGCTGCCGCACAGTCGGGCGGTGCTGGAGTCGGTGCCCGAGGTCCCGCGCATCCATTTCGGGGTGGGCACCGGCGAGTTGCTCGCGCTGATGCGCCAGGCCGGGGCGGACGTCGTCGGCGTCGACTGGCGGGTGCCGCTGGACGAGGCCGCCCGACGGCTCGGTCCGGGTGCCGTTGTGCAGGGCAACCTCGACCCGGCGCTGCTGCTCGCCGACTGGTCGGTTATCGAGCGCGAGGTGCGGCGCATCGTCATCGAGGGGCGAGTCGCGGCCGGGCACATCTTCAACCTCGGCCACGGCGTGCTGCCCGATACCGACCCGGACCGGCTGACCCGGGTCGTCGAGCTGATCCACGGCCTGTGAGGCTCGGTCGAACGTGACCGCTCAGCCGAGCCCGTCGATCACGTCCTTGGCCTCCTTGAGGCCGACGCCGGTCTGGTCCCGGTAGCGCTTGATCGCCTGGATCTTCAGCCCGCGCCGGACGAGTTCGAGCACCTCGGCGGACACGCCGGTGGACGCGGGCACGTGCGCCACCGCGTCCGGGTAGCCGGAGTTGTACCCGGACGCGCGGTAGAGCCAGTCGACCTTGCGCTCCAGGTCGGCGATCCGGGCTGTCATCTCGGTGATCTGCTGCTCGTCCATGTTCGCTGCCCCCCAGGTGATCGTTGCCGTGCGGTGCCGACGACGATAGGCGGGTGAGAGTCGTCGTGATCGGAGGGGGGATCGCCGGACTGGCCGCGGCCTGGACGGTCGCCGAGCGGTCACCCGGTGCCGACGTGCTGGTCCTGGAGGCGTCGGCGGTCGTCGGCGGCAAGCTGCGCGTCGCCCCGGTGGCCGGGCTGCCGGTCGACGTCGGCGCCGAGGCGATGCTCGCCCGCCGCCCCGAAGGGGTCGAGCTGGCGCGAGCGCTCGGGCTGGACGAGTCACTGATCGCGCCGTTGACCACGTCGGCGTCGGTGTACGCGGCCGGGGCGGCCCACCCGCTGCCGGCGCGCACGATGCTGGGTATCCCGGCTGACGTGTCCGCGCTGCGGCAGTCCGGTGTCCTCGATGCGGCCGCGGTGTCCACTGTGGAGGGTGAGCCGAACCGTTCGCCGATAGAGCCGCTGACCGAAGATGTCGCAGTGGGGCGGCTCGTACGGGAACGGCTGGGGGGCGAGGTTGTCGATCGGCTCGTCGAACCGTTGCTTGGCGGCGTGTACGCCGGACGCGCGGACGACCTGTCGCTGCGGGCCACCATGCCGGGGCTGGCGGCCCGGTTGCGCAGCGGTGGTTCGCTCGTTCACGCCGCGCAGGCGGTGACCGACGTCGGGGCGCGCGATCCCGCGTCCGGACCGGTGTTCGCCTCGCTCGCCGACGGGCTGGGCGGTCTGCCCGCGGCGCTGGCGACGTCCGGCCGGTTCCGCGTGCGCACCGGCGTGACCGTTCGGGAGGTCCGGCGAACGACGGCCGGCTTCGCCCTCGAATGCGGTCCGGTGCCGGCATCCGAACTGATAGAGGCCGACGCGGTGATCGTCGCGGCGCCGGCCGCCAAGTCGGCGCGGTTGCTCGGCGAGGTCGCCCCGGCGGCAGCCGCGGAACTGTCCACTGTGGACGCCGCCAGCATGGCGATCGTCACGTTCGCGTTCCCGGACGTGGCGTTGCCGCCGGGAAGCGGCCTGCTCGTCGGCAGTCGTGAGGGCAGGCACGTCAAGGCGGTGACGCTCAGCTCGCAGAAATGGCCGGGTACGCCGACCGGGCTGACCGTGCTGCGGGCGTCGGTGGGGCGAGCGGGGGAGACGGCCGACCTCCAGCGCGATGACGCCGACCTGATCGCGCTCGTGCTGGCTGACCTGCGCATCCTGATCGGGGTCGACGCCGCGCCGATCGACTCGCTGGTCACCCGATGGGGCGGTGGCCTGCCGCAGTACGCGGTCGGCCACGTCGAGAAGGTGGCCCGCATCCGGACTGCGGTCGCGGCCGTGCCGGGGCTCGCGGTGTGCGGGGCGACCTATGACGGGGTGGGTATCCCGGCGTGCATCGCGTCGGCCCGGCTGGCCGCCGACCAGGTGCTCGCGAGCCTCGCGCGCCAGGGACAATGAACGGCATGGTGGACGGAAAGCAGGCCCGCGAGCTCAACGACGTCATCCGGTACACCGCGTGGTCGGTGTTCCGCGTCGCCCGGCCGATCGGAGAGGGCGATCGACCGGCGCTCGGGGCCGAGGTCACCGAGCTGTTCGAGCAGCTGGCGGCCAAGGACGTCACCGTGCGCGGCACCTACGACGTCAGCGCCCTGCGGGCCGATGCCGACCTGATGATCTGGTGGCACGCGTCCTCGGCCGATGCCCTGCAGGAGGCCTACGGGCGCTTCCGCCGCACCCTCCTCGGCGGGCACCTCGAGGCGGTCTGGTCGTCGATGGCGCTGCACCGTCCGGCCGAGTTCAACAAGAGCCACATCCCGGCGTTCCTCGCCGACGAGACGCCTCGGGCCTACGTATGCGTCTACCCGTTCGTGCGCTCCTACGAGTGGTACCTGCTGCCCGACGCCGAGCGCCGCGCGCTGCTCGCCGAGCACGGGAAGATGGCCCGCGAGTATCCCGACGTGCGCGCCAACACCGTCGCGTCATTCGCGCTCGGGGACTACGAGTGGATGCTGGCCTTCGAGGCGGACGAGCTGCACCGCATCGTCGACCTCATGCGGCACCTGCGCGGTTCCGAGACCCGCCGGCACGTCCGGGAAGAAGTGCCGTTCTACACCGGCCGCCGACGCAGCGTCGACGAGCTAGTCGCTGCGCTGCCGTAGCGTCCGCGTCAGGCCTGCTCCTCGAACGTCATCGAGATCGAGTTGATGCAGTAGCGCAGGTCGGTCGGCGTGCCGTATCCCTCACCCTCGAAGACATGGCCGAGGTGGCTGTGGCAGTTGGCGCACAGCACTTCGGTGCGCACGGCGCCCATGCTCGTGTCCCGGCGCTCGATGATGCGGTCGCCGGCCAGAGGGGTGAAGAAGCTCGGCCAGCCGCAGTGCGAGTCGAACTTGGTGTCGCTGCGGAACAGCTCGTTGCCGCAGGCGCGGCACCGGTACACGCCGATGCGCTTGTTGTCGGTGTACTCGCCGGTGAACGGACGCTCGGTGGCGGCCTGCCGCAGCACGGCGTACTCGGCCGGCGCGAGTTCGGCGCGCCATTCGTCCTCGGACTTGACGACCTTGGGGGCCTGCGTACCTGTCATACCGACAACGGTACGACGCCCGGCCCGGGCCACATCTGACGGCTCGGTGACGAAGGCTTGACAGAGATCTCTCGAGAGATAACTATCGAGAGATGCCTCGTGAGAAGAAGACGCCTCCGGATCTGCGTCGGGTGACCGATCCGCAGGCCCTACGCGCGCTGTCGCATCCGGTCCGGCTCGCGCTGCTCGAAGTCCTCACGGTGGAGGGCCCGCTCACCGCGACCCGAGCGGGCGAGCTCATCGACGAGAGCCCGACCACCTGCTCGTTTCACCTGCGTCAGCTGGCCAAGTACGGGTTCGTCGTTGAGGCCGGGGGCGGGCCCGGCCGCACCCGGCCATGGAAGCTCGCGCATCTCGGTTGGACGACGGATTCATCCGCGGGCGACGCCGCGGCCGGTGTCGCCTCCGACGCGCTCGGCCAGCTCACGCTGCAGCGCTACGTCGACCGGCACGACCAGCGCACCCGAACACGGGACGCCTATCCGGTGCCGTGGCGGGGCATCGGGGAGCAGTCCCAGACAGTCTGGTGGGTGACGCCGTCCGAGGCCGCCGACCTGCAGGACGAGTTGCGCGACCTGTTCTTCCGGTTTCGCGAGCGGTTGCTCGACCCGTCGACCCGTCCAGCCGGTTCCGGCCCGGTGGAGGTGGTCGCCTTCACGCACCTGTTCGGCGGGCCGGACGGGTACGCCGATCCGGACGCGGCCGGATGAGAGCCCTGGCCGATCGGCAGGCTCGCATTTACCTGGGTGGGCAGTTCTTCTCCCTGTTCGGGGACACGGTTCTCCTGCTGGCGATGGCGATCTGGGTCAAGGAACTGACTGGTAGCACCAGTGCGGCCGGTCTGACGTTCCTCTTCCTCACTGCCCCGACGCTGCTTGCGCCTGCGGCCGGTGTGCTGGTCGACCGGGTGCGACGCCGTCCGCTGCTCCTCGCGGTGAACGTGATCATGTCGTTGGCGGTCTTGCCGCTGCTCGCCGTTCATGGGGCCGGGCAGGTGTGGCTGATCTATGCGGTGATGGTCGTGTACGGCGCGGCGTTTCTGCTCCTGTCGAGCGGGGAGAGCGCGCTGCTCGCCGTGATGTTGCCGGACGAAATGCTCGGCGAGGCCAATAGCGCACTGGCGCTGATACGCAGCATCACGCGGTTGGCGGCGCCACTGGTCGGGGCCGCGCTGTTCGTGACGATCGGGCCACGGGCGGTCGTGCTGATCGATTCGGCGACATTCGTCATCGGGGCCGCGGCCATAGCGATGCTCACAGTTCACGAGGCGCGGCCGCATCGGACGGCCGAGCGGTGGCGGCAGCAGCTCCTCGGTGGAATTCGGCACCTGCGCCAGGTCGCCGAGCTGCGGCAGCTCGTCGTAGCGTGCGCGATCGGCTGGTCGGTGCTCGGGCTGGCCGAGACCGTTGTCTTCGCCGTCGTGGCCGGACTGCATCGGCCGCCGGCGTTTATCGGTGTCCTCGTGTGCGTGCAGGGCGCCGGCGCGGTCATCGGTGCGGTCAGCGCGCCGCAGATGATGCGTCGATACGCGGAGGGACCGCTCGTCGCGATCTCGCTCATCGCCGGCGGTGCGGCGTGGGCGGCCCAGACCCTTGCCGTGTTGTGGCTCACGGTGTCGGCGCTGTTCGTCGTCGGCCTGACCCTTAGTTGGTTGAGTGTCGGCACGAATACGCTCATCCAGCGGCGGACGCCGACCGAGCTGTTGGGGCGCGTCGACTCCGTCGCGTCGATCTCGGTGTCCGCGCCGCAGACCGTGTTCATCGCGCTCGGTGCCGCAATGGTCGCCGTGATCGACTACCGGTGGCTCCTGGCCGCAATGACCGTCGCGATGACGATCAGCGGTGGCTGGCTCTTGAGCCGAACGGAGCAGGGTCTGCTCGTAGCGTGACGGTCGCGCGCCGACTGGCTACAGCAGCCCGACGATGCCGAAGATGCCGAGGATCACTGCGACGGCGAAGCCGATCAGGATCAGCCATACCACGATGGCCGCGGCTCGTCGGCGGCCGCCGGAGAGGTGGCTCAGCCCCGTACCGAAGGCGGCGAGGTTCTGCAGTTCCCCGTCGGCCGAGTTGGGATTGGCCGTGCGTCCCCAGGCGAAGTCGGGCTGTTCGCGGTTCGGCTCCTCGGGTTCTTCGTCCCACCGGCGCTCGGTGTCCATGCGAACAGGATGCCCCATCAATCGGTGCTCAGATGCGATCTGAACCGGTTGAGTAGCGCGAGGTCGCCGCTCGCGACGTCGGCGGTCGGCACCCGGGCGTAGAGCCAGAGCAGCAGGTCGGATGCTGTGCCGCGTACCCGCGCGGCCGCGGGGGAGTCGCCTCGATGCCAGCTCAGGCCGGGTGGTGCGTCGATCACCGTCCAGCCTGCATCGGCATCGGTGGCCTCGAACGCGACGGTCGCGCCGAGCGGTGCGGCGTCGACGTTGGTGGAGAAGGTCAGGAATTCCTCGATCGAGTCGATCGCCGTCGCCCGGTCGATCGGTGCGGCCGGGCCTGCGGCGTTCTCGGCGTCCCAGCGATGAACGGCTGCTTCCTGCACCTGGTGGCGGATGACGAAGCCGGCGTCCTTCTGCGCGGCCCAGGTCCAGAGCGGCGTCGCCGGGTCGGCGGCTGCGAGCACGCCGACCAGGCGGTCGGCGCCGTCCTGGAAGGCGTCGATCAGCACCGCGTCGTCCACCTGGTCGGGCCGTTCGATCTGGTCCGGATCGCTCGCCTGGGTGGCGACGATCCCGCGCCAGAAGGACTGCACCTCGAATAGGTGCCAGACGAGGTCGCCCATCGTCCAATCCGGGCAGTGCTCGACCCGCGTGTCGAAGTGGCCGGCCGCCGCCTCGGCGAGGGCGAGGGAGTCGGCGGCGATCTGCGAGAGCGGATCGAGCCCAACGGCCTCCGGGTGGATATCCCAATGCGCCATGGGCCGCGATGCTAGGCGACGTCACCGACATGACCTACCGTCCAGTGTCATGGCATCGCCGTACACCGAGATCGAAGTCGGCACCCGGACCGTGCGCATCTCTAACCCGGATCGGGTCTACTTCCCGGAACGGGGGGAGACGAAGCTCGACCTCGCCAACTACTACATCGCGGTCGGCGAGGGCATCGTGCGGGCGCTGCGCGAACGGCCGTGCATGCTGCACCGGTATCCGGACGGGGTGGCCGGCGAGAAGATCTACCAGAAGCGGCTACCCAAGGGCGCTCCGGACTGGGTCGAGACCGTCGAGGTGCGCTTCCCGTCCGGACGCGGTGCCGACGAGCTGTGCGTGACCGAACTCGCGAGCGTCATCTGGGCGGTACAGATGTCGACGGTCGAGTTCCACCCCTGGCACTCGCGCCGGGCCGACACCGAACGTCCGGACGAGCTGCGCATCGACCTCGATCCGCAACCGGGCACCGGGTTCGCCGAGGCGAAGGTGGTGGCCGGCGTGGTGCACGAGGTGCTCGACGAGCTGGGCGCCGTCGGCTGGCCGAAGACCTCGGGATCCAAGGGCGTCCACATCTACGTGCGCATCGAGCCGCAGTTCGGCTTCACCGAGGTACGTCGCGCCGCGTTGGCGTTCGCCCGCGAGGTCGAGCGCCGGGCTCCGGACCTGATCACGACGAAGTGGTGGAAGGAGGAGCGCGGCGAGCAGATCTTCCTCGACTACAACCAGAATGCCCGCGACCGCACCATCGCCTCCGCGTACTCGGTGCGCGGCCGCCCGCACGGCCCGGTGTCGGCGCCGGTGACCTGGGCCGAGCTGCCCGACGTCGAGATGGCCGACTTCACGATCGCCACCATGCCGGCGCGCTTCGCCGAGCTGGGCGATCTGCACGCCGGCATCGACGATGCGGTCTGGTCGATCGAGCCGTTACTGGAATGGGCCGATCGCGACGAGCGCGACCACGGGCTGGGTGATGCGCCCTACCCGCCGAACTTCCCGAAACAGGAGGGTGAGCCGCCGCGGGTCCAGCCGTCGCGGATGAACAAAGCCAACTGGGACGCTGACGGGCACCCCGCGGTCGAGGTCGAGCCTCAGGATCTTGGCTGAGCCCCACGCAAGTCCCGCCCTCTAAGGCGATCGTCGGCGGGCGGTGATGTGGGCGATCAGGTCCCTGGCCGCGCCGGCCGGGGGCAGGCGGGTGCCTTGCCAGATCGCCCGCAGGGCCCGGTGCAGGTCGAGCCCGTCCACGCCGATCGCGACGAGCCGCCCACGTTCGAGGTCCTCGCGCACCACCAGCTCGCTGAGGACGGCGGGCCCGGCCCCGGCCACCACTGCGGCCCGGACGGCCGCGGTGATCGACAGCGACAACACCGGGTCGGCCTGCACAACCGCGGGCCCGAGGCGGCTGCGCAACGCCGCGGTGAGGGCGTCGCGGGTGCCCGACCCGTGCTCCCGGGTCACCAGCGGCGTGGCGGCGAGCTCGGCCGGAGTCACTGGGCTGCGGCGCCGAGCCCACGGATGGCCGGCCGCGACGACCACGACGAGTTGATCGTGGCCGATGACTCGGCTGCGCAGCATCGGGGAGAGGTGGGGGCCTTCGATGAAGCCGATGTCAGCCGCACCGTCACGCACGTGCGCGATGACGGTGTCGCTGTTCTCCGCGGTGAGCTCGATGTCGGTCGGGTGGCCCGTGTGGCGCTGTTCGAGCGTTTGGAAGGAGACCAGCCATCCGGGCAGCAGCTGCTCGGCGATGGTGAGGCTGGCGCTGACCCGCAGCCGCTCGCGACGGTCCTGGCGCAGCGAGGCCAACCCGGCGTCGAACTCGGACGCGACCTCGAGCAGCCGCGCGGCCCATTCCGCGACGACGACCCCATCGCTGGTCAGCTGTGATCCCCGGGCGCCGCGGCGCAGGACGACGACGCCGGTCTGCGCCTCCAGCGAGCGGATCCGGGACGAGATCGCCTGCTGGCTCACGCCGATCTCGGCGGCGGCGGCATTGAGGCTGCCCGTGCGCGCGACGGCGAGCAGGACCTCCAGTGCGGTCAGGTCGGGAACGTGGGCACTGAGTGGCACAGCCGACATGGTAGGCCAGCAGCTACAAGCCTGCCTTGTAGGTAGCCAAGCCTGAGCCGTCTACCGGGCGATCAGGTCGAGCGCAACGCTTGGTTTATGAGCGCCAGCCTGGTTTCCATGAATGATCTCGAGACCCCACGCCGGATCGCGGCAAACCTGAGCCCGAATTGGTTCGCGTCGGTGATGGGTACCGGGATCGTTGCGGTCGCCGCGGCGTCACTGCCCGAACAGTTCCCCGGTCTGCACACCGCCGCGACGGTGGTGTGGGCGGCCGCGGCCGCGCTCCTGATCGTGCTCACAGTGGTGACCGCGCGGCAGTGGAGCCGGAACGCACGCGGGTACCTCGACGACCCGGTGATGGCCCACTTCTACGGTGCGATTCCCATGGCGATCCTCACCGTCGGAGCGGGAACCCTGCTGCTGGGCCGCGACGTCATCGGGTTGCGCGCCGCGGTAGACGCCGACTGGACGCTGTGGCTGATCGGCACGGTCCTGGGCCTGGTGTGCGCCGCGGCCGTCCCGTACCTGATGTTCACCCGGCACGAGATCCAGGCCGACAGTGCGTTCGGCGGTTGGCTGATGCCGATCGTCCCGCCGATGGTGTCGGCGGCCACCGGAGCGCTGCTCGTCCCGTACGCGCCGGCCGGGCAGGTGCGGTTGAGCCTGCTGCTGTGCTGCTACGCCATGTTCGGGATCAGCCTGTTCGCCTCGGTGATCGTGATCACGCTCATCTGGTACCGCCTCGCGATCCACAAGGTGGGGCCGGCGCGCATGGTGCCCACGCTGTGGATCGTGCTCGGCCCGCTCGGCCAATCGGTCACCGCGGCGAACCAGCTCGGCGGCGTGGCCCATCAGGCGGTGCCGGCGCCCTACGCCGACGGCCTGCAGGTTTTCGGGGTGATCTTCGGCGTGCCGGTATGGGGATTCGCCGCCCTGTGGGGTGTGCTCGCGACGGCGATCACCATCCGGACTGCGCGTGAGCACCTGCCGTTCAGCCTGACCTGGTGGTCGTTCACCTTCCCGGTCGGGACCTGCGTCACCGGCACCACCGCGCTCGCGCTGCACACCGACGCCACCATGTTCCGGATGGCCGCAGCCGTCCTCTACGTCGGTCTGGTGCTCGCCTGGATCGTCGTCGCGGCCCGCACCGCGCACGGCGCCGTCCGCGGCGACCTGCTCCGGCCGCCGAACCCCGTCTCCC
>Ga0137412_10003116_pt1 | contig 13236 bp, 13 predicted proteins | sample CZODoug2_1_16fun_FD_122160 | JGI IMG/M metagenome (GOLD analysis project Ga0137412, IMG submission 122160) | Vadose zone soil fungal communities from Angelo Coast Range Reserve, California, USA - CZODoug2_1_16fungal (Hybrid Assembly) | ecosystem: Environmental > Terrestrial > Soil > Vadose zone... | reverse complement strand
AGGCCTGGACCAGTAGACCGGGTAGATCTGCGGCTGGTTGGAGGCCAGCCCGGCGAAGGCGTCGTCGGCCGGGCCCCGGTAGGTCTCGGCGAATCGGTTCTCCGCCAGGTACTCGGCCAGCTCGCTGTCCCAGGCTTCGGCGCGCGCCCGGGGGAAGGTGCCCCGGACCACCGCGCAGCCCCGCCGACTGATCGCCTCCCGCGTGCCGCCGGGCACTGTCCCGGCGGCGATGTCGGCGAACCGGACCACCGGGATGACCGCCCGGCCCGCGTCCCGCTCGGCTAGGACCGAGGCGACTTCGGTGCGCATCGTCTCCTCAACCTCGGCGAACACCTCGGCAAGATCACCGGGGGAGCCCAGCTGGGCGCGCAGTGCGTGCTTCGTCGTGGAGATCGCGGCCGAGACGTCCGCTGGGATCCGGGTATCGCCGAGGGTGCGGATCATGGGCTTCACCAATTTGGTTAGGAGACTTTACTAGAATGGATTGCTACCGTACTGCCAGCTCGTGGCGACTGACAAGAGGTGACATGGGCGAACCACCGCCACCTCGGCCGGAGCTGCCTCGGTTGGCCTTGCTGCGAGATATGACCGATCGGGCCGTGCTCGACCGGGTGTTCGCCGACGGGCGCGCCACTCGAGCCGACCTGGCCAGCCAGACCGGCATCTCCAAGCCGACGATCTCCGAATCGGTGCGTCGGCTCGAGGCGGCGGGCCTGCTCCGGGCCACCGGCACCGACCAGACCGGCCGGCGGGGCCGGATCGCCACCGTCTACCAGCTGGCCCCGGAGGCCGGCCATGTGCTGGCCGTCCAGGTCAACCAGCACGGCGTACACGCGCTGGCCGCGACCCTGACCGGAGTCACCCTGGACGAGCGGCAACATCGGCCGGTTCGCCCGGGGGATCCAGGTGCGCTGGCCGACGCACTGCGCGACACGGTCCGCGCGGTGGCCGCCGCGAGCGCGGGACACGGCTCGCCGAGGGCCGTGGCGGTGTCCGTGGCCAATCCGGTCGACCCGATCACCCGCGAGGTCATCCCGTTGCCCGGATCCCCGTTCCCGGAAGGCCACATCCCGCTGGCGGAGATCGTCTCGGACGCGCTGGTGGCGGACGGGGCGGCTGTGGGGCAGGTCCCGCTCCTGGTGGACAACGACGTGAACTTCTCCGCGCTGGCCGAGCGCCGCGCCGGTGCTGTGATCGGTGCGGAGAGCTTCGTCTACCTATATCTCGGCGCCGGCCTCGGCATGAGCCTGTATCTGGGCGAGCAACTGGTGCGGGGCGCCCACGGGCTGGCCGGCGAGATCGGTTACCTGGACGCGGCGCCCGGGGCGGCCGGGGTGGCCGGGGCGCCGACCCGTCTGGCGGCGGCGCTGGCCGCGCGCGGTTTCGGCCGGCCGGATGGCCCGGCGCTGGACGTTGAGGTCATCCTGGCCACCCTGGACCGGGCCGACGCCGGGGACGACCGCGCCGCCGAGGCGGTGGCCGAACTGGCCGCCACGATCGCCGGGGCAGTCGCTGCCACCTGCACAATCGTGGACCCCGACGTGGTCCTGCTGGGCGGCCCGCTGGGCACCCACCCCGGCCTGCTGGAGCTGATCCGGGCCAGCGTCGCGCGGACCGCGCTGGCCCCGGTACGCATCCAGTCCGGCGTGCTCACCGACGCCGCGCCGCTGCGTGGTGCCCTGCTCTCCGCGCTGGACACCGCCCGCGCTCGAGTCCTATCCCCGGGACGCGGGTGATCCCCGTTTTGGTGTCTGGAAGGACGGAAACCGTCCCTCCAGACACCAAAACGTGGATCATGCAAGCCGACGGCGGCCCTCGACTGACTGGCGAGTTGGGGGGCAAAGGTGGTTCCGCCGGGCGGAAGTCGGGTCGGGGCACGGACCGGTGTGGGGAAGTGTGTGCAGCCAGGGGTCGGCGACAAGGGGATAGCCATGCTGGAGCAACGCGGTGCCACGGAGCGTATTCGCGAGGTCGTGCAGAACTGGGCGCTCTTCCGGGATGCCGGCGATTGGGCGGCCTTTGCCACCGTCTGGCACGACGACGGGTGGATGACCGCGACCTGGTTCCAGGGCTCGGCCGCGGACTTCATCCAGGCCAGTCGGTCGGGTTTCGAGGCCGGGGTGAACATCCTGCACTTCCTCGGCGGGAGCACCGTCGAGGTGCGTGGCACCCGGGCGATCGCGCAGACCAAGATGACCATTCAGCAGCGTGCCGAGGTGCACGGTGTCGAGGTGGACGTCACCTGCACAGGGCGGTTCTACGACTTCTTCGAGGAGCGGGGCGGGCGGTGGGCGGTGGTGCGCCGCCAGCCGATCTACGAGAAGGACCGGATGGACGTGGTGGACCCCGGCGGATCAGTTCAGCTTGATCGGGCCGGGCTGGGCCGCTACCCAGTCGGTTATCGCTACCTGGCCTACTTGCAGCGGGCCAACGGGCACGACGTCATGCTCGGGCTGCCCGGGCTGCGCGGCCCCGAGGTTGAGCTGCTCTACACCGAGGGCGCTCAGTGGCTGGCCGGATCCGCGCGCCCCGGCACGCCGCTGAAGGCGGCCACCCCGGCGTCGTAATCGGTCAGTCGAGCTGGCCCACCGGGCGCAGCATCAGCTCATTGACCGTCAGGTGTGCCGGGCGGGTGACGATGTAGTGCACCGCGTCGGCCACCTCGTCGGGCTGCAGCCAACGGTAGTGCCGATCCTTGGTGATGGCGGCGGTCAGCGGCGTGTCCACCCAGCCGGGCTCGACCAGTGCGACCCGCACCGACCGCTCCACCACCTCCTTACGCAGCGACTCGCTGAACGCGCCGACCGCGTACTTGGTGGCCGAGTAGATCCCGTTGCCGGGGCCGATCCGCCGCCCCGCGATCGAGCTGATGCTCACCACATCGGCTACCCCCCGGGCCCCCTCCGCCGAGCTGACCAGGTGCGGCAGGGCGGCGTGCGTGCTGTTCACCACGCCGGTGAAGTTGGTGTCGATCAGCGGCCGCCAGCTGCCCGGGGCGCTGCTGGGAAAGTCCCCGGACATCGCCGTTCCGGCCGCATTGACCAGGATGTCCAGCCGCCCGGCCAGCTCCACCAGGCGGGCGATCTCGGCCTCGACCTGCCCCAGGTTGGTTACGTCGGCGACCAGCGGGACCGCCTGGCCACCCCGGCGGGCGATCCGCCCCCCGAGTTCCTCCAGCAGCGCCCCGCGCCGGGCGAGCAGGCCGACCACGGCGCCCTCGTCGGCCAGGCGCAGCGCGACAGCCTCGCCGATCCCGCTGGAGGCACCGGTCACCACGGCCACGGCGCCGGTCAGTCCCAGACCCACTGCGCGTCCTCCTGGCAGGTCTCCACATACTCCATGCGGATCACGGTAAGCGCTGACGTTCGTGCCGAGGATCAGCGGGTCGTGGGTCGGCCGGGTTCCGCCGGCTCGAGGATGATTCGGGCCTTCTCGTTCACCCCGACCAGCAATACCCGGGTGTCCGCGCTGAGTGCCCGCCAGCTGTGCGGCACGCCGGCCGTCCAGTAGAGCGCGTCGCCGGCCTCCAGCAGGTACTCCTCGTCGCCGGCGCGCACCCGGGCGGAACCGTGCACCACGTAGCAGAGCTCGTCGTTGCCGTGTTGGAAGGTTCGATCGCCGTGCTCGGTCGCGCCGGTGAACTCCAGCGCATGCAGCTGGCGGTGCCCGCGAACCAGCGGCCGGACCACCCCGGTGGATCCGTCGTCCAGGATGTTCTCCCCGGCCTTGACGATGTCGATGCGCGCAGCGTCCTGCGCGGCGGCCAGCAGCGCCACGGCAGTGGTGCCGAGCGCCTCGGCCAGCGACTGCAGGGAGCGCAGGCTGGTGCTGGCCCGGCCGTTCTCCACCTGGCTGAGGAACGGCACGGACAGCCCGCTGCTCGCGGACACCTCGGCCAGGGTTCGCCCAAGCTCCTTGCGCAGGGCCCGCACGACGGGACCGACCGGTGGCGCGGCCATGTCACCAACCTTTAACTCGGTTCGCTGGTGCCCGGGGGTAGACACTGGCTACTGTCTATCAAAGTTTTGACGACATCAAAACTTTGACACTCCGGAGGATGTCATGGAACAGCACACCCTGCGGCGTCGGGGTACCGGGCTGATCGGTTCCGACCTGGACCGCGCGTTTCCCGGGTTCACCCTGTTCGCGCCGCTGGCCAGCACCGGGCTGGTGCGGCTGGTCGACATGGCCGGCGAGCCCGCGCACGAGTGGCGGCTGCCCTACCGCCCCGGCCGGCACCCGCGGATCCTGGCCGGTGGCGCCCTCGCCTACAACGGCGTGCACCCCGACGGGCCGGCGCTGTTTCCGTTCTGGGACAAGTACCGGGGCGGCGTCATGCTCCAGGTCGCCCCGGACGGCGAAATCCTGCGCGAGTACCGCGACCCGATGGCCCACCACGACGCGCACCACCTGGGCGACGGCGGCATCCTCTACACCGCGCTGGAACCGCTCTCCGGGACCGATGCCCGGTCGGTGGCCGGCGGCGTCCCGGGCTCCGAGGACCGGGGGACCGTACACGCCGACGTGATCAAGCAGGTCGACCCGGATGGGCGCCTCGTCTGGTCGTGGCGGGCGATCGAGCACCTGGACCCGGCCGACTACCCGCTCCAGCCGCATTTCCCGCGCGAGCACTGGCCATTGATCAACAGCGTCTATCCGCTGGCCGACGGAAACGTGCTGGCCAGCCTGCGCAGCGTGTCCTCGGTAGTGGTGATCGAGCGGTCTTCCGGCAAGGTGATCTGGCGGCTCGGCCCAGACGTGCTCTCCCAGCAGCACTGCGCGCACGAGCTCGCGGGCGGCCGGTTTCTGATCTTCGACAACGGGGTGTTCCGGTCTGGCGAGAGTGTCCCGTACAGCCGGGTGATCGAGGTCCACCCGGACACCCGGGAGATCACCTGGAGCTACCGGGACAGTCCACCCGAGGCGTTCTTCACCCCGTTCATGGGCTCCGCGCAGCGGCTGCCGAATGGCAACACGCTGATCACCGAGTCCGCCTACGGCCGGATCTTCGAGGTCACCGCCGATGGCCGGGTCTGCTGGGAGTTCGTCGTGCCGGACTTCCCCGGCTACGCCGAGCCGAGGATGGCCGCCGCATTCCCGGCCGCGTCCAACGCGATCTTCCGGAGCTACCGCTACGCCGCCGAGGAGATCCCGTGGTTGGCTCGGCGTCGGTGACCGGGCCCGGCGCGCCCGGTACCTCCGCCGAGGCGACCGGGACCGGCCTGCCCGGCGCCGAGCCCGAGGTGACCGGGACCGGCGGCCCGGCGGCCGGACGCCGGCCCGCGGCGGTGGACGAGCGGGTACGGCCCACCGTGCTGGTGCCGCTGGCCGCCCAGCACCTCCTGGTGATGCTCGCCGGCCCGATCTCCTCGGCGTTCCTGATCGCCCGCGCGCTGCGGCTGACCCCGGAGGCCAGCGCCAACCTGTTGGCCGCGCTTTTCCTGCTCTGCGGGATAGGTACCGCGATCCAGTCGCTCGGCCCGCTGCGGATCGGCGCCCGGATGCCGTTCGTGATGCTGCCCGGCGGGGCCGCGGTGGCCCTGTTCATCCAGACCGCGCAGGCCACCAATCCGGCCACCGCAACCGGGGCGGTGCTCATCGCCGCCGTCTTCCTGTTCGTCGCCGCTCCGCTGTTCGCCTCCCTGATGCGGTTCTTCCCGACCGTCGTACTCGGTTCGATGATCGTGGTGATCGGCCTCAACCTCATCAAGATCACCGCTGGGCTGCTGGTCGACACCGCGCGAGGACCGTCCAGTACGTCGTTGGCGCTGGCCGGTGGGACGGCGTTGGCGGTGGTGCTGGCCTTCCGGCTGCTACCGGTGGGGTGGCGGCGGTTCGCCGTGATGATCGGAATCGCGGTGGGGACCGCGGCGGCCGCCCTGCTCGGCCGGTTGGGCCCGGTGGGCTCCGGGCCGGTGCTGTCCTGGCCAACGCCGCTGCCGTTCGGTACCCCGACGGTCAACCTGCTCGCCTCGGTCCCGTTGCTGCTCTACGCGGTCGGCGCGATGGCCGAGGCGACCGGGCAGACCGTGCTGAACGCGGACGCCATCGGCAGGCCACTCGACCGCCGCCGGGACGTCCCGCGCACTATCCGTGGCGACGCGGTGACCTCATTGCTCAGCGGGGTGTTCGGCGGCCCGCTGATGGTGACCAGCGGGGAGAACATCGGGATCGTGCGACTCTCCGGGGTGCGCAGCCGGTTCGTCACGCTCGGCACGGCGGTGTTGCTCGCGCTGCTGGCCTTCGTGACCCCGGTGGCCAGGTTGATCAACGCCGTTCCGTCGGCGGTGGTGGGCGGGGCCGGCATGGTGGTATTCGGGATGATCACCGTGATGGGTATCCACCTGCTGCGCGCGGTGGACCTGGCGCGGGACTCGAACCTGATGACCGCCACGTTGGCGGTACTCGCCGGGGTACTGCCGATCGTGGCCCCGGCCACCTACCAGGCGCTGCCGCCGACGGTGGCCATGGTGCTGGGCAGCGGGGTGACCACCGCCGCCGTCGTCGGGGTGCTGGCCAACCTGGTGTTCCGCACGTCGGGCAAACCGGGTTGATGGCCACGTCAGAATGATTTCGTGACGATCAGTCCGGAGAGCGATCAGCGCATCCGCCTGCGACCGCCCCGCGAGGGTGACGAGCAGGCGGTGCGTGCCGCCCAGATCGCCTTGAAGAACGACAACTTCAGATTCGCGTTCGGCCTGACCCCGGACACCTCGTGGCTGAGCTACCTGGAGTGGCTGGCCAGCGAGCGAGCCGGCATCTCGTTGGCGCCGGATCGGGTGCAGGGCACCTTCCTGTTGGCTGAGGTAGCCGGACAGGTCGTGGGTAGGGCGTCAGTCCGCTACGAGCTCAATGACTGGCTGCTCGCTCACGCCGGGCACCTCGGGTACGCCGTGCTGCCTCAATTCCGGCGCCGCGGTTTCGCCACCCAGATCCTGCAGCAGAGCCTGATCATTGCCAGAGCCTTCGGAGTCGACCGGGCGCTGGTGACCTGCGACGACCACAACGTGGGCTCGGCCGCGGTAATCGAGCGGTGTGGCGGGCGCCGCGACGAGCAGTGGCCCACCACACCGGGCACCGTCCCCAAGCGTCGGTATTGGATCGACTGACGGCCGCGCCCGCGCCCAGCGGCGTCACGGGGCGAGGCGGTGCAGGTCCCGGGGGAACAGCGTGGTGCGGCGGATGTTGTCCGCGTCGATCAGCCGCGCGGTCCACCGCTCCAATCCCAGGGCGAACCCTCCGTGCGGCGGCATGCCGTGCCGGAAGGTGTCCAGGTAGCTCTGGTAGGGCCCGGTGGGTTCACCGCGCTCGGCCAGGGCCCGCTGGTAGTCGGTGTAGCGGTGCAGTCGCTGCCCGCCGGTGACCAGTTCGAGGCCGCGGAAGAGCAGGTCGAAGGAGTTGGTCCAGCGCGGGTCGCCCGGCTCGGGGTGGGTGTAGAAAGGCCGCTTGCTGGCTGGGTAGCCCTCCACGGCCAGGAAGTCCGAGCCGTATTGCCGCCGCGCCCACTGGCCCAGGTGGCGCTCGTGGTCAGGCGCCAGGTCCGGCTCGGAGGGGTCCGCGCCGACCAGGGCCAGAGCGTCGCGGAAGTGGATGGTCGGAATCTCCTCGGGCACCTCGGGCAGGCTGGCGCCGATCAGTTCGGCATCGTCGTGGGCGCCCGCCTGGATTTCGCTGACCATCCCGGCCAGAGCCTTGCGCAGCACGGCCAGTACGTCGCGGTGGTCGGTGATGAAGCCGAGCTCGGCGTCCAGGGAGACGTACTCGGCGAGGTGGCGCACGGTGTCGTGCGGCTCGGCACGAAACACCGGGCCGGTCTCGTAGACCCGTTCGAAGACGCCGACCATGATCTGCTTGTAGAACTGGGGGGATTGGGCCAGGTATGCCCGGCGGCCGAAGTAGTCGACGGTGAAGACGTTCGCCCCGGACTCGGTCGAGGTTCCGACCAGCTTCGGTGTGCAGATTTCGGTGAAGCCCAGGGTGTCGAGAGCTTGCCGGAAGCCGCGCACGGAGGCCGCCGCGAGCCGCCAGGTGGCTTGTTGGGTCCGGTGGCGCCAGAGCACCGGCGCGTGGTCCAGGAAGACCGGCAGCGTGGTGTTGAGGGAAGGGCGCCACAGCTCGGCGGGTGGCGTCGCGGCCGGTTCGCTCAGCGGCGTGATGCGTGGGCAGGTCAGCTCGAGGCCGCCGGGCGCCTTCGGGTTGGCGGTCACCGTGCCCTCCACGCTGACCACGGTCTCTTCGCTCAACTGCTCGAGCTGGCGGTGGTCGTCGTGCTCGCCGAGTACGACCTGCGCCAGGCCGCTCCGGTCCCGGATGACCAGGAACGAGATGGAGCCCAGCCGTCGCCGGCGGTGGACCCAGCCTTGAACGGTGGCGCGTTGCCGGATCTTGCTGGCCAGCGATGTGGTGAGTGTTCGTTGCATGTGGCACCTCCTGGGTTTGTTGCCCCGGGAGGTGTGGGCGATCGGGAGCTCGCGGTGCCACCACACCTTCACCGGCCAGACGGCCGGCCTCGTTCGTGGTCCGATCACGAAGACCAGTCGGACGGCTCCGAGTTCGTCACGCCCGTCAACGCCGTCCCAGTAAGCGTAGCCAGGTGTCGAACGGTTTCGTTTGTCGCCGGCGATCATCTGGCAAGACCGCGGCGGTAGCGTGCCGGCGGTGCGGTATCTCTGTCCCGATCCTGACGCCCCGAACCCGACGCTCACCGCGGTCATTGTCCCGGTCCCGATGGCGGACCCGCTGGTCGGCGGATTCCGTAACGATCTTGATGTGGCCGCGTCCTGGGGGGTGCCGGCGCATGTCACCGTGTTGTACCCGTTCGTCGAACCCGCGCAGCTCAATGAGCAGGTGATGGCCGCGCTGGCGACGGCGGTCGGGCCGTTGCGCGCGTTTGACTACCGGCTCGACCGCACGGCCTGGTTCGACGAGGACGTGTTGTGGCTGGCACCCGAACCCGCCGAACCGTTCCGCGAGTTCACCACCGCGGTGTGGCGGGCGTTTCCTGAGCACCCGCCGTACGAGGGCGCCCACGGCGACAGCGTCCCGCACCTGACCGTCGCGGAGCGCCGACGCGGCACCCCGACCGAGATGCGCGCCGCCGAGCGGGTGGTCCGACAGGGGCTGCCGCTCGCTGCTCGCGCGGAGCGCATCCTGCTCATTGCCGGTACTCGAGCACTTGATTCGTGGCGGATCGTCCACGAATTCCCGCTGCGCTAGTCATCGCGGCTAGTCATGGCGGCTAGTTATCGCGCCGCGGTGACCATGATTTCCACCAGCAGGCCTTTGTGGGTGAGCTGGGCCTCGACGCAGGCGCGCACCGGCGGATTCTGGTGGTCCACCCAGTCGTTCCACTCCTCGTTGTGCTCGCCGAACATGCTCATGTCGGTCAGCCACACCTGCGAGGTCAGCAACTTGGACTTGTCGGTTCCGGCCTCGGCGAGCAGCTCGTCGATGCGGTGCAGCACCTTCTTCGTCTGGTACCGGATGTCGCCGGTCGGGGGCCAGCCGCTGACGACGCCGCACAGGTAAACGGTGTCGCCCCGGGTCACGGCCTGGCTGATGACCGGGGCCCCGGGATAGGGAGTGCCGTCTTTCTGAACGGTGATCTGGTGTCGGCCAATGGTCACTGGAGAGCGCCCCCTCGATGTCGTGTCCGCTCACTCGGTGTCTACTAGCTGGGGCAACACACGACGTACCGAATTTCCGTCCACGCCGAGGGCACCGGACACGACGCTCCGGGCGCGGGCGGATAGCTGGGGGAAACACGTCGGCACGGGTATGTATATGCGGTGCTGCTGCGCCAGTTGGAATACCTCAGCGCCTTGGCGCGGGAGCGGCATTTCGCGCGCGCGGCGGCTGCCTGTCACGTCTCCCAGCCGGCGCTCTCGTCAGGTATCCGGCGGCTGGAGGCCGAACTCGGTGTGCAGATCGTCCGGCGGGGTCGGCGGTTCGAGGGCTTCACCCCGGAGGGCGAACGGGTGGTGCGCTGGGCCCACCGCATCATCGCTGACCAGGACGCCCTGCGGCATGACCTGTCCACCCTGCGCGGTGGCTTGAGCGGGCAGCTGCGGGTCGGCGCGATACCCACCGCGCTGACCGCAATCTCGCTGCTCACCGCGCCGTTCCGGGAGCGGCATCCGCTGGTGCGCATCTCGGTGCAGTCGCTGGCCTCCCGGGAGATCGTGCACGGACTCGCCGAGTTCGAACTGGACGTCGGATTGACCTACGTGGACGGGGAACCGCTCGGCGGGGTGCGCACCGTGCCGCTCTACGCCGAGCGGTACCTGCTGCTCACCCCGGCCGACGGCGAGTTCGCCGGGCGGGCCGAGGTGGGCTGGGCGGAGCTGGCGGACACCGAGATGTGCCTGCTCTCGCCGACCATGCAGAACCGTCGCATCCTGGACGCGCACTTCGCCGCGGCCGGGGTGGCCGTGCTGCCCTCGATCGAGGCGGACACCGTCTCGGTGCTCTACGGCCACGTCGGCACCCAACGCTGGTCGACGGTGATCGCGCACGCCTGGCTCTACATGTTCGGGGTGCCGCCGGGGATGCAGGTGATTCCGCTGGCCCGGCCGAGCCGAGCGCATCACGTGGGCCTGGTCCTGGCCGCTCGAGACCCGGAGCCGATGCTGGCCAGGGCCATGCTGGACATCGCTCGGGAGGTGGACGTGCGGGCCGAGCTGAACGCCGTGATGACCCGCCACCTGAGCGGCGGCTGACCGGTGCCGTGATAAACGCGGTCTATCACGGCATATCCAAGAGTGCTTTGACCGGTCCGCTCGACGCGGACCAGTATGTCGTATGCAATCTGGGCTCACTGACGTTTTCGCCGCCGAGAGGGTCAGAGCCATCGCGGCCGCGCACCAGGCGGAGCGCGGGGCGCTGCTGCCGATCCTGCACGACATCCAGGCCGAGTTCGGCTACGTCGACCCGGCCGTCGAGCCGGTGCTCGCCGACGCGCTGAACCTGTCCACCGCCGAGGTACACGGCGTCATCTCCTTCTACCGGGACTTCCGCCGCGAGCCGGCCGGCCGGGTGACCGTGCGGCTCTGCCGCGCCGAGGCCTGCCAGGCGATGGGGGCGAACGAGCTGGTCGAGCACGCCGAGGCGAGCCTGGGCGTGCCCGTCGGGGAGACCACCCGGGACGGCGCGGTGACCCTGGACGAGGTGTTCTGCCTGGGTAACTGCGCTCTCGGCCCGGCGGTACAGGTGGGCGAGCGGTTGCACGGCCGGGTCACCCCGGCGCGGTTCGACGCCCTGCTGGGAGAGGCTCGATGAAGGTCTACATACCGAGGGACAGTGCGGCCCGTTCGGTCGGCGCGGACGAGGTGGCCGAGCGAATCGCCGCCGCGGCGGCCGCCGCCGGCCGGGGCGCCGAGGTGGTGCGCACCGGCACCCGGGGGATGCTGTGGCTGGAGCCGCTGGTCGAGGTGGAGACGCCGGCCGGCCGGATGGGCTACGGGCCGGTGCAGCTGGAGGACGTGGACGGCCTGGTCGCCGCCGGCATGCTGGACGGCGCCGAGCACGAGCTGAGCCTCGGCCTGGTTGACCAGCTGGACTGGATGCGGTCGCAGCGGCGGGTCACCTTTGCGCGCGTCGGGGTTATCGACCCGCTGTCCGCCGAGGACTACACGGCGCACGGTGGGCTGGCCGGGTTGCGCCGCGCGCTGGACATGGCGCCGGCGGACGTGGTCACCGAGGTGACCGACTCCGGGCTGCGCGGCCGGGGCGGCGCCGGGTTCCCCACCGGCATCAAGTGGAAGACGGTGCTCGGTGCCCAAGCCGAGCAGAAGTTCATCTGCTGCAACGCCGACGAGGGGGACAGCGGCACCTTCGCCGACCGGATGCTGATCGAGGGTGACCCGTTCACCCTGATCGAGGGCATGACCATCGCCGCGCATGCCGTCGGGGCCACCGAGGGCTACGTCTACCTGCGCTCGGAGTACCCGGACGCGGTGGCCACGCTGCGCTCCGCGATCGACATCGCCTACACCCACGGCTGGCTGGGCGAGCGGGTACTGGGCTCGGACCTGCGCTTCGACCTGCACGTCCGGGTGGGCGCGGGTGCCTACATCTGCGGCGAGGAAACCTCCATGCTGGAGAGCCTGGAGGGCAAGCGGGGCACGGTGCGGCCCAAGCCGCCGATCCCAGCTCTGGAGGGCCTGTTCGGCCAGCCCACCGTGGTGAACAACGTGCTCTCGCTGGGCTCCGTGCCGGCGATCATGGCCGACGGCGCGGCGGCGTTCGCCGAGCTCGGGGTGGGCCGCTCCCGAGGCACCCAGGTGTTCCAGCTGGGCGGCAACATCGCCCGAGGCGGCATCGTGGAGACCGAGTTCGGGGTGACCCTGGGCGAGCTGGTGCAGATCTTCGGCGGCGGCACCGCGTCTGGCCGCCCGGTGCGCGCGGTGCAGGTAGGCGGCCCGCTCGGGGCTTACCTGCCGGTGGAGCGGTTCGACCTGCCGATGGACTACGAGGCGTTCGCCGCGTCCGGCGCGATGGTCGGCCACGGCGGCATCGTGGTCTTCGACGACACCGTGGACATGGCGGGCATGGCTCGCTTCGCCATGGAGTTCTGCGCCGAGGAGTCCTGCGGGCGGTGCACGCCGTGCCGGGTCGGCGCGGTGCGCGGGGTGGAGACGATCGACCGGATACGCGCCGGGGAGGACCGGGAGAAGAACCTGGTGCTGCTCGAGGACCTGTGCGAGCTGATGACCGACGGCTCGCTGTGCGCCATGGGCGGCCTGACCCCGATGCCGGTGCGCAGCGCGGTCAAGCACTTCGGAGAGGACTTCGGTAAATGAGCCTGCTCAAGGAACCTGACTTCGGCACCCCGGTCCGGCCCGGCGAGGCCACCGTGGAGATGACCGTGGACGGCGTGCCGGTGGCCGTGCCGCCGGGCACCTCGGTGATGCGGGCGGCCAAGCACGCCGGCATTGACATCCCCAAGCTGTGCGCCACCGACAGCCTGGAGGCGTTCGGCTCCTGCCGGCTGTGCGTGGTGGAGATCGACGGCGCACGCGGCACCCCGGCGTCCTGCACCACCCCGGTCGCCCCGGGCATGGTGGTGCGCACGCAGACCGACAAGGTGGCCAAGCTGCGCCGCGGCGTGATGGAGCTCTACATCTCCGACCACCCGCTGGACTGCCTGACCTGCTCGGCAAACGGCGACTGCGAGCTGCAGGACATGGCCGGGGTGACCGGGCTGCGCGAGGTCCGCTACGGCTCCGGGGTGGACGC
>Ga0137412_10003115_pt1 | contig 13237 bp, 10 predicted proteins | sample CZODoug2_1_16fun_FD_122160 | JGI IMG/M metagenome (GOLD analysis project Ga0137412, IMG submission 122160) | Vadose zone soil fungal communities from Angelo Coast Range Reserve, California, USA - CZODoug2_1_16fungal (Hybrid Assembly) | ecosystem: Environmental > Terrestrial > Soil > Vadose zone... | reverse complement strand
CTGCTGGTGTGGGTGATCGAGCCGCCGTGGCCGGGCCAGAAGCTGTGCTGCCGCAACTTTTCGCTGGCCCGGTCGGGCTCGGTGGCGCATTCGGCGACATAGAACGGCTCGAGGACCTGCAGGGCGGCGCGCACCAGGGCGTCGGTGGAGGAGACGCTGCCGACGCCGACGAGATCGTCGTCGGTATGCACAAACACGAGCGTGTGCACCACGTCGTCGGGTCGCAACTCGGCCGACCAGCCGCCGAGCGGGGTCGCCCCACCGAGACCGACCGCCTCAATCGACCTGATGCGCACCACGACAACCCCCTGTCGCTGCCGTCCCTATTTTCGGGCTCGGGATGGTCTAGATGGTCGATGGTCGACCATATGCCAATGTTAGCGTGTATCTGTTTTCGGTGCGGAGGAGGTTCGCGTTGAGCGCGCTGGACATGCTGCCGCAAGGCCCGCCTGAGCTGCGTCGGAGCTGGCTGCTCGAGGCGCTGCGGGAGGCAATCGCGAATGGCAATCTGCGGCCGGGCGATCGACTGGTGGAGCGCGATATTTCGGCGCGCACCGGTTTGTCGCGGGGGCCGGTGCGGGAGGCAATTCTGCTGCTCGAGCAGGAGGGGCTGGTGGTATCGCAGTCCTATCGCGGAGCCGCCGTTGCCGGCGTCTCGACCGAAGAGGTCGAAAACATGCTGGTGCCGATCCGGGTCGTACTGGAGAAATTCGCATTCCGGCATGCCGCCGGGCGGTTGACCGAAGCGGACCACAAAGCGCTCGCGGAATTGGTCGAGCAAATGCATACCGCGGCAAATGCCGATGATGTACGTACGGTCGTCGATGCGGACATGCGCTTTCACGAATACGTTATTACGCGTTGCGGCTGGCAGCATTGCGAGCGCAGCTGGCGGAGCATCGCGGCGCGGGTCCGGGCGTATTTCTGGACTGATGCGTCGCAGCACCGTTCGCTGCATGATGTCGCCGCGCAGCACCAGAAGCTGCTGGATGCGTTGCGCAGCGGCAATGAAAAGAAGCTCGTCGCGGCGGTCGAGGAGCACATCAAGGATCGACCGGGATTCGGCGGCTCGCCGGGCGAGCCGACCACCTCCAAGAAATAGCCCGCGACCGTCGACGCCCAGATTTCGGTGATCATGAAGTTAGTCCAGCGACACGCCGACGACACGCCGACAATCAGCTCGGAAACTTCATGATCACGGGTGGAAAGCGCTTTCCCCGCTCGAGCGGCGGGCGGGAGAATGGAAACGGCGCAGCGTGTGAGGCACGTTCTCACACGCTGCGCCGCAGCTTTACGACCGCGATTTTAGTTGTTGTTGATGAACGTCTGGGCCGCCTGCTGCCCAAGTGTTACCGCGGAGTCGTGCGATTCGATCGGGTCGGCGGTCGTATTCTCGAACACGATGTACGTAACACCGTCATCGACGCCACCGGACTTGGGATCCGGGTCGATACCGAGACTCTTCGCCGTCGCATAGGACGCCTCACCGGCTTTGTTTGGTGAGTCGGTATCGCCGAATACCGCATACGTAATCTTATTATTGTAGATCACCGCCACTACGGATCCGCCATCGATTCCGTTGTCCTCCCACTTCCAGTTATCACTGGATTCGGGCAGCACAATGTACGGCAATTCAGCGGAATTCAGCGGTTGGCCGTCGGACTGGTGGAACGTCGTGTCGTTCTGGAAACAGCAGTCCGTATCGGAATTGCATTGATCGGTTTCCTGGCCGTCACAGTCGATATCCATGTCGGCCTTCATGAAGACCGCGCCCTTCATCCCGCATACGTTGACGTCAGACGGCGCGTCCTCATCGGTCTGCAGCGGGTCCTTGGTCACCGGGCTGTCGCAGTTGGTGGTCTTGGCCAGCAGCTGCTCCGCGGTCGGCGGTGATGCAGGCGCCGACGGCGAGGCCGATGGGGCAGCCGATGAAGCCGCCGGTGATGCGGGGCTGGCACCGGCCGGATGACCGCTCATCAGCAGCGCCGGGGATGCGACCGCCGCGGCGAGCCCGACCGTCGCGAGCAGTAGTTTCCACTTGACCACAGGTCTCTCCTCTCGTCTCGGACCCGCGGACTGATGCATCCGCCGGCTGGTCTGTGACGCTAAACGGGGTACGCGGGGACCGGTCCCGGATAGGCCGCTAGGCCCATCCAATATCGCATGCGGCCGCACCCATGAAGTACGGTCAGACCGTGCACGCCGGTCAGCTCATTGCTGGGCGCTACCGGCTGGCCGAGCGCATCGGGGCCGGCGGGATGGGCGTCGTGTGGCGGGCGACCGATGAGCAGCTGGGTCGACCCGTTGCGGTCAAGCACGTCCGCATCGAGGATGACGAGCGGGCCGCCCGGGTCATGCAGCGCGAGGCCCGCATCGCCGCCGGGCTGCGGCATCCCAACATCGTGGTGCTCTTCGACGTGGTGGTCGAGGGAGCCGACCGGTGCCTGATCATGGAGTACCTGCCCTCGCGCAACCTCGCCGAGGTCTTGGAGGAGCGTGGCCGGCTGGAGCCGCGTGAGGTCGCCGGCATCGGCGCGCAGCTGGCCGACGCGCTGCACGCCGTGCACTCGTCGGGCATCGTGCACAGCGACGTCAAGCCGAGCAACGTGCTCGTCGCCGGGTCGGGGCCGGACGAGGAAGTAACGGTCAAGCTCACCGACTTCGGCGTCTCCTGGACTGTCCCTTCTGACTCCGCTCCGCAGGCTCCGCTCCGCACAGTCTCGGCTGATTTCACGCTGACCGACACCGGGCTGATCCGGGGCACGCCGGCCTACCTCTCGCCCGAGGTCGCCGGCGGCGCGGAGGCCACCCCGGCCGCCGATATGTTCTCCCTCGGCGCCACGCTCTATGCGGCGGTCGAGGGCGCGCCGCCGTACGGCACCGGCACCAACTCGCTGGCGCTGCTGCGGAAGGCGGCCGTCGGCAAGTTCCGCCCCAGCCAGTACGCCGGCCCGCTGGCGCCGGTCCTCAATGGACTGCTCGCCCGTGACCCGGCCGCCCGGCTCACCGCCAAAGACGCGCGCGACCAGTTGCGCGCGGTCGCGGCCGGCGGCACGGTCCGGCCGGTCCGGCGGCGCCGGCGCCGGCTGATCGTGGTCGGTATCGCGGCGGTGATCTGCGCGGCAACCGCGACCGCGGTGGCCCAGACAACCGGTGGCGGTGGCGGCAACCATCGATCGACTCGCCAGACCGCAGGCACGCTCGGCGACCCGCGCACCGTCGACCCGTGCGCGCTGACCCAAGCAGCGCCGTTGCGGCAGTACGGAGAAACCGAGACCAACGCGCACTACGGCAACTTCGACCGCTGCGACGTGCTGGTGCAGCCGGCCACGGGCCCCGAGATGGATGTCGAACTGCAACTGCAGGAGCCCGGCCCGCCGCCGGACGAGCCGGCCAAGGCGGTCGGTACGAACGGCGTGAAGCTGATCAAACAGGCCGAACAGGACGGCGAGTGCGATCGGCTGGTCCTGTTGCGGGACGGGAATGGCCTCGACATTGCCGCCCGGCAGCCTTCCGGCGGCAAGGTGGATCTGTGCGCGGCAGCCAACATAGCGGCCAATTCCGCGATTTCCGTTCTTAATCACGGCCCGGTGCCGCGCCGCGCATTGCCGGCCGCGTCGCTGGCTCGACTCAAAGCCTGCGATCTGGTGAGTCCGGCGGCATTCGCCAAGGCCGCCGGCTTTTCGGCAGCCAATCACGAATCCGGCTTTGCCGACTGGACCTGTCGTTGGAGCGATGACAGCGGGAGTACGTCGGTCATCCTGCGGTTCGATCAGGACCAGTCGCAGGTCCCGGACGGCCGCGGCGAGCGACTGGCCGGGCATGCCGCGTACGTCGCCGCCAACGACGACGGGGACAACACCTGCGTGGCCCGGGTCGTCTATCGCCTTCTCAGCGATCCCGATGGGCAGCCGACCCGCGAGCAGCTTTACGTCGAGGTCCAGGGCGAGAAATCGGGCCAGGCGTTGTGCACACCGACCAACAATCTGGCCGCCGCCGCGGCGGCTAAGCTGCCCAACCCATGAGGATGTCGCTATGACGAACGCTCGTACGGTCAAGGACGCGGGTGAGGCGCTGTCGGTCGATTATGGGAGCCTGGCCTTCGGCGTACCCCCGGCGGCGCCGCGGACGATATTCGCGTTGAGCATTGCCGGCGGCATCGCCGTTCCGGCCGGCGACCAGCGCACCGTCCTCTTTGGACGCAACAAGCTTGACGTACATGTGTGCGTCGGCGAGGACGACCGCAAGGTGAGCCGTCGGCACGGCGAGCTCACCTATCGAGATGGCTACTGGTGGCTGGCGAACACCGGACGGCTGCCCATTCGGCTGCCCGGCTCGCAATTGCTGTTCAACGGCGAGGAGCCGGTCCCGCTGGCCGAGGGCTACACGCCGCTGTTTCTGCCGGGGTCGTCCGGCCGCGAGCACCTGCTGGAAATCTACGTGACGGGCGCCGATGGCGAGCGGCCGCGGTCCAGACACCGAGATGTGACGCAGCCACCGCGCACTTGGCGGCTCGACGAGCAGGAGCGGCTCGTATTGATTGTGCTGGGCCAGCGGTATTTGCTGCATGAAGCGCGGCCGCAGCCACTCACCTGGAAGCAGACCGCCGATCAGTTGGCGGAGCTACAACCGGATGACGGCTGGACCGCGAAACGGGTCGAGCACATGGTGGTCGCGGTCCGCAATCGCCTGTCCCGCAACGGTGTTTCCGGCCTGACCCGGGAAGAGGTCGGCGAGCCGGTCGGCAATACGCTCAACGACGGTCTGGTCCGCGAGCTGATGCTGTCGGCCACGCTGGTGCCGCCGGATCTCGCCCTGCTCGAGCCCGAGGACTAACCCAGCTCCGTAGCCGTCTAGCGCACGCGTCCATAGTGGACTCGTGTGCTCTTTGCGTGCCCGTATATCAACGAATTGATGATGCGCCGAGCGGCGGCTCAACGTTCGAATGACCCGGAATACTGGTCAAACGGTGGACGACAGCGTAGCCGTATTCGGCGCACTATTGGCGCGAAATCCTCAAACTCCCGACTTGATGAAGGGAGGGAAGAAATGAAGGAGAACGACATTGTCGAGGTCGACGTCGAAGACGTCACCATCGAAGAGCTGGGCGAATTCGCCGGTGCGGACACTAGCGGCACGCTGGGCAGCACATCGACCGCCGGAACGCCGATCAGCACTGCGGCGACCATCGGAACCATGGGCTCGGAATGAACGCCAATTCGCGCCGATCCGTCCTGAAAGGAGGGTGAAATGGACGAGGAAAAGACGTTAGAGGTCGACGTCGAGGACGTCACATTTGAGGTTCTCGACGAGACCGCCGGCGCCAACTGCGTCGGCAGCTCGAGCTCGGCCGGCACGGTCAGCACCCCGGCAACCATTGGCACTGCCGCCACCATCGGCAGCGCATAGGCACAAGGGTGCCGGCGGTGCATCGCCGCCGGCACCCGCATTAGACAAGGCGGCCGAGATGGACGGTCTGGTACAGGACCTACTGAGTTACCTGCGCAATCCGGGATCACACGGCGCGAATGACAACCGGCTGTTCGCCCGGTTGGTTGCCGAGAAACCTGCCCTGCGCATAGGACCGCTCTGGGTCTTCTCCGGGCACGAGTCGGTGACCAAGCTGGCCGGCGACGCCCGCTGCGTTATGCGGCTACCGGACGAGTGGAACGCCACTCGTGGAATCCAGCCCGAGGTGGCCGCACTCACCGAGCGTTTGTTACCGGTTCAGCCGCCGACCGACCATAAAAGGCTGCGCCGCCTGTTGACCGGCGAGTTCAGCGCCCGGGCGATGGTCCGGTTGCGCGAGCGGGTGGCGCAGATCGTCGCCGAGCTGTTCGACGCCGCGGTCGCGCGCGGCGAATGCGATTTCATCGCCGATATCTGCGTCCCGTTGCCAGTATTTACCACGGCCGCGATGCTCGGCATTCCCGAGCGGGATCGGGATTACGTATTGACGTGGGCACGGCGGCTCAATGGGTCCATTATCAATGAGGTCACGGCGCTCACCGGCGCTTCGGTGCCGGCATCGTCCGCCAACGGGCTGGTCGAGATTATCGGGTACATCGAGGAATTGGTACGTGAGCGGCGCCGCAATCCGGGCCCCGACCTGGTGTCCCGGCTGAGCGTACGCGCCGACTCCGCGGATGGCTCCTTGGAGCATGACGAATTGGTCGCGCTCGTCGCAATGTTGTTTATGACCGGCATCGATACTGTGGGCAGCGAGCTCGCCAACGTCGTCCAATCACTGCACGATCACCCCGAGGTTTGGGATCGGGTCGTGGCTGAGCCGGCCCTCGCCCGCAATGCCTTCGCCGAGGGCACCCGACTGCATCCGGCGCTGCCGGCGGCATCCCGGATAACGAGCGCCGATATTCCGCTGGGCGGCACGGTCATCCCGACCGGTGCCACCGTCCTGCTGATGTATGGCGCCGCGAATCTTGATCCGACCGTCTTCCCCGATCCGCTGCGATTCGACCTGGATCGCAGCCAGGCAAGCAGTCTTGGTTTCGGCCACGGCGTGCACTACTGCCTCGGGGCCAGCCTTGCGATGATGCAGGGTGAGTTGGTGTTGCGGGCACTCGCCGATCGCAGCCCGAATTTCCGGATCGCGGGTGGGCAGTCGCGGCGGCGCACGGAGTTGGCATTCCATGGACTCGCCGAGCTGCGCCTGGTACTAACCGAGCCGACGTTGGTCTGACATGAGCGCCACCCCCATAGTGCTGCAGGCGGAGGAGAGCGAATGTGGTGCGGCCTGTCTCGGAATTGTGCTCGGCCATTTCGGCCGGCCGGTACCGGCGCACGAAGTGCGTAGCGTGTGTGGGGTCGGTCGCGACGGGCTCACCGCCGCCGCGCTGGTACGGGCCGCGGCGCACTACGGGCTGAGGTGTGTGGGCAAACGCGTCGGCCGGCCCGACACCGGCGCGACGGCACTCATGCACTCGCTGCGCACAATTCCGACCCCGGCGATCCTGCTATTGCGCGAAACGCATTATGTGGTGCTCGAGGGCGTGACCGGGCGAAATCAGGTGGTGCTCAATGACCCGGCCACCGGTCGACGCCACCTCAACGCGACCGAATTTGCCGAGCAGTTCAGCCAACTGGCGCTGGTCATAAGCCCTACCGACGAATTCGTACCGACCGATAGCGCCCCGGATCCGCCGGTAACCGGGATCCGTTGCCTGGCGCCATATCGGCTCCGCGTGATGCTGGCGATACTGTGCGGGCTGTTGACCGGACTGTGCTGGGCCGGCGCGGCGCTCTTGCTTAGGCATGGCTTTTCGGTTGCTCTCATCGTGTTGGCAGTCGGTGCTGGTGTGGCGGCCTTCGCGCAGCGCGCTATTACGGCGAATGTGGCGGCCGAGCTGGCCTACGAACGATCCCGGAAGTTCGTCGAGCATCTGCTCAGATTGCCCGGTACGTTCTTTCGCCGCCGCTTTACCGCGGGAGTCGCGGCTCGGGCATCGCTGGTCGAGACCACGTTCGTCCTATTGACCCACCGAGTGATCCTCGCCGTCGCCGGGATTGCTGCGCTGATCCCGGTGATGACGACGCTGGCAGTGCTCGCCGTACCCGTCGCGGGTGCCGCGCTCGGCGGAATGTTGTTGAGCGCCATATTGCGGTGGGTCGCCAGTCGCCGCTCGGCGGCCGTCCGCTATCAGTTGGCTATTACGCAGAATCGACGCAATGCCGTTGCCGAGCACGGATTGGCCGCGGTTGCGCAAATGCATGGTGTGCTCGCCGAGGTTGACCTGCTCGACGAGCTTGCGGATATCACCACCGCCGACATCCGGCTGCGGGACGAGGCCGATGCGGCGTCGGCGCACTGGCTCGCGGCGGCAATCGGCGCGGAGTTCGCGGGCGTGATGGCGGCAGTTGTGCTGACCGCGGCGGGTCGCGGGCTGGCGGTCACCGGCATTATGTTGCTGCTCGGTCTTGCGCTGCCTATGGGTCGCGTTGCCGCGGACGCCATAACCGACTTGCCGCGATTTCTGGCCCGGATGGTCTGGCTCGACGACGTTATGACCGAACCAGCAGACAGCCGGTGCGCCGAAACCGCCTGCTGCCAGAGCGATGTGGGTCGGCTCGCCGGGCGGATCGAGCTCGACGGAATTGCTGATGGCGGGTTGCCAGCGCTGACGTTGGCGATTAGGCCCGGTCAATGGGCGGTAGTGACCGGTCCATTGGGCAGCGGCAAATCGCGGCTGCTGCAGATGTTGGCGGGATCGCGAATGCCGGCTGTGGGCGAAATCCGATTCGACGGTCGGCCGGCCGCGACGATACCCAGAACGTTGCTCGTGCCGTCTATCGGCTACGTCAGTGCGGACCCGTGGCTCTTCGCCGGCAGCGTGACGGACAACATCACCCTGGCCGAGCGCGGCATAACCGACGACATGGTGAATGCCGCATTGCGCGACTCCGGGCTGGACACCGCTTTGTCGGCTCGTGGTCAGGACCGCTGGGCAATGGTCGAGCCGGATGGGTGCAATTTCAGCACAGGCGAGCGGCTGTGCATCGCGCTGGCTCGGACGCTGGCCCGGGATCCGGCGATTCTGCTGCTCGATGACACCCTGAACCGACTCGATCCGGCGCTGGTAGGTCGATTGGAGGCGGCGATCCGTCGGCGCGCGATTACCGTGGTCGTCGCCAGCGATCGGCCCGACATCGTTGCCACGCCCGATCGCGTCCTCACTTTGGGCGGCCGGCCGTGACCGCTATCCGTTTTGGGCTGCCGATTGGTGCCGGCGTACTGGCCGGGCTGCTGGCCGCAACCATTCCGGTCGGTGCGTCGAACGTGCGGACTGCCTCAGCCGATGGTCGTTCCGTTCTGCTGGCCCTGGCCTTGGCCGCTGTCGTCGTTGCCATAGCGGTATTGCTGTGGGTACGGGATCGCGCAACCTGCCGGTTTCTCGGCCGGGTGCAGGCCACGTTCGATCCGGCAGTCGCGAAATGTGCGGTGACCCCCGGCCGGGAATCGTTGCCGGCGCGGGCCGTCGGCGCTGTCGGTCAGTTTCGCGGGCTGGTGATCGCCGCGGCCATGGACGCTGTGTTGGCGCTCGCCCTTTCCTGCTCGGCGGTCGCGGTGCTTGCTGTCGTGGACGGACCGCTCGCCGCCGCCATGGCCGGACTCGTCACGCTGACCGCCGTCATATTGGGGTGCCTCGCCGCGATCAATCGGCGGTCGCGGTCGATGGTTCAAGCTCGGGCCGCCCGCATGTCGGCCGATCTGCACCAGGCATTGCGCGGCATCGATGAGGTGCACGTCTACGGGCGCGAACGTGCGATCGCCGATCGCTGGCTGGTCGAATTCCGCCGGCATCAGCTTGGTCAGCGGGTTGGTGCGCGCCTGGAGGCGGCCGCGAGCGCTGTCGCCGCCGCGCTGCCGGTTCTGGTATTTGGCATGCTCGCTCTCTTCGTCGAATCCATCCGGCTCGGCCCCGGCCGGTTTTTGGTCGCGAATGCCGCGGCGGCGCAGTTGGTGCTCGCGCTCGGACGAATCGACCATGTCTATCGGCTCGTGTTCGTGGTCGCCGCGGATATCGTCCGTCCACTGCGGATACCCGAATTGCCGGTCGGCACCCCGCCCGGCCGGCTCGCCGGCGATATCGAGTTGGTTGACGTGTCGTACCGATATCCCGGGATGTCGGTAGTCGCGGTGTGCACGGTGTCGACGCGCATCCGTACGGGCGAGCTTGTAGTGATCAGCGGCCCGTCGGGCGCCGGCAAGTCGACCGTACTCAATCTCCTTGCCGGCTCGATCGCGCCGACATCGGGCGCGGTCAGGTTCGACGCGGCCGACCTTGCCGGACTAGATCTGGCAGCGGTACGCGCACAACTTGGCGCCGTGCCGCAGCGGCTATGGGCGCCGCGCGGGACCGTACGTTCGGTTATCGCGGGCGCTAAAGGATCTGCGGATTCGGCCTGGGCCGCGGCGGAAACCGTCGGGCTGGCGCCCTATCTCCATTCGCTGCCCATGGGTCTGTCCACCGTCGTCACCGACGGCGATGGCGGATTTTCCCGCGGCCAGCTGCAGCGGATGCTGTTGGCCCGTGCGCTGGCGCGGGATCCGCGGGTGCTGCTGCTCGACGATCCGACCAGCGCGCTGGATCCGGCCGCGGCGGCGGAGATCGAGCGCGTGATTGCCGCATTGCCGATCACCAGAATCGTCGTTACCCGATCCGCGGCGCTCTTACGCCACGCCGACCGGGTAATCGTATTGGCCGCCGGCCAGGTTGACACAGTTATCGAAGGAGAAATGTCATGCGTCGGACAATTCGATTCAAGCGATTCCTGACCGCGGAGACAGTACCCGGCGATGCCGTGTATCTGTTCTCCGAACAGCCGGATCAATCCCGGCTACAGGGGCAGCTCATCGAGCTCTTGGCGCCGCTGCTTGATGGCAAACACGATAGGGACGAGCTCGTCGCCGCGGCATCGGATTTCGGTGCGAGGCGGGTCAATCAAACGCTGGATCGACTACTCGACAGGGGCTTTCTCGCCGAGGTGGACGCCGACGCGGACGAACGTGTCGGCGGCTACTGGGAGATGTGTCAGGTCGACGGCGACGCCGCGGTCGGGGCGCTCCGCGATCGATCGGTGGAGCTTATTCGCGTCGGTGAACTGCCCGATGACCAATTCAGCGCCGCTGCCGGGGCAATCGGCCTGCGCGTCGATACCGATCAACCTGCCGACCTTGCGGTCGTGTTGACCGACGACTACCTCAATCCGGAGCTGGCCGACCTGAATAGCCGTAATCTGGCCGAAGGTCGGCCGTGGCTGCTGGCCAAGCCGATTGGCGGGACGCTCTGGATCGGGCCGGTGTTCGAGCCCGGACACACGGCCTGCTGGGACTGTCTGGCAAACCGGCTTGGCGGAAACCAGTTGCTGATGTCCTATCTACGCCAACGCACCGGTCGTACGGGGGTTCCGGTCACCTCGATCGCCGATCTGCCGACCACGAGAATGCTGGCCGGTCACCTCACCGCCCTGCACGCCGCGAAATGGCTGACCGGAGCGTTGGCCGACGACGCTGGCCACACCGACATCTTTACCCTCAACACCGCCACCCTTTTTGGTCGGACGCATCCGCTCCGCCGCCGGCCGCAGTGCCCGGCCTGCGGTGATGCCGCGCTGCAGGCGCGATTGCAGCAAGAGCCGGTGCACGTCGTCAGTAGGCCCAAGGCGTTCACCGCCGACGGCGGGCACCGAGCGAAGACGCCCGACGCGCTCTTGGCCGAATTCGAGCCCCTGGTGAGCCCGATAACCGGTACGGTCAAGCATTTGCTGCGGGCGCCCAATTCCGCGGAGGGCCTTTACACCTATCACGCCGGGCAGAATTTCGCGGTGCCCATGGCCAACGTCGGTGACCTGCGAGCCGGGCTCCGTAGTGCCGCCTGCGGCAAGGGAATGAGCGATACGCAGGCCAAGGCGTCCGCGCTGGCGGAGGCGATCGAACGCTACAGCGGTCTCTACCGGGGCGACGAGGCGCGGGCGAAGGCGACTATGGCCGAGCTCGGTGATGCCGCGATCGCGCCCAACGAGGTGCATCTTTTCAGCGAGCGGCAATACGAGAACCGGGCCGCCTGGAATGCGAAGGGCGTGCATTTCCAGCGCGTCTGCGACCCGTTCGACCCGGGCCAGCGGATCGACTGGACGCCGATCTGGTCGCTGTCCGCGCAACGCACTCGATACCTGCCCACCGCGTCGTTGTTCTTCGGCTACCCGGTGTCGCCCGGAAATGCCTATGCGGGCGCGGACTCCAACGGGAACGCGGCCGGTACCTGTCGGGAAGACGCCATTCTGCAAGGCTTTCTGGAGCTGGTTGAACGGGACAGCGTCGCACTGTGGTGGTACAACATGCTGCGCCGGCCGGCGATCGACCTGACGACCTTCGACGAGCCGTACTTCGCGACCTGGCAGGAGCGCTATCGCGCGGCCAATCGGGAGACGTGGGCGCTGGATCTGACATCAGATCTGGGTATTCCGTCCGTCGTCACGGTGTCGCGCCGCATTGACAAGCCGCGGCAGGACATCCTGATCGCATTCGGCGCGCATTTCGATGTGAAGGTCGCGATCTCCCGGGCGATGACCGAGATGAACCAATTTCTGCCGGCCGTACTGAATGTCACGGCCGGGTCGGAGGAATACCTCTTTCCCGATCCGGAGCAACAGCATTGGTGGCGTAACGCGACCCTGGAGAACCAGCCGTATCTGATGCCGGTGGAGGGGCGGTCGCGCACCGCGTCGGACTATTACGACCTGACCACCGACGACCTCGCCGAGGACGTTCGGTTGGCCGAGCGGATCGTGGCGCGGGCCGGAATGGAGATGCTCGTTCTGGACCAGACCCGACCGGATATCGGGCTGCCGGTGGTGAAGGTTGTCGTTCCGGGGATGCGGCACTTCTGGACGCGATTCGCGCCCGGCCGGCTGTACGACATTCCGGTACGGATGGGCTGGCTCGACAATCCGACCGCCGAATGCAACCTGAACCCGATTGGGATGTTTCTGTGATGACGACCTCGACGCTCCAACAGATCCGCACCGGCATCGTCTTGCGCGGCGACGTGACGGTGACCGAGTCGGCGACCGGAATCACGTTGAGCAGCCCGATCGGCTCGTTTGCGGTCGGCAATCTGACTCCTGGATTGCGGGCAATGCTGCGCAGCTTGACCGGCCCGGCTCGGAGTCTGGACGACATACTCGCCACGGTAAGCCCCGCGGAGCAGCGCCAGGTGCGCCGCATTGCCGACCGGATTCGGCCCGCGCTGGCGACCGGCCTGCTGGACGAGGGGCGCGAACTACTGCGCATCGAACGGACCGCGTTGAATGCGGACTACCAGGTTGCCGACGTCTCAGATAGCACGAGGGTGAAGCTCTCGAAATTCGCGCTGTGCCGAACCCGTAACGACCGCCTCGTGCTGGAGTCGCCGCTGGCCAAGAACCGATTCGTGCTGGTGGCGCCGGCGGCGCAGGCACTGGTTGGCGCGCTCGGCTCGGCCACCAGTGCCGCCGAGATCGCCGGGCCGGAGCTGTCGATCGACGGCGTGCTACACGTTTTAGGCCATCTCATCGGCGCCGGTGTCGTCGATGTTGGCGACACCGCGGATCGTGATCCGGTGCGTCGGCAGTGGGATTTTCACGACCTGCTTTTCCACTCGCGGATACGTACCGGCCGCTTCGACGAACCGTTCGGGGGTGTTTTCCCTTATGTTGATGAGTTCCCGCCGCAGCCGGC
>Ga0137412_10003114_pt1 | contig 13238 bp, 13 predicted proteins | sample CZODoug2_1_16fun_FD_122160 | JGI IMG/M metagenome (GOLD analysis project Ga0137412, IMG submission 122160) | Vadose zone soil fungal communities from Angelo Coast Range Reserve, California, USA - CZODoug2_1_16fungal (Hybrid Assembly) | ecosystem: Environmental > Terrestrial > Soil > Vadose zone... | reverse complement strand
GGTGGCGCGTGGCGTGACGCCGGCCGAGGAGTTGCTGGAAGGATTTCACGGTCCCTGGGGCGGCTCGGTCGCCCCGATCTACACCGAGTATGCGTATTAGCGGCTGTCCCGGAAGTGGCTTGCGGCCTTTCGCTCAGAATGCGGCTCAACGAAAAAACGCCGCGCGCCGTGCAACGCGGCGACCGACCCTCACTCCGCCGCTTCCCGCGCCTCCGAGAGATTGTCCAGCGACGAGATGATGTGCCCGGCGAGCGCGTCGGCGAGCTTCGGCCGCTCATGCGGATTGCGGATCAGCCCGACCCCGCAGGACGGCAGCTCGGGAAATCCTTCCGCCGGCGTGAGCACGCGCATGCCGGGGCGCAGTCCCGATTCCGGGAATACCGAGACCGCAAGTCCCGACAGCACCGCGGCGGCGACCGCGCCGGAATTCGCGCTCGTGAACAGCACATGATAGGGCCGCCCGATTCCCTCCAGCCGCTCGATCGCGCTCTGCCGCCATACGCAGCTCGGCCGGCCGAGCGCCAGCGGCAGGCGCTCCTCGAGGTGAATCGCGTGGCGGTTCGACGATATCCATAGCAGCCGTTCGCGGCGAAAGACCTCCACCGGCCGCTTGCCGTCGCAATTGGTGACGATCGCGAGATCGAGCCCGTTGTCGTCGATGAGCGTCATCAATTCGCTCGACGACTGGCACGTCACGGTCAGCTCGACGCCCGGATAGCCGCGCGAAAAACGCGCCATGATCTCGGGCAGATAGCGATCGGCATAATCGTCGGGCACGCCCAATCGCACCCGTCCGCTGAGCTCCGAATCCGCAAAGGCCGCGAGCGCCTCGATGTTGAGCCGGACGATGCGCCGCGCATAGTCGAGCAGGCGCTCGCCGTCCTCGGTGAGCTTGGAGGCGCGCCCGTCGCGCGCGAAGATCGGACGGTCGAGCCGCTCCTCCAGCCGCTTCATCTGCATCGACACCGCCGACTGGGTCTTGTGCACGATCTCGGCCGCCTTGGTGAAGCTGCCGGTCTCCGCGATCGCAATGAAGGTGCGCAACTGATCGATGTCGATGAGCGCCGTCATGGTGGCTCCTATGGGGCTGGCCGGGCCGAACGAACGACAGATTATGTATCACGAACTATCATTGGTTAGATTAAAAACATTCGTTTCACTTATCAATCAACATTTGCGACTTTTGCCTATCCGACAAATCGGGTCGGCCGTTCGGGCGCCTTCGCGGGGCCCGCGCCGCCGTCCCCGTCGTCCCGCAGACCACCGGAAGAAGGCCATGAGCACGCTGACGACCCCCGCCGTTCCGACGCGATTTGCGCAAGCGTTCGCGACGATCGTCGCGGCGGCTGCGCGCCTGGCCCGGCGATTTGCCGAAGCCTGGCGGCACCGCCACGACGCCGCGGTGCTGGCGTCGCTCGACGATCGCATGCTGGCCGATCTCGGCCTCTCGCGGACGGATCTCAACGACGCCTTGTCCGAGCCGCTGTGGCGCGATCCGACCGCGCTCCTGGCCCGCCGGCACGGCGAGCGCCGCCGGTCGCGCCGGGCGGGCCATTCGGCCATTGCGGTGATGATCCGACAACACGCCGCGCCGTCGATCGTGCCGGGCGCCGAGGCCTTCTCGTTTCCGCCGGGCGATCCGCCCGCACGGTTGACGTTGTAATCCCGCGCCCCCGGCCGATTCCCCCCATCGGCCTTCGGCTCGACCGCGATACCCCTCTCGCGCTCGAGTCCTGCGCCCGCCGGCCCCTCCGGCGGGCGCTTTTTTGGAGGCGCGGACTCACAGCAACGCCTGCTCCTCGTCGATGATGTCCTCGCCTTGCGGATTGAGCGACTTGGCCTCCCGCTTCGGCACAGACAGCGGCTCAGGCTGCACCAGGCGGGTCTGCAGCAGTTCGAGGCCGGCCGACAGGCCTTCGGCTTGCTGCAGGGCGAGACGGTCGAGATCACGGGCGCGGACGAAGTCCTCGACCGCCTGTGCGCGCTCCGGGTCGAGTCCGAGTCCTTCCAGCGCGCGGCGGCCCAGGAGCAGCGCGGATTCGAAGGTTTCGCGCACTTCGAGGTCGACCCCCTTGGCGATCAGGCGCAACGAATGGCGGCGGTCGTAGGAGCGCACGAACAGGGCGACGCCCGGAAATTCCGCCCGAATGAGATCGACGATGTGGAGCGTGGTTTCCGGATTGTTGACGCAGAGCGCGACCACACGCACCTTGCCGGCGCCCGCCGCCCGCAGCACATCGAGCCGCGCGCCGTCGCCGTAATAGACCTTGAAGCCGAACCTGGTCGCGGCCTGGATCATCTCCGGATCGTTGTCGAGGGCAGTGACGTCGACGCCTTCCGCGAGCAGGCATTGCGACACGATCTGGCCGAATCGGCCGAATCCGACGAGCAGAGCCGCGCCGCGCACGCCGTCGAAATCGTCGGCGTCGCGCTCGCCGTCGCGGGAAAGCCGATTGATCAGCACTTCGGTCAGCGACGCGGCCGGCGGCCCGATCAGCATGGTCACGGCCGCGATCGCGGCGAACAGGTTGCCCTGCGTGGCCGTGAGCGCGCCGATCGCGACGCCGAGCGGAATGAGCACGAAGGCGAATTCTCCCGCCGCGCTGAGCACCGAGCCGGCGCGCAGCGCATCGCGATGCGAGTCGCAGATGGGAAGGAAAAGACCCCATACCACCACGATCTTCAGCGCCGTGATCACCAGGGCGGCGGCGATGATCAGCCAGAGATTGGCGTAGACCACCGACAGATCGATCGACATGCCGACGCCCATGAAGAACAGCGCGAGCAGCAGGCCGCGAAACGGCTCGATATCGGCTTCGAGCTCGTGGCGATAGTTCGACTCGGCGAGCAGCACGCCGGCCAGGAAGGCGCCGAGCGCCATCGACATGCCGACGGCCGCCATCAGCGCCGCCGTGCCGAGCACGAGCAGCAGCGACGCCGCGGTCATCACCTCGCGCGCCCCGGTGCCGGCCAGCAGGCGGAGAAACGGATTGAGCAGATAGCGTCCGGCCACCACCACGGCGGCGATCGCAGCCGTGATCTTCGCCACCGACCAGACCGCATCGGAAAAGCTCCCATGCGTATCGCTGCCGGGCGCGAGCAACGGCAACAGTGCCAGCAGCGGCACCACCGACATATCCTGGAACAACAGGATGGCGAAAGCGCGCTGGCCGTAAACCTGCTGCAGGTCGCCGCGCTCCTCGAGAATCTTGAGGGCGATCGCGGTCGCCGACATGGCCAGCGCGAGCGCCGCGACGATCGCGCCGCGCCACGACGCCAGGCCGGCGGCGACGACCAGTCCGCCGAGAATGGCGGCCGTGAGCAGGAGCTGCGCGGCGCCGAGACCGAAGATCGCGCGCCGCATCGCGATCAGGCGGGCGAATTCGAGCTCGAGCCCGATAAGGAAAAGCAGCAGCACGACGCCGAGCTCCGCCACCGTCAGAATGGTTTGCGGCTCGCGCAACAATGCGACCCCGAACGGGCCGATGACGACGCCGGCCGCCAGATAGGCCACGATCGGGGAGAGCCGCAGGAGCCGCGCAATCGGGACGCTCACGACCGCCGCCGCGAGCAGCACGAGCGGAAGCAGCAGGAGATCGATTTCGTCGTTGGTCTGGTTCATCGGGGCTGGTTCCTTCGCGAGCGCCGCGCGGCTTGGCGCTTCTCGGGACGACAATATGAGATACCGCGACGGCGCGAAACGGCGAGCTCGGCCGCGCCGTCCGAGGGTTCTTCCGCCACACCGGTGGTGGCCCGACCACGCCGGATGCGCGTGCGGCCTGGGCAGATAAGCGCCGGCGTCGCATGGCAGCAACTGGGCCGATGGGGGGCAGGCGGCAGAAATGGCGCAGGTCCCCCGCTTTGTTGGGGGCGGCGGAGAAGCAGCCTCGCTTCCGCGCGCGCGCTTCTCTAACATGTGATACGCGTGCAAGCGGGGCGTGCACGAGGCCACGGGCGGGCAACTGCTATGCGATGTATGGTGCTGACCTCGTTGTTGTTGATGCTTGCGGCCCCGCCGTCCTGGGCGCAGGTCGGCTTCGACCGGCCGGGCGCGGACTACACCAGCTTTTCGATTCGCACCGGCGACCCGGCCGTCTGCGCGCTGCGCTGCGAGCGCGAGGCGCGCTGCCGGGCCTGGGCCTTCAGCTATCCGAACGGGGAGAGCGCCGCGGTATGCTGGCTCAAGTCGCAGGTGCCGCAGCGGATCGGGGAGTCCGGCAGCGTGTCGGGGGTGCGCGGCGCGGGCGTGATCGAGCCGAAAGGCGGCCCGGTGGAATTCGCCATCGATCGCGGGGGCGGGGACTACAAGAGCGTGGAATTGGATGATCCGACGGGGCTCGCCTGCAAGGCGGCCTGCGAGGCCGACAACCGCTGCCGCGCCTGGACCTACCTGCGCCCGGGTTACGGCGGGCCTGCGCCCCGCTGCTATCTCAAGGACAAGGTCAAGCCGCCCCGCCACAAGCCGTGCTGCATCTCGGGGGTGGTGAGATAGCGGGCGCGCGCGATCAAATCCCGGTAAAGACAAAATCGAGCGCGGCGATGATCGCATCACGGTGGTCGGAAACGGTTGCGACTTTGCTTCGCAACACCCGGCGGTCGACGGCGAAAAGTTCATGCGTGGCCAGCCAAAACTCGCGACTGTCGACGGAAACGATCGGATTGAGCCGCTGCGCGCCCGAGAATTGCTCGCGCGGAACCAGTGGCGCGACCACCGTTGAATACAAACCCGATATCAGATCCGACTGCAAAATCACGAGATAAGGTCGATACGCCGCGTCTTCGACGTCCGGATTGACCACCACATCGAATTGTCGCGTCATTCGTGCTCAGGCCGAAACCGAAGGCGACTCGCCAGCAAGCCGTGGTGGTCGATGAAGGCGTTGATCGAGGCGATCGCATCGCGATTTTCCTCCGTCCAACGCTTTTCCCGCTCTCCCCGAACGATCGTGCGCAGCCGGCGCTCGAGCGTCTCTGACACGTTGATGCGCAGGCGGCGGGCTTCGTCGAGCAGCTCGGCATCGACGAACAGATTGACGGCGCGTTTTCTGACCGGGCGCTCGCTCATCATCGGCGGCTCCTCTGGCTCATGCGCAAGCTTAATGCGCATGGCGCCGCCGACGCAAGGGCAAAACGGGCCTAAACAAAGGTTTTGCCCGCCAAGGCAGCCGGCTCCGGCCTGCACGAAACGGAAACGAGGACGGCGGGGCCGTCCTCGTTTGCACCGGCGTGCCGCCGAAAGCCGCCAAGCTCAGCCGTGGGAGATGACCGTCAGCGTGACGGGGGCGAGCCCCGAAAAGCCGAGCGCGTGCGCGCCCGCCGGGGTCAAGTCGATGACGCGTCCGCTGATGAAGGGGCCGCGGTCGTTGATGCGCACCACCACCGAACGGCCGGTGGCCCGATGCGTGACCTTCACCATGGTGCCGAAAGGCAGCGACCGGTGCGCCGCCGTCAGGCGGGTCGCGCTGGCATACTCTCCGTTGGCGGTACGCTCGCCGGAGTAGACCGACGCAATGCCGGACTGCGGGGCGCGCCCGCTGGCGGAAGGTTGGTCCTGGTGCGAGAGGCTCGCCACCGCGTGAGAGCGGCCATGATGCGGCCGACGCGACGCCCAGTGATGATGGTGGTTCAAAGAAGTCCGCTGGTGGGCAGCGTGGCCTCTGTGGTGTGACGCGCTAGTCTTGAGGTTCAAATCCGCAGCGTTGGCAATTCCCATGGTTGTCGCCAGAATAGTTCCCGCAACAATACAGGGCACGATTGATCTAAGGTCCATCCTGATTTTCCCCTCCAAGGGTTTTCCCACGAGCAAGGGTGCGCAATGCTTGGAGATTTGTACGCTTTCCTGTTCGAAAATGGGTCATTTTGCGGCGCAGCATAAATTCGCGCCAATACCGTAATTCAGCCGTGCGATGATACCAGCGTCGCCCCGCCCGGCCGAGCGCCGGCGGCCAATGGCCGCCGCGCCCCCGGAGGTCCGGACGCTGCGGAAGGGCCTCCCGCGCGCCGATAGGGGAAATGCTGCGACTTCACCTCGGCGGCGGGCTCACCGAAGGTGTGAAGTTTCGATCGCTATGATCGGGAATCGCTGGATTTTTCGCGCGACCGCGGCCGCGCCGGCGGCCGGATCAGCTGCCGGTTCCGCCCACCGTGATGCGGTCCATCCGCAACGTGGGCTGGCCGACGCCGACCGGGACGCCCTGGCCGTTCTTGCCGCAGGTGCCAATGCCGGTATCGAGCGCCAGGTCATTGCCCACCATGGTGATGCGGTGAAGATCGGTCGGGCCGTTGCCGATCAACATGGCGCCCTTGACCGGCGCGCCGACCTTTCCGTCCTCGATCTTGTAGGCCTCGGTGCACTGGAACACATATTTGCCGGACGTGATGTCGACCTGTCCGCCGCCGAAGCTCACGGCGTAAATGCCCTTCTTCACCGAGGCGATGATCTCGGACGGCGCGCGGGTGCCGGCCAGCATGTAGGTGTTGGTCATGCGCGGCATCGGAACGTGGCCGTAGCTCTCGCGCCGGCCGTTGCCGGTCGGCCGCATGTCCATCAGTCGCGCATTCTGCCGGTCCTGCATGTAGCCGACCAGGATGCCGTCATCGATCAGCACGGTGCGGCTGGTCGGCGTGCCTTCGTCGTCGATCGAAAGCGATCCGCGTCGCGACGCGAGCGTTCCGTCGTCGACCACGGTCACGCCCTTGGCGGCGACCTGCCGGCCCATCAGCCCGGCAAAAGCCGAAGTCTTCTTGCGGTTGAAATCGCCTTCGAGCCCGTGGCCGACCGCCTCGTGCAGCATCACGCCCGGCCAGCCGGCGCCGAGCACCACGTCCATCTCGCCGGCCGGGGCGGGCACCGCATCGAGATTGACCATCGCCTGGCGGACCGCATCGTCGACCGCCGTCTGCCACGCGCCCGAGGCGATGAAGCGCTCATAGGTCTCGCGTCCGCCATAGCCATGGCTGCCGGATTCCTGGCGCTCGCCGTCGCCGGCGACGACCGACACATTGACCCGGACCAGCGGGCGCACGTCCCGATAGGTTTCCCCATCGGCGCGCAGGATCTCGACCACCTGCCAGGACGCGGCGACGCTGGCCGTCACCTGCCGCACGCGCTCGTCCTTCTGGCGCGCATAGGCGTCGATCTGCTCGAGCAGCTTGACCTTGGTTTCGAAGGACGGCGCGGCGAGCGGATTGTCATCGGTATAGAGCCGCCGATTGGTGCGTCCGGGCGCCTGCGCGGCGTGTCCCGAATAGCCGCCCTTCACGGCGCTGACCGCGTCCGCGGCGCGCGCGATCGCGGCCTGCGAGACGTCGGAGGCATGCGCATAGCCGACGGCGTCGTCCTTGACGGCGCGCAGGCCGAAGCCCTGGGCCGTATCGTAGGTGGCCTGCTTGAGCCGGCCGTTGTCGAAGACCAGCACTTCGGACTGGCGGTATTCGAGGAAAAGCTCGCCGTCATCGGCGCCGTCGAGGCCGCGGGCCACGATCTTGTTGATTTGCCCGCGGTCGAGGCCGGCGCGGTCGATGAGCGATGAGGTCGGGAGGGTCATGGATCAAGTTCCAGCGTTTGCTGGCCCTTAGATAGGTGATGATGGTGTGATCCGCGAGCACGGATTTTGAACCGCCCGGCGCCGCGGCGCGACCAATTTCCGCAGGGCCTGTGGCATGGGCGGATTTGGCGCCCTGAATCCGAGGATCGCGTGATGCCGGCCGACAAGCGAAGCTGCATCGAATCTTTCCCCTTGGGGCGGTCGAAAGCCGGGCGCGCCTTGGCGGGCGCCATCCTGACGGCATCGCTGTCGATGGGCGCGGCCCTCTGGGCCAGCACCGAGAACGCGGCCGCGATGTCGTTCCGGGGCGGGGGGTTCGGCGGTTTCCAGGCCGGCAATGGCAGCTTCCGCGGCTCGGCATTCCGTCTGCCCGCGAGCCGCAGCCGGGTCGGCGTCCTCGATGCCCGCTCGAACGGCGCGGCGCGGCGTCTTGGCGCGCGCGTGGCGCGGAAGCCGCCGCCACGCGATGGCGAGAGCGGACCGCGCCATCCGCGCCGGCCGCACCCGCCGGTCATCGTCGGCTTCCCCGGAGGGCCGGCGGGACCGACCGCCGTCATCAACATGCCGCCGTCGGGGCCGAGCGGGCCGCCAGCCAATGCGGGAGCGGGAGGCGGCGCTCCGCCGAGCGGGGTGGCGGCCGCCGGCACGCGACGATTCATTTCCGACGAGATCCTGGTGAGCTTCGCCGCGAACCTGCAGCCGCGCGCGATCGTCGACTTCGCGCAGGCGCAACGGCTCGCGCTGCTGGGCATTCATCGTCTGCCGCTCATCAATACGGTGCTGTATCGATTCCGCATCACCGACCGGCGTCAGGTGCCCGCCGTGCTCGGCGGCCTGCAGGGCGACAGCCGCATCGCGGCGGCGCAGCCGAATTATCTTTACGCGCTTCGAGAGGACGCCGCTCGGAGCGAGGTCGTCGGCGATCCCGCCCAGTATGTGGTGAGCACGCTGCATTTGCGGCAGGCGCACGGCCTCGCGACCGGAAACCGGGTGCTCGTCGCCGTCATCGATTCGGCGATCGACGCGCTGCATCCCGAACTGCAGGGCATCGTGGCGGCGCGGTTCGACGCCGTCGGCGGCCTGCCGCTGCCGCATAAGCACGGCACCGGCATGGCGAGCGCGATCGCGGCCCATGCCCGGCTGCTCGGCGTCGCCCCGGCCGCGCAAATCCTGGCGATCCGCGCTTTCGACGCATCGACCGCCGGCGCGCAGAGCACCACCACGCGCCTCCTCGACGGCTTGCAGTGGACGGCGACATCGGGCGCGCGGGTCATCAATATGAGCTTCACCGGACCGGCCGACCGCAAAATGCACGAGATGCTCGCGGCCGCCCACCGCAACGGCATGGTGCTGGTCGCGGCCGCCGGCAACGACGGCCCGCAGGCGCCGGAAGCCTATCCGGCCGCCTATCCGGAAGTCATCGCCGTGACGGCGACCGACATCGACGACAAGCTGTTCGATGGCGCCAACCAGGGCCGCTACGTGTCGGTCGCGGCGCCCGGCGTCGATGTTTTGGTCGCCGCTCCGAACGGCGGCTATGACTTCACCACCGGAACCTCGGTCGCCACCGCCCATGTGAGCGGGCTCGCGGCGCTTCTGCTCGAACGCGATCCCGTCCTCACGCCCGATGCGGTCCGGGCGATCCTGATGCGGACCGCAAGGGATCTGGGACCGGCGGGTCGCGACGACCAATTCGGCGCCGGGCTGGTCGACGCCTATGAGGCGTTGCTGACGCTCGCGCCCGCGACGGCCGAGCGGACCGTCACACACTGAGAGCTCGCCGCCGATTTGTCTCTCGGGCGACCGGGGTGACGGCGGTTGATGCGACCAGCGCGCGGGACGGGGCAGGGCTCAGGGGCTGCGCTTGTGGTCCGGATGGATTTCGTAGCCCGAGGCTTCGATCGAGCCCGCTCCCATCCATCCCCACACCAGCACGACGTCCTCGTCGGACGTGTTGTTGAAACCGTGCCAGCAGCCGCGCGGCGAATAGACGACGTCGCCTTCGCGTGACGGACTCTCGCCCGTCGCGGTGTAGACCGCGCCGCGCCCCTTGATGACGATGAAGAACTCGTCGCAATGGCGGTGCCGGTGGTTCTCGTGCCGCGCCCCGGGCTTGAGCACGGTCCAGCCCACGACGTGATCGGCGCCCGCGGTCTTTTTGTCGATCAGGAACTGAACCTGCATGTCGACCCAGCCGTCGTCGCGGCTGAGTCCCTGCACCGTCGGAACGTCGCGCAGGTTGGTGCGGTACATCGCGGCCGCTGGCTCGCCTTGTGCGTCGCTCTCTTTCTTGCCTTCGATGGCGCTCGTCATCTGGGCAGTGGTGTGCTTCACGGCTTTCGCCAGCGCGGCTCCGATCCTTTCGGCGGGGGTCTTCATGACTGTCCTCCCAGGCGGCGATAGACCTCATGCGCGGTGACGAAGTCGTTGTGGTCGATTCCGAGACCCCGGCACGCGTTCATCATCTCGTTGGCGGCCGCGGCGAGCGGCACCGGGCTGCCGAGCTGCCGCGCGAGGTCGAGTGCCAGCAGCATGTCCTTCTGTTGCAGCGTCACGTCGGCGAGCGGGACCTCGGGCATCTGGCCCTCGAGGATGAACGGCCCGCGATAGCCCAGCACCGGCGACGCCGCGACGCTCTTGAGCACGGCATCGACCGCGACCTCGCGCGCGACCCCGCCTTTCTCGGCGAGCGCGATCGCCTCGCCGAAGGCGATGACCTCGACCATCAGCAGGAGATTGACCGCGATCTTCATCTGGCAGGCCAGTCCGCTGGCGCCGATGCGGGTGACTTTCGGCCCGATCGCGAGCAGCACGGGTTGCACCCGTTCGAACGCCGCCGCGTCGCCGCCGACCATGATCGAGGCGTTGCCCTGGCGCACCGTGACCGGGCTGCCGGAAATCGGCGCGTCGAGCATGATGGCGCCCGCCGCCGCGAACTCGGCCGCGATCGCCCGGCTCGCGTCGGGCGAAATGGTGCTCATGTCGATGAAGATGCCGTCCTTGGGGAGCCCGGCGAGGACGCCGTCAGGGCCGAGCGCGACGGCGCGCACGGCACCCGCGTCGGTCACGATGGAAAAGACGATGTCGGATTTTTCCGCCACGGCGCGCGGCGTGGCCGCCCACTGCAAGCCGGCTGCGATCAATTCGTCCGCCTTGTCGCGCGAGCGGTTCCAGCCGGTGACGCGATGCCCCGCATCCATGAGCCGGCGCACGATCAGCCGTCCCATGGCGCCGAGTCCGACAAATCCAATATTCATGCAATGACCCCGGTTCGCCAGCGGCGGGCATGGTAGTCGCGGCCCCGCCCGGGGACCAGCGCGGCCGCAACAGGAGGAAAGGAAGCCGCTCCGGTGGCGGCCGCCGGCTTGCTGCCGCTACGGCAGCTTGTCGTAGCCGTCGCCGAAACCCTTCAGGCTGAGCGGAAAGCCGATTCCCTCTTCCGGGGTCTGGAAAATGAAGAAGGTCGCGGTCTGGCCGGTACGCAGCTGCTTGATCAGGTTTTCGTCCATGACCACCTCGGCATAGCAGCCGCGCTGCAGGCAGCGCACGAACCCGGCGCGGCCGACGTCGACATTATCCACCTTGAGGCCGAGGCCGGCCGGCAGCAGCACCCCGAGCGGCGCCTGCACGCGCATCAGGCGGGTTTTCTGGTCGGCGGTCTTCAAGACCAGGACCGTGATGCCGACATTGGCGCGATCTTCGGCAACCACGCTCTGGAACAAGGCGCATTGCTCGGTCTGGGCGCCGGGCGGGGTTTCGCAGCGGATCTGCCAGTCGCCGTGCACGGAGCGGACCGCACCCTGGCCCAACGCCGCCACGGGCGATCCGACCAGGCCCGCAACGAGTCCAACGACGGCCAGCCAGGCCGAACGCGGTGCGCCCGGGCGGAAATGGGCCATGGTCTGGTTTCCTCGTTTGGCCGGCACCTCCGCCGGCGGTCTGGGGGTTGACCGAATCGCAACTTGCGCCAATGCCGGAGCCTCAGGTACAGGACCGGCCCGACGTGTCAAGAACGGCGGCCGACCCGGTTTGGTGCCCGGATCTGCCTGATCGGCCGCATGAAACAGGCTTTCGCACTGCCGTTGGACTGTCCTGCACGCCATGCGATGAGGCACATTGCGAGTAGGGCCGAATTGTGGTTTGAGAAGCGCGGGTTTGATCCGGATGCGCCAGCCCCCTGCGCGCCGGAAGCTCGCCAATGCGGCCCTGGGTCGCAGCGGCCGTCATCACCGCACCATTCTCGCGACTACGGTGCGTCAAGGCCGGTGTCGGCCGCTATTCGTCGAAGGAGCAAGGACGACGATGCAGGTGATTTCCCGATTTTTCGTCGCGGCGGGCCTTGCCGCGATGGTTCTCATGGGCGCCGGCGCCGCCTGGGCCGGCTTCGGCCAGCCGTCCGACTGGCAGATCGGCCCGCAGGAGTCCGTCACGCCGGTGATGGATCAGATCGTATCGTTCCATACCTTCCTGCTGTGGGTCACCACCATCATCACCGTGTTCGTGCTGGTGCTGCTGGTACTGGTGGTGGTGAAGTTCAACGCGCGCGCCAATCCGACGCCGTCGCGCACGACCCACAACACCTTCCTCGAGGTCGCCTGGACGCTCGTCCCGGTGCTGATCCTGGTGACGATCGCGGTGCCGTCCTTCCGCATCCTGTTCTATCAGCTCAACACGCCGCAGGCGGACCTCACCGTGAAGGCGACCGGCAAGCAGTGGTTCTGGACCTATGGCTATCCCGACAATGGCAAGTTCGAGTTCGACTCGCTGATGCTGTCCGAGAAGGAGCGCAAGGCGCGCACCGACAAGGATCCCAAGGCGGACGTGCCGCGCCTGCTCGCGGTCGACAACGAGATGGTGGTTCCGGTCAACAAGGTGGTGCGGGTCCAGGTCACGGGCGCCGAAGTGATCCATGCCTTCGCGATGCCGTCCTTCGGGGTCAAGATCGACGCCATTCCGGGCCGCCTCAACGAAACCTGGTTCAAGGCGACGCGCGAGGGAATGTATTACGGCCAGTGCTCGGAACTGTGCGGCAAGGACCACGCCTTCATGCCGATCGCCGTCCGGGTGGTCAGCGACCAGGCTTTCGCCGCCTGGGTGGAGCAGGCCAAGAAGAAATACGCGCGCATGGACGGACCGACCACCGTCGCCGTGGCGCCCGCGGAATGAGATCGGATATGCCCGGGCGCAGGCACGGGCTTGGACAAAAGTCGTAAGGACCAGGATCATATGGCAACGCACGCAGCCCTCGACACGCATGATCACGGCCATCCGACCGGGTGGCGCCGTTTCGTCTACTCGACCAACCACAAGGACATCGGCACGATGTATCTTGTGTTTGCGATCATGGCGGGCGTGATCGGCGCTTCGATGTCGATCGCGATCCGCATGGAGCTGCAGAATCCCGGCATCCAGATCTTCCACGAGTCGCACCAGTTCAACGTGTTCACGACCGCCCACGGCCTGATCATGATCTTCTTCATGGTGATGCCGGCGATGATCGGCGGCTTCGGCAACTGGATCGTGCCGCTGATGATCGGAGCGCCCGACATGGCGTTCCCGCGCATGAACAACATCTCGTTCTGGCTGCTCCCGGCTTCGTTCATCCTGCTGCTCTCCTCGATGTTCTTCGAGGGCGAGCCGGGCGCGAACGGCGTGGGCGCGGGCTGGACGATCTACGCGCCGCTCTCGACA
>Ga0137412_10003113_pt1 | contig 13240 bp, 10 predicted proteins | sample CZODoug2_1_16fun_FD_122160 | JGI IMG/M metagenome (GOLD analysis project Ga0137412, IMG submission 122160) | Vadose zone soil fungal communities from Angelo Coast Range Reserve, California, USA - CZODoug2_1_16fungal (Hybrid Assembly) | ecosystem: Environmental > Terrestrial > Soil > Vadose zone... | reverse complement strand
ATCGTGGGTCAGGACCCTCGTTCTTTCGGACGTTAGCGGGTGGGGGGGCGGGGTGCGGAGTGCGGGCAGGGGAATCTGCCCTTGGGGGTAGGCCGAAAGGGCGCGTGGGCAAACCAAAACCACACCCGGCGCCTGGGCGCGGGTGTGGTCCGGGTGTCTGTTCAGCCCGTCAAGGGCGCGTCAGAGATCCTCGTCGCGGCGACGACGCCAGCGGTCTTCCATCCGCTCCATGAAGCTGCCGGACGACTCGTGTCTGGTCCGGCTGCGCTTGGACGCCGGCGGCGGCGGTGGGAGGTCGTCCTCGTCACCGGCGTTGCTGATCCGCTTCATACTCAGCGCCGCGATGTAGAGGCAGGCAACCATCACCACGAAGCCGATGACTCCGATGATGGTGTTCGGGATGATCGCGCCGGCCATCAGGATGCCGATGCCCAGCACGAATCCAACGCCGGCAAGCACTGCCCGGCGCTTGTAGTACAAGCGCACATTTGTCCCTCGCATGGCGGAGACGAACTTCGGGTCTTCCGCAGCGAGGGCGCGTTCGAGCTGCTCGAACTGGCGCTGCTCTTCTTCCGAGAGGGGCACCGTCGATCCCTCCATGGTGAGCACGTTCTCGATAGGCCGATCCCAGTCTAGGCCGATGGAACGGTCCACGAAACCCTGTAGACCACCCTGGTACTGGTTCATGTACTGGACCACGCCGCCGGTCCACGCCGGGAAACCGATCCCGAGGATCGAACCGATGTTGGCGTCCGTGATCAAAGATCCGTTCGACTCTCCGGATTGGATTTTCGAGACAAAGATGGAGGGTTATCGAGCGATCGCGGTCATTGATTCAACTCGTAAAGCTCGGATCTGGTCTCGGAACCGATTGTCGCTTGAACAGAAGTTCCCGAATATTCGAGATGCGGAGGAAGAACTGAATTTGCGTTCAACGATTCTCGATGGTGAGATCGTGGTACCCCGGCCCGCATCGCGACCTTAACCATGGTCTTCAAGCGCGCTGCCCAAGCTCAACAACACTGGCGTCGGCTAAACGGATCCGAACTGATACCAAAAGTAGTTACCGGAGTGATTTTCGTCGACGGAGAAGAAATAACCGAACAAGCGGCTTAATCTGTTATAAATCAAGGATGCGCCTACCTCACCATCCAGATCATTTTGTTTGTGTTGATTGTCATGTACTGCACGATGCACGAACTGGTGCGCGTGATTGGGAGGGAAAAGGTGCTGCGGATATTCTTCGGCCCGATGCCTATCCCGCAAGTTTGAGCGAGGCGGCTTGGGTCCGGTTCTCCTCGTCCTTCGTGCTCGTCCTCGTCGTCGGACACTGACAAGGTTGAGGCAATGAATGACCAACCCATCTTCGACCACGAGAAGCTCGATGTTTATCAAGTGGAGCTGTCCTTTATCGCATGGTCGTCGGTTCTCTTGTCGGAGATCCACGCGGCTAGAGAGGGTTTGTATCGCGAGGTTTGCGATCAGCTTGATCGGGCAAGTCTCTCCTCGCTGCTCAACACCGCTGAAGGTAACGGCAAACGCCAGGGGAAGCAGCGTGCCAAATTTTTCGATGACGCGCGCGGTTCAGCCGTAGAATGCGCGGCGTGTCTGGACGCGCTCGTTGCCCGGAAGCTCGCGACGATCGAGCGGGTCATTGAAGGCAAAAGGTTGTTGTTTAGAACTGTCGGCATGCTGACGAAGCTGGTCGAGCGCTTCGATTCCTATCGTGCTCGCGAAGATGAGAAGCCGAGGGACGAGGACGAGAACGATCACGAGGACGAATAGACACACGGCTGGACCGTGATCAGCATGAAGGACGATTGGAAGGCTATTTTTCCACCCGCGCGCCAATAACGAAGCACTAAGGGAAACGAGCGCTCTTTTTAGTAGGACGAAGTAGTAGGACTTAAGTCCAATAGACCCATCGGTGATGTTGGTCCGAGAATCCCACCAATTCAGACGTGGGCTTTGCTCAGCCGGCCAATGGCCTAACGAGGCGAAGTCATCCGCCCACGCCCGAGAGAATAAATAGCAGTAATCGCCCGAGTTGAGTTAACCCGCATATGAAACCGATCAAGTACGTAATTTTAAGCGCAACACTTGCGGCTGCCGTGATGGAAGTCGCGCCTTCCGCCCAGGCCCAGCAAATTACCGGCACACCCGGTGATCCCAGCGCCACCGTTACGCTTGACGGGAAACAAATCCCGGCGCCACCGATGAAGTTCGGCGGAGTGATCAAGGAAAGCGCGTTGGAGTCCAAGCACTGGTGGCCGCCGCGGATTGTACCGCCCAAAGGCGCGCCTAACATCCTCCTCATCATGACCGACGACCAGGGCTACGGCGTCTCGGGCACGTTCGGCGGGATCATCCCGACACCCGCGTTAGATCGCGTGGCCAAGGCGGGATTGCGTTACACGCAGTTCCACTCGACGGCGCTCTGCTCTCCCACGCGGGCGGCGCTGATCACCGGCCGCAACCATCATTCAGTGGGCTCCGGGGTAATCGGCGAACTCTCCACGGGTTATCCGGGCTACGACTCGATCATCGGGATAGAGAACGCTACCATCGGCAATATTCTTAAGGATAACGGTTATGCGACCTCGTGGTTTGGCAAGAATCACAACACTCCTACCTATCAATACAGCGCGGCCGGTCCTTTCGATCAATGGCCCTCTGGACTGGGCTTCCAGTATTTCTACGGGTTCATGGGGGGTGAGACCGACCAGTGGACGCCCTACCTCTTCCAAGATCATACCCAGATCTTCCCGTGGATCGGCCGGAAGGACTACAACTTAACGACTGATCTGGCGGACGAAGCTATCAAGCACTTGCGCGATCTGAACGCGGCCGCGCCAGAACAACCCTTCTTCCTTTACTACGTTCCCGGCGGCACTCACTCGCCGCACCAGCCGAAGAAGGAATGGATCGAGAAGTTCAAAGGCAAGTTCGACATGGGTTATGAAAAGTTGCGCGACGTCATCTTTGCTAATCAGAAGAAGCTCGGCGTGATTCCGGCGGATGCCCAACTCACGCCTTGGCCGGACTCGATTCCGAAGTGGGACTCGCTTTCGCTCGCCTACAAGAAACTCTTCGAGCGCCAGGCGGAGACCTTTGCCGGATACGCCGCCTATACGGACAACGAGATTAACCGCGTCATCCAGGAAGTTGCGGACATGGGCAAACTCGACAACACGCTGATCATCTACATCTGTGGCGACAACGGCACTAGCCCCGAAGGCACTCTGACCGGCGCCTTTAATCAGCTCACCGCCTACAACGGAATTTTGAAAGCCCCCGAAGCCTTGCAGCTTTTGCATCTTGAAGAGTGGGGCTCGGAAAAGACCTACCCGCACATGTCGGTGGGTTGGACATGGGCGTTCAATACACCTTTCAAATGGACCAAGCAGGTAGCCTCTCATTTTGGCGGCACCCGGCAGGGCCTGGCTATTTCATGGCCCGGTCACATCAAGGATGTCGGTGCCATTCGCAGCCAGTTTCACCATGTCATTGATATCGTGCCGACCATTCTCGAAGCCACGGGCATCAAAGCGCCGGAGACGGTCAACGGCATCACTCAAAGACGTATCGAAGGTGTGAGCATGGCTTACACGTTTGCCGACGCCAGCGCGCCTTCCACGCGGACGACGCAGTATTTCGAGATGGCTGGCAACCGCGGGATCTACAACGACGGATGGATGGCCAACACCACTCCGTTCGCCCCGCCCTGGGACTTGGCCACGGGCAAGCTACCCGATGTTACCAACGGTTATAAGTGGGAACTATACCACCTCACCGAGGACTTCACCCAAAACAACGATCTTGCGGCAAAGATGCCCGACAAGCTCAAGGAAATGCAGGCATTGTTCTTAACCGAGGCCGCGAAGTACAACGTCCTGCCTTTGGATAACACAGCCTTCTCGCGCTTGCTTACGAAACGGCCCAGCGCAGTGGCCGGGAAAACGGTGTTCACCTACACGGGTGCGAACGCCGGCATTCCGGTTGGCAACGCTCCCGAAATCATGAACAAGGATTTCACCATCACGGCCGACGTAACCATTCCCAAGGGTGGGGCGGAGGGAATGATCGTGACGTTTGGCGGACGTTTCGGCGGCTACGGCTTCTTCCTGCAAAAAGGCAAACCCGTATTTGTTTACAACCTTCTCGATCTGGAACGATTCCGCTGGGAAGGCGGCATCGGCGGGAAAATCGGTGAGGACTTTTTTGGCCGGGCGCTTCCGCCGGGCAAACACACACTCGTCTTCGACTTCAAGTATGACGGCCCCGGCCCTGGTAAAGGTGGCACTGGGGTGCTGTCGGTGGATGGCAAGGAGTTAGCCAAAAAAACGATCGAGCACACGATTCCGCTCTTGATGAGCATCGACGAGACCCTGGACATCGGGAGCGATACCCGCTCAGGAGTGGACGATAGCTATCAGTTACCCTTCAAGTTCACCGGCACGATCGACAAGCTAACCTTTAAACTCGGGCCATCGCAGTTGGCGGACGCGGACCAGAAGGCTGCGGCACAAGCCCTCGCCCAAACCACAGACTAACGAGACAAACTATGAGCCAAAGCCACTTTACTCTCAGCTTTCCGATTAAGTCGCCCGCGGACGCAAAGGCGCTCGCGGAGCAGCTTCCACCAATGATGCCGCAGTTATTTCAGGCACAAGACGCTATCGGCACGGTTCACTACTCGCGCTTTACAATCCTAAGTGAAAAGACACTCCTGTTTCTTGGCGACTTTGACGGGGAATTTGGTCAACTCATGACCGATCTGGCCAGTCACGCCGGGCCCGTGTTCGATGCTATCTTCCAACACGTAGTTAGCGCGCCGCTTACACCGGTGGCCACTAACGCAGAAGCTTTTGTCGAATGGACCTCGGGGCATCTCCTCCATCCTGTGAATCTCTATACCGCCTATCCAGGCGTGACCGCGAGGGAGATTAAGGCAATGGCGTCCGCCGCAGACGTTAGCGACAGCAGCGAACAACGCCCATTCCTGGTGATCCTGCCTATCAAGTCATCTCTTGCCTTCATTGAGGTAAAGCTACTCCTGCTCGCGAGAGGAAGCGGGACAACCAAAGATTTGGACAAAGTCGGCACACCGCACTTCGCCCAGTTCGTGCCACTGGAGGACAATCAGATCGGTTTCTTCACCGTCTATGACGGCACGTTCGATACCTACATTGCCGATTTCACCAAGAACATCGGAAAGGTGTTTGATCTCATATTCAAATTCACCAAGGGCCCGCCGCCTTCTCCCTGCCGAAAACACCTTCAGGAGTTCATCGACTTTGCGGCCGGGGCGAACCGCACCCCCATCGGGTTCTATTCGGCTTATCCTGGACTGTCGGTGCAGGACATTCATGCCCTGATCTCCGATAGCAAGTCGCAGCCAGCCGCGAAAGCGATGGCTACGACCAGTTAGGCGGGATCCACCATGAGCCAAGACGACATCGCTCAGGAATCCTCGAAAAAAAAAGCCGCAGGAGTCTTCGGCCGTCTCTTTGAGCGAGGCGGGCATTCGCGGTCAGCTAAAACAGCTACGCTTGACCTCGATGACATTCAGGGATTCATCCTGCGTGGTTATAGGATGCCGATGGTGCGGCATTTCCTGCTCACGGTGGGTGTTCCGGCAGAGGCCCGCAAGCTGCTCGGACGATTCGTTAGCGGCGATGAATCTGATGCGCCGCAGATCACCACAGCCGAAGAATGGCAGGTAGGTTTCGCGGCTGGACCAGGAGACGATGCCGCCGAAGTCTCACGCCATAAGCCCGACTATTGCCTGAATGTGGGTATTACATGGCAGGGAATGATCGCGCTCGAGATTAAGAATCGCGTCCCGACGTTGTCGTTCAATTCGTTCGGCGCGTTCACCGCTGGAGCCGCCGCGCGCGCGAAGTTGGTAGGCGACACCGGCCCCAGTGACCCGCAGAACTGGATCGGTGATTTTGGGAAAGGGAGCGATCACGTCCTGCTGACGCTACACGCCTTGAGCCCGGAATGCCTAACGAGTTATAGCGATCGGCTGGCTGCGCTGTTCGCCGAAGGTAACGCCTTTCGGGAGATCTGGCGTCAGGACGGAATGGCGCTAATGGAAATGAAGGATGGCAAACCCGTCTTCACTTCGAAGGTTCCCTTTGGTTACACCGACGGTCTCAGCGTCACTACGATTCGCGGCGGTCCCGAACTTTCGCGGGCAGATCACCAGCAGCCCTGCGAACCATGGCTGTTCGTTTTACGGGACGATGCTGAAAATTACATCGTGCCGGAGCCCCGTGAGCTCGGTCTCAATGGCAGCTTTGCCGTCTTCAAGATGATCATGACGGACGTGGTGGGGTTCGAAAATTTTTTGCAATCGAACAAGGATAAGATCGATCCAGAGCTGCTGGCGGCTAAGATGTGTGGGCGCTGGCGCAACGGCGTTCCTTTGGCCTTATCGCCGGAAACGGATAGCCCTCCCGGCGGAATTCCGCCCGAGCAGCTGAATAACTTCGAGTACGTGAACCCTGATGGGTCAGGCGATCCAAAAGGACTGCGGTGTCCGGTTGGCGCGCACATGCGCCGCGCCAATCCACGTGGTCAGCCGGTCACGGGCCAGGGCCAGGCCGGAGGCAGCAATGTGACGCACCGGTTGATCCGTCGGGGCATGCCTTATGGTCCGGCTTATGACCCGACACAACCTTACGACGGCATCGAGCGCGGGCTACTCGGCTACTTCATCAATTCAAGCATCGAAAACCAGTACGAGTTCGTGCTCGGACATTGGGACAATGACAGCGAATTTGCCGGGGCGGTCAGGCTACACCCTAAATCGAAGGATCCAATGATCGGCACGCAAGATCCGGCGGAAAGCATTTTTGTAATTCCGCAGGCAAATGGCGCGGCCCCGATAAAAATTACGGGGTTCTCAAGCTTCACTGCGACGAAAGCCGCCGCCTACTGCTTTTTGCCGAGCATCACCGCGATCAAGTTCATCGCCAAATTGGGATGAGGCCTATGATCCGGCTTCTCTCAGGAGACTCTCAATGGTGTTCTTGACCAAATGGTTCGGAGTCACCGAGACCGATGCTGACCGGTGTCCTGCCCGTGAAAAGGCCGATATCGAAGCGATCGTCGAGAAATCTCTTTTGATGCAAGCGAATGCTGCTGCCCAACAACACCGGCCACTCTGTCGTGGAACCCATGCCAAGGGCGTCTGCGCCCGAGCCCAATTCGAAGTGCTTGACGTCACCGCCGAGCGGCCCCCCGTGCTGGCGACGCGGCTTGCGAAGGGGATTTTTGCGAATCCTGGCGTTTATTCCGCGGTGGCGCGATTTGCGAACGCAGACCCAAGCATAAACTCTGATTTCAAGCCCGACGTCCGATCGTTGTCTTTCTCCATCGACCTCGCTCGAGATGGCATGGCTGCTTCCGTTGTGAAGCCTGGTCGGCAGGATTTTTCGATGCAAAACGCAACGACCCTGCCCATCAATGACTCGCCTGCATTTCTGGCGACCATGAAATTGTTGACGGCATCGAATCCGATTATCGGTCTGTGGTCCCTGTCCTTAAGCGACAAGCTGAGGGTAGTGAGGACTCTGGCGTTGGCAGAAATGCAGGCCCGCCAGACAATCCAGCCTTACCAGCAACTGCGCTATTGGAGCACCGTCCCGTTTCGCCACGGACCGGGCGATGTCGTGAAATATTCGGCTATACCGTTCACCGACAATCCGGCACGCCCACTGCAAAAGAGCAACCCCAAGGGGCTACAGGACGAGCTGATCCGGCACTTGAAAGAGGATAACAAGATGAGCGGGTTCGATGTCGCAGTTCAGTTTCTCGACGTGGACAAGATGACATATTGGGGCGAGCACCGGGATGCCAACTTCTGGATCGAAAACGCCAGCGTCGAGTGGAACGAAGCGGAAGCGCCCTTCCACACGGTCGCGAGGCTTACCCTGCTGCCGAACTCACAGCTCCCGTCGGAAGAGAGTGATGCAACCTATTTCGATGTCACGGGAAACTCGACACCTGACAGCACGCCTCTTGGAAGCATCAATCGCGCCCGCTGGCCCGCGGAAGTCGCCAGTAGAAAAGCACGCACGAACGCGGACACCAGTTTAGCCGACTAGGATGACAGTTGAGTATGCATGATGCAACAATCACTCGCTCAAACGGTATCGATAGAGGGCTGCATAGATCCCGCGGATCCCGGTTTGCCGGCTCTGCATGAACCAGGAATTCTGCAAGTCCCATGCGGCGGCGATGCGCTCATCTGCGCCTCCGGAAATGATGGAATATCCACCCATCGGGAAAATCGTGCATTCGCAAAAATACAGCCGGTTCCCATGGCTCATGAAATCGACCCGGACGTAATCGAAATCTCTGGCGATTTCTTCCGCATACCGGACCGCATCGCCAAAAGTTGCCGGCAGTTGGAAATCTTCAGGCAGCTCTTTACATGGTTTCGATTTTGCATTGTCCTTGAAATGTGCTGTAAGCCTGTTTCCGTGCGGATCGAATACTGCAATTCGTTCACTTTCCTGCTTCACGTCCTTGTCCACGGTGGCAAGCAGACATTTGCCCATCAGCACGTGGAAGCATAGATCAAAGAATTCCCGACCACTCGGCAAGGCAATCATTTTTTCAATGAACACAGATGGCTGTATTCGGCGATAGGCCCACTCTCCCGCCGTGACCCCATAAGGGCGCGCAAGCCATTGCGCGATCTGCTTGTTGAATCGGACACGGTCCACTGGAACTTGGGTGATGAATATGTTCCGGTTGCAGCCATTGTTGGTCTTGACGACGATGCCAGGCTGCAGAAGGGCTTGCGGTATCTGTTGGGGCGACGACCCAATCCAGACAATCTCCGACATTGCAAGTTCCGGACAGCGCATCATGATGAATTCTCTGACGGCAAGTTTGTCCGCCAGAATCCGATACATCGGGTTCCGGTCGAACGTCTTTCGCCAAAGAAACTTTTCATTCTTTGACTTCGGGTCGCAGACATTCGGCAGATATCCCAGCCGTCTGTAGAACTTCAGAATCCTTCCAGGGTAGCGCATATAGACAAGAATATTACCCAACAGGATCGCTGTCGCGGCTGCAATCGATCTCACCTTGCGTCGGATATCGTCGCGACCGGTCGTCGACATGCCAGTTGCTCATTTGGTTGCGCTGCCGCTGGCCAGGATTGTGCCGCTCCGGTCAATCATATAAATGATCCTCATCGACATGCAATCATCTCGCAGGCCATGAAGAAAACTTGTCTCATCACGGGAGGTTCCTACGGAATTGGTTTGGCAATCGCCAAGCGAATAGCCATGGATTGCGACAAACTGTTACTTGTCGCCCGCGACGAAGACGGGTTGGCGCAAGCGAAGGCGGAACTTTCTCGCGCCGTGGGCGGGCAGGTTTGCGCATTGCCGTGCGACCTCAAAGGCGGCTCTCAATCTGCAAAGAGAATACGCGAGTGGGCATCAACAGAGGTCAGCCACGTTGATCTTCTCGTGCTGAACGCCGGTTACTATGTCGAGGGCAAACTCAGTGAGGTCTCCGATCAGGATTTTCGTGAAAACCTCGAAGTCAATTTCTTCTCCAGCTATTTTCTTATCAAAGAATTTCTCCCGCTTCTTCGCAGATCCACCACTCGTCGGATCGTCATGATCGGGTCGACCGGCGGATACGAGCCATATCCCTCGGCGCCTACCTGCGGCGTTTCAAAGTGGGCGCTACGAGGCCTGGCGATCAATTTTCGCCAGGAACTGAGAAGCGACGAGATCGGCGTAACGCTGATATCGCCCGGAGCAACAGCGACAAGAATGTGGGAAGGCGAGAATGTACCGGACGGCCGACTGTTGAACCCAAGCGACGTCGCGGAGGTCGTCGCAACCGTCATGCGACTAAGCCCACAAGCGAACCTGGATGAGGTAATAATAAGACCGATGCATGGCGAGCCAGCACATGTCGGAGATTGATAGGCAGCCGGCAGCGCGACATCACGCCCGCGCGAAGATGATGCAGGAGGGGCTGCCGGTTTCCACGATGCGGCCGGTCGGCGTCAGCTTGCCGGTCGCCTGATCGACCGCGAAGGCCACGATGTTGTGGCTCTCGAGGTTCGCGGCGTAGAGCTGCCGGCCGGCCGGATCGAGGGTGAAGAAGCGCGGCGTGCGGCCCTGCGTGGGCTCCCAGGCGATCGGCGCAAGCCGTCCGCTGGCCGGATCGATGCTCAAAGTCACGATGCTGTTGTGCCCGCGGTTTGACACGTAGATAAAATTGCCCGACGGCGCGACTTCGATCTCGGCAGGAGAATTGTTGCCCATGAATGTATCGGGCACTGTCGGTATCACCTGAATGGCCTTGAGCTCGCCGCGTTCGGAATCCCAGGCATAGGCCGTGACGGTGGAATCGAGTTCGTCGCACACATAGGCGAGAGGCTTGGACGGATGGAAGGCGAGGTGGCGCGGCCCCGCCCCGCGGCGGGTGCGCGCGAACGCCGGCTCGTTGGCCGCAAGCTTGCCGGTCGATTGATCCAGCCGGTAAATCAGCACCCGGTCGGTCCCGCGGTCGGGCGCGACGAGGTATCGGCCGCTCGGATCGAACGACACATAGTGCGGGTGCGGCCCCGCCCCGCTCTGATTGCGATGCGGCCCGACCTCGCCCGGTGCGGGGACCATGTCGGTGAACGGCGCCAGCGACCCATCCGCATTGATCGGGAACACTGCCACGCCCGGGCCGTTGCCGATGACGATGTAGCGGTTGCTCGGGTCCGGCGTGAGGTGGGTCGAGTTGTTGCCATTGGTCGGCTGCTTGTTGAGAAACCTGATATGGCCGCTCGCTTTGTCGATCGCGTAGGAGCTGACTTCCGTCCCGTCGCCGTGCACCGAATAGAGGAACCGCTTTTGTCGATCGAAGGCGATGAATTGTGGGTTGGGCACGGTCGCAAGCGTCTGCAGCAGCGTCCAGGCGCCGCCTGGATCGATCCGGTAAACGCTGATGCCCTTGCCACGTGCGTCGCGCCGCTCGCTGGAAAAGCATCCGATGTAGGCGAATTGCGGATAGGCGGTATCCGCCGCTTCCGCCGCAGCCGCACTGTCCGCCGAAGGAATCCAACCTGCGCCCGCCAGCGTCGCCATTCCGCCGGCTGCACCCAGCAGGAACGACCTGCGCGTCCTGCTCTGCGGCGTCGGCGCGTCGGCGTATGGCTTGCATTGAACGACAGCCATCGTTTCCATTTTCAGCGTCATGGCATCATCCCTTCCTTGTTTATGAAGCGGGCGAGAGCTTGTGCTCCTCTCGAATGCATATCCCTTTTCGGTCAGGATCTCTATCTTGCGTATAGCCATTTCGGCAGGAACGAATATGCGTCTACATTGTCCGCCTGTTTGAAATATATTCCGTTGTCGCGCAACAGCTTTTGCAGCCGCCCATCATTGAACGCATCAAATGTCTCGGTGCATCCGCCGATATGTTGATTACCGACGAAGATTTGCGGAATGGTGGGGGAATTGGTGCGAACCTTGAGCACGTCGCGGATTTGGCCGCCCCAATTCTCCTTCAGATAATCGGCAGAATCGAGATCGACAGAACGGTAGAAAATGTCAAATGTATTGAACAATTTGCGCACAGACCAACTAAATTCACACCATTCAAGTGCAAACATGACGACCGGTTGACTGGGATCAGACGTCACTCTGGTGACGAACGCCTTCGCCTGCGGATTGAGCCGCAATGGCGCCTCGGCCATGGGGTTCGCAGGCGTCGCCGGCGCAGGTTCAACATCAAATCGATATCGCGGTGTCGATTGAGAGATTTCGCTCTCTTCGCTGGTCATTTCGGCAGGAACGTCCTCAAACAAGGGCGTGCTTAGGTAGCGTTCGCCGGTGTCCGGCAACATGCACAGGACCTTCGCGCCCATCTCGGCTCGGGCGCAGATTTGCAGCGCGCCGGCAAAGGTGGCGCCGCCGGTTATACCGGTGAAGATTCCCTCCTTCTGCGCAAGTTCTCGCGAGAGGCGCAACGCGTCGCCGCCCTTGATCGGCATGACCTGGTCGATCAATCCGTCCCTGACGGAATCCTCGACGAGCTTGGGGATGAAGTCCGGCGTCCACCCCTGCATGAGGTGCGGCCGGAAAAAGGGATGACTTTCCGAGGGCGCGCCGTCCGGGCCGCGTGCCTGCGGAATGCCGCTGCCCAGAATCGGAGAATTATCGGGCTCGCAAACGACGATCTTTGTTTCCGGTCTTTCCTTCTTCAACACCCGTGCAACGCCCTTGAGCGTGCCGCCTGTCCCCATGCCGGTGACCCAATAGTCGAGCCGGTCTCCCTTGAAGTCCTCGAGAATTTCGACGGCCGTGGTCTTGGAATGGAAGTCTGGGTTGGCTTCATTCTCGAACTGTCGGCAGAAGAACCAGCCATGACGCTGTGCGAGTTCCAGCGCCTTGGCCACCATTCCGCTGCCTTTTTCGGCCGCCGGCGTCAGGACCACCTTGGCGCCCAGGAAACGCATCAGCTTGCGCCGCTCAACGCTGAAATTCTCCGCCATTGTGATGACGAGCGGATAGCCTTTCTGCGCGCAGACCATGGCGAGACCGATACCGGTGTTACCACTGGTGGCCTCGATGACGGTTTGCCCCGGCTTCAGTTCGCCGCTGCGCTCTGCCGCCTCGATCACGCCCAGCGCCAGTCTGTCTTTGATGGACCCGAGCGGATTGAACGCCTCCAGCTTGACGAATAGTTCGACTCCGGGGGGAGCCAGCTTCGCAACCTTGACGACGGGCGTTCGCCCGATGGTTTCCAGGATGTTCTCAAATCGTCCGGCCATGGTTTCCTCGGCGGTATGGATTGCTGGATGGGGTCGGCGATTGAGAGTTCACGCTTGATCATTGGAGCGTGGCGAGCGCCGCCTGAATGCGCTGGCCTTGGGTTTCCGTAATCAGGCTGGAAAGCACCTTCCCGAAGTGCGGGTGCTGGGCGCCCGAGTGAATGTATTGCCAGCGGTAAGCTTTGAGGAATGCGGCCTCGACCGCCCGCGCCTCGGCTGCGTCGACCGCGCGGCCGCACGTTGCCGCGAAGTAACCCGCGTCGGCTTTGGCCTGGGCTTGCAGAATCCCGTCCACCGCGGCGACCAACTCGATGAACTCGTCGACTGCCCGGTCGCGTTTCTCCGCCGTTAGCCCGGCGTCGTGGCGCACCCACTCGAGTTCGTCGAGGATCGCGTGCTGGCTTTCCTCTTTCCAGTGAAAAAGGAACA
>Ga0137412_10003112_pt1 | contig 13240 bp, 14 predicted proteins | sample CZODoug2_1_16fun_FD_122160 | JGI IMG/M metagenome (GOLD analysis project Ga0137412, IMG submission 122160) | Vadose zone soil fungal communities from Angelo Coast Range Reserve, California, USA - CZODoug2_1_16fungal (Hybrid Assembly) | ecosystem: Environmental > Terrestrial > Soil > Vadose zone... | reverse complement strand
GCAGGAGAAACCGGTGGAATGGCTGATTCCGCGCATGCAGCCCATCGCCGACCATGGGCAGCGAGGCCTGGGCAATGGCTCGAACACTGCCGCCGGCATGGGCGATGTCCTCTGTCTACACGACGGCACGCATCGCCAAATAAATGGGGACCGCTCCCGGACGCTCGCCGCTCTCGAGCATTGGTTGCCGCGCTGGCGTGACCTCGGCCTCGAATTTGTTACAATCGGAGAAGCGGTGAGCACACCCGCCCCTTAATCATGGACGAACGCGCGTTTTACACGGAGAAAGAAGAAGTCCGGAAAGTAAAGCTGGTTTGTCCGAGCTGCCGCGGCGAATTCGAGGCTCCCGTGCGCTGGAAGGTCTGCCGGAAGAGAAAAGAATTGCCGCGGGGAATCGGCGAGGAAGACCGGCGAAAGTTTGCGAAGGCCAGTTCCTACATGGTGCGGCTGGATGACCTGGTGGCTTGCTACAAGTGCCGGAAACGTTTCGAATTGACCGGCCAGTCCACGGTTCTCATCAATGATAATCTTGGCGATCCCAATGCCGATCCGGAAAACTTCGGCAACCGCTGAAATAGTTGTAAGTTCCCAGTACTCAGTTTCAAATGCCGCGACGTTGTCCCCTCTGGTTACATTTTAGATGGCGCGATACGCACTCTTGACAAATCGGAGCGAGCAGAGAATTCACTCCCCATTCAGAAAGCCGCTTGGAGATCAAAATGCAAATTCCCGTTCATCTGGCTGGGGTTAAACACGTGCTAGATTCCCGGCACAAACCGTCGCGCGCCCGCCCGGGACGAATCGACGGAAGGAGGAGAGAACCTATGAGACATCACAAGCTCGGCTTGCTCCTGGCCATCGTCATCTCGGCAGCTTCCGCCGCTGGCGGCACGGCGACGGAGCCGCAGGTGATCGGCGACTCGCGCTGCGGGCGCTGACGACGACGATCGGCGGAGCCAACGTTCTGCCGACGACGCGCACAGTCCCGCACTGGTGGGGATCGGCGCTCGACCCGCACAACGGGGTCACGTACGGCTACAACATAGTCGGCGCCGACCCGAACAACTGCTCAGGCTCGAGCTGCTCGGTGGCCGTCGAGGCGGACATCACTCCGGTCATTGTGAACATCGACGGACTCACCTTCAGCGGAAACAACGTCCTCGCCGCGACACTCGTGTCGCCGCAGTTCGCGCTCAACGACTACCGCTCGACGCCGTTCGCAACGGCTGGCGCATCCAACTTGCCGCGTGGCTCGGGCGGCTTTCTCTCGCAGGATGACGCGGGCAACCAGCTCCAGCTTCAGGACGCGACGATGCGCGCGCAGTTCAACAAGATGGGTACGAGCAATTACCACTTGATCTTGCACGCAAACGTCCTGCCGACGGTTACGATCAACCTGCCGAACAACCAGGGCGTGCTGCTCCAGAGTGGCCGCGGTGTAGTCTTCGCAGACATCAACCTGAGCTGGTGGGCCGCGCAGATCCAGAACCTCGAGACGCAGGCCGACCCGACGCACCTGGCGATCTACCTGACGGACAACGTCCTGCTGCATATCGGCCCGAACGTATTCAACTGCTGTGTGATCGGTTTCCACGGAACGGCGCCGTCGGTTACGGCGGGGGCAGCAGTAACAGCAACGGCAACTCCAAAGTGCAGACGTTCGCCTGGGCTTCGTGGGTCCAGCCGGGCGTCTACGCGCGGCCGGACGGCGGCACCGACTGGGCGCTGCAGGACATCCACGCGCTCCGCCACGAGATCGCCGAATGGGCTGACGATCCGTTCGTGAACAACTTCGTGGAGCCGTGGTTGACGCCGACGGCGCCGCAGTACGGGTGCACCGGGATCCTTGAGACCGGTGACCCGGTCGTCGCAATCGGCTTTGCCGTGGGTACGAACACCTTCGAGCAGGGCCCGAACCCGAACGGAACGCAGAGCGCCGACGAGTACTACCACCCTGAGGACGAGGTGTTCCTCCCGTGGTTCATGCGGCTGGCGCCGAACACCGTTTCGGAGCCGACGCAGAGCGGCTCTGCAAACTTCGGCCGCTATACGCTGCTGGGTGACCTCAACCCGTTCCCGGGCTTCCGCCAGCCCGCAACCGGCTGCACCTGACCTTTTCTCACGAGAGGGGCCTGGCCGACCGGGCTCCTCTCGTGTGCGAGTGTCGACTCGCGCTTCGAGTCCTGGTCAAGCAGCGGTTTGCCCGCAAAATGATCCGCCCATTTTCTCCCCGCGCCAGGGCGAGGTTTTACGCCCCACCGGATAAACACTTGCTCCGAAGTCAGGGTAGCCAACAAAACAAACACGCTGTTCCCGGGCACCCACCTTCAAATGGATTATGTGGTCGCCCCGCCTGTCTTGAAGCAAAAAGCGGACAGGTCGTTGAGACAATTTAATGGGGAGAGTGTCGCACGGACCCGTTCCCGAAATCTCTTGCTCTGGAACGTTTCATGGGATTCAACCGCATAACTTCCGATTTGCCGTGATACGACCGCAATGGCGCGTTTCTGAAGTTTCCATGCCGTCAGACTCTCACTTTCGCAAATGGAGAGCCGATAATTTTCGCGACCCCTGTCTCAAGTGCCCCCGGCAAATCCGTGAGCTGCTTTTCTATTCGAGGCTACTCGATGGAGATCGTCTCAACGAGACACTCACAACGAACGAGTGAAAACTTAAAACCAAAAACAACCAAAAACTTAGAACTGAGGGCTGAAAACTGAATACTAAATACTGAATACTGCTCAAATCTCCGGATACATCTCAAAGAATGCTTCGATGGACTGGCGAAAGGTGTTCTCGATCTCTTCCTTGCTCCCCTCGATTAAGTGCATGGTCACGCGCGCCGTGCGGCCATTTTTCAGCACCACCGCTGCGTCCTTCACTTCGCCAAGCTCTTCCTCGGGCAGCAACCTCATCCCGTAAATCAACGCCAGCTTCGCCATGCCATTCTCCTCACTCTTCTTTAAGCGTAGTCTTCGTTTTCCCGCCGGTCAAACCCCCGGCGAATTGAGGAGCAGGTGGGGTTATACTCGGGCATCCAAGATCGTCTCTTGATGCATCGCATCAAGCATTGCGGAGGGTTGCCATGAAAGCGCATTGGGGTCCAGGGATTCGCGAATACCTGATTTTGATTGCCGCATCATTGGCAGTGAGCATATCCGGCGCTGCGCAGCAGCCTGAAGGGCCGCAGTCCGACGCTCCGGCTCCTGTCGCGCCCAAGCCTGCTGCGGCGCCGCAAGCCGGCGCGAGCGAAAGAATCACGGTTCCTTCGGGAACGCGAGTAGGCGTGGTGCTTCAGAACGGCATTTCCACACGCAGCGCCAAGCCGGGAGACTCGGTCTACCTTCAAACGTCTTTTCCGATCACCCAGAACAATCGCATCGTGATCCCAGTTGGTTCTTATCTTCGCGGCGAGCTGCTGGAATCGAAGCGCCCTGGAAAAGTGAAAGGGAAGGGCGAATTCCGGCTGCGCCTGGACACGTTGATCCTGCCGAACGGCTACACCGTCAGTTTGAACGCTGCCCCGCGTAGCGCCGATTCCGGCGGCAAGGAGACCATGGACTCCGAAGGCAAGGTCACCGGCGGGGGCGGGAAAGGAAAAGACGTCGGTACGGTCGCGCAGACGACAGCCGCCGGCGCAGGAATCGGCGCAATTGCCCACGGCGTGAAGGGACTTGGCATTGGTGCGGGGATCGGTGCCGCGGCGGGATTGGCCGCGGTGCTCTTGACTCGCGGGCCGGAGGCGGAGCTGCCACGCGGCTCCACGCTAGACGTCGTCCTCGAACATGACCTTTTTTTGGACAGCAGCCAGGTCCAATTTAACAATCTCGGACAATTTCAGCCTGTCATTCAATCCCCGGTGCGCCCGCAACAGCCTGAGCCTTAGTTCAGCTGCCAAACGGCACCATCACCTGTCGCAGCAGTACTTGGAGGGGCTTGGCGCCTGTCGCTGACACAGATGCCTATCCCTAAAAACCTCCGTAATCCCTGGAATATAATTCAGTCGGCTTGTGCTTGTGCTGAATCTCCGTACACTGAGCCATAACTGCTGGTATTAAAAGGCCTTAGGCAAGTAGGACTGGGGTCCTCACCGTAAGCAGCTCGTCTGGCGATTCCCCTAGCGCGATTTTCAAAAGGAACTCAGGCGGGCGCGTGCGACGCGGCATCAGCCGTGGCGGATGGAAAGCGCAGCGGACTGAAGCGCTCCCAATCCGCACTCACTCGCTGTTCCGTAATCCATTCGCGGACTAGGCGCGCCGTGATGGGTGCGAGCAGGATTCCACTCCGGAAGTGTCCGGTGGCAATCAGCAGGCCGTCGACGTCGGTCGGGCCGAGTATGGGAAGGTGATCGGGGGAATCGGGACGCAGGCCTGCCCAGGTTTCTTCAAGGCGCGCATTTGCGAGGCCCGGTGCAAGATCGATGGCCGCTGAAAGAATCTTCTCGATACCACCCGCGGTGGTCCGCTTGTCGAAACCGGCGTACTCGAGCGTCGCCCCCGCTAGAATGCGCCCATCGTTCCGCGGCACGAGATAGATCGTCTCCGACCAGAGCACCCGTTCCATCTTCAAATCATCCGCGCGCAGCGCGGCCATCTGCCCTTTTGCGGGCCGCACCGGGACGTACGGCGCAATTCCTTCGATCGTCGCGGAAAAGCACCCGGCAGCGATGATCGTCCATTTTGCTTCCACTTTCTCATTCTGCAGAACCAGTCCCGCGCAACGATCCCCATCGCGCCAGATGGCCTTCGCGCCGTCTCCAGAGAAAATCTCGGCGCCGCTGCGTTCCGCTGCTTTCAGAATGGCCGCCGTCAGCGTGCGGTTGTCAACCGATCCTTCCTCCGGCCTGAACACGGCAGCTTCGACCTCTTGACTCAGCGCCGGTTCCAGCTCGCGCGCATCCTCGGCGCGAAGCGGCTCCGCCTTCAATCCCAGCCCGTGATGCAGCGCGATAATAGTGCTGAGCTCCGCTTTCGTATCGTGAGAAAACAGTGCCTCGAGCGTCCCCTTCGGTCGAAAGCCCGTGCTTTTGCCGGAAATCTCCTCGACCAACCCGACAAATTCGGGATACAGAGCCAGGCTCGCCTTTCCCAGCGGCACCATCGCCACCATTCCGGGATTTTCCGGCGCCGGGGAAAGGATTCCGGCGCCGGCCCAGGACGCTTCCTGGCCCGCTTGCTGACGGTCGAAGACCGCCACGCGTAGACCGGCGCGCGCAAGTTCCAGCGCGATGGCTCCGCCAATCACTCCACCGCCCGCGATGGCTGCATCGAACTTCTTCATGACGTCATCTTAGCGTATCTGGCCGCCCGCTTCCTTCGTGGCAACAAGTTCTAACGATCTGAGTGTGTACCCGGCGAGAAAACATTTGAAGAGAACAAGGAACTAAAGCGAACCGGCAAGTTCTTCAGACAGGACCTGTGCTTTTTTGGCCAGACTGCGTGCGCGGCTCCAATCCCCGATCTGCGCGGCTTCGCGCGCGTCCTTGATGAAGCCTCTGATTTTGGAGGCCAGGTCCGACTGCGCGGCATTCAAGTTTTTCCCGCGGGCGGACTCTAGATTCTTCTCGGCGATGCCCAGGCTCTGCTTTGCCTGCTGCTCGGCAACCGCGGATTCTTGTGGCGTTACCTGCAGGGCAATCGTGGGTGCTTCCAACTTTTCGGCATCGTTCTCCGTGGCCGCGGAGGGCGGCGTGCTGACGCGTGGCCGCTGAGGTGCGGTCCGTACGGATGTCAATTGGCCTGGAAAAGGAGGCAATTCGAGCTGTAGTTCCGGGACCAATTCATCAGGAACACTGCTCGCCTCCGCCGTGCGTGGTTGCGTTACCGGCCTCACCTGTACCTCAGTGGCCCAGGGAATAGCCGGACGTTTCCTCGTGCTGCATCCATCCATCAGGCCTGCAGCGCAACAGAGAAGAACAACGGCCAAATGAAAAGAGCTGCGCGGCGACACCAAGAGGGACCGGACTGGGTTTTCCGTCATGTTCAGGCCGCGAGTGGCAATTCGATTCGGAACGTCGTGCCCCGGCCGACCTCCGAAGTAAAGTCTATCGAACCATTGAGAAGCTGCACAATTCGAAACGCACTCGCAAGCCCGATTCCACTGCCTCCCGGACGCGTGGTGAAAAACAATTGAAAAATTTTCTGCCGGTTTTCCGGTGCAATGCCTTTGCCGGTATCGCCCACGCTAATTTCCGCCATTTCGCCGCGGCGGCTCAGCACCAGCCGCAATTGTCCGCCGATGGGCATGGCCTCCGCGGCATTCAGCACCAGATTCAGCACCGCCTGCTTGAGCAGCGCGCGGTCCACGTACACCTCCGGCACATCGATCGGCAGCAACTGCGCCAGTTGAATGTTGGATTTCTGAAGCTGCGGTCGCGCGACTTCCAGGACTTCTTTCAAAAGCTCGGCGAGCTGCGTCGCTTCCAGCCGGATATCCATCGGCCGCGTGAAATCTAGAAAGCGCTTCACCACCGCGTCCAGCCGGTCGATCTCTTTATCAAGCACCTGCACGGCCTGCTGCGACGCGCTGTCCTGTTCCGCGGGGAGCGATTCTTTCAGGTTTTCCAGCCACAGCCGCATCGAATTCAGCGGATTCTTCACTTCGTGCGCGACGCCCGCGGTGATGCGCCCCAGCGCCGCCAGACGCTCGCTCACCTGAAGCTGCGTATTGATGCTTTCCAGCGAGTCCAGGTCACGCAGCGTCACCAGCGCCCCCATGCGTTCGCCATCTTCCTGGATGGCCTGCACGCTGACGCTCACGCGCTTCGGCCCTTCGCTCGTCTGCAACTCCGTTTCAGCCGCCACTTCACTCAGCTCATCGCTTTCAACGTGCAGTGCCTCGTGCAGAGGGTGACCCAGGGGGAAAATCTCCGTCACGCGCCGCCCCAGAAATTGTCCGGCGGGGGCGCCCAGAAATTTCTCTGCCGCGGGACTGATCATCACGGCGCGCGAATCCCGCGTGAACAACAGCAAGCCGTCCTCAAGCCCGGCCATGACCGAATTCATATTTTCGCGCATGGTGCTGAAGATTTCATGCACGCCGCGCAGTTGTTGGCCAACTTGTGTAATTTTCCGGCTCACCAGTCCGAGTTCATCGCCGCTTCCTGCGAAACCTTTGACGTCCGGAGAAGGCGCGTCGTATTGTCCCGCGGAAATGCGGTCCAACTGCTCGGCGATGTCTCGCAACGGAGCCAGCGTCGCCCCGCTCACGATTGCCGCAAGCAGGGTTGAAACCACGACCGCCAGAAGCGCAATCGTCCCCGAAGTCCAAAGACTCGGGGAGATTTCATTCAAGAGCAAGCCGGCGTTCAGCGCCACCCGTACTTCACCGTACGGCTGGTTCTCATTGCTGAACGGAAAATCGAGTTCGAATACTCTCGAGGGCCCGGAAAGTACCTTCACCTGATGCAGGAAATTTCGCTGCACCAGCTGCGAGAGCGGTGTTCTTCGCGGCAGAAACGATCCCGGCAGGTTTTCGTCGGTCGAGACAAGCACCATTCCGTTAAGGTCCGTGATGGAGACTTCGTAAATCAGAGGGTTTACCCTTGCGGCCTTGAGCTGCGTGCGCAGTCCTTCATTGATTTCAAAAGCGTGTCTCACAAAATCATGGATTTCCTGGGGAGCGTCCGAGGCCGGCCGCAAACCGCGTTGGCCGGCCTCCAACAGCGCGTGCTTGGCCTGCAGGAACACTTGGTTCGCTAAGTCATCCGCGCGTGTCTTGGTGGCCTGCAGGAGTTGCTCGAGGAGCTGCGCCGCGAATACGCCAGACAAGACCGCCGCGACGAGCAGCACCAGCCCCGTCATCACCAACGTGAGTTTTGTCCGCAGCCGCAGCTGCATTCTTCGTCCTTACTCCGTTTCGGCGCGATCGCCGCCGTATTCTTTCAGCTTATTATGAAGTGTTTTCAGGCTGATGCCGAGCAGTTCCGCCGCCCGTGTTTTGTTGTTTCCGGTTGCGCCCAGCGTCTGCAGGATTAGCACGCGCTCCATCGCATCGACCGTTGTTCCCACAGGAAACTTGATCGCCGAAAGATCGCTCGGCCCTTTCGCCGCCGTCCTTCCGAACTCTCCCGGGAGGGACGCCCGCGTGATCAAATCTTTCTCGCACATGATCGTAGCGCGCTCCAGCACGTTGCGCAGTTCGCGGATGTTTCCCGGCCAGGTGTGCCCCATGAAAATGTCCAGCACTTCCGCGCCAATCCCGCGCACATGCTTCCCGTGCTTGGCGTTGACGTCGCGCAGAATATGGTCGACCAGCAGCGGAATATCGTCCTTGTGTTCCCGCAGCGGCGGCAGGTTGATGTGAAACACATTCAGGCGAAAGTAGAGATCTTGCCGCAACTGGCCGTTGCTGACCGCCTGCTCGGGTTCCTTGTTGGTTGCCGCGAGAACGCGCACGTCCACCGGAGTCTCGCTCTTGCTCCCCAGACGGCGCACTTTGCGGTCTTCCAGAACGCGCAATAGCTTCGCCTGCGTCGGGGCCGGCATCTCGCCGATTTCATCCAGCAGCAGCGTTCCTGCATCCGCAAGCTCGAAGCAGCCGATGCGCCGCTCCGCCGCGCCCGTGAAGGCTCCGCGCTCGTGGCCGAAGATTTCGCTCTCCATCAACGTCTCGGGAATCGCCGAACAATTGATTGCCACAAACGGCCCGTTGGAGCGCGGTGAAAGCTTGTGGAGCGTCCGCGCGACGATTTCCTTGCCCGAGCCCGTCTCTCCCGTGATCAGCACCGACGCCGAACTCGGCGCGGCCATCTCCACGATGCGCATCACGTCCTGCATCGGCTTCGACCCCCCGACGAGGTCGCCCAGTCGTCCCGTCTCGCGAAGTTGCCGCTGTAGCATCGCGAGCTGGCGCGCATCTCGTGCCTTACCCAGCGCCCGGTCCAGCAGCGCGTGCAGCACTGGCCCCTTCAGCGGTTTTTCGATGTACCAGAACGCCCCCGCCTCAATCGCCGCCACCGCGCGTTCTTCGCTTCCCTTGCCGGTAATGACGATGGCCGGCACATCGTATAGTTCCGGCCCCAGCTGCTTCAGCAGGTCCAGCCCATTCATCCCGGGCAATTCGACGTCCGCGATCAGCGTGTCTGGCTTGTAACTCGCAAATTTTGCCAACGCTTCTTCCGCCGTTCCCACGCCCACAACGTCGCAGCCCCAGCGCTGCAGAAGCTGCTCGTAGCCCTTTCGCGCATTGTCTTCATCTTCGACAATCAGCACGCGGTCCTTCCGCTCCACCATCTCGGTGGCCCGCACCGCCGCACGAGTCTCTTCACCCATGGGTTTCAGCCTCTCTTCGGCATGCTCTTGATGAATGGCTTATCCTCCGATTTGCTGGACACCTCGACTCTAACAAGCCGTCTGCCGCTTGCCAAGTTCTTAGCAGTCTGCTGAAAATACTTGTGAACTGGCCCATTAATTTTCATCCCGAGCGAAGCGAGGGATCTGCTTCCCGTCTGCGCCAGTCGCCTGGCCTTCCGCACGACTGTTGGTTGCCGGGAAATTCTTTGAGATTTCGATCCGGCGTCCGCTTGACGATCCTGGCAATGGTAACTTCTTTGATCAGGACTTCTGGAACGTGTGGCAAGGATTTCACTTCCACCCGTAACCGGCGATACGCCCGCACCACCCCCTGCCGGCCCGGCCACACCACGCATTTGTTCAGATATGGGCAGCGCCAGGGTCAAAAAAAGACCGCTATTGCGGGACACGCTGCACGCGCTCATAATCGTGGTTTGGGAGCATCACGATGCAATACAGCGCTGAAAACACCCCTCTCCAGCACCTGGACGAGTGGGACGAGTTTGTAACCACCCGCTACCGTCAAGGCAAATCGGAAGAGGAATTCCGCGACTATAAGGCCGACGCCAATCCCACCGTAACGGAGTTTTACCGTCAGAACCACGCCCACCAGACGCTTGATTTTGTCCTCAGCAAGAAGGCGGAATATTGCGGCTTGAATCGAGACAAGAAAAGCATTTGGGAAATGGCCGAGTATCTGAACACCCTGGTGGACGACAGCGACCCCGATACCGATCTCACCCAGATCGAGCACCTCCTTCAGACCGCCGAAGCAATTCGCAAGGATGGTCATCCGCGTTGGTTCATCCTCGCCGGCTTTGTGCACGATCTTGGAAAAGTGCTCTGCTTGTATGGGGAGCCCCAATGGGCAGTGGTGGGCGATACCTTCCCTGCCGGTTGTGGATACTCGGATCAGATCGTTTTCCCGGAATTCTTTGCCGCCAACCCTGATAGCAAGATCCCCGAGTACCAGGCCGAGTATGGCATCTACGAACCAAACTGCGGGCTCGATAACGTCCACCTCTCGTTTGGACATGATGAATACATCTATCAGGCGACGCGCAGGTATCTGCCGGAAGAGGCCCAGTACATGCTCCGGTATCACTCCTTTTACGCCGCGCACCGGCACGGTGCTTACCGGCATCTGATGAACGAACAAGATGAACGTATGTTTGAGTGGGTTCGGAAATTCAATCTTTACGATCTGTACTCGAAAGGCCGCGAGCGCCCCAAAACGCAAGAGATTCTTCCTTACTACCAGGACCTCGCATCAGACTTTTTTCCTGACAAAATTGCTTGGTGATTGATAGATGGCGCGGCCGCGTACCCCGGCGGCGTTGCGCAATCCAGAGGTGCCGGCAGATCTATTTGCTGGTCTCCGATGGCGACGCGGCAGACACGATGGCCAAAAACAACTCCACATGCCGCCGATGAATATTCAAGAGATCGGGCGCATGGCGGTGATGGCGTACCCCCACAAGGCGCTGCCTTCGCAGTTTTTTGCCACAGCGCGTCGCTGATCTCCATTCAGCGCAGTCCCGGTAGGATTCCGGGAAAATGCCAGTCGGCTATACACAGCTGACTGGGCAACCGTCCTACGGTGAGGGATTTCGACCCTGCCAAATGGTCCTTCCCTTGTGGTCTATGTAGGCCGCCTTTCCGTCCTTCCAGGTGCCGACGTAGGCGAGGCCCTCGTGAAAAGGCTCGGCATCATCCCAGCTGGGCTTGATCGCCCAATGGCCGTTCCGGTCCACATAGCCGAACTTCCGTCCAGACTGGTCGCGATCGGCTGACACGAGCGAGAGCCCGTCGGAGAGCGGCTCGGCAAAGGCGATGCCCGCTGGAAATTCAGCGGTTACGGCGCCCGCTTTATCTATGAACATCCAGTGCCCCTCCAACTGAACCGCCGCAAGCCCTTCGGCAAACTCGCCTCCCTGATCGTAGTGCGGCTCAATGGCAATGTTCCCCTCAAGATCCATGTAGCCCAGCTTACGGTCCTGCCGGACGGCAATCAGGCCTTCGGAGAAGCGGATGCCGTCGAGAACGAGCGGCTTCCTCGGCAAGAAAGTTCCCGAGGTATCCATCAGCCAGTCATCTAAACCCTCTCGGGCGCCCTTCTTGACTCTCGCGCGGCTTTGGGCGAAAGGAAAAGCCAGGAAGTAAGGGCCCAAGACAAGGTTTCCGGAACGATCGTAGAAGCCGAAGCCTCCGGCGGGTTCCTTCTGTCCCAGGAGCAGGCCATCGGGCCCGTCCGCGGCCGAAAGGGAGCGAAAAAGAGGCTGCGTGACCCAGGAGCCGCTTGTATCGATAAGACCTACGGGATGATCGGGCAGACCCGTATCAACTATAGCGACGCCATTGCGGAAACTTTGGACCGTACGGTAGCGAATGGGAATGACTTCCGATCCGCTGCGATCGATGTAGCCCCATCTCCCCTCGCGTTTGACGGCCGCAAGCCCTTCCGAATAGGGCTGCGCGGCCTCGAAGCGCGGTGCGATTATGATTTTTCCGCGGTTATCGATAAATCCCCAGGCGGTTCCCAACGGTGCGGGAAAGAGTGGGTTCATGCCAGACGTCTGCTCCGACGTCTGCTGGCGACCGCACGCCGTGACGAGCAACGCGAGGATGACCGCAAACGCGACCGGACGGCGGCGATGCATCCTTCGGCAAGAATCATGTAAGCTACGCATAAATGTGCAAGCCATGAGAAACCGGTCCGCTGCGCTACTTTTGTTTTTGTTCGTGCTAGCGGCTTCTTCCTGTTCGCGCACGCCCAAACGCGCGTTCCCGCTGGTTCAGAAATATACCACCCAGGCGGGAGATCTGTTCTATTTCCGGCCACGCGACGGACAATTCGTTTTGCTCGAGCGCCGCAAGGCGCTGGCCGTGGCGGTGGCGCCAGAGCCCGATATTGAAGCCTACTCCTACGATGACCAAATCACCGTGGGCCAGCCGCAGGGCGACATGTTGCAGAGCAGGATCTTGATAGAGAAAATCGGCGCCCAGCAGGCCCTGGCCCTTACCGCCGATGGACGGACTCTGGCGGGCGGCGATGCGAACGGCGTGGTCACCCTTTGGGGGATCCCGACTGGGAATCTAACACTTCATTTGGATGTGCCGGCGTCCATTCTCTGTCTGGCTTTTTCCCCCGATGGAAATTGGCTCGCAATCGGCTTGGCCAAACCGGCTGGCGAACCTGCGGACACCGTATGGCTCTATGAAATCCACGCTAGCGGTCCGCACCGCAGCTTCGGCCGCACTGCCGTCCCGGCGCTCGCCTGGTCGCCGGACGGCCGCTGGCTCGCGGCGGGACTTGATGACGGCTCCGTGCTCTTGAGCGAGAGCGGCGCCGATCGCGAACCGCAGCGAATTGCGTTGTCCACGTCCCCGGTCACCGCGCTTGATTTTCATCCCTCAGGGCAATTCCTGGTATCGGCGCATGCCGACAAACGCGTGCTGCTCTCCAAACTGCCGACGGGAGAGCGCTTCTTTACGTTCGAGCCGGCCCTGCCGCCGAATCCCCTTTTTCCCCGAGTCATCGAACGTGTCGCCTTCGACAGAAACGGAGTTCGCTTGGCAGCCGCCTACGCCGAAGGCGACTTCAGAATCTGGGACTCGTCTGCTTTACTCCAATAGGCCTTGGATTCTAGACCGGAGTCCAGGCCTTCCGGTTTGCGTGAACGGCGCACTTTGCGGTCTTTCAGAACGCGCAAAAGTTACTGTGCTTTGGGAGCACTTGCTTTGGGTTGGATCCGGATAACTTGCAGCTTTGAGCCGGTGACAAAGGCGAAGCTGGGAGGGTCGTCTGGCGAAAAGGACAGTGCGCGTACATCAGTGCCCATGGGGATTCTTGCCACCGGCTCTGGATTGGACGCTTCCCAGACGAGGAAGAGCGAATCGTCATTCCAAAATGTGATGTCCATCGTCATCACGTCCAACAGCAGGTG
>Ga0137412_10003111_pt1 | contig 13240 bp, 13 predicted proteins | sample CZODoug2_1_16fun_FD_122160 | JGI IMG/M metagenome (GOLD analysis project Ga0137412, IMG submission 122160) | Vadose zone soil fungal communities from Angelo Coast Range Reserve, California, USA - CZODoug2_1_16fungal (Hybrid Assembly) | ecosystem: Environmental > Terrestrial > Soil > Vadose zone... | reverse complement strand
CGCGCGGATCATGGCGATCTCGGTCCACCCCTACATCACCGGCGTGCCGCACCGGATCAAATATCTGGAAGCGCTGCTCGACTATATCATCGATCACGACGGCGTCGCGCTGATGACCGCAAGCGAGATCGGCGACTGGTACCGCGCCGAGATGTCTAAGAAGTAGCGCTACTTGCCGTCGCCGGCGGTGAACCGGCCGAAGGCGCCGTGTGTAAACAGTAGTGGCTCCTGCCGGTTATAAGTATAGGCCTCCACCGCGCCCAGGAATATGACGTGATCGCCGCCGTAATACCGGCTCGCGGCGCGGCACTGGAAACTGGCGACGCTGCCGGCGATGACAGGCGCCTTGCCGAGCCCTGGCGTCCATTCGACGCCGGCGAATTTGTCGTCCGAAGATTTGGCGAACTTCACCGCCAGCGCCTCTTGCGAGGTGCTGAGCACGTTGACCGCGAAATGGCTGGCGTTCTGGAAGATCGTCAGCCCCTGCGAGAACATGCCGAGGCTCCACAGCACCAGCGGTGGATTGAGCGATACCGAAGCAAAGGAGTTGCAGGTCACCCCGTAAGGCTTTCCATCATCCGCCATTGCGGTGACGATGGTAACGCCGGTGCCGAACGTGCCAAGCGCGTTGCGAAAGTCCCGGGGATCGATCGCCGAATTGTCGCTGGAGAGTTCATTGGCCGGATCGGCCGGATGTTTGTGAGCGTCGGACATCCGGCGGCCTCAGAGCGTCAGGTTTTCGGAAGGAAGGCCGAGCGCGACGCGGCCGTAATTGGTGCCCGCCGCGTCGAAGTTGAACGCGAGGTGCGAATTGACGGCGTGCGCATCGCGGAACTGGCGCTGCAGGGGCCCCGACGTGAACAGGCTGCGCGCGCCGCTCGCGGTAAACAGCAGCGAGACCGCTTCGGTACAGAGGTTGACCGCGAACGCGCCGTCGCGCCGCAGTCTTGTCTTGGCGGCGATATCGGGAACGTGGCCTCGCCTTGCATCCGTCATGGCCTCGATGCAGTTGGTTCGCATCACGAGGCGGGCCGCATCGATCTTGGCAGAAGCTTCCGCGATCTTGATCTGGGTGGTCTGCATGTCACCGAGCTTGGCCCGGTTGTAGGTGGAGGCGCGGCGTCGCGCGATCTCGACATAGTCATCGAGACAGGCTTGCGCATTGCCGAGGCCAACCCCGGACAGCACGTAAGGAAACAGCGAGAACACCGGCAACGCATAAAGCGCGTTCGGATTGACGACACTGCCCGGCGTCGGCCCGCCGGTGAGATCGCTGATTGCGATCGACATCGGCTCCGCGACAAAGGCGTCGGCGACCTTGACGTCGTTCGATCCGGTGCCGCACAGGCCGGTGGCGTTCCAGGTGTCGTTGATCTTGTAGTCGCTCTTGTTGAGCAGGAATAACCGGTACTCGATGCCATCGGCCGCGTCATCCGAGGCAACCACGCCGGCAAGCATGTTCCAGTCGCTGGATCCCACGCCCGACGAAAACGGCCAATGACCACTCAGCCGATAGCCGCCATCCGCCTTCCGGGCGCGGCCGGCCGGGAAGATGAAGGAGGATGCGATCAACGCGTCGGCGTCCTTCTTCCACACCGCGTCCTGCGCGCGCGGGTCGAACATGCCGAGCATCCAGTGATGGCTTGCGAGGTTGGCGAAATTCCACGCCACGGACGCATCCGCCTGCCCGAGCGCATCGGCGCAATCGACCAGCGCGACATAATCCAGCTCTGAGCCGCCTACTCTCCTGGGCTGCACGATCCGAAACAGTCCCGCATCATGCAGGTCACGCTCTGTCTCCGGTGGCAGGCGGCGCAATTGTTCGGTCATGGAAGCGCGCTCGCGCAGTGTCGGAATAAGCGCTTTCGCGCGGGCGACCATCGCGGCATGACCATCTGCGCCCCGCCCGGAGGTGAGGTTGACGACTTCAGGCTTGCGGCCACTCCCTGGCATTCTCACGTTTCCCCACCCGGCTTTGAGGGATTTAGAGCCGAGCACTTTCTTTCAATCTATGGCCCGATCGCCGACGATCAAGCCTACTCTGCCATATTATGCTGCTGCCAGCGCAAGAGATAGGCCTGTAACCGCCAGATAATCGCCGACAAGGCAACGCCGACCAGCATCAAGACGATCACCGCGACCATCATGCCGGAGGCTTCCGCGCGCGCCTCGGATTCGATGATCAGACGGCCAATGCCGCGCTCGGCACCGATGAATTCGCCAACGATGACCCCGATCAGCGCGAAGGAAATCGCGGGCGACAGCGACGCGAACACCCAGGCCATGGTCGATGGAATGACGACGGTGCGGGTGATCTGCCACTCGCTGGCGCCAAGCAGCCGCGCGGCATTGACGAACCCCTCATCGATCGAGCGTGCGCCCTCAAAGGTGTTGAAGAACACCAGGAACACCACCACGATCCAGGATGTCACGATCTTCGAGGTGTCGCCGATCCCGAACGCCAGCACGATGATCGGCGCCAGCGCAATCCGCGGAATCGAATTCACCGCGGTGATGAACGGCTGGAAGATGGCGCTGAGCCGGTCCGAACGGCCCAGCAACAGACCCGCCGCAAATCCCGACGACACGCCGATGACGAAACCGAAGAATGTGTTCTTCAAGGTGATGGCGGTCGCGATCCACAGATTGTTTTCGTTGCGCGCCATGCATTTGGCAAAGTCGCCGTTGAACCAGCCGTTGAAGACGCCCAGCTTCGACTTGATGCAGCTCAGGATCAGAAAGTGATTGAAGATCTCCGATGGCTTTGAGACGAAATAGGGATCGAGCAGATCGGGCACGATCCACGGGAATCGGGTGTGCAGGTCATACCCCCACTGCCAGATCGACAGCACGGCGACGCAGATGAGGACCTGCCAGGCAAGCGTGCTGGTGCGATGCCGCTGCCCCCTCATGTGCTCCGCCCCTTGACGAATTCCTCGCCGAGCGAATGCCAGATGTGCTGGAACAGTTCGGCATAGCGCGGCGTCTCGCGCACCTTCACCGCATCGCGCGGTCGCGCAAAATCCACCTCGAACATGTCCTTGATCCGGCCCGGACGTGCCGAGAACAGGATGATGCGGTCGGCAAGGGTCAGCGCCTCGCCGAGGTCATGGGTCACGAACAGCACGGTTTGCTGCTCGCGGTCCCAGATCCGCAGCAACACCTCATGCATGTCGATCTTGGTGTGGGTATCGAGCGCGCCAAATGGCTCGTCCATCAAGAGTATCTGCGGCTCGACTACCAGCGTGCGCATCAGCGCCGCGCGCTGGCGCATGCCACCCGACAGCGCCGACGGGTACGCGTGCTCGAATCCGTTCAGGCCCGCTTGTGCGACGCAGGCGGCAACGCGCTCCTTGCGCTCGGCGTCGGCGACGCCGGCAAGCTGCAAGCCGTAGCCGATGTTGTCGGCGACCGTGCGCCAGGGAAACAGCGTATCGCGCTGGAACACGTAGCCGACGCCGGGCGTCGCCCTGCCGGCAACGACCGGCCGGCCATCGATCAGGATCTGGCCGCTGCTCGGCTTCACCAGGGTCGCGATCATGTTGAGGATCGTGCTCTTGCCTGAACCGGACGGCCCGAGCAGCGCGACGAATTCGCCGCGCCGCACACTGAAGGAAATATCGCGGACGGCCTCGATGGCTGTGCCGCCAAGCTGGAATGATTTACTCAATCCCTTGACGCCGAGGCGCTGGACACCGGATTGTCCATTGAGCGGCGCCGCTGACAATCCCTGCACGTTCAAGCCGGATACGCCTTTCGGGCCGCTTCGACGAAGCCTGGGTCGACAAGATCCGCCGGCGTCAAGGGCTTGATGCCGGTCATTTCGCGGAACCAGACCTTTTCGCCGCGCGCCCACGCCGCAGCGTCGATGCTGGCATCATAGTCGGCGACCTTTTGCAGCGCCGTGATCTCGATGATGTTGGCGGATCGCGAGGTGCTGCCGACATAAGGTTCGATCGCGTCGTAAATTTCCTCCGGCGAATGCTTCTTGACCCACTGCGTCGCCCGCCAGATCGCGGTGACGAAAGCCTGCATCTTGGGCGGATCCTTGTCGATGGTCGATTGCAGCGTGAAATGCGCCGTCACCGGCACCTTGCCGCCGATATATTTGTTCCAGATTGTCTCGTCGGTGCCGTCGAACAGCAGGGTGCCCCAGCCTTGATCCTTTGAATCGTTGAGTAGCGACAGCGAGCTCACGAGCACATCGACCTGTTTTGTCTTCAGCGAACCCAGCATGGTGTCGACATTGCCGGTGCCGATCCATGTCACTTTGGTATCGAGCCCCATCGTCTCCATATAGTAGGAGGACCAGACATGGTTGGTACCACCGAGCGATGACACCGAGACGATCGGCTTGCGATCATCCGGCCGCTTCCATTCCGTCAGCTTCTCCAGCGTGGTGATGCCCTGGTCGTACAGATCCTTGCGGATGATGAACATCACGGAGCTGGAGCGCGTATCGACCGGCATCAGGACGCGCCCGTTGCGGCCGCGGTTGGAAAGCTGCATCGGATGGGTGATATCGCCGATGCCGATGTCGCCCTGCGAGGAAGCGATGATCTCCCGGGTTTTCACACCACTGCCGCCCTGGATCAGCTTGCAGTCGAGACCGGCCTCCTTGAAAAAGCCGATGCGGTCGGCAATGAAATGGGTCTGATAAACCGGCACCGCCACCGGATAGATCACGCGGCCAGGCTTTTCCTCGGCCCGCGCCCGGCCTGAGGCCAAGGCGCCGCCGGCTACGATCGTCAGTGCAGAACGTCTCGTGACATGGGCCATCATGCGTGCTCCCTCTCCTTGCCGGCGACTTTTTCGAGCGCGTTGAGCACAGCATCGCCCATTTCCGCGGTCGAGAGCCGTCTAGCGCCCGGCTCGGCGATGTCGGCGGTTCGCGCCCCCGAGGCCAGGGCGTTGGCAACCGCCTTCTCGAGCAGGTCGGCATCCTCGGGCCGGTTCAGCGTCATGCGCAGCATCATGGCGACGCTCAGGATGGAGCCAAGCGGATTGGCGATACCTTTGCCTGCAATGTCGGGCGCGCTGCCATGCACCGGCTCGTACAGCGCCTTGCGCCGGCCGGATTTATCCATCGGCCCGAGCGAGGCCGACGGCAGCATGCCGAGCGAGCCCGACGCCATCGCCGCGCAGTCGGACAGAATGTCGCCAAAGATATTGCCGGTCACCATCACGTCGAACTGCGCCGGTTCGCGCACGATCTGCATCGCGGCGTTGTCGACATAGAGATGGTTGAGCTCGACGTCGGAGAATTCCTCCTGATGCAGCTTGATCACCTCCTCGCGCCAGAGCACGCTGGTCTCCAGCACGTTGGCCTTGTCGACCGAACAGACCTTGCTCCTGCGCGTACGCGCCAGCTCGAAAGCCGAACGTGCGACGCGGCGGACCTGGCTGGTGGTATATTGTTCGGTGTTAAAACCGCGGCGCTGCCCGTCGGCCAGCATTTCGATGCCGCGCGGCTCGCCGAAATAGATGCCGCTGGTGAGTTCGCGGATAATGATGAAGTCGACGCCTTTCAACACATGCGCCTTCAGCGGCGCTGAATCCGACAGGGCCGGGTTGGCAACGATCGGACGCAGATTGGCGTAGAGATCGTATTTGCTGCGCAGACCCAGGAGGCTGCCGGCCTTGCGCGCCGCCGGCGGCACCTCCTTGGTCTCCGGGCCGCCTGTCGCGCCCCACAGGATCGCGTCAGCTTCCTCCATCGCCTCCACGGTGTCGTCCGGCAGCACTTTGCCGGTCGCAAGATATGGAATGATGCCATATTGCGCCTCGCGCAGCGTCATCGGCACGCCGCGTTTGGCAGAAAACCAGTTCAGCACACGCTGCGACTGCGCCGTCACTTCGGGGCCGATGCCCTCGCCGCCGACGACCGCCACCTTGATCATATTGGATCGATTGTTCATGCCGATTTCCCTGCAAAGTGGATCCACGGCCGCGCCGCGCGGTCGGCGGCCTGAAAGGCCCGGATGTCGTCGTCGCGCTTGAGCGTCAGCATCACTTCATCGAGGCCTTGCAGCAGGCCATCGCGCCGGCGCGGATCGATGTCGAAACGGAGCGTCTTTCCCGCGGGCGAGGTGATGGTCTGCGCCTTCAGATCGATCGCGACGCGTCCAGCGCCCTGCGTGATCTCGATTTCCGCCGCCAGACTGTCGACGACTTTCTTGTCGACGACGATGGGAAGAATTCCGTTCTGAAAACAGTTGGCGAAGAAGATGTCGCCGAAGCCCGAACCGATGACGGCGCGAATGCCCACCTCCTGCAGCGACCATACCGCCCCTTCGCGCGACGACCCGCATCCGAAATTCGGTCCGGTGACGAGAATCTCGGCCTGCCGATAGGGTTCGCGGTTCAGGATGAACTCCGGGTTCTCCGAACCGTCCGGCAAATACCGCAGCGCGCCGAAAGCCCATTTTCCAAGCGTGCCGCGAACGGAGTTTCCAACCAGCCGCTCGATGCGGATGATGACGTCGGTGTCGATATTGCCGCGCATGATCGGCGCGGCAATGGCAGTGAGCTTGTTGAACGGCTTTGCCATGGTCAGCGCTCCATGGAGCGCACGTCGGCGATGGCGCCGGCAATCGCCGCAGCCGCGGCGCTGGCCGGGCTGGCGAGATGCGTTCGCGCTCGCGGCCCCTGGCGGCCGACGAAATTGCGATTGGAGGTCGAGATCGAGCGCTGGCCGGGGCCAACCGTTTCGCCATTGGCGGCAAGGCACATCGAGCAGCCGGGCTCGCGCCACTCGAAGCCAGCCTCGGTAAAGAGCTTGTCGAGCCCCTCGGCGACCGCGTCACGCTTGACGGTTTCCGAACCCGGCACGATCCAGGCCCGCACGCCCGGTGCCACCTTTCGGCCGCGTGCGACCTCGGCCGCCGCGCGCAGGTCACTCAGCCGGCTATTGGTGCAGGAGCCGATAAATACCCAATCGACCGGCGTGCCCGCGATCAGTGCGCCGGGCTTTAATCCCATGTAATCGAGTGCGGTTTCGATCGCGGCGCGCCGCGCTGGATCGTCGATCGCCTGCGGATCGGGGATACGGCCATCGACACCGATCACGTGCTCGGGGGAAATGCCCCAGGTCACCTGCGGAATGATTTTCGTCACATCGATCACGACTTCCCGGTCGAACACCGCATCCGCGTCGCTCGGCAGCTCGCGCCAGGCCTTGACCGCCTGCTCCCACATCTCGCCCTGCGGCGCATAGGGACGCCCGCTCAGATACTCAAAGGTCTTCTGGTCCGGCGCGACCATTCCCATCTTGGCGCCGAGTTCGATCGAGAGATTGCAGATGGTCAGCCGGCCCTCGATCGGCAGCTCGCGGATCGCGCTGCCGGCATATTCCACCGCATGCCCGGTGCCGCCGGCGGCGCCGACATGGCCGATCAGGGCCAGGATCATGTCCTTGGCGGTCACCCCGAGCGGCAATTTGCCTTCGAACCGCACCCGCATGGTTTTCGGCCGGCGCTGGATCAGCGCCTGCGTTGCCAACACATGCGTCAGTTCGCTGGAGCCGATGCCGAACGCCAGCGCGCCCAGCCCGCCATGCGTGCAGGTATGGCTGTCGCCGCAGACGATCAGGCAGCCCGGCAGGCTCAGGCCCAGTTCAGGCCCGATGACATGGACGATGCCCTGCCCGGGCTCGTCGATATCGAACATCCGGATACCGCTCGCCGAGGTTTCAACCCGCAACGCCGCCAGCAACTCCTGCCCGATCTTGATGGTGCCGGCGCGGCCGCGCGCCGTCGAAATCGCGTGATCCGGCGTCGCAAAGGTCAGTTCGGGATTGTGAACCGAAAGGCCACGGGTCTTGAGATCAAGCAGCCCACGCGAACCGCCGAGATCATGCAGCAAGTGGCGATCGACATGGAGGAGATCGGTGTCCTCGCTCATGCGTGCGATGACATGCTGGTCCCAGATCTTGGCCAGCATGGTGCGGCCGGATTTTTCCAAGGCACGCCTCCCTTTGAAGGCCGTTTTTGCACGGCTTGTTATGCAGGCTTCAGCCCAAGGTATCAAAGCACAGGAGGCGGCCGGCAGGCTAGGGCCGGTCAGGACGGGGTGGCCTGCCAGATCTCGATAGCTCCCCGCGCCTGCCCAATCTCAATCGATGGGCAAAGCCCGCCCCAGCCGCGTCTCGCTGTCGCGCAGCATGGCAAGATCAAGCTTTCCCTGCTCGAACCCCGCAGAAGCGCAGGCAAAAATGCGATAAAATTGGGCACCATCGTAGGCAACCAGCAGCAAATCGACGCCGGCGTTGAGCGCCTCAACGACGGCCGCGCAGACGTCGTGCTGATAGATCGCGCCCATCACCAGATCGTCGGTGATGATGACGCCTTGGTAATGCCATCTCCGGCGGATGATCCCGTCAACAACGCGTTTTGAATGCGACGCCGGACGGTCCGGATCGGCCGCCGTCAGCGTCACATGACCGATCATGAGCTGCGCCCTTGACTCCGAGAGAACGTCCCGGAAAGGCCGCCAGTCCGACGCCTCCAATGCTTCCAGCGGCGTATCCAGATCGGCGTTGAAGTGATGGGTATCGCTGCGGCCGGAGAGATTGTGCCGGGTGATGTAGACGCCCGCGATCAAGCCTTTTTCGGCGAGCGCAGCCAGCTCGTCAAAGGAGGAATAGCCGACGACGAAGTGACGACCGAGGGTGCGCGCCTGTGCGGCGTCGGTATGCAGCACATCACGTTTGCGAACTTCAAACGTGATGTGCGCGCCCAGCATCGACAGTGGTGCAAGTCCCCACAGCACGACCAGCAGTTTTCCCGCAATGCCTCGCCTGCGTCCGTACCCGCGCGCCACCAACACGGCAGAAATGACAACGCTCGCGACGGCGAGTGCGATGTTTCCCGCCCCGCGGAGTGAAATCAGATAGGGATCGTTCTTGTTGATGGCCGCGAAAACGCAAGCGAGCCCGAGAAGCCAGAGCGCCGCGATACCGATGCGATTGATCATTGAAACGACCGTTGGCGCCTGCCCGACGACCCTGCAGGGTGATCGGCCGCATCAAACGGGCGTCTCCAGCACCAGCGCGGAAAGCCACGTGCACAAGATCTGCAAAAGATTCCTGAACTCCTGCAGATCTCGCCGCCCACAATTGCACGAGATCTGTCCATAGTGCGCCCTGCACACCAGCAGACGGCCGCCGAATGCCCGTTCCCACTCGATTAGCCAATGACGGATGGTGGCTCTGCGAGAGCCTTTCGCCGGCGGCGATCCCAATCGTTCCCGGCCGCGTTCACCAAGGCAAAGCAACGACGCGCGTGACGAGGCAGCTGGTCTATCTGTGGACCCGGGCGCTCTGCATTTGCTCGCTGGTCAGTTTTGTCAGCGCCATCGCCGGTTACAATGTCGCACGCAGCCGCGATGCGTCGGCCAAGGCTGTCCAGATCGACAGGAGCGACCTGATCTCCGTTGGGCAGCAGGCGTTACCGCCCGTCGAGCGAGCTTTTAGGCTACGCGTGGTGGAACCGAGCCTTGTTTACCGCCGCCATTGCCTTGTAGAAAGGCAATGGCAGAACACGGCGTCCTGGCGCGCATGGGGTTTCGAAGCTGGCGGCAACGGCAAATGACCTATCAAGAGAAGAGTACTTTTCCAACAGGCTGAGCACTATCCACCGGAGAAGCGTTTGACGCACCGTATCCTCATCGTTGACGATGACCTGCATATCCGCGAGGTCATTCGGGTCGCCCTCAAGAAAGCCGGCATGACCACCTTCGAGGCGCGCGACGGCAAGGAGGCGCTGACCCGTTTCGCCGGAGATCGTCCCGATCTCATCGTGCTCGATATCGGAATGCCGGAATTCGATGGTCTCGACGTCTGCCGGGAGATCCGCAAATCCTCCGACGTTCCGATTCTTTTTCTTTCGGCACGGGACGATGAGATTGACCGCGTTCTTGGGCTCGAGATCGGCGGCGACGATTACGTCACAAAACCGTTCAGCCCCAGGGAGCTCGTCGCGCGCGTCAACGTCATCCTGCGTCGCGCAACATCGCGCGCGAGCGACAAGACCTTGTCGGTACCGCTGGCGCAAGGCAGACTCTCGGTCGATCCCGAGCAGCATGTGGCGGCTTTCGCAGGCACCCCGCTTCGCTTCACTGCGATCGAATTCGGAATCCTTCGTGCCTTTCTGGCCCGGCCGGCTGCGGTGTTCAACCGCGAGCAGATCATGGCCGCCGCCTATCAGCTCAACATCCAGGTGTCGGATCGCACCATCGACAGCCACATCCGCAACATCCGCGCCAAGCTTGCCGCCGTGAATTGCGACAATGTGATCGAGACGATCCATGGCGTCGGCTTCAAGCTCGGCCGTTGCGAGCCGCAGCTATGACGGACCCGCCAAGGCGCGAAAAATGGCGGCCATCGGTCGGGCTGATTATTTTCGCCGTGCTGGCCTCGGTCGCTACCCTGCCGCTGGTCGGGCTGTTCTTCTTTCGGCTCTACGACAACCAGCTCATTCACCAGACCCAGGCGGAGTTGATTGCCCAGAGCCGGGTGCTGGCCGCGGTCTATGCGCGGGAAGTCGAGAGCAAGCGCGCTGCCGGGATAACTCTGGGTGCCGAACTGCCGCCTGAAGCCCGCGCCGAGTCCGAGGAAAAGGTCACCCCAATCCGCCCGGCCCTCGATCTCGCCGGCAACGATTTGCAGATGCGGCGGCCTGACGCGCGGCCGGCGAACGCTCCGGCCGATCCGGCCTATGTCGATATCGGCGCCCGGCTGATGCCGATCATCCTTGAGACGCAAAAGGTCACGCTGGCGGGTTTTCGCATCCTCGACCCGCATGGCGTTGTCATTGCCGGACGGCAAGAGGTCGGACAATCGCTCGCCCATATCGAGGAAGTCGCGGCGGCGCTCAAGGGACAGTATCGCGCGGCGCTGCGGATCCGCAAACCCGACAAGACGCCGCCACCGATCTACTCCATCAGCCGCGGCGTTGGCGTGCATGTGTTTTCCGCCATGCCCGTCATCGTCGACAATCACGTGGCCGGGGTGATCTACACGTCGCGAACGCCGAGCAATATCTTCGACCATCTCTATCGGGAACGCGTCAAATTCCTGCTGGCGGGGTTCGCGGTCATTGCCGCGACCGTGGTCATCGGCCTGGTGTTTTCCCGGACCATCACCCGGCCGATGCATGAACTGGTTAGCCGCGCCGAACGGATCGGCCGCGGCGACCGCGACGCGTTCCAGCCGCTAAAGCATTATGGCACCCGCGAGTTTGCGCGGCTCTCGCGCAGCTTCCTCGACATGGCCCAGCAGTTGTCGCGGCGGTCGGACTACATCGCGACCTTCTCGGCACACCTCACCCACGAACTGAAATCGCCGCTCACTTCGATCAAGGGCGCAGCCGAACTGTTGCTGGAATCGCTGCAAACCAAGACCGACACGCTGACGCGGATGGAACAGAAAAATTTCGTCTCGAATATCCTTGGCGATACCGAGCGGCTCGATGCCATGACGCAACGGCTGCGCGAACTGGCGCGTGCCGAAAGCGCGCCCCAAAACGAGCAAACCGAGCTCGGCGCCGTGGTCGGCAGCCTGAAGAGCCGTTTTCCCACCCGCGCCATCACCGCGAGCGGCTGTCTCGACCGCTCGATCGGCATGTCCGGCGAAAAAGCCCTGATCGTGCTGTCGCATCTCGCGGACAATGCCGTCCGGCACAATGCCAAGCATGTACGGCTGGAAGCCGCCGGCGAAGATGCAACGGTCAGAATGATCGTCAGCAATGATGGCGATGCGATCTCCGAATCCAACCGGGAAAAGATCTTTGACGCCTTCTTCACCACCCGCCGCGATACCGGCGGCACCGGCATGGGGCTTGCGATCGTGCAAGCCGTCATGACCAGCCACGGCGGCTCGATCCGGCTATTGCCGACCGAGCAAGGTGCGGCCTTCGAGCTGCAGTTTCCGGCCGCGTAACAATCGGTGCGTTTTGGCACGGTCGGGCGGGATTGGCCCAACCGTCGACGACGCCACATGAACTCTCGCGTTCGGGTGCCAATCTCGTGTATTGTCCCTGACGTTGTTTCGGACAGCATCGATAATTAGAGGTTCAGGATGAAATTTGCCGCGCTCTTGATTGCGCTATTCACGATTCCGGCAATGGCCGGGGCTCAGGCCGCGGATTGCCGGTCGGTCGCCGATTCCACGGAGCGGCTCGCCTGCTACGACAAGGCGCAGCCTCCAGCGGCGCAGCAAGTTTCCAGACCCTCCGCGGCGCCAAAGCCGGCGTCCGCCGAGCAGCAAGCACCATTGGGTGACATGCTGGCGGCCGAGAACAGCAAGCTCGACGCCAGGATCAAGGGCATCTGCCGCGGCTGTTGAACCACACCGGTTCCCGCTCTAACGCAGCGTCCTGAAGAAGTCGCGCACCTCCCGGACAAAGAGATCCGGCTGCTCGAACGCCGCGAAGTGACCGCCCTTCGGCATTTCGTTCCAGTGCCGGATATTGCTGTAATTCGCTTCCATCCAGCGCCGCACCGGTGGGACGATCTCCCTTGGAAAAACGGCAACGCCGGTCGGTACCGCGACCTTGTGCGCGGTCCGGCGCTTTGGCCCAAAACTCTCCCAATAGAGCCGCGCCGAAGAGGCCGCGCTCGCGGTCACCCAATACAGCATGACATTGTCGAGCAGCTCGTCGCGAGACAGGATGTTCTCGGGATGGCCGTCGCAGTCGGTCCAGGCCCAGAATTTTTCGAGGATCCATGCCGCCTGCCCGCTCGGCGAGTCGGTCAGCCCGTAGCCCAACGTCTGTGGCCGGGTCGATTGCTGTTTGGAATAGCCGGAATCCCAATCGGCATAGTAGCCGATGCCCTGCAGCGCGCGTGCTTCCTCCGGCGTCGGCTGTCCCTCGACGTTGGGCCGTACCGACATCGCCAACGTGATGTGAATGCCGGCGCAATGATCGGCGTCCTGCGCCCCCAGCGCCGTCGTGATGGCCGCGCCCCAGTCGCCGCCTTGCGCGCCGTAGCTGGTATAGCCGAGGCGGTCCATCAGGACGGCCCAGGCTGATGCGATGCGATCGACGCCCCAGCCGGTCGCGGTCGGCTTGTCCGAAAACCCAAAGCCGGGCAGCGAGGGACAGACCACATGAAACGCGTCCGCGGCGCTGCCGCCCTGCGCGGTCGGATCGGTGAGCGGCTCGATCACTTTGTGGAATTCGACCACCGAACCCGGCCAGCCATGGGTGATGATCAGCGGCATCGCCTGCGGGTGCGGCGA
>Ga0137412_10003110_pt1 | contig 13243 bp, 7 predicted proteins | sample CZODoug2_1_16fun_FD_122160 | JGI IMG/M metagenome (GOLD analysis project Ga0137412, IMG submission 122160) | Vadose zone soil fungal communities from Angelo Coast Range Reserve, California, USA - CZODoug2_1_16fungal (Hybrid Assembly) | ecosystem: Environmental > Terrestrial > Soil > Vadose zone... | reverse complement strand
GAGGAGGCGGTCTCGGTCGTGGCGGCGGTCTCGGCCGCCTCGCCCTCGGAGCTGTCCTCGGCCTCGGCCTGCGCGGAGACGACCTGGATGACGACCGCGTCCTCGTCGACCGCCAGCGTGGTGCCCTCGGGCAGCGCGATGTCCTTGGCGAGGATGGAGGCGCCGGCCTCCAGGCCCTCGACGGAGACGGTGACGCCGGTGGGGATGTGGGTCGCCTCGGCCTCGACCCGCAGCGTGTTGAGCACGTGCTCCAGCAGGTTGCCGCCGGGGGCCAGCTCGCCCTCGGTGGAGACCGGGATCTCGACGGTGACCTTCTCGCCGAGCTTCACCGACAGCAGGTCGACGTGCTCCAGGAAGCCCTTCAGCGGGTCGCGCTGCACGGCCTTGGGGATGACCAGCTCGGACGTGCCGTCGATCTCCAGCGAGATCAGTACGTTGGCGGTACGCAGCGCCAGCAGCAGCTCGTGGCCGGGCACGGACACGTGCTTGGGCTCGGCGCCGTGACCGTAGATGACGGCGGGGACCTGCTTGGCGCGGCGCACCCGGCGGGCGGCACCCTTGCCGAACTCGGTGCGCAGCTGTGCGGCGATCTTGACCTCGGCCATGGGGTTCCACTCCTCGTATCGGAAGACAGTGCGGTCGCCCGGCCCACGACGGGCCGTTCCTTTACGAGGAGCGCGTCGATAACGGAGCACCGGGCCGGACATGCGTCCGGGGCCTCCCTCGCCGAGCAACGCGCACAGCGTAACCGGCGGGAAGGCCCCGGACGAAATCGATCAGTCCCCGGTCATGACCCGGCGGGGAGCCGGTGGTGATCCTGCGGGGACCCGGTGGGGATCAGTGCGGGCTCTGCGCGTCCTCGAAGAGGCTGGTCACCGAGCCGTCCTCGAAGACCTCGCGGACCGCGTTGGCGATGGTCGGCGCCATCGACAGCACGGTGATCTTGTCGAGGTGGGTCTGCCCGGGGGTGGGCAGCGTGTCGGTGAAGATGAACTCGCTCACCCTGGAGTTCTTCAGCCGGTCCGCGGCCGGACCGGACAGCACCCCGTGGGTGGCGGTCACGATCACGTCCTCGGCGCCGTTGGCGAACAGCGCGTCCGCGGCGGCGCAGATCGTACCGCCGGTGTCGATCATGTCGTCGACCAGGACGCAGACCCGGCCGTTGACGTCGCCGACCACCTCGTGGACCTTGACCTGGTTGGCCACTTCCGGGTCGCGGCGCTTGTGCACGATCGCCAGCGGTGCGCCCAGCCGGTCGCACCAGCGATCGGCGACCCGTACCCGGCCGGCGTCGGGGGAGACCACGGTGAGCTTGGTGCGGTCCACCTTGGCGCCCACGTAGTCGGCGAGCACGGGCAACGCGAACAGATGATCCACCGGGCCGTCGAAGAAGCCCTGGATCTGGTCGGTGTGCAGGTCGACGGTGAGGATCCGGTCGGCGCCGGCGGTCTTGAACAGGTCCGCCATCAGCCGGGCCGAGATCGGCTCGCGGCCGCGGTGCTTCTTGTCCTGCCGGGCGTAGCCGTAGAACGGCACGATCACGGTGATGCTCCGCGCGGAGGCCCGCTTGAGAGCGTCGATCATGATCAGCTGTTCCATGATCCACTGGTTGATGGGGTTGGTGTGGCTCTGGATCAGGAAGCAGTCCGCGCCGCGGGCCGACTCCTCGAACCGCACGTAGATTTCTCCGTTGGCGAAGTCGAAGGCCCGAGTGGGCACCAGCTCGACGCCGAGTTCCTCTGCCACCGCCTTCGCCAGATCGGGGTGGGCGCGGCCGGAGAAGAGCATCAGCTTCTTCTCACCGGTCGTCTTGATCCCGGTCACTGCACCGTCTCCTTGGTGTTCGACTGGTGTTCGGCACAGCGTCGCCCCGATGAGGGCGGGCTGGCGGAATTGTGTGCACCCCACACGGTACGCCCCATCCGGGACACCTGTGCACCTTGCGGGGGGCCGATGAGACGTCCCTCACGCGGCCTTGGGATGTGCTCCGGGAATCGCTCACCCAGCGTGCCGGGGGCCCTTCGGACCGTCCTGGCCAGCGGCCCGTTCGGCAGCTCGTTCAGCGGCTTGTTCGGCTGCCTGCGCGGCGGCTTGCGCGGCCGCGCTGCCCGGGCGCTTGCGGGCCACCCAGCCCTCGATGTTGCGCTGCTGGCCGCGGGCGACGGCCAGCGAACCGGCTGGTACGTCCTTGGTGATCACCGAGCCGGCCGCGGTGTACGCGCCGTCTCCGACGACGACCGGTGCGACGAACATGTTGTCCGACCCGGTCTTGCAGTAACTGCCGATGGTGGTGTGGTGCTTGGCCTCGCCGTCGTAGTTCACGAAGACACTGGCCGCGCCGATGTTCGTATATTCGCCGATGGTGGCGTCGCCCACATAGCTCAGGTGCGGCACCTTGGTGCCCTCCCCGATGGTGGCGTTCTTCATCTCGACGTACGTTCCGGCTTTCGACTTCGGCCCCAGCTTCGTCCCCGGCCGCAGATAAGCGTACGGTCCGACGTTCGCCCGCTCGCCGACCTCGGCCTGGTCCGCCACCGTGTTGGAGACCCGGGCGCCGGGGCCCACAGTGGTGTCGGTGAGGGTGCAGTTGGGGCCGATCTCGGCGCCTTCGGCGAGGCTGGTGGCGCCGAGCAGCTGGGTGTTGGGGTGCACCAGGCAGTCGGGCGCGAAGGAGACGTCGACGTCCACCCAGGTGGAGGCCGGATCCACGATGGTGACGCCGTCCAGCATGGCCCGGGTCAGCAGCCGGTCGTTGAGCACCCGGCGGGCCTCGGCGAGCTGCACCCGGTTGTTGACCCCGGCGATCTCGTGGTGGTCGGCGGCGACGTACGCGCCCACCCGGTGGCCCGCCTCGCGCAGGATCGCGAGGGTGTCGGTCAGGTACTCCTCGCCCTGCGCGTTGTCGGTGGTGACCTTGCCCAGCGCCTCGGCCAGCAGCCGCGCGTCGTACGCGTACACCCCGGAGTTGATCTCGGCGATGGCCCGCTGCGCGTCGGTGGCGTCCTTCTGCTCGACGATCGCGGTCACCTGCCCGCCGGGTCCGCGGACGATCCGGCCGTAACCGGTGGGGTCGGGAACCCGCGCGGTCAGTACGGTCACCGCGTTGCCGTCCCGCTGGTGCGCGGCCACCAGGGTGGCCAGCGTCTGCGTGGTGAGCAGCGGGGTGTCGCCGTAGGTGACGACCACCGTGCCGTCCAGGGCGACGCCCCGCCGGCTGAGCTCGTCCAGGCCGGTGCGGACCGCGTGGCCGGTGCCGTTCTGCTCGTGCTGCACCGCGGTCAGCGCGTCCGGGTCCACCGCGGACAGGTGCTCGGTGACCTGCTCACGGGCATGGCCGACGACCACGACCAGGTGCTCGGGATCCAGCGCGCGGGCGGCGGCGACGACGTGGCCGACCAGTGAGCGCCCGCAGACGGGGTGCAGAACCTTCGGGGTGGCCGACTTCATACGAGTGCCCTCACCCGCGGCGAGGACGACGACGGCAGCCGGGCGGTTGGGGCTCACGGGGGAGACTCCTCGGCTTCGGGTGTGGGACATCCGCAGGATACCGACGGGTTCGACCCCGACACCGCCCCCGTACCGCTCCGCCGCCAGGACTCGAACCCGGACTGAGGGCACCAAAAGCCCCAGTGCTGCCGATTACACCACGGCGGATCAACTCGGCAATCCGCTGCGCTGCCGGGCTGCCGGGCCGGTTGCCACCATCATGCCGTACGAGCGCGGGTGCGCGCGACGGTGATCCGGGTCATGGACTCGCGGTTTCGGGGGCGGGAACACTCGTGCTCTCAGGGGTGGAAACAGAGGGCCGGAACGCGGGACGGGGATAGAGCGGCGCCGACCGGGGAAGGCAACCCTCACTGCGATGGTGCTATTGCCCTGCGGGCCGCCGCTGTAATACTTACGGGGCCGTAGGTTACCGGCGCGACGGCCGTCGGCCTTCTCCTTCGCGCCGCACCCCTCCGCATCGACATCCCCGCTGACATCCCCCACTGACATCCGCACCGACATCCGCACCGACATCCGCACCGACACCCCGACGCACAGCCGACCAAGGGACGCATATGACCGCTCAGACGGACGTGATCACCGAGTCCCGGGAACCCGGGCCCTCCGGATCGGAGTCCTCGCAGCCCAGGGCCACTCTCGGCGGCGAGAGCAAGCGCTCGATCGAGCAGCTGGCCCTGCTGCTGTTCATCTGCATCCCCTTCGTGGCGCTGGTCGCGGCCATCCCGCTGGCCTGGGGACACGGCATGAGCTGGCTCGACCTCGGGCTGATGGTCGGCATGTACTTCCTGGGCTGCCACGGCATCACCATCGGGTTCCACCGCCACTTCACCCACGGCTCGTTCAAGGCCAACCGCCCGCTGAAGGTCGGGCTGGCCATCGCCGGCTCGATGGCCGTCGAGGGCCCGATCGTGCGCTGGGTCGCCGACCACCGCAGGCACCACAAGTTCAGCGACGCCGAGGGCGACCCGCACAGCCCCTGGCGCTACGGCGAGAGCCTGTCGGCCCTGATGAAGGGCCTGTGGTGGGCGCACATGGGCTGGCTGTTCGACGAGGAGCAGACCTCGCAGGAGAAGTACGCGCCCGACCTGATCCGGGATCCGGCCATCCGCCGCGTCTCGCGCGACTTCTGGCTGTGGACCGCGCTCTCGCTGCTGCTGCCCCCGCTGGTCGGCGGCCTGGCCACCATGTCGTGGTACGGGGCGTTCACCGCGTTCTTCTGGGGTTCGCTCGTTCGGGTGGCTTTGCTGCACCACGTCACCTGGTCCATCAACTCCATCTGCCACGCGGTCGGCAAGCGCCCCTTCAAGTCCCGCGACCGCTCCGGCAACGTGTGGTGGCTGGCGGTGCTGTCCTGCGGCGAGTCGTGGCACAACCTCCACCACGCCGACCCCACCTCCGCCCGGCACGGCGTGCTGCGCGGGCAGGTCGACTCCAGCGCCCGGATCATCCGCTGGTTCGAACAGGCGGGCTGGGCGACCGACGTCCGCTGGCCGTCCCAGGACCGGATCGACTCCAAGCGCACGGAGAACGTCAACGAGGACGTCAAGGAGAGCGTTAAAGAAGCGGCATGATTGTCGGGTGAGCGACCGAGGCCGTAGCGACGGCGCAGACGGCAGAATCGGCAAGGACGCCGGGGCCGCGCGCTCCGGAACCGCGGGGCCCACGGCGCGCCGCGCCCGGCGGGTCCGGATGACCGGCAAGGAACGGCGCGAACAACTGCTGGACGTCGGGCGGATCCTGTTCGCCGAACGCGGCTTCGAGGGCACGTCCGTCGAGGAGATCGCCCACAAGGCGGGCGTGTCCAAGCCGGTGGTCTACGAGCACTTCGGCGGCAAGGAAGGGCTTTACGCCGTCGTGGTGGACCGCGAGATGCGGCGGCTGCTGGACATGGTCACCGGCGCGCTCACCGGCGGGCACCCCAGGGAACTGCTGGAGCAGGCGGCGTTCGCGCTGCTGGACTACATCGAGCAGTTCACCGACGGCTTCCGCATCCTGGTCCGCGACTCGCCGGTCGCCCAGTCCACCGGCACCTTCGCCTCGCTGATCAGCGATATCGCCACCCAGGTCGAGGACATCCTCGGCCATGAGTTCAAGCAGCGCGGCTTCGACCCGAAGCTGGCGCCGCTGTACGCCCAGGCGCTGGTCGGCATGGTCGCGCTGACCGGCCAGTGGTGGCTGGACGCGCGGCGACCGGGCAAGGCGGAGGTCGCCGCTCATCTGGTGAACCTGTCGTGGAACGGGCTGTCGGGCCTTGAGCCGAAGCCGCGGCTGATAGGTCATCGCAAGAGCTGACCGTATGAGCGGAGCCGAGCTGACCGTATGAACCGTATGACCGGCCGCTCGCATGCGACGTGCGGCCGGATGGTCGTACCGCCTGCCGTCGTACCGCCCCGTCGCCGTATCGCCCTGTCGTCGTACCAGTGATCGTCATACGGCCTATCGCCGTACAGGCATACGTAAGCCTGTACGGCGATAGCCGTACCTCGTCGTGAGCCGGGCCGGGCGTGGCCGGGCGTCAGCCGGTGTTGCGCAGGCCCGCCGCCACGCCGTTGACGGTCAGCAGCAGGGCCCGCGACAGCAGCGGGTCCGGGGTCTCGCCGCGGGCCGCCGCCTCGCGCTGGCGGGCCAGCAGCGTGACCTGGAGGTAGGAGATCGGGTCCAGGTACTGGTCGCGGATGTGGAAGGTCTGCGCCAGCGCCGGGCTCGCCGCCAGCAGTTCGCTCTCCCCGGTGATCCGCAGCACCTCGCGGACCGTCAGGTCGTGCTCCGCCTCGATCGCCGCGAACACGTGCTTCAGGTTCTCCGGCACCAGCGTGTCCACGTAGTGCTTGGCGATCCGCAGGTCCGTCTTGGCGAGCGTCATCTCGACGTTCGACAGGAAGTTGCGGAAGAAGTGCCACTGCCCGAACGCCTCGTCGATGTCCCCGCCGAGGCCGGCCTCGCGGGCGGCCTTGAGACCGGAGCCGACGCCGTACCAGCCGGGCACGATCTGGCGGGACTGGGTCCAGCCGAACACCCACGGGATGGCCCGCAGCCCGTCCAGGCCGGCGCCGGAGTCGGGGCGGCGCGAGGGCCGGGAGCCCAGGTGCAGCTCGGCGAGCTGGTCGACCGGTGTGGAGGCGAAGAAGTACGCCGGCAGGTCCGGGTCCTCGACCAGCTCGCGGTAGGCGGCGTGCGCGGCCTCGGAGACCAGGTCCATCGCCGCGTCCCAGCGGGCCAGTGCCTCGTCGGACTGCCGCGGCGAGGTGTGCAGCGCCGAGGCCTGGAGCGTGGCGGCGACCGTCAGTTCCAGGTTCTCCCGGGCCAGCGACGGGATCAGGTACTTGTCGGAGATGACCTCGCCCTGCTCGGTCACCTTGATCTCGCCCTCCAGGGTGCCCCACGGCTGGGCCAGGATCGCGGTGTGCGAGGGGCCGCCGCCGCGGCCGACCGTACCGCCGCGGCCGTGGAACAGCCGCAGCCGTACCCCGTGCCGGTGCGCCACGTCACGCAGCCGCCGCTGGGCGCGGTGGATCTCCCACTGCGAGGTGGTGATGCCGCCGAACTTGGAGGAGTCGCTGTAGCCGAGCATGACCTCCTGCACATCGCCGCGCAGCGAGACCAGCCGCCGGTAGGAGGGGTCGGACAGCATCTCGTCCAGCAGCTTGTCCGCGATCTTCAGCTCGTCGGTGGTCTCCAGCAGCGGCACGATGCCGATCTTGGCGACCCCGGCGTGCAGGTCGATCAGCCCGGCCTCGCGGGCCAGCACCGCCGCGGCGAACACGTCGTCCGAGCCCAGGCACATCGAGATGATGTACGACTCCACGACCTCGGGCCCGAAGCGCTCGAACGCCTCGCGGATGGTGTGGAACACCCCGAGCGTCTTGGCGCCCGCCTCGTCCAGCGGCGCCGGGGTCGGGGCCAGCGGGCGGCGCGAGCGCAGTTCCTTGGCCAGCAGCTTGCGGCGGTAGTCGCGCGGCATGTCCGCGTACCGCCAGGACTCCTCGCCGAGCCGGTCGAAGAGCTGCCCCAGCGCGTGGTGGTGCGCCTCGGCGTGCTCGCGTACGTCCATCGTCGCCAGCTGCAGGCCGAACGCGGACAGGGTGCGGATCGTACGGTCCATCCGCCCGTCGGCGATCAGGCCACCGCGGTGGGCGCGCAGCGAGTCCTGGATCAGCTGGAGGTCGGCCAGCAGTTCGGCGGTGCCCAGGAAGTCGCGGCCGGAGACGTGCGGGGTGCCGCCGGCCAGCCGGTCCCGGGTGTTGATCAGCTTCTGCCGGATGCAGGTGGCCTTGAGCCGGTACGGCTCCTCGGCGTTCAGCCGCTTGTAGCGCGGGCTGATCTCGGGCAGCGCCACCAGGTCGTTGGACAGCGAGTCCAGCAGTTCCTGGGAGGCGCCGGAGTTGCGGATGGAGTTGGACAGCGCGCCGCGCAGCAGGTCCACCAGCGCCAGCGCGTCGGTGATGCCGTGCTCGTGCTGGAGGATCAGCACGTCCCAGGTGACCTGCGGGGTGACGTTCGGGTTGCCGTCGCGGTCGCCGCCGATCCAGGTGCCGAAGGTCAGCGGGCGGGTCTGCGGCGGCAGCACCACCCCGACCCGCTCCAACTCGGCCGCCAGGTCCTCCAGGACGTCGCCTACCGCGCCGGCGTGCAGCTCGTCCAGGTAGTAGATGGCGTTGCGGGCCTCGTCGGCGGGCTCCGGGCGGACCACCCGCAGTTCGTCGGTCTGCCACAGCAGGTCGATGTTCTCCGCCAGCCGCAGGTCGGCCCGGCGCTTGTCCCCGCTGCCGGTGCCGGTGGTGTTCGTGGTGTGGCCCGCCTCCAGCAGTTCGGCGATCCGGCGCAGCTTGTTCAGCACCGAGCGGCGGGCGGCCTCGGTGGGGTGCGCGGTGAACACCGGCCGGACGTTGAGATTCCGCACCGTCTCCCGGACGTGCTCCGGGTCGCCGTCCTTGAGCAGGTCGGCGGTCTGCGCCAGCAGCCCGCCCTCCTGCGCGCGGCGGGCCCGCAGGTCGCGGCCGCGGTGCACCTGCTCGGTGACGTTCGCCAGGTGGAAGTAGGTGGAGAAGGCGCGGACCAGCTTCGCCGCGGTCTCCAGATCGGTCTCTCCGAGCAGCGACGCGGCGGCCTCGCCGTCGCTGCGGGTCAGTGCGCGTACCTTCTCCACGAGGTCGAGGAGTTCCTGGCCCTCCTGCCTCACCAGGGTGCCGCCCAGCAGCTCACCCAGGCGTCGGATATCGGCTCGCAGGGCGGTACTGCTGTCCGGGGCGGTGTCGGCGCTGCTCACAGGTGCGGCTCCTTGTGCAGGGGGGTGGACGGGGGGATTCGGAGTACACGGCGGGTACGGGCATACCCGGTGTACCCCTCGCACACGGCGTCTGGCGTACTCGCGGACCGCGCTGTCCGACGGCTCCAGGATAGGTGCCGTACCGCGCGCCTAAACGGGCCGCCCACCTGGCGGACAGCGGCCGGCCGGCTGCCGCTCGGCCGCCGGTCGATGCCGGGTGGGTGGCCGGTCAGTGCGCCGCGGCAGGTGCGCCGAGCGGGACACCGCCTAGGCTGGAGGCCATGAGTACGACGGGGGCGCACGTACCGGACGAAGGGGCTGGCGGACGGCCCGGGCCCGGCTGGTGGTGGTGGACGAGGCGGCGCGGCTTCCTGCTGGACGCGGCGCTGGCGGCGGTGTCGGCGCTGGAATGCGCCTTCGAGGGCGCGACCTTCGCGCAGAAGACCGGGATCGTGACGAGCGCGGGCGCGCTGTTCGGCGTTCTGGTGGGCGCGGTGCTGCTGCTGCGGCGGCGCTGGCCGGTGGCGGTGGTGCTGGTGGGCATCGCGGTGTCGCCGGCCGAGATGGGCTTCATGCTGTCGCTGGTCGGCCTGTACACGCTGGCCGCCTCCGAGGTGCCGCGCCGGATCACGGCCGCGCTCGCCTCGATGAACGGCTTCGGCACCATGCTCGTCGCCTTCCTCACCTTCCAGGACAGCCTGCGCGACTCCTCCGACAGCAACACGATGTCGACGCCGCTCACACTGATCGTCTCGGTCCTGATGGCGCTCGGCCTGACCGCTCCGCCGGTGCTCCTCGGGCTCTACGTACGGGCCCGACGCCGGCTGGTGGAGAGTCTGCGGGAGCGCGCCGACGGCCTGGAACGGGAGCTGGAACTGCTGGCGGAAAAAGCGCTGGAGCGGGCCGAGCGGGCGCGGGCGGACGAGCGGACCCGGATCGCCCGCGAGATGCACGACGTGGTGGCCCACCGGGTGAGCCTCATGGTGGTGCACGCGGCGGCGCTCAAGGCGGTCGCGCTGAAGGACCCGGCGAAGGCGTCGGCGAGCGCGGAACTCCTGGGGGACATGGGGCGGCAGGCGCTCACCGAGCTGCGGCAGATGCTGGGGGTGTTGCGGACGGCGGCGGAACCGGTGCCGGCGGTGGCGGTGCCGGCACTGTCGGCCGCGTCGGGGCCGGACCCCGGGCCGGGGTCGGGCTACGGGCCAGGGCCAGGGTCAGGGCCAGGGCCGGGATCCGGGTCGGCTACGGCCTCGGAAATGGCCGCGGCCATCGCTTCGGCTTCGGCCTCGGTGGGGGGCGGGGTGGAAGCGGAGGAAGGTCCGTGCCTGGCACAGCTCGCCTCGCTGGTGGAGGAGTCGCAGGCGGCCGGAATGGGTGTCGAGTTGACGGTCGAGGGTGAGTCGCGGCCGTGCGGGGCGCGGGTCGAGGCGACGGTGTACCGGGTGGTGCAGGAGGCGCTGACCAACGCGCACAAGCACGCGGCCGGCGCGAAGACCCAGGTCCGCCTCGCCTACCGCGAGACCGAGGTCGCCGTCCTCATCACCAACGGCCCTTCCGACGGCACCCCCGCCACCCCGCTGCCCAGCGGCGGCCACGGCCTCCTCGGCATGCGCGAACGCGTCACCTCCCACGGCGGCGGCTTCGCCGCCGGCCCCACCCCCGACGGCGGCTTCCGTGTCTCAGCGATGGTCCCGGCCCCGGTGATCTGAGCGGCTGCGCGTCCGAGGGCCCGAGGTCCCGGGCGCGTACGAGGGCCGGGGCGTACGAGGCCCGAGGGTCTGGGTATCCGGGTCCGGGGGTCCGAGGGTCCGGGCGTACGAGACCCGAGGGTTCGGGCGTCTGAGGGTCCGGGCGTACGAGGTCCGAGGGTCTGGGTATCCGGGTCTGAGGGTCCGGGCGTACGAGGCCCGAGGGTTCGGGCGTCTGAGGGTCACAGGGAGTCCGGGGGCTCTCGGTCCTCGGGGCGGGGGCGGCCCGTGAGAGCCGCGAGGGTCGACCGGATGTGGGCGAGGTGCGCACGGATCTCGTCGCGGTGCTGCTCATGCTCTCGCAGGGCCCGCTCCGCGTCCCGCCGTACCCGCTCCTCCTGCAGCCGCGCCTGCGCCAGCATCGCCGCCGCCCGCGTCTCCGCCGCCACCTGCTGCTCTCGCAGCGCCTCCTCCGCCTCGGCCCGCTCCCGGTGGGCCTCCGCCAGGCGCCGCTCGGCCTCGGCGAGCAGATCCGCCAGCCGGCTGTCGACCCCCGCGTCCCGCTCCGCGAGTTCGTGCTCCGCCGCGTCATGCCGTTCGCGCCGTGTCTGCTCCGCCTGGTCGTGGTCCCTGGCCGCGTCCTGCCGTAGCGCCTCCAGTACGGCGCCGGCCTCCCCGCGTACGCCCTCCGCCTCCTCCCGGGCCTGCCCCAGGATCTCCGCGGCGCGCCCGCACGCCTCGTCCAGCACCCGCTGCGCCTGGTCCTCGGCGGCCGACAGCCGCGCGCCCGCGGCGGCCCGCGCCTCGTCCTGGAGCGTGCGGCGAGCGGTGTCCGCCGCGTCCCGCGCGTACTGCGACTCGGTCTCGGCGCGGTCCCGTACGGTCCGGGCCTCCTCTTCGACCAGCCGCAGCAACTCCTGCGCGCTCGGCCCGAGCACGTCGAACGCCGTCGCGCCCAGCGCCTCGACCTGCCGCCGCAGCGCCCCGCACTCCGCGTCCATCTCGTTCGCCAACACGGTCAGGCGCGCGGCCCGCTCCCACGCCGCGTCCCGGTCCTCCGACAGCTCGTCCAGGAAGCGGTCCACCTGGTCCGGGCGGTAGCCGCGGGTGCGTACGATGTCGAACCGCCCGCGCGCCGCTGCCGATGCGGTCGTATTACTCGTCATGGCCACTGTCCCTCGCCCTCGCCGTCGGGCTGTTCCGTGGTACCCATTTTTCGCTTATGTCCGAATTGTACGAGCGTCGACACTCCGACTTTCCTCCTACCCCGGAAACGAGGCACGGGCCGGGCGAAAGGGAACCCTTCCACCCGGCCCGCACGAAACGGCCCTGAGACCGTCACGGCGACGGCGGCCCGACCCCCGGCAACTGCGGGCGGTTACCGGTGGCCACCGGCGACTTCAGGCTTCGTCCAGCGACTCCTTACGACTCCCTTGGGGCTCTTTGCGACTTCTGGCGGCTCTTGGTGGGTGGGGCGATGCGAGCCGGCTGTCAGCCGACGTGCCGCGGCGGCTACAGCAACCCGTCCCACATCTGTTCGAGCAGTACGGACCACCAGTTGTCCGGCGATGCGATGGCCGCCGGGTCCTGCGCGGCCAGCTGCGCCTGGAAGTCGACCGTCCAGCGGCCGGCCTGCTCCGGGGTCAGTCCTATCCGCAGCCGCCACATCCGGCCGAGCAGCGCCAGGCAGCGGGCGAACTCCGGCAGGCTGGAGTTGACGAACTGCGGCGTGACCGGCTGCCCGCCGGGCCCGGCCTCCAACGGCACCGCCACGATGTGCGCGGTGCCGTACTGCACACACAGCTGGCGCCCGAAGTCATTGCCCATGACCAGGTACGAGCCCGCGTCCGCGGCCGGCCGCACCCCGCGCTGCACGGCGAGTTCGGCGAGCGTCGGCACCGGCTGGCCCGGCTGGGCCTGCGCCCAGAAGAACGGTCCGAAGTCGACCGGCAGCCCGGCCCACATCAGGGTCTGCGCCACGATGTCCGGCACGCCCTGACGGGAGACCGCGCGCTGGTCGAACCGGAAGACCCCCTGCGGCCCGAACGCGCCCGCCAACTCCTGCCCGATCACGTCCAGGCCGACCGGCGGCACCCTTAGCACCGTGTGCGCGTCCGGTATCGGCACCCGCTGCGGCTGCGGGCGCGCCGGCGCACCCGCGACCTGGTGCAGTTCTCCCTGATGCGTCAACAGGTGCTGGACGCCCTGCCGGCGGCTCGCGTGGTCGCGACCGTACGGCGCGGTGTGGCTGATCCGCACCTGCGGCCAGGTCTCGCGGATCATCCGGGTGCAGTAGCCGCCCGGCAGATCGCAGGACTCCAACTCGGTGTGCAACTCCAGCACCTGCTCGGGACGCACCCCCAGCGACCGCAGCTCGTGCAGGATCTGCCACTCCGGGTGCGGGGTGCCCGGCGCCGACCGCCGGATCAGCTGCTGCTCGCTGCCGTCCTGGCCGCGGTACCGCAACACCGCCATGTACCCGGGCCCGACCGTCGGCACGGTCGCCCCCTGCGGGTAGCCGTACCCTGCCGGCGCGACCGGTCCGGGCGGCGGCGGACCCCCGGGTCCTGCGGGTCCCATCGGTCCGGCCGGTCCGCCTGGTCCGGCGAGCATGGTGGCGGCGTAGTGCGGGTTATTGGGCGCGGGCGGCTGCGGAGCTCCGGCCCCGGGAGGCGGCGGCGGTGGGCCCACCGGCCCACCCGGTCCGGCCAGCACGGTCGCCGCGTAATGCGGGTTGCCCGGCCCGGGCGGCGGCGTGCCCGCCCCGGGCGGTCCGGCCAGC
>Ga0137412_10003109_pt1 | contig 13244 bp, 12 predicted proteins | sample CZODoug2_1_16fun_FD_122160 | JGI IMG/M metagenome (GOLD analysis project Ga0137412, IMG submission 122160) | Vadose zone soil fungal communities from Angelo Coast Range Reserve, California, USA - CZODoug2_1_16fungal (Hybrid Assembly) | ecosystem: Environmental > Terrestrial > Soil > Vadose zone... | reverse complement strand
TTGAAGGGTACGGCCTTTAGGCCGTACATAGATGATCGAATATCGAGGGCTTTTAGCCCCTGAGGGCATCTTTCCTTCTCGCTCAGCAGCCCTCAGCGGCTAAAGCCGTTTTCATTTTGACCTCTTAACGTACGGGCTGAAGCCCGTACCCTTCAAAGAAGTTAGTTCTTCCGGAGACTGTGAGCCCGTGCTCTTCGGGATGACAAGGGGGAGGACGGCTTAACGCCTCTCATGGGAACGGATTGTGGGCGCGCAGTTCAGTGACAATTTCAGCGGCTGCAACGCGGGCTCGATCGCCCTGGTCTGGCGGAAAGGAAATGGCGCCCACACGAGCGTGCCCACCACCACCGTAGCGTTCGCAAATCTGCGCCAGGTTGACCATCTCCTCCGGCCGCGCTTTGGTCCACGGGTTGGAACCAACGGCAACCTTGGTGCGAAAACTGGATTTACTCAACCCCACGCTGTACGTCGCATCAGGATGAAGGAAGTAAGGAACAAACTTGTTGTATCCCTCGACTGGCTGGTCGGTAATGTCGAAGTACAGCGTGCCATCCACCAACTCCGTGCGCTCGCCAATCAGGTCCAACGACTTGTGATGGCGGTCCAGCAGCGGCGGAAGAAGCCTGGCCACGAAAGGCTGTTTCAATACTTCAGCCAGGCTCATGTCTGTAAGCAGCGGAATCAGTTTCGGAATGAAATCCGGATCCTGGCTCGATTCAATCACCAGGGTAAGCTTCATGGCGGGTTCCGCCATTTCCACAGCGGCTTTGGGACTCTCGTAAAGTGCGCCGTCGACAATGTCCGCCCAGCGGATCAGCTCCGCGACCGGCGCCGGGTCAAAACCGAAACGGGTCTGCGCAATGTGGGCGATGAAGCTGGTGCATGAAGTGTACTTTGGGTTGTAGAAGTGGCGATTGCTCGCGCTGCCGTCCCGCTGGCTTTCCAGAAAGTGCTGTTGATCCGCAGGCGTGAGAAAGGCGCTCAGATGATGATCGAACCACCAGGTAATGCGCGGCGAGGCGCTGTACTTGAAGTCGACGATCGCATTCTCGTCACCGATAAAATCAGACTCCTCAAAGAGGGCTCCCGCTCGATGCACCAGTCCGTGATAGCCGTATTGCGCATCATGGCGAATGCATTCGCGGTGGAAGCGCATGAAGAGCGAAGCTGAGCAGGCTCCGTCAAAGCACCGATCGTGATAGAAAACGCAGACCTTCAAACAGTTAAGTTCCTCTCCATAGACGAATGACTAGGATTGCCGGGAGGGGCTTGCGTGTCAAGCGAACGGTCACAGAAATCCGGGCAGCGATGAGACAATGGGCGCTGGAAGACGAGAAGGAATGATGGCGAGGATCGGAGTGAGTGCCGCACAGCGGCGAAAATTACCGTTGTGGGTACGGATTGCGGCCGGCCTGGTAATCAGCCTATTGATTGCTGCGGCAATAGGCATCGCAGGCAGTGTGGCGTGGCTGAAGGACGCTATGCGTGAGCAGTTGCCGGTGCTCGACGGGCAACTGCAGTTGCCTGGGCTGTCCGCTCCGGTGGTGGTGCGGCGCGACGTCCATGGCGTCCCCCATATCCAGGCGGCGACTATGGCGGACCTGCTCGAGGCGCAGGGCTTTGTCGTGGCCCAGGACCGGCTGTGGCAGATGGATATGGCACGTCGCTTTGCCGCCGGCGAGCTGGCTGAACTGCTAGGGTCGAGTGTGGTGGAGCACGATAAAGTGCAGCGGATCCTGCAGATCCGGCCGGCAGCCGAGCATCTGACGGCAACCATGCCCGAAGACCAGAAACGCCTCTTTGAAGCCTTCGCCCGGGGCGTCAACGCCTTCATTGCCAGCCATCAGGACCACCTGCCGGCCGAATTCCGGCTACTGGGCTATAAGCCCCGGCCGTGGCAGCCGGTCGATTCCTGGCTGGTCGCGCTCAACATGGTGTCCCGTTTGGACACTCTTTACCCGTGGAAGCTGGAACGGGAGAAAGTACAAGCCAAGCTTCCCCCTAACCTGGTGGCGCAGTTGTACCCCACCAGCACCTGGCGCGACCATCCGCCGACGCAGTCTGTTCCTGACCTGACGGCTCCCCAGCAGAATGTTCCGGAAGCTCCCCAGGACGAGTCGCAGTCGAGCCTGGAAGACCTGCTACGGCTCAAGAAGATCCTGAAGCTGGGATCGGACCCGTGCGACAGCTGCAAGCCCGGCTCCAATGAGTGGGCAGTGAGCGGCGCCCGCACAGCCAGCGGACAACCCATGCTCTCGAATGACATGCATCTGGAGCACTCCATCCCCGACATCTGGCATGAAGAAGACTTGCAGGCCGGAAGCTTCCACGTTGCGGGAGTCACCACCCCTGGTATTCCCTTCATTATCGAGGGGCATAACGAACATATTTCATGGGGCTTTACCACGCTCAATGGAGATGTTCAGGACGTTTACGTGGAAAAAACCAACGGCCAGGGTGAGTACTGGACGGTTAACGGATGGCGTCAGCCGGAGCATGATAGCGAGCATATCCACGTGCGCTTTGGCAATGATGTGGTGGTCGACGCAGAGCGCACCGAGCACGGGCCGGTGATTACTCCGCTTTTGCCGCATGAGACACGCATGTTGGCGCTCAAGTGGGTGCTCTATGCCTCTGACCTGCACGGCCTGCCGTTGCAGGGGATGGATGCAGCCGGCAATTGGACAGAGTTTCGCCAGGCGACCAGCGAGTGGTGGGGGCCGACCCAAAACGTGGCCTACGCCGATGACCAGGGTCATATCGGTTACCAGGCGGTGGGGTTGTTTCCCATTCGACCCGGCGGCCTGAGCGCGGTGCCGGTGGTGGAGACGGGAACCTCGGCGGACAGCGAGCACGAATGGCAAGGATACGTTCCGTTCGCACTGCTTCCCACGGTGCTGGACCCGGATAGCGGCATTGTCGCCACCGCCAATGCCCGCATCACTCCCGATGATTATTCCCACCCACTGGCTCTCAACTGGGACGCGCCTTATCGCAATGAGCGCATCTGGAAGTGGCTTTCCAGCCATGCCAAGCTCACGCCGGCGGATATGCTCACGCTGCAAATGGACACTTTTTCCGCGGTAGACCGCGAGTTGGCGCAGCGCTTTGCTTATGCCATTGACCGCTCAAGCGTTGCGGATGCGAAATTGCGGCAGGCCGCCGACCTGTTGCGCACTTGGAATGGCGTGATCACCACGGATTCGGTGGCAGCTGAGATCGTGGATGCCACCAGACGCTCGCTTTGGCCGCTGATCCTCGAGCCTAAACTGGGCGCCGACTGGCAGCTCTACGATTGGCAAAGTAAGAACTTTGTGCAGGAGGAGATGGTGGCAAAGGCGCCGCCAGAGTGGCTTCCCGCGCAATACAAGAGCTGGGATGACCTGATCGCATCCGCGATCAAAAAGGGCATGGTCGATGATCATGCTCCCGCTTCGCTTCGGGACTGGACTTATGGCAGCCGGCACGTTCTCAACGTGAAGCACCCTTTGTACGGAATGCTGCCATTCTTCAAATGGACCAGTACCGGGCCACATGAGCTTGCCGGCGACGAGACCACCGTAGACCACGTTCGGGGTTTATTAGGCGCCAGCCAGCGCCTCACGGTGGATTGGAGCCACCTAGATGGATCGACAGAAAACATAGTGATGGGCGAGTCGGGCGATCCACTCAGCGATTACTATCTGGATCAGTTTCCCTCCTGGTACAGCGGCAAGACCTTTGCCATGCCCTTCACGGAGGGGGCCATATCCGCATCCACCCGGCATACTCTGCGACTGGTGCCGTGACGCCACCAGCAATCCAAGGCAGGCCGAACCATTTACCGGCTCTGCTCATCGGCTGCACCTCTTTGCTGGCGACCGGAACGCTGATGCTGCGGGGCAATTCGTGCGGGCACGATTTCGACTTCCACTTGCTCTCCTGGATGGAAGTGGCGCGGGCCTGGCATAGCGGTATCGGCTATCCACACTGGGTGCAGGATGCAAACTTCGGCGCGGGTGAGCCGCGGTTGATGTTCTATCCCCCGGGTTCCTGGCTTTTGGGCGGCCTGCTCGGAACCATCACCGGCTGGCACGCCGCCCCGGTATTGTTCGTGTTGCTGGCCTTGCTGGGCGCTGGGGCCAGTATGTATCTGCTGGCGCGGGAATGGGCGCCGCCCATCTCCGCGACCTTCGCTGCCTGTCTCTATATCGCCAATCCCTACGCCATGTTCGTGGTCTACGAACGCTCAGCACTTGGGGAGTTGCTGGCCGGCGCATGGTTCCCCTTAATGGTCTTGTTTGCCTTGAGAACCCGTTCTTCCGTTGCGCCACTTGGCCTTTCGGTGGCTGGCCTGTGGCTCACAAATTCACCGGCCGCGGTGATGGGTAGCTACCTGCTGGCAGTTCTCGCATCGAGCATGTGGATCGTGGAAGGCAGGCCATGGCCGGCCCTTCGGGCTTTGGGTGGAGTGGCACTGGGGCTGGGACTGGCCGCGTTCTACATTGTGCCCGCGGCATTCGAACAGCGGTGGGTACAAATCGAGCGCGCTATCATTCCCGGCATGCGGGTCGAAGATAGCTTCCTCTTCGCGCACACCAGGAATGCCTTTCATGACCAGGTATTGTGGACCGCGTCATGGATCTTTGTCGCCGAAGTAGCCGTGGCGTCCATCGCCGCCCACCTGGCATGGAGAGAGCGAGGCGGTGGCCGGGTAAGAGTGGTGCTGACTGCACTCCTCCCCATCATCCTGCTGCTCCAAGTGCCGGCTAGCTACGTGATTTGGCAGCACACACCGCATTTGAAGTTTCTGCAATTTCCATGGCGTTGGACCCTGGCGCTAAGCGTGGTGACATGCCTGCTCGTGGCTATGGCTCTCAAGAAACCCGGCCGGCGGACAGCAATGCTGGTGGCGGTCTTGATCGTCGCGATGGCCGGCGGTGGCGGCCTGCTTTTCTTTCAGCCCTGCGACGACGAGGATGCGGTAGCGGCGCAAGTCAGCAGCTTTCGCGAGGGGCAAGGGACGCAGGGGACGGACGAGTACACACCCAAGGGAGCTGACAACTCCGCCGTGCAACAGCACCTACCCCTGGTGCGCGTGCTGAGTGCCGCACAGGATGACACCGCCGACAGCAGCAAAGTGGACAACCCGGAGTGGCGTGCCGGAACCTCGGGAAGCATCGCCGCCACGGCCAATGTAAAGCGATGGAATGCCGAGCACTGGACGGTGAGCGTTGTAACCGCGGAGACGGGTTACGCAGTGCTGCGATTGATGGACTATCCCTCTTGGCGGGTGACCGTGGATGACAAGCCGGCGCTGGGGCGGCCGGTGCGAGATGATGGTCTGATGGCGATTCCGATCATAGCGGGAAAACACGTGATGGAAATCCAATGGGCCGCGACCAGGGACGTCATCATAGGACGCATAATTTCTGTCATCGCATTGCTGGCGCTGGCCATCGTGGTCATGCTGGAGCGACGGGAGCGTCGGGTATGATTACCAAAATGCAGCAAAGTGTGCGGGAGATTCTGGGCAGCAGTGCGGAGCTAATCGATCATGCTCTGGATCGTCTTTTGCCCGGTCCTGATCAGGCGCCGGTCTCCATTCACCGGGCGATGCGGCACAGTGTTTTTGCCGGAGGCAAGCGGCTCCGGCCGGTGCTGTGTATGGAAGCGGCAAGAATGATCTGCGGGTCCGGCGAGCTACCGGCCGGCGTCGAAGAGCTGGGCGCGGCCATCGAAATGCTGCATACCTATTCCCTGATCCATGACGATTTGCCGGCGCTGGACAACGACGATCTGCGCCGGGGCAAACCGACCTGTCACGTCGTCTTTGGCGAAGCAATTGCCATCCTGGCTGGGGATGCGCTGCAAACACAGGCATACGAAGTACTGGCCGGTCTGCAGTGCCCGGCGCCGCAGACAGTGGAGATTGTCCGGTTCATCGCGCAGGCTACGGGTACGGTCGAGGGCATGATCGGCGGGCAGGTCATGGACCTGGAAGCCGAAGAGCATAAGCCGACTCCGGAACTGGTGGAAGCCATCCATCGTGCCAAGACGGGCGCCTTGATTCGTATCAGCCTGATCACCGGGGGCATCTACGCGGGTGGTGGCGCGGACGATATCAAGCGGCTGCGGGAATTTGGACGCAAAGCCGGGCTGGCGTTTCAGATCATGGACGATGTGCTGGATGTAACCCAGAATTCGTCTCAGCTGGGAAAAACAGCGGGCAAAGATGTCGCCAGCGAGAAGGCGACATGGCCTGCGGTTTATGGGCTTGCCCAGAGTGTGAAGGACGCGGAGCGGCTTATCGATGAAGCCTTTGCCCAGTTAGCTGGCTATGGCGAGCGCGGGGACCGGCTGAAAGCGGTTGCACGCTACCTGGTGGAGCGGAAGAACTAGGATGGCACTCAGCGAAGACGATGTGATGCAGGCTTTGCGGGATTGCTACGATCCGGAGATCCCGGTCAATATCGTGGATTTGGGACTGATTTACAAGGTCGTGTTAACCCCGGATGCAAACTCCAAACGGGCGTTTCCCAGGCAGCGCGTGGAAGTCGAGATAACGATGACCTCACCTGGCTGCCCTTCGCACGCGACCATCATGGAACAGGTGCGTAACCGGCTGGCAGGGATCCCGGAGATTAGCCACACCCAGGTCAACCTGGTGTGGGAACCGCCCTGGACGCCGGACCGCATCAGCCAAAAAGCGCGGGAACAGTTAGGTATCGGTTAGAGAGTCTCGGGTGAGTGGTGAAGGGTACGGGCTTCAGCCCGTACATTAACTGCCCAACTCATGACGGGCGTTAGCCCCTGAGGGCATCTCTTGTGTTCGCTCCAGCAGCCCTCAGCGGCTGAAGCCGACTCATTTCAAGGGTCAATGTACGGCCTAAAGGCCGTACCCTTCAAAAAACGGGCTTACTGGCGGACCATCTTTTCCACGACGGTGCGCAGTTTCTCGCCCTGGCTGGTGAGTTCGCCCACAAATTTCTCGAAACGGCTCAACATGCCGTGACCACTATCGAGATAGTCGGGGATGTTGTTCCAGACCTTCTTGACGCCGTCGGGATCTTCCACCAGAGCGAAGATGGTTCCGGCCGCCGCGACGGCTAATCCGGCTTTACGCTTTCCACTGGCCAGCAGCACGGCTCCTGTCACCAGCGTCCCGGCGGCAACTGTGCGTACCCAGTTCTTGTCCCAACCCTGGTCGAGCAGGCGGTTCCCCTGGTACTTCAGGCCCTCGCCGGCGTCCTGGACGGTAGATGCTACTTGCTGCGGAATGTGTGTGATCCCCATCGCTCTCTCTCTTTCGCGTGCAACTCTGTTATAGATGCGGAGAAATGCTTAGTCGAGATCGAATTCACGCAGAGGGCGTCCCTCGTCGGGGGATTCCTTCGCCTTGCGCAACGCTTCCTCGAATCGCTTGTCGAACAATTGCTGTTTATTCTTTTCAGCTTCGACGGACTGCCGGAAAATGTCCTCTTTGCGCTCGTCCTGTTCGCGCATGGCCTTGGCTGCGGCTTCAAAGTCCTCAAAAGTACGCTTGCGAGGTGCGGAGGTGTGGGAGAGGATCGCCCGGGTCTCGGGATCAATCTTAAGGATCGCCCCGCAATCAGGACAGGTGACGTCGAATGGCTTTGCCGGTGTAGCCTTCATGCTGCCAACATTCTAAAACATTTAAGGATTACCCGGGTCGACCGATCGGTCGTGTCCCTTCACTATAACCAGATGGCTTTGTGGCCGGGACATTGTTGTCCAGCTTGCTCCACCAGCAGTTCGGGAAGAGCTTCCCCGTAACGGGAAAGGAACCATGCCGCGCCCAGGACTCGCTCCTGCGGATGGCGATTGGGGAACAGATTGAGCGCGATCAGCCCGGCGTTGCGGCCGAGGGTTTGGTCCTGCCGCAGCTCGTAGTTTGCCATCAACCTGCGCATGCGGTTCATCTGGTAACGCATCTTTGAGCTGCTCACGTCGGCAGCCCGGCCCAGACCGGGGTCAAGGGAATGCATATACGCGGCCAGTGCCGAGAGTTCCGTATCGAGAGCATTTCCAGCAGCGGCGAGCTTGCGCTTGCCGATCGCGGAAATCGACCGCGCACCCAGCCGCTGAGCAAGCTCCAGCGGATCCTTCAACGCGCTTTGGATCACGTCGGGCAGCGACACGTCGTAACGGGCCAGCAGATCAGCCATCGCCGGTTCCATGAGCGTCGCCGAAAGACGGGGAAGGACAGGCGTGGTGCGGCCAAGGATGCGCTGGTAAAGCACCTGTGACTGAGCGAAATAAGCAACTTCGGAGGGACCGCCCACATAAGCGGCGGTGGGAAGAATGGAATCCTGAAAAACAGGACGCAATAGGGCGTTGGGGCTGAGGCGTTCCGGCTCCGCATCGAGAATGGCCAGCAGCTCAGCCGTCGAATAACTTTGTCTGGCTGCGTGCCATCCACCCTCGGCGGTGCGCCGCAAAGGAACCCTTGCGCCAGTGCCGCTATCGAACAGAAACAGCAGGCTGGACAACGGTGGAACCAGAACCTGGGAATGATAACCGGCGGCAGCCAACTGCTGGTCGCGGTCGTTGAGGGCCACTCGCAATTCATCAGCGCGCACGATTGCCTGGCGCAGGACATCGCTGCCCAGAGCGTGGAAGCCGCGAGAAGAGGCATCCATCACCACCAGGCCCTGGGCGGCAAAGGTGCGGGAAATGAATTGCGCGAAGGCCTGGCCTAAGCTCTGGCCTTCACGATAACAAGCGGAGAGCTGATCAAGCAGGGGGCCCGGGCCGAGAACCTCTGCCGCCTGGGCCAGCAGATCCTCAATGCTCTTCCCCAGGGTGATCTTACCAACAGCCGAGCTATTGGCAGGCTCCGAGGCCAGCCGCAGCGTCTTCAACTCGTGCCGGCCGGGGAAGGTTACGTGGTCCGCTTCCGCCAGATCATGGTCTTCGGTCGCCAGCCAGAAAATCGGTACGTGGGGACTGCCGGCGATCGAAGCGTCTTTTGCTTTGCGAATCGTAGTCGCGGCTTTGAGGATGGTGAAGAGTGGGCCACCGAACAACGTCACCTGCTGACCGGTGACCACCGCACTGGCGCCGCTCCGCAGCCGGGCGATGTTCTCCAAAACCGCATCGGCCGCGCCGAAACTGCGGTTTTGCTGCTCCAGTAGATTGCAAAGAGTCTCACGGCCAGCGAGGGGAAGAACCGGGCCGATAGTCATCCACTCGGTGGAGTAGGCACTCGCGGGGTAGAACGGAGTCAACGCATCTCGCCGTTCCGCGAAGTCGAGAAACAGGCGGCTGAGGCCAGGCAGCAGGGAGATGGGATAACACTCGGTCTTCATGGCCGCCGCTTCCACCATCGCAAATCGCTCCCTAGGCCGTTCTGTTGTAGTTTCTCATCATTTTCGCCGCAGCGAACTGCGCAGCTTTTTCTTGCCGGCAGCGGGTAACGTTTCCAGAGCATACAGCGCGAGCGACCGGTACACCCCCGCCAACATAGGATGGGGCTTAAGGGCTTGAAGATGCAGATGAATTGTCTGCACGTCGCCCCGGGCGATCGGCCCGCTAAAGCTCTTGCCCGGGCCGCGGAGAAAGAAGTTGTCCAGGGTGGCGCGGACAATGGGCGCAATCAACCGCTTCGCCTGTTGGGGGGTAAATCCGGCCAGGGCCGCCGCCTCGTGGGCCGCGGCCAGATGGCTGACCAGCAGCGGCGATGACAACACGCCGACCGCGTGGTAGAGCGCTTTGCTGGCCGCCTCAACGGCAAATGGGCGACCACCGGCCCGGCGCACGATCGCGTTCAGAATGCGGCGGCCGGATGCCTCTGCTTCCACGCCAAAGGGCACTCCCTGCAACGAAACCGGGACGCGGGTGGCAAAGCTCATCACCGGATGAACCGACGCCACGGAAGCCCCCACACGGGCGGCCGCCTGAAGCACGAGTGCGCTGAGCGCGCCGCTCGAATGGACGACGATCTGTCCCTCAAACCCACGCTTCCCGACCCGCTTCACCATGCGGCCAGTGACTCGCTTGATGGCGGCATCCGGAACACAGAGCCAGAGGACATCAGCTTTGAGCTGAGCGCGATCGAGCGTGGTCAACGGCAGAGTACGGGTCCAGGCGGGTCGGCCAACTCGAGAGCGTTCGCTGGAGATGATGACTTCCTGCAGACTCACGCCCGCTGTGTCGAGTGCGTGCGCGAGAGAGCTGCCCCAGTTGCCGAGCCCTATGATCGAGACGCTGCGATCCATACCGGATGGTACTTTAAAATTGTCCGGCACAGGCAAGGAGTGGCATGGCGAAGAAAGCATCCGGCAAGAACGCAGACGTGGAAGTGCTCTCATCAACATTGAGCTATGAAGGCCCCCTGTTTCGCGTATACACCGACAACATCCTGGAGAAGGGGCGGGGGTTGACGCGTGACGTGATCCGCCACAATGGATCGGTGGTCATCCTCGCTGTGGATGATAAAGAAAGCACGCGGGATCCAATGATCGTGATGGAGCGCCAATATCGCCACGCCGCCAGGGAATTTCTGCTGGAGGTTCCCGCGGGAAAAATGGAAGAGGGAGAAGATGCGCTGGCCGCGGCCAAGCGTGAATTGCTCGAGGAAACCGGGTTCAAGGCGAAGCGTTGGCGAAAAATGATCCGCTACTTCGCCAGTCCCGGTTTCCTGGGTGAGTTTATGCAGGTGTTCGTCGCCGAGGGTCTGACCCTGGGGGACGCCCAGCCGGAATACGACGAACAAATTGAAATAGAGATGATGCCACTCTCCAGGCTGCTCAAGATGATGGATGAAGGGAAGATCCACGACGGTAAGACACTGATTTCAGTCATGCTTTACGCGCGCCTGAGGGAGGCTGAGAAGAAAAAGAACAGAAAATAGGGCATTTGATCTGGCCTGGAAGGTGTAGGCAACCCGCCCAACATTTTGCGGAAAACCAAACGAGCCTATGATGCGTCTGTAAAGGAGAGCAATTTGTACTCCTCATGCTCGATCCGCATCAAGGAAGGTCGACGGCTAGTGGCTCAATACAAAGGCAAGGTCAAGTGGTTCAACAACGCGAAGGGTTATGGGTTTATTGGTAGGGATGACGGCCCGGACGTGTTTGTTCACTACAGCGCGATTCAACTCGATGGATACAAGAGCTTAAAGGAAGGTGACGAAGTGGAATTCGACATCGTCCAGGGGCAGAAGGGACCTCAAGCTGACTCCGTGACTCGAGTTCGAGAAGTAGCCTAAGCGCCTCACACCGTGGATGTGACGAAGAAACGCGCGTCCCTGCATCTGGTCCGCACTCCTGGGCGAGATGTGGGGACACGACTGCGCTGACCTCTCAGCATTGGCTTTCTTGTGTCCAACCAAATGATTTAATGTCCCTTGAATGGACAACAAATCCATCGCACAGCTATTGGGCGAAACTGCGGACCTGCTGGAGATTGCGGCGGGCGATCCTTTTCGTATCCGCTCTTACCGGCGGGCTGCCGAGGCAGTCGAGAATACTACCGAACCAGTCAGTGCCTTCCTGAACGAGCCGGACCGGCTGCTTGCCATCCAGGGAATCGGCAAGAGCATGGCGGCCAACATTCAGGAGATCGAGACCCGGGGTAGCCTGAAGCTACGCGACGAATTGCTGACCAGGTATCGGCCAACCATGTTGGAACTGTTAAAGTTACCGGGCATGGGGCCGAAGACGGTGTCGCTTCTTTGGGAGGCGTTACAGGTAAGCGATATAGAACAGTTGCAGGCTGCAATCGATGCCGGCAAGCTGGCAACTCTGCCCCGCTTCGGACAAAAGCTGATTGAAAAGTTGTCTCGCGGGATCGCTGAGTATCACAAGAACAGCGGCCGTTTTCTGCTTGACGACGCCGAAGCTGCAGCCGAACGAGTGACCCTTTACCTGGAACAGTTCCCGGGGATAGAACGAGTGATGCCGGCCGGATCTCTGCGGCGCGGACGCGAGACCGTAGGCGACTTGGACCTGCTGGTGACTGGGCCTGCTTGCGCCGAGGAGAAGGTGGCTGCGGCCGTCGAGTACACAGCGGCCTACCCCCCAATTGCCGAGCTATTGGCGAAAGGCCAGAACAAAGTCAGCTTCCGTTTGCGTAGCGGCCTGCAGGTCGATGTGCGTTTGCTGCCGATGGCGTCATATGGCGCGGCCTTGCAATACTTCACCGGCTCCAAAATGCATAACGTATGGCTGCGCCAGCGAGCACTCAAACGGGGTTACACCTTGAGCGAATATGCGCTGGCACGCCTGGATGACGGCGCCATCGTTGCCGCCGCCTCCGAGGAAGAGATCTATCAGGCGCTGGACCTCGACTTGATTCCTCCTGAGCTGCGTGAAAATCAGGGCGAAATCGAAGCTGCGGCGGAACGCCGGCTGCCTCGGCTGATCGAAGCCAATGACCTGCGCGGCGATGTGCATATGCACACCGTCGCAACCGACGGGAAAAACACTATCCTCGAAATGGCCGAGGCAGGCATCGCGCGCGGATACGAATACATCGCGATTACCGATCACTCCAAAAATCTGGCTATGGTGAACGGGCTCGACGATCAGCGCGCGCTGGAGCACATGAAACAGATTCGCGAAGTGAATGCCCGTATGGAAGGCCGCATCCGCGTGCTGACCGGGATCGAAGTGGATATCCTCGGTGATGGAGAGATCGACCTCTCGCAGGAAGTACTAGCGCAGATGGACGTGGTGATCGCCAGCGTTCACTCTCTTTTCCAGCAACCCAAAGAGCAGATGACGGAGCGTTTGCTTAAGGCGCTGGAGAATCCCTACATCAGGATTCTCGGCCATCTGACGGGGCGCTTATTGCTGCGCAGGGATAGCTACGAAATGGATTTGACGGCAGTGCTCAGGCAGGCGGCTAGCGTTGGTGTGGCCGTGGAGCACAATGCCTATCCTGACCGGCTTGACCTCTGCGACATCGACTTGCGCCGCGCGCGCGAGCTGGGTTGCAACATTGTCATCAATACTGACTCACACCAAATCAGCCATTTGGACGCGATGCAGTATGGGGTCCGCCAATTGCGACGCGCCTGGCTGACGAAGGCCGACGTCCTGAATACCAGGCCGGTTGGGGATTTTCTGGCGGCACTGCGTCCTCGATCTGATTAACGTGCGGGAAAAACCCGTATCGAGAATTGGGCTTCAGAATCTGCGTAAGAACTACTATGACGAAATCAAGTCCCGTAGGGACGGCTGAACTCAGGGCTGTCTAAATTAGCGGATCAACTTGTTTTTTTGACGATGTAACTTGTT
>Ga0137412_10003107_pt1 | contig 13253 bp, 11 predicted proteins | sample CZODoug2_1_16fun_FD_122160 | JGI IMG/M metagenome (GOLD analysis project Ga0137412, IMG submission 122160) | Vadose zone soil fungal communities from Angelo Coast Range Reserve, California, USA - CZODoug2_1_16fungal (Hybrid Assembly) | ecosystem: Environmental > Terrestrial > Soil > Vadose zone... | reverse complement strand
GCACGAGGGTCTCTGTCTCGGCGGTTCGACCGGCGTCAACATCGCAGGCGCGATCCGGCTCGCCAAGCAGCTCGGGCCCGGCAAGACCATCGTCACCATCCTGGCCGACTCCGGCGGCCGCTATCAGTCAAAGCTGTTCAATCCGGCTTTCATGCGGGCTAAGAACCTGCCGGTGCCGGAGTGGCTGGAAAAGCGCCCCAAGATTGATCTGCCGTTCGAGAAAACGTGATGGAGTCCGTCTTACGGCGTAGGCACGCTTCGCTTCGGCCACAGCCTCTTCAGTAAATCGAGCAAGCCAAGGTTTCGGGCTGGTGGATTGACCCCCAGCGCCGCCCAGCCTTTCACGGTCAAGCGAAGGCCCTCGTGGGTACCCCATCCGCTGGACGACGAACTTTCGATAAGACCGTTGCTTCGGGCCGCCGCTACCTCGGCGCTATTAAAGGTCGTTTCAAAAGCATCTTCGTGCACAACAATCTCGCCGCCTTGCTCGGCAAGGCTCCGCAATAAATCCATTAATATCCCCACCCATTAAAAGGGTGAGATTAATCGGGCGCGCGGGACGACACAACCTTGATTTCCAACTTTGCAGGGTGGGCGAAGGCGCACTACGCGCCGTGCCCGCCATCTTAGCAAGACGCCGTCTTGACGGTAGGCGCGCTTCCGCCTTCGCTCTCCGAGCTGCGGCGGACAGGCCTTTGCCCCACCCTACGAAGCTAGTGCCGCAGGATCTGGCTGAGGAACAGCTTGGTCCGCGCATGCTGCGGATTGGCAAAGAACTCTTCCGGCGTGTTGGACTCGATCACCTGCCCGGCGTCCATGAACACGACGCGATTGGCGACTTCGCGCGCGAATCCCATTTCGTGGGTGACGACCAGCATGGTCATGCCTTCCCTGGCGAGATCGACCATGGTGTCGAGCACTTCCTTGACCATTTCGGGATCGAGCGCCGAGGTCGGCTCGTCGAACAGCATCACCTTCGGGTTCATGGTCAGCGCACGCGCGATCGCGACGCGCTGCTGCTGGCCGCCCGACATCTGGCCGGGAAACTTGCTGGCCTGATGCGGGATCTTGACCCGCTCCAGAAATTTCATCGCGGCCGTCTCGGCGTCCTTCTTGGGAATATTGCGCACCCAAATCGGCGCCAGCGTGCAGTTGTCCAGCACGGTCAGATGCGGAAACAGGTTAAAACTCTGGAACACCATGCCGACCTCGCGCCGGACCTCGTCGACGCGCCGCAAATTCGGACCCAACTCGATGCCGTCGACGGTGATCTGGCCTTCCTGGAATTCCTCCAGCGCGTTGATGCAGCGGATCAGCGTCGATTTGCCCGAGCCCGACGGGCCGCAGATCACGATGCGCTCGCCCTTGGCGACGTCGAGGTCGATGTCGCGCAGCACATGAAAATCGCCGTACCACTTGTTGAGCCCCTTGATACTGACAATCGAATTTTCGGTCATGGTGATTTGCTCAGTTGCGACGGTGTGCGTTCAGCCTGTTCTCGACGAACAGCGAATAGCGCGACATGCCAAAACAGAAGGCGAAGTAGATCATTCCGGTGAAGGCGAAGCCGGTAAACAGCGTCGTCGGCGTCGCCCAGACCGGATCTGAGAACGCGGCACGCAACTGGCCGAGCAGATCGAACAGCGCGACGATCAATACCAGCGAGGTGTCCTTGAACAGTGCGATGAAGCTGTTGACGAGGCCGGGAATGACGTGACGCAGCGCCTGCGGCATCACGATCAGCGCCGTCGTCTTCGACCAGGACAGGCCGAGCGCGCTAGCGGCCTCGCCCTGCCCGCGCGGGATTGCCTGCAGGCCGCCTCGGATGACCTCAGCCAGGTAGGCGCCGGCGAACAGCGCGATGCCGATCAAGGCACGCACCAGTCCGTCGACGGTGAAGCCCGCCGGCATGAACAGCGGCAACATGTAGGTGGCAAAAAACAATACGGTAATCAACGGAACGCCGCGCCAGAATTCGATGAAGGTAATGGAAAAAACCCGAATCAGGGGGATCGTCGCGCGCCGGCCGAGCGCCAGTGCGATGCCCACCGGCATCGATACGACGATACCCGTGACCGATAGTACCAGTGTCACCAGCAGGCCGCCCCACAGCCGCGTATCGACGATCGCGAATCCACCGTGGTCGAGGCCCATCGCCGCGATAACGACGCCAACCGCGGCAAACGCCGCAAGGCTGACGATGAGCGAGCGCCACCCGGTGCGGATGCCGCCGTTCAGGACGAACAGCAGGATCGAGACGATGGCGGCGGTAGCGGCGAAGTCGACCCATACCGGGCGCGAAGAGACCTGAATTTGATCACGAAGCCAGGTCAGCGGCCAGATCAGATACGAGACGAAGGTCCCAACCAGGACGACAAGCATCCCAAGCAATTTTAGCAGCGGGCCAACGATTGCGGTCGCCTCGCCGGCATTTGTCAGCGCCCGGCCCGCATTGCCGATGCTGTCCGCGAAGCCGGAGAGAAGCCCGACCGTCCAGCTGATGCCGAAGCCGCTCAAGCCGCCGCCGTGCAGCAGGAAAAACGCGACGATCGGAAAGGCGACGAAGAACAGGCCGGCATTGAGGCCCTTGGCCGGCAGGCGGGGAATCAAAAGCGGCAGCAGCAACAACGCCGCAAGCATGAAGGTCAGGTTGACGCGCCAGCGCTCCGGCTCCGGATAAAATCCGTAGATGAGCTGGCTGAATTTCGCCCGCACGAACGGCCAGCAGGCGCCGACCGTATGTCCGACATTCTCGGCAAGACATGCGTCGCGATCGCTGCCGCTCCAGACCGCATCGACCAGCAGGAATTTTACTACGGGGACCACAATGAACCACAGCAACAGCGCACTCACGATCGTGAGCAGAATATTGGTCGACGAGTTGAACAGGCGCGTGCGCAGGAAGCCGACGAAACCGGTGGTCTTGATCGGCGCGGGACGTTCGGGAACGAGGTCCTGGCGAACGAAAGCGGATGCCACGATGTCACTCATCAGCCCATGCCCCGGCCGAGTCGCCAGCCGTAAAAACTCATGATCGCACTGGTCACCAGCGAAATCAGGAGATAGACACCCATGGTGATGCCGAGGATCTCGATCGCCTGCCCGGTCTGGCTCAGCGCAGTTCCCGCGAATACCGAGACCAGGTCGGGATAGCCGATCCCCACCGCCAACGTCGAGTTCTTGGTCAGGTTAAGATACTGATTGGTAAGCGGCGGCAGGATCACACGTAGCGCCTGCGGGATCACGATCAGCCGCAGCACCGAACCCCGCTGCAGCCCGAGCGATGAACCGGCTTCCATCTGCCCCTTGTGCACCGACAGAATGCCGGCGCGCACGATTTCGGCAATGAAGGCCGCGGTATAGATCGACAGCGCCAGTGTCAGCGCGACGAACTCCGGAATGACGCGCGAGCCGCCGGCAAAATTGAAGCCTTTGAGCTCCGGAATTTCAAATGTGACGGGCGCACCGAAGACCAGCGAGGTCACGAGCGGCAGACCGATCAACAGGCCGAACACGTAGGGCCAGATCGTGATCAGCCTGCCGCTGTCGAACAATTGCCGGCGCGCAAATCGCCGCAACAGCAATGAGACGATGATCGCGACCAGAATGGCGATCGCGAAAGGCCCCAGACCGGGATCGGCGATCGGCTTTGGAATGACCAGGCCGCGATTGCTGAGAAAAAAAACGCCGAACAGCGAGATGCTTTGCCTTGGATTCGGCAGCGCGCCGAGCACCGCGAGATACCAGAACAAGATCTGGAACAAGAGCGGCAGGTTGCGTATCAGTTCGACATAGCCGCCCGAGATGCGCGCAAGCAACCAGTTCGGCGACAACCGGCCCAGCGCAACCAGAAATCCGATCACGGTGGCAAAGAAGATGCCGATGATCGAAACCACCAGGGTATTGAGCAAACCGACCAGAAATACGCGGGTGTAGGTGTCGGATCCGGAATACGGAATCAGGTTTTGGCTGACGTCAAATCCCGCGGTTCTCTCGAGAAATCCAAAGCCGGACGTGATCCGCTGTGACTGCAGGTTAGCCCGCGCGTTGGCCACGATCTCGTAGCCAATCCAGACCAGAATGGCGACGAACAGGATCTGGAGGGCGAACCCTCCCCAGCCGGCGCGACCGCTAAGCGCGTGCCGCAGCCGGGCGACGAACTGCGGCGGTGGTGCTCGGGGCTCGATGCTCATCGCCGCTAGCTGCCTGGCCAGCGATCAGCGGATCGGCGGCGCGTATTGAATTCCGCCCTTGCTCCAGAGCTGATTGAGCCCACGGGCAATTCCGAGCTTCGAACCGGCGCCAACGTTACGATCGAAAGATTCGCCGTAATTGCCGACCGCCTTGACGATTCGCGATACCCAATCCTTGGTGACGCCGAGCTGTTCGCCGAAATTGCCGTCGGTGCCGAATAAGCGCTTCAGCTCCGGCTTGTCCGATTTCGCCATGTCATCGACGTTCTTTTGGGTGACGCCGAGTTCCTCGGCGTCAACCATCGCAAACAGCACCCATTTCACGAGATCGAACCATTGGTCATCGCCATGACGCACCATCGGGCCGAGCGGCTCTTTCGAGATCACCTCCGGAAGCACGGCGTGATCGGCTGGATTCGCAAGCTTCAAACGCTCGGCGTAGAGCCCTGACACGTCCGTGGTGAAGACATCGCAACGTCCGGACTCGTAGGCCTTGACGGCTTCGTCCGCGGTGTTGAACGCGATCACCTCGTACTTCATGTTATTGCTTTTGAAGTAGTCGGCGAGATTCTGCTCGGTGGTCGTGCCGGTTTGCACGCAAACCGATGCGCTGTTCAGCTCCAGCGCGGAATTCACCTTGAGGGATTTTTTCACCAGGAAGCCCTGACCGTCATAATAGGTCACGCCGGTAAAATTGGCGCCGAGCGTGGTGTCGCGAGAAAGCGTCCAGGTTGTATTGCGCGAAAGTACATCAATTTCGCCGGACTGCAGCGCCGTGAAGCGATCCTTGGCCGACAGCGGCACGAACTTGATCTTGGTCGGATCGTTGAAGATGGCGGCCGCGACCGCGCGGCAGATATCGACGTCAAGGCCGGTCCAGTTGCCCTTGTCGTCCGGTGATGAAAAACCCGGCAAACCCTGGCTGACGCCGCAGGATAACATACCGCGGTCCTTGATGGTCTTCAGCGTTTGCGCGGTAGCGGCCTGGGTCGAGAGACCGGCGGCCAGGGCAAGGGTAAAAACCAGAGATACTCGTTTCATGACAAAGCCTTTCAAGGGTCTTTCCGGGAACGTCTGCTTATCATCGCACCCGCCGATAGGCCAACCCGATCCACTGCCGCAGATGCCGCCCGACAGGCAGTTTGGCGCGCGGTCTGGTCAAACAATGGATCAAAGATCGCGGCAGGCCCCTCAACGTGCTGCGGCTGAATAGCTCCCGTGCATCACAGAACGACTGGCGAGCCGGGTCAAGGGGTTGACGGCCGTCTTCTGTGTCCTGTTATTAACCAACCCAGCCCGAACCCGCCGCCCGGCGGGCTTTTAAGGGGTCATCGCGGCTGCGGCAAAAAGTCTTTTTGGTGGCGGCGGACACATGAGTTTTTCAAGAGACGACGGACGGTCGAATCCGCAGAAGGCAGAAACCACGCTGGTGACCGCGGGACGCGACACCAAGGCGCAGAAGGGGTTCGTCAATCCCCCCGTGGTCCACGGCTCCACCGTGCTTTATCCGACGGCGGAAGATCTGCATGCCCACCGCGGCGAGTATCAGTATGGCCGACGCGGAACGCCGACCACCAAGGCGCTGCAGGAAGCGCTGATGGCTCTCGAAGGCCCGCAATGCGCGGGCGTTGGGATTGCGCCCTCGGGCCTGTCGGCCATTACCACCACCCTGCTGGCGGTGCTGAAGGCCGGCGATCATCTCCTGGTCTGCGACAACGCCTACCGCCCGACGCGAAATTTCTGCGACGGGTTGCTCGCCGGCTATGGTGTCGAGACGACCTATTTCGATCCCTTGATCGGCGCCGGTGTCGCCGAATTGTTCAAGCCGAACACCAAGGCGATCCTGCTCGAGGCGCCTGGTTCGCAATCCTTCGAAATGCCCGACATTCCCGCCATCGCGGCTGTAGCGCATGGGCGCGGTGCGCTGGTGATCGACGACAATACATGGGCGACACCCTTGTTTCACCGCTCGCTGGATCAAGGCGTCGATATCAGCATGCAGGCGGCGACCAAATATATCGGCGGACATTCCGACATCATGTTCGGGACCATTTCAGCGAATGCGAAAGCCTGGCCACTAATTGCCGAGACGATCCGGCTGCTCGGCGTCTGCGCCGGGCCGGACGACGTGTTTCTCGCGCTGCGTGGTTTACGCACGCTCGCCGTCCGGCTTGCACAGCATCATCGATCCGCCCTCGAGATGGCGCGATGGCTCGCGACGCGGCCCGAGGTTGTCAGGGTGTTACACCCGGCTCTCGAAAGCGATCCGGGGCACGCGATCTGGAAACGGGATTTTACCGGCGCGTCCGGGCTGTTCAGTATTGTCCTTAAGCCCGCGCCGCAGAAGGCGGTCGATGCGCTGCTCGATGCGGTAACGTTGTTTGGCATGGGCTTCTCATGGGGCGGCTTCGAAAGCCTCGTCATTCCATTTGACTGCACGCCCTACCGCTCGGCCACCAAGTGGGCGCCGGGCGGTCCGACATTGCGGTTCCACATCGGGTTGGAGAATGTCGAGGATCTCAAGTCCGATCTGGAACGGGGGTTCGCGGCCTTCAACGCTGCTTAGGACCTGAACTCTTAAGGGATCAGCAGCATTTTTACGGGTTCATTGTTCGAACGATAAATACTCCGTTCACCATGAGAGCAAATCCCCGGATTCCGGGGCGCTACCTCAAGTTGGCTTATACTTTTACCGCCTAGTGATGCTCAGGGGAAAGGCTGTCACCACCATGCAGTTCAAGCAGCCCGGCGTAAGAGTAGATCGTAAAAGCGTATGTATACCGCACGTATTGTCGTCCTTACCATCGCTCTCAGCGCAGGCGGCTTTGCCGCATATCTCGCGCGTGGATCCGACACCAAACCAGCTCTCCCGGTCGAACCAGTTGTACAATTGCAGACCGTGGACGTTCTGGTTGCGAAGGCCGACATAGGTCTTGGCCAGTCGGTTACCCCGGATAACCTCCAGTGGCAAACATGGCCGGCCGCAACCGCAAGCAACAGCTTTATCCGCCGCGGCGAGCGGCCCGAAGCCGTCAAGGAAGTCGCGGGCTCGATTGCACGTTCGCCGTTCCTTGCGGGCGAGCCGATCCGGGAGCAGAAGCTGGTCAAGGCCAGCGGTTCGGGCTTCATGGCGGCCATCCTGCCCGCCGGCATGCGCGCCGTCTCGACTGAAATCTCGCCGGAGACCGGCGCCGGCGGCTTTATTCTGCCGAATGACCGGGTCGACGTCATTCTTTCGAAGCGCGAGAAGAATCCAGACCGCTCCGGCAGTGCCGACGTCGTCAACTCGGAAATCATCCTGGCAAACGTTCGCGTTCTCGCGATCGATCAGGCTCCGAAGGAAAAAGAAGGCCAGAACAACGTGGTCGGCAAGACCGTAACGCTCGAGTTGAAGCCTGAGCAGTCGGAGGCGCTCGCCCGCGCGCGCCAGACCGGCTCGCTGTCGCTGGCGCTGCGCAGCATTGCCGATCTCAACGTCGCAACCCAGCCCGACGATCGATCTTCGAGACGCAGCGACAGCGTCAACGTGGTTCGCTACGGCGTCTCAAACCCGACGACAATACAGAAGTGATCGAGAGGACGTCCAAATATGAAGTACAGGGGAAATCAGCTGGCGATGCGGACTTTTCTGGTCCGCGCCCTGTCGTTTTCGGCGGTCGCCGCGCTGACGATTAATCCCGCCTTGACGCCGGTGGCGGCGAGCGACGCCGAGGCGCCGGTGGCCTCCATCGGACAAATGAAGGTACGCTTTCTCGCGCTCGGCATCGGCAAATCCGTGGTCATCGATTTCCCGCACGACGTCAAGGACGTGCTGGTCGGCGATCCCAAGATTGCAAACGCGGTCGTCCGTTCGGCGCAACGCGCCTACATCATCGGCTCCGCGGTCGGCCAGACCAACGTCGTGTTCTTCGACTCGGCGGGCCAGCAGATCGCGTCTTACGACATCGCCGTCAAACGCGATCTCAACGGCGTACGCGCGGCACTGAAGCAGACGCTGCCGAACGCGGGAATCCAGATCGAAGGCGTCGGCGACGGCGTGATGCTGACCGGCTCGGTATCGAGTCCGATCGAGGCACAGCAAGCAGGCGATCTCGCGGCGCGGCTGGTGGGCGGTGCCGACAAGGTCGTCAACAGCATCGCCGTCCGGGGCCGCGATCAGGTGATGTTGAAGGTCACGGTCGCGGAAGTGCGGCGCGACATCGTCAAGCAGATGGGCATCGATCTCAGCGCCAGCATGAACGTTGGCACCACGATCGTGAAATTCAACAATACCAACCCGTTCACCGCAAATAATGCGCCGCTCGTGCCCACCAACAACCTTTTCACGTCGTTCGGCTCGATGCCGTCGGTCCAGGCGACGCTGCGTGCGATGGAAAGCGCCGGTGTCGTGCGGACGCTCGCTGAACCCAATCTGACGGCGATCTCAGGTGAGTCCGCGACATTTGTCTCAGGCGGCGAATTTCCCATTCCGGCCGGCGTGTCCTGTCAAACGACGACGACGGGCGTCATCGGACAATGCGTCCAGACGGTCAGCTACAAGAAATTCGGCATCTCGCTTAACTTCACGCCGGTGGTGCTGACCGAAGGGCGGATCAGCCTGCGGGTCATGACCGAAGTGTCGGAAGTCTCGACCGAAAACGCTTTGACGGGTGGTGTCGGTGGAACCACGATTCCTTCGATCAAGACCCGCCGCGCGGAAACGACGCTGGAAATACCATCGGGCGGCTCCATGGCGATGGCCGGCCTGATCCAGGAGCAGACCAAGCAGGCGGTCAACGGATTGCCTGGTCTGGACCAGGTACCGGTTCTTGGAGCGCTTTTCAGGAGCCAGGATTTTGTCAGCAACCAGACCGAACTGATGGTTCTGGTGACGCCCTTTATCGTTCGGGCGGTTGCCCAAAAAGAGTTGTCGCGACCCGATGACGGGTTTGCCTCTGCGTCAGATTCCCAATCGACACTGTTGGCCCATATCAACCAGATTTATGGCGTTCCCGGGAGCGCCGAACCTGTTGGCCGCTACCAGGGCAACTTTGGCTTCATCACTGACTGAGACGGAGCCGCCCGACCAATGCGGGACGAGGACAGAACGATGACAAACAGAACACCGGCCGATCGCCATCGAACCCTGCGCCTGCTCGGCGCACTCGCTGGCGTTTCGGTCGCGCTGGGTGCATGCACGAATACCGGCGAAGTCGTGACGGCGAGTGTTCCCAACGATTACCGCCTGCGTCATCCGATCGCGATTCAGGAAGCCGACCGCTCGGTCGTCATTTTCGTCGGTCATGCCCGTGGCGGCCTGTCCGCTTCACAGCGCGCCGACGTCATCGGACTGGCACAGACATGGCTCCGCGAAGGAACCGGGGCGATTGTGGCCGATGTGCCGGTCGACACGCCGAACGCACGGGCTGCGGCGGACTCATTGCGGGAAGTTCAGGCGCTGCTTGCGGCGGCCGGCGTGCCTCCACGCGGAATTACGTTGCGTCGCTACCATCCGCACGACCCCAGAACGTTCGCAGCCATCGGGCTAAGTTATCCAAGGATTGCCGCCGTTGCCGGACCGTGCGGTCTGTGGCCAGACGATCTTGGACCCTCGATCGCGAACCACGGCTACGCTGACAACAAGCCGTACTACAATTTTGGTTGCGCTTCCCAGCGCAACCTCGCGGCGATGATCGACAATCCGTCGGACCTCGAGCAGCCGCGATCCGAGACGGCCGTCTATACGGCGCGGCGCACGGCTGCGTTCGAGAAATATCGCAAGGGCGAGCCGACCACGACAGTCTACCCCGACGCCGATAAAGCCAAACTGAGCGATACCAGCAAATGATCAGCCACGCCCGTCGAAATCCCGAAGAGCAGCCGGACGTCACACCGCCGCACGCAGACGATTACATCGCTCCGGCACCTCGCGTGTCGGTGCAGGCCTTTTGCGAGACCGAGGAAACCGCAGCCGCGGTGCGATCGGCGGGCGAAGACCGCCGCCTCGGCAAGGTCCATCTCTCGGTTCAAATGGGCGGCGTGGCAGCTGCCATCGAGGCCTATCACACCGTACCTACTCCGAACGTGATCATTCTGGAAACCGAAGGCCGCAGCGATATCCTGGCCGGCCTCGATGAACTCGCGACCGTGTGCGACGCCGGAACCCGCGTCGTCGTAATCGGCAGTATCAACGATGTCGCGCCTTATCGCGAACTGGTGCGCCGCGGCGTCAACGACTACGTCGTCGGGCCGGTCGAAACCATTGATGTGGTGCGCTCGATTTGCAGCCTGTTCGCGGCGTCGGAGGCGGTAGCCTCCGGCCGGGTCATCGCAGTCGTCGGTGCAAAAGGCGGCGTCGGCTCATCCACCATCGCGCACAACATCGCCTGGGCCATCGCGCGCGATATCGCGCTGGATTCCGTCGTCATCGACCTCGACCTCGCGTTCGGCACCGCCGGTCTCGACTACAATCAGGACCCATTGCAGGGCATCGCCAATGCGGTGTTCTCGCCCGATCGGCTCGACACTTCATTCATGGAGCGCTTGCTGTCGAAATGCACCGACCGCCTCAGCCTGCTGGCGGCGCCGGCGACGCTGGAGCAGGTCTATGATTTCGGCGCCAATGCTTTCGATTCAATCTTCGATACGTTACGCATGACCACGTCCTGCATTGTACTGGACGTTCCACATCAATGGTCGGGATGGACCAAGCGCGCTTTGGTTGGCGCGGATGATATTCTGATTGTTGCCGAGCCGGACCTCGCCAATCTCCGCAATACCAAGAACATGTTGAACATGCTGAAAGCGTCGCGGCCCAACGACCGGCCGCCGCTTTATTGTCTCAATCAGGTCGGCATGCCGAGACGCCCGGAAATCAACGCGCGCGGGTTCGTCAAGACAATCGAGAGCCCGCCGATCGCGGCTATTCCGTTCGATTCGCGATTGTTCGGCATGGCTGCCAACAACGGCCAGATGATCGCGGAAATCTCCGCCAATCATCGCACCGCCAAAATGTTTCTGCAGATCGCGCAACGACTGACGGGCCGCGGCGAGACCAAAAAGCCGCGGGGTTCGTTCTTCTCGCCCATCATCAGGAAGTTGCGAGCAAGGTAAGTCCTCGCGTGGAGCGCCGTGACGTCGCGCAAGTCGTGACGGCTCGCGGCCCTTGCTTCGAGACGCTCGCGTCGCTCGCTCCTCAGCATCAGGTTGTTGTGTTTCAACAAGTTAGACCTCATCCTGAGGAGCGCGCCCTTGCGCGCGTCTCGAAGGATGGCCGCGAGTCCATGCGTTGTGGCCATCCTTCGAGATGCTTGCTTCGCAAGCTCCTCAGGATGAGGTCGGAGATACATTCACAACCTCTGAGGAGGCCACCAACGGGTCGCGCGAATGCGCGCCCGATGACAGGCTCCGTGGCCGTCTCGAAGGATGGACCGCAATACCGATTTGTGATTCCAGGTACTAGTCGACGAATTCGGCGCCCAGTTCGCAACCGATCCGCCATGCCAGCCGACATTGGCGCGGGTTGCCTGTTGACAATATGATGGTGAATTCAGGGGGAATGTCGAGATATTCGGCGATTAGCTTCACGCCACCGTCCGATACGTCCGTAATTGTGCAGTCACGCGGCAACGAGCCGTTCCCGAACTGGATCTTCGCCACCCTCCTGCATAGACGGCGTTCGCTTTTGCGTCGATTCGCCAACATGTCGATCCTTCGTCTTGCTCGATAATGCCTCATCCGGCATTTCAACTGTTTACACGTGAATCGTTGGAATCTGCCTATCGGGACCGCTCGCAATGTACATGTTCTGTTTGAATTCTTTTTACCGAGTTCTTCAGGAATGTCTTGAATACCGTGAGTGGTTATTAGTATCTGCGTAAGAATTCGGCAGCCGCCGCGGCGCCCTGGTGCCTGCTCTATTGCCAACCCACGCGCGTGAGGCACCCGACGGGCCGGAACGGTGTTCGAACGGCCCCTGAGCGCGGGTGCCAACGGTTGTCACTTTGATCTAAATGCCTGCCGCGCGCGTCCCGACGCTGCGCGCGCAACGATCCGCCGTCGCATTTTCCGCGCGATGCCGCGAATAAAACGATTGATCCCCCGTCATTTGCCGATAGCCTGAGCTTTCGACTCAAAACCGGAAGCGATGGATCATGGGAAGCGTCGTTCTTCTCGACCTGATGGGTGGCGTGGCATTGCTGCTGTGGGGCCTGCACATGGTTCACAGCGGAATTCTGCGCGCTTTCGGCCCCGATCTGCGTCAGCTTTTGGCGAGAGCTCTGAAGAACCGCTTCACCGCCTTTGCGGCCGGTATCGGGCTGACAGCCCTGTTACAAAGCAGCACCGCAACCGCCCTGATCACGAGTTCCTTCACCGCCGAGGGCCTGGTCAGCCTGGTCCCGGCGCTGGCGATCATGCTCGGCGCCAATGTCGGAACCACGCTGATCGTTCAAATCCTGTCGTTCAACATCGCCGCCGTCGCCCCCGTTCTGTTCATCATCGGGCTGGTCGCCTTCCGCAGCGGCGCGCGTTCGCGCATCAAGGACGTCGGCCGCGTCGCGATCGGTCTCGGCCTGATGCTGCTGGCGCTGCATATTCTGCTCGACACGCTGGCGCCTGCGGAGAATGCGCCCGGCATGCGGGTCTTCATGAGCGGCATCACCGGCGATCCCGTACTCTGCATTATCATCGGCGCTGCCGTCACCTGGGCGGTGCATTCAAGCGTGGCCAGCGTGCTCCTGGTCATGTCGCTTGCCTACGCGCAGTTCATTTCGCCTTATGCGTCTCTTGCGCTTGTGCTGGGCGCCAATCTCGGCAGCGCCATCAATCCGGTGTTCGAAGGCGCTCACCGCGACAACCCCGCAAGCTATCGTCTTCCGCTCGGAAATCTCATCAACCGGCTGATCGGCGTGCTGCTGGTCGCGCCATTCCTGCGTCCGATTGCCGAGCTTTTGCAGGCATGGCAGCCCGACCTCGCCAAGATGACCGCCGAATTTCATATCGCGTTCAACGTCGCGACGGCGATCATTTTCATCGGCCTGCTCGACGGCATGGCCCGGCTGTTGAAAAAGCTTCTGCCAA
>Ga0137412_10003106_pt1 | contig 13254 bp, 11 predicted proteins | sample CZODoug2_1_16fun_FD_122160 | JGI IMG/M metagenome (GOLD analysis project Ga0137412, IMG submission 122160) | Vadose zone soil fungal communities from Angelo Coast Range Reserve, California, USA - CZODoug2_1_16fungal (Hybrid Assembly) | ecosystem: Environmental > Terrestrial > Soil > Vadose zone... | reverse complement strand
TTCTCGCAGCGTCTTGGCGCCGTCGTCATCGATGGTGATGGCAAGACCGTCGGCGAACATTCGCTCCACGAGGTAGCGGCTCATCGTGGTCCTTTCGAGAAAGCAGTCAAAGGTGACGATCACCCTCGACAGCGACTCTGCCGCTCGCAGCCGCCCGGGGAATCGGGAGGAGCTCCCTATGTTCTCGCCTGCGACACCCCATCTTTTGTTACGCCCATCTCACGCGCGGCGACCGCCGTCGTGACCCGCGTCATGCGGGGAAGCCGGCGTCCACCGGTGCTACGGCGCAGCACTCGGCGACGGGAGTCGGCTCGATCTTTCAGCTGTTCGGCGCGAGCCAATGGATGTGAACGTGCCTCGAACGGGCGGGTGCGAAAGGTCCGGATGATGTCGGAGCCTTTGCGGTTCCCAGGATCGTCCGCGCAAAAATGCTGAGACCGGAACTGTCCCGTCGGCGGCGATCTCGCGTAATGGTCGCGACATGTAGGGACCTTCGACGTCGAATATGGGGAGCAACTCCCGATGGCGTGGGCACCCAGATAGGGGAGCGTGGCCTTGGCCATACCAGGGGCAAGTCTCCTGTGAGCTCACCTGAAAGGAACAAACAATGAAGATCAACGTAGCCGCACGAAAAGGAGTAGCCGCCGTTGCGCTGGCCGCATCGACGGTCGCAGGTTTCGGGGCAGTAGCAGTCGGTGCGGCCGCTGTCGCGAATGCGGCGCCGGTCGCCGAGCACAGGGTCGTCCCCACCGGGTTCTGCGATGTATTCGGTGGCGAGTTGCCGATAATCGGTCGTCTGCCCTTCTGCAAGAAGCCGCCGGCGCCGATGCCCATACCGAAGGAGCCGACGCTTCCAGGGATCCCGCCGGCAGGCTAGAAGGATGCAAAGTCCCGACGTAGTCGGGGTTCGGGGCTTTGCATCTCGGTACCGGTCGCGGTAGGCGAAGCTGGCGTCGGGCCTGTCGTCGGCGAAACGGCCGGACCGCCCTATGTTTTCGCCTGCGGCATCCCATCTTTCGTGACGCCGAGCTCCCGCGCCCAGCGGGCCGCATCCTGACGCGACTCCACACCGACCTTGGCCAGGATCGCTGAGACGTGGTGGTCGACCGTCTTGGGTGAGATATGAAGGCGGGCAGCGATGTCGGCGTTGCGCAACCCGTCGGCAAGCAGGTCGAGCACGTCGAGCTGACGCTCGGTGAGTTGTGCGGGATTGACCCGGGTCGCTCGCCGCGGACGGCGGGGCAGGTCGCGCACCCCACCTTCACGCAACCGGCGCGCGAGCAGTTCAGCCGCGGGCCACGCCCCGCAGCGCTGCAACTCGTGCAGCGCGTCGAGTCGCCGCTCCGAGTCATCGACTTCGGCCAGGGCAAGGGCCATCTCGTACGGGCAGCCCAATTCCCGCCAGGCCTGCGCCGCGCCCGCCCAGTCGCCCGCCGCCTGCAACGCATAGGGCGGTGCGACGCGCACGTCCGGATCCGTCGCCGCTCCGGCTACCCGCAGCCAATGGCCCAATTCGCCGACGGCCCAGGGATGCTTGGCCTCGATTGCGAGCCGATAGGTCGTGGTGACCAGTTCCTCGATCCGCGCGTTGGCTCCGGTGAGCCATGCGTTCTCAGCGCGGGCTGCCGCTACGGGCCAGAGCCGCCGGATGTCACCAGAATTCGCGACGAGCGACCACGCCGCGTCGAGTGGCGTCTGCGCGTCTGGGTCGCCGCGGCGGCTCCTGAGCCTGCCGACCACGGTGAGCGCCAGCGACTCGCCGACGCCTGCAGCCGGACCGTCCGCCACGGTGTGTAGAGCCGAGGTCGACGTTTGGGTAGCTTCGGCCCAGCGGCCCTGCTCGAGATGGCACCGGGCCTGCCACGACACGGCATGGTCGCGCAGGGTGTCGAAGTCTCGTTCGGTACACCACGCCACGGCTTCGCCCAACCACCGCTCGGCCAGCTGGTATCGGCGGATTTCGGCGGCGCCGACACCGAGGTTGCACAGGGTGGCCGCCGCGGTGAGGTCGTCGCCAGCGCCGCGAGCGGCAGCCAGACCCGCGGTCAGCAGCTCGACAGCCCGGTCCGGGTTGGTCGTCCAGTGCAACCGTCCGACCACGCCGAACGCGTGGGCGAGCGTGGTCCCGTCCCCGTACTCCTTGGCGTAGGTGACCGCGACGGTACCCAGCGACAAGGCGTATGTGTCGTAGGAGAGCATCCGAACCCGAGCCAGCGCGGTATACGCCTCTGCCGGGGCAGGCCCTGGGGGCAACGGCTCCAGCATTGCCTCAGCCGCCCGCGCCACATCCCGTGCTTCGACGCGGCGACCAGCGTTCCACAGCATGTGCGACCGCCGTGCCATCACGGCTACTTCGCGCTCGGCGTTGCCCACGGCTCGCCAGAGCTCGATCGCCTGCGAGGACGCCTCGAGCGCCTCCGCCAGCGATTCTTCTCCCGACGCGAGCGCCTTCAGCCAGTGCAGGCGTTCGCAAGCATCGGTTCGGCATTCCCACAGCTCCGCACGCTCCGCCGCCGGTGCCCCCGTTGCGTGGCTCAGCGCAAGGCCGAACTGTTCTGCGGCCTCGCGGTGGGCACCCAGCCTGGCGGCCAGTCGGCCCGCGATCGGCGCGTATTGCAGCACCGCGGCGGCGTCTCCGGCGGCGGCAGCGTGGAAGGACAGGCGGGCCGGATCCACGGTGTCGGTCGCGGCGAGAAATTTCAGGATGCGACCGTGAAGGAGGGACGCGCGGGCGGGAGGCACATCGGCCTCGACCGCCTGACGGGCCAGCTCGTGACGGAAACCGATCGTCGGACCGTCGAGAACGAGCATCCCAGACCGTAGGGCATCATCGACCCCGGCGATACCCGGTGACGAATCTTGCTCGGCAACAATTGATTCCAGCATCGCGAACTCGGTCTGGTCGGGCACCAGCGAGACCAGGTCGAGGACGGACCGTGCACCGGCGCCCAGCCGAGAAGCCCGGGCCAGCACAGCGTCGCGCACGGTGACCGGGACGTCCTCGGTGGGTGCACCGAGTGCCTCGGTGACGAAGAACGGGTTTCCGCCGGTGACCGCATGTAGGTGTGCTCCGTCGCGACCCGCCGGCTCAGCGAGAGCGTTGACCGCGGCCTGCGACAGCGGTGGGACGGACAGCCGCCGCACCGAGCGGGCGGTGGCGAGGTCGCCCAGCAACCGACGTAGCGGGTGGTCGCGATCGACGTCCTCGCTCCGGTAGGTCACGATCACCACGCCCGGCAGGTCGATCACCCTGCGGGCCACGAACAAGAGCAGGTCCAACGTAGCCTCGTCAGCCCAATGCGCATCCTCGACAACGGTGACGAACGGCCCGGCGCCGAGCAATTCGAGGAACGCGGAGAACAAGGTGTGGCGATCGTGACCGTTGGTCAGCAACGGACCCAGCGAGCTGAGGCTGGTGCGCAAGATGTCATGCAGCGGACCCAATGCCCTTGGCGTACCCAGCGCGTCACAGAAGCCACGGTGGACGGCAGTCTCGGCCGGGAGCTCTTCGCAGAACCGTAGGGTCAGCGCGGTCTTGCCGATGCCGGCCTCGCCGGACACGAAAACAATTGCGCCCACACCGCCGACCGCGGCGCGGTAGAACTCCTGCAATTCCGCCAGGAGCGAGTCACGCTCCAGAAGCTCCACCGCCGTAGCGTACGTCCGGCGGGCTGTGCCCGGCCGGTACTCGCCCTACAGCAGGGCCAACAGGTACTACAACTGTAGTCCGCGGCCCCAACACCGGTTGACGATCATTCGCGACGGCTTGCGTCGCCGCGGGTGACGACCCGTCGCACCCAAACTCCCGGACGATGTTGGCGCGCACCTGGTTTCACGTTCCCGCCGCCGCGTGCGGCGCACCTGATGCAAACTGTCGTCTGACCGGGATACCCTGGCCCCATGGCGGCCCGGGGCCCGAGAACGCCCGACCGGTACGGCGCGCAGAACGGACTCGGTGAGTTCTTGCGTGCGCGTCGCCGACTCGTCACACCTGAAGAGGTCGGCATCCCCCTGACCGGCCGGCGACGGGCCCCGGGGCTGCGCCGCGAAGAGCTGGCCATGTTGGCCGGCGTCAGTTCGCCGTACTACGTCCGGCTCGAGCAAGGCCACGATCGGCACCCGTCGGCGCAGGTCGTCGAAGCGCTGGGCCATGCGCTGCGCCTCGACGACGAGACATTCGCCTATCTCAAGCGCCTCGCCGGCCAGGCCCCGGTCGAGACCCGGCCGCCCGGCGACGAATCCGTGCGAAGCACGGTGGCGCAGCTCGTGGACGGCCTGCAGGACGTGGCAGCCCTCGTCATCGGCCGCTACCGAGATGTGCTGGTCGCCAACCGTCTCGCGCCGATGCTGCACGTTGCCTACACGCCTGGAGAAAACCTCGTACGGTTCCTGTTCCTCGACCCCCGCGCACGCGAACGCGTCATCGACTGGGAACAGGTCGCGCGGCAAGCGGTCTCAACGCTGCGCGTGGACTCCAGCACCAACGTCGACGACCCGCACCTCGGCGAGTTCATCGATGAGCTCTCACGCCAGAGCCCGCAGTTTCGCGACCTGTGGGCCCGCCACGAGGCCACCACGTTCACCACCGGTCAGCTGCGCTTCAACAACCCTGTCGTCGGGCCCATCACCGTGAACTTCGAGTCCTTCCCGGTCGCTGGGGTTCCTGGGCAATCGCTGGGGATCGCCTTCCCTACGGCGGGTGGGCCCGACGAACAGAAACTGAAGCAGCTCAAGAAGATCGCCGACGAACAACGCCCTACCTAGCGCCAATCCAGACTCAGCTGATTTGGCGACTGACTCCGGGGGCGACCGCGCGATGTGCTCGCGCATGGACGCCGCAGTCAAGCTGACCCTCGCGGGGATACCCCTACCGCGGTGTGGCTAGACCATCACGAGATGCCTAACGTCGGATGCAGACCGATTAGAGCATCCAGTGGAAGGAAACATCATGTCCGCCAAGACATCTGACTTCGGCACATTTGGCCGGTTCCTCGAAACCCCCGTTGCTCAGATGTCACCGGAGACGAAGCAGGCCTACGACTTCACCATGCAGCTGCGCGGCCTGGTCCCCGGCCCGCACAAGATCTGGCTCGCCAATCCGACGCTGTCGCAGACCATCGTGCCCACCGGCGCGTACTTCCAAACCGAGTCCATGCTGACCAAGGCCGAGATCGAGATCGCCACCAATGTAATCAACGGGCGCTGGCTGGCGGCCTACGGCAATTACGAGCACGAACGGATCGCCGAAGACCTCGGCGGCCTGGAACCCGAGAAGGTGCAGCGACTCATCGCCGGCCTGCCGACATCCTTCGACGACCCACGCCAGCAGGTCGTCTACGAACTCGCTTCGACGCTGGCTCAGCCCCGCGTCGTGCCCATGGGGCTGTTTCAACGAGCACAACAACTGCTCGGCGACGGCGGCATCGTCGACGTGACCGTCCTGATGGGCTGGTTCACCGCCGTGTCGCTGACGCTGATGGCCTACGACGTCCCCGCAAACGCGGTCGGACTCGACCAATAACAGGCGCCAGCCAGAAAGCGAGGTCTTCTCGTGTCGATCACCCCCGTCCCCGCCGTTGCCCTGACCCCGGTCGCGTATTTCCCGGAGAAGTACTTCCTGGAAAACCTGGCCGTGCGCGCCGACGGTTCGGTCCTGATCACCGCGCTTCTGCAAAAGGAGCTGTGGTGCGTTCGGAACCCCGAGCTTGGCCCGGAGGTTCCCCCGCTGCTAGTGCATACCTTCGAGCACCCGGTCACCGGCATCGTGGAGGTCGACCCCGACGTGTTCATCGTCAGTATCACCGAGGCCTATACCAGTCACGAATCTCATTTGGCGCGTATCGATCTCACCGACTGGGCGCCTGGTGACCCGGTGACGGCGGAGATCATCTTCACCTTCGATGACCGCGTGCGCGCGCTCAACGGCAGCTGCATGCTCGGCCCAGGGGTGATGCTGGCCGCCGACTGCTTCGCTGGACTCATTTGGCGTATTGACTTGGGGCCGGGCGCCCGAAGCGCCACCGCCCGCGTCTGGCTGGCCCACGACACCATGGCACACGACCCCGATGGCGAGGTCGCGCCTCCACCGCAACCTGGTGTCAACGGCGTGCACTACGGACCGAAGACCGGCTATCTGTACTACACGTCGACTGCCCAGAAAGTCTTCATGCGCGTGCCGGTCGACCCGGCGACGCTGGACCCGGCCGGCGGCGCCGAGTTCGTCGCCGCCATCGACAACGCCGACGACTTCTGTATCGACGAAGCCGCCGGTTTCGCCTACGTCACCCGTCATCGCGCCAACACCTTCGACCGGGTTCCGCTGCAGCCGCGCCACGGCAGCGAGGTCCGCCACCTCGCCGGCGACCCGTTCAACGACGCCCTCGTCGGCCCGTCCAGCGCCGCCTGGAGCCGTGGACCCGGCGACCACGGCCGGGTGGCGTACCTAACCACCGACGGCGGCACCACCGCCCCACCCGACGGAGTCGTGCGCAACGCCGCGCTGTTGCGCGTCGCACTACGGCCACAAGCAGTCAACGAGACGTCATGAGCCGCCACAGTGAGATCGTCACCGTGGGAGCGACATCGATCGAAACCTACGTCGACGGCGCCGGACCCGCCGTCGTGATCGTCCCGTCCTACGGCCGAGACGGTGGTGATGACTTCGAGCCGTTCACCGCCGCCCTGGTCGGCGCGGGCTACCGCGTGCTGCGGCCGCAGCCGCGCGGGATCGGGAAATCCACCGGACCGATGGCCGATGTCGTCCTCGATGATCTCGGCGACGACGTTGCCCACGTCATCGATCAGCTCGGCGACGGACCCGCTGCCGTGCTGGGCCACGCCTTCGGCAACTTCGTTGCCCGCACCGTCGCCACCAACCACCCAGAAAGAGTCGCCGCGGTCATCCTGGCCGCGGCGGCCGGGCGAACCGTTCCAGCCGAAATCAACTCCGCCCCAATGCGTGCCGGTGATCTGACCCTGCCCGACGCGGAGCGGCTGGCCGCACTGAGGCTGGCGTTCTTCGCACCCGGCCACGACGCATCGATCTGGCTGACCGGGTGGTATCCCGACACGTTGAAGATGCAAGTCGCAAGCGTCGACGAGGTGGACGTGAACCGCTACTGGGCGGCGGGTACGGCGCCGATCTTCGAGATCATCGCCGCACTCGACCCGTTTCATCAAAAGGACCAATGGGGCGACCTGCGCACCCAGCTCGGCTCCCGGGTCACCTCGACGGTCATCGAGAACGCGAGCCACGCACTGTTTCCCGAACAGCCCGACGCGGTCGCCGACGCGGTGATCGAGTACCTGCTCACCCTGCCCCGAATGTAAGGAGATCGACTCGTGTCAACCGACCCGGCCACGCTCGGCGGCCGCCTGCCGCTTCTCGACCGCGAATCGTTGGACCCCGCGCAAAAGAAGCTGTACGACCACATGATGGACAACGTCGTCCCGTGGGCCAACTCGGCGGGTTTCGTGGCCCGCACCGACGCCGGCCAGCTCATCGGGCCGTTCAACCCGGCCCTGCTGAACCCGGCCATCGGAGCGGCCTTTCTGGAGCTCCAGTCCACCGAGGAAACGCACACATCGCTGAGCCAACGCAGCCGCCAAGTCGTCATCCTGACGGTCGGCGCGGTCTGGCAGGCGCCCTACGAGCTGTATGCCCATTCCGCTGTGGGCCGCCACGCGGGACTCTCCGATGACGCGGTGCGCACACTGGCTGCCGGCGGGCTGCCTCAGGACCTCACCGAACAGGAGGTGGTGGCTCACCGCGTCGCGCGGGCCCTGTCGGTCGAGCATCGTGTCGACGACGCACTGTACCGGCAGGCCGAAGCACTGTTCGGTGTCGAAGGGGTCATGGACATCGTCGTGCTTGTCGGGATCTATCACACTGTGTGCGCAATCCTGAACGTGTTCGCGATACCGGCGGCGGCCTCCTGATCAGGAGGGCAACGGGATTGGATTCGTGATCAGCGGCCAACCCTTGACAACTGCGACGACCCTCCGCTTCGCGGTCCGACTGCATACTTGAACATCCGATTGGCTACCCATCTCGTATGACGCGTCTACGGATCCTCACTCTCAACGTCGAGAACATCGAAGGCGACGACCGCCGAACGAAAGCCATCAATCAGGAGCTGCGCCGGATCGCCCCCGATCTCGTCGCCTTTCAAGAAGTCATCCAAGGCCCCGATCGTGCCCAGCTCGACGAGCTGCTCGCGGGCACCGGGCTGCACGGCACACATCAAGCCGACGCCATGCGGTATGCGCCACCGTTTGTCGACCGCTACGGCGGCACCGCCGTCGCCACCCGTTGGCCGCACACGACGCTGGAAGTCCTCGACATGCGCGTCGCCGGAGCGGCCGACGTGCCCTGGTGCACGGTCGCGGTGATCGTGCCCGTTCCCGGTCAGGGGGATGCCCTCTTCATCGCGACGACGGCGGCGTGGCGCCTGGACGCGGAGGCGGTCCGCGAGCAGCAGGCGATCGCCCTCACCGATCTGGACGCCCGGCATCGCCAAGCGCTGCCGACCATCATCGCCGGCGACTTCAACGCCGCACCCGACGCTGCCAGCATCCGCTACCTGTCAGGGCTGCAATCCCTAGGCGGCCGCAGTGTCCACTACCACGATGCTTGGGGGATCGCCGGCGACGGCCCGGGATATACCTGGACGGTGGACAACCCGAACACGCGCGAGGTGGTCGACGCGGTCGTCCGTCAACCCGCACACCACCGCCGGATCGACTACGTGTTCACCGGGTCATGGCACCAACACCCCGACGCGCACTGCCAAGTGCGTTCTGCCACCGTTGGGTTCGACCAACCCATCGACGGGGTCTGGGCCAGCGATCATTTCGGCGTGATCGTCGACGTCGACATCAGCCGCACCAAGCCGATAGATCCGTAGCGCTTCTTAGGCCGGCGCCGAAAGCCGGTGGGCGGGGCCGGTTCAGGTGTCCAGGAGATAGTCGACGAAGATGTCTTCGCAGGTGAATCTGCGCGGCGTCAGGCCCTGTTCGTGGTGATAGCGCAAGATCGCATCGACGGCGGCACGGTTGGCCGCCATGCCGTAGGGCCACCAGTCATCGCCCAACACGGCGCGGTCGTCCTCGATCAGCTTGCTGAACCACGGCACCATCACCGACATGTTGTTGAAGGTCATGCCGCGCACCAGTTCGGCGGTCATCGCTGCCTTGGCGTCACAGAAGCCCTGGTATATGGACTTCACGAGGTCGGGGTGCTGCGCGGCCAACTCCCGGCGGACGACCACGGTGTGCATGATCGGGAAGATGCCGGTGCGCCGGTAGTAGTCCCGCTCGACGGCCGGGTAGTCCTCGAACAGCCGCCCGACGTTCGGGGACCTTCGTAGCACGCAGTCTGGTGTGTCCGCGGAGATGAGGGCGTCGATCTCACCGGTGTCCAGCATCGTGCCCAAGTCGTCCTTCGGACCGGCGCGTGTCACCTCGACGTCGTCCGGGTGTGGCTGCGGCACGAAATCGAGCGAATTCAAGGGGAAGTCGATGCCGCCGACGACCCAGCGGCACTGATTGGGTTTGACGCCGAATTCATCGGACAGGACGCCTTTGGGCATGACCCCGGCGTCGTGGCCGTAGAAGGCGAGCTCGCCGACGGTCTTGCCGGCTAGGTCCTCGGGACGCTGGATGCCGCTGGCCCGGTTGACGTAGATTGCCGAATGCCGGAAGCTGCGGACCGGGAACACCGGGATCGCCAGGAAGGGCGGTTCGTCGCTCTGCACGGTGCGCAGCAGATACGTCATTCCGAGTTCGGAGACGTCGTAGCCGCGACGGCGGATCAGCTCTTCGAAGATCGACGTCACGATCCGGCCGCTGTGGAAGTGGGCGTCCACCCCCTCGATCCGCACGCTGCCATCAACGAGGGCCCGCGTGCGGTCGTAATTCCAGAACGCGATGTCGAGTGCAGTGTCAGCCATGTTGGCCGTCAGCGACCCTGCGCGGCGAGCTCCGGCTGAGACCCGATCTGGACGAGGCGCTGAGCGGCGGCAGTGATCGCGTCGGCGTCGATGCCGACCTCGTGCAGAAGCTCGGGTCCCGTCCCCGACCCGGGGAGATGACCGACGGCGAGTTTGACCACCCGGGGGCGGTCATCGCTGTCGGCGAAGGCGCTGAGCACCGCGTCGCCAAGGCCGCCCTCGGGCCAATGGTCCTCGGCGACGACGAACCGGCCCGCGGTAGCGTCCGCGGCGGCAGTGAGGGTCTCGGTATCGATCGGCTTGATGGAATACAGGTCGATGACGCGGGCCGTGATCCCGGATTCGGCCAAAGTGTCAGCGGCAGTGAGGGCTTCGTGCAGGGTAACCCCGGAGCCGATCAGGGTGACGTCGTCGTGATCGGTGTGGCGCACCACCTTCGCGCCGCCGATCCGAAATTGCTCGTCGGGTCCGTAGATGGTCGGCAAGCCGGATCGGGTGGTGCGCAAATACGAGATCCCGGACTCCTCGGCCATCAACTCCACCAGCGCCACGGTCTGGTTCGGATCGCACGGATACAGCACGATCGATCCGCCGAGTGCCCGGAACTGGGCGAGGTCCTCCAGCGCCATCTGCGAGGGGCCGTCCTCGCCGATCGACACCCCGGCGTGCGAGCCGTTGATGCACAGCGCCGCCTGGGAGATGGCCGCCATGCGGACGAAGTCATAGCAGCGCGACAGGAACGCGGCGAACGTCGATACGAACGGCGTCCAGCCAGGGACCTGACAACCGACCGCTTGGGCGAGCATCATCTGCTCGGCGATGAACATCTCGAAGTACCGGTCGGCGGTGCGCTCGTTGACCTCCTCCAGGTGGGTGGAGTTACCGACCTCGCCGTCCAGCGCCACGACATCCCCGCGGCGGCGCATGACCGCGGCCAGCGCCTGACCGAACGCCATGGTGGTCGGCACCGGATCACCGCCGAGTTCATAGGTCGGTGACGCGATGGTGGGATCCGCAGGGAAGGTGTGGGGCGCGGCGGCTGTGTCGGGGGTTGCGACGTCGACGTGGATCGGTCCGACGTCGCCGAGCTCGGCGATCGCCTTCTGCGGGTCCTGGAGCGGTTTGCCGTGCTTTCCTTCGACGTCGGCGGTTTCGGTGGCGCCGTAGCCCTTGATGGTGCGGGCGACGATCATCGTCGGCCGGTCCGCGGTCGCCGTGGCCTTGGTGAGCGCGTCGTCGATGGCGGTGATGTCGTGACCGTCGATCTCCAGGGCATTCCAGTTGCTGGCTCGGGCCCGTTCGGCGTAGGACGCCAAATTCCAGCCGTGCATGGTTTCCCCGCGCTGACCGAGGCGGTTGACGTCGACGAGCACCGTCAGATTGCCAAGGCGGTGCGCGCCGGCGTGCTCGACGGCCTCCCAGATCGACCCCTCGGCCATCTCGGAGTCACCGCACAACGCCCACACGCGGTAGGGCAGGCGGTCCAGGACCCGCCCGCACAGGGCGATACCGGCAGCGATCGGCATCCCCTGGCCTAGTGAACCGGTCGCGACGTCGACCCACGGAAGCACCGGGGTGGGGTGGCCCTGCAACCGCGAGCCGTGGCGGCGGAACGTCAGCAGCTCCTCATCAGAAATGACGCCTGCGGCGGCGTACATCGCGTACAGCAGCGGTGAGGCGTGTCCCTTGGAGAAGATCAGATGGTCGTTGTTGGGGTCGTGGGGTCGCGCGAAGTCGTAGTGCAGGTGACGGCACATCAGGACCGCCATCAGGTCCGCGGCCGACATCGACGACGTCGGATGACCTGAGGAGGCGGCATCTGCCGCGCGGATCGAGTCGATGCGCAAACGCGCCGCGAGCTCACGGATCTGATCGTCGTTCATGAATTCCTCCTTCGAAGTTCCTGCCGAGCAACGACTTCGGACATGTCCGATGCCGTCAGCGGCGGCCCCAGTAGGGGCCAAGCGGTGAACGCCGCCGGTTTACCGCTGCACGGTGGCGAAAGTGTGGGCACCTAGCGGCACGGGGCTGGAACAGTCGGAGACTAGGGAAGTGCCGGCGCGGCCGCGGAGATATCCCGCCGGTGGTTTACCCGATTTCGTCAAGAAATCACCGTGGGACGCACACAGACTTGGATAGATGGGCACCGACGCGTTCGTCCGTCTCTTCGCATCGGTCAATCCTGTTGGAATCTTCGGCATTAGCGGCGCCGTCGGCCTTTGCGGCGTCGGCGTTGCCAGGGGAGAGCAACCGCCAGGTGATGGACGATGCGGCCCGCCAACGGCTGGTCTCGAACGTCGTCGGACACCTGCGCAACGGGGTGTCAAAGGAGGTGCTGGATCGCGTGTTCGAGTACTGGAAGAACGTCGATCACGAGCTTGGCCGTGATCAGCTCTTTGCCGCTCCCACATGTGGACGTGACGGCTCTCGGGGATGTCGTGCTTGCGAGAGTCGTCGCACCACACAGAATTTGAGAGTCCGCGCCGATCAATCCGTCCCGCCACATGCGTATTTCCAGCGAAATAGCCTGTCCAGGTTGACAAATCAGGTTGCGGTCGGCCGATAGTGCGAGGACTATTTGGATATGCGAATCAAGCGGAGAGTTTCCGGATCGTCCGCGGCCGCCATGCTCGCCCACCTGCTGTAGTTGGAGATTGCACGATGGTTCGTAGGACGCTTGTACTCGCGATCGGCTCGGTCGCGCTCGGGGTGCTCGGATGCTCGTCTGCTGGACAGTCACAGGTACCAACCGCAACGGTCACGAAAGAGGACGTCGGCAGCGCCGGATTGCCTCCGCCGCTCGTGGTACCGGCAGGGAACAGACTCACTTCGTCGCTCGACGGTTCCGGTGTGCAGGTCTATCAGTGTGTCAAGGGCCAGTGGGCGCTTTTGCAGCCCGCAGCCATCTTGAGCGAGGGCGGTAAGCCGGTCGGTTTGCACTTCAAAGGCCCGGTTTGGGTCTCCACGGTAGATGGCAGCGAGGTGGGCGCGGCACCGGTGGCGACGGTCACCCAGAGCGGCGCCATACCGGAACTGCTGCTCAAGGCCAACCAGAATCAGGGAGCGGGCATGTTCAGCAAGGTGACGTACGTTCAGCGGCTACGGACCTCGGGTGGCGTGGCACCGGCCGGATCGTGTCCGGAGGGGTCGCAGCAGGCCATTCGGTACTCGGCGGTCTACCGCTTCTGGTCCGCCCCCTGACCGCTCGAACGAGGTCGACGGTCCGCATAAGGACCGGGTGACTACAGTCGACCGACCACGAAGCTCGCGGCTTGCGCCGCCATACCGTTTGCGACATACGAGC
>Ga0137412_10003104_pt1 | contig 13256 bp, 11 predicted proteins | sample CZODoug2_1_16fun_FD_122160 | JGI IMG/M metagenome (GOLD analysis project Ga0137412, IMG submission 122160) | Vadose zone soil fungal communities from Angelo Coast Range Reserve, California, USA - CZODoug2_1_16fungal (Hybrid Assembly) | ecosystem: Environmental > Terrestrial > Soil > Vadose zone... | reverse complement strand
ACGGCCTGGTCGACGATCAGGTTCTTGATCCGCTCGGTGCGCCCGGACAGCAGCTCGGCCAGCTGGGCGCGGGTCAGGCCGAGTGCGTCCGGACCGAGCCGGGCGATCCCGGGCACCTGGGCCGGGTCGGTGACCACATACACAGCCAGCCGCTTCTGGGTGCCCGCCTCGGTCAGGTCGAAGCCGGGGCCGCCCGGGGCGTCCAGGTGCACCCGCAGCGCGATCGGCCCCTTGCCGGTCGGCTTGGGCGGGACGGTCGAGGCGGAGTCGTGCCAGCGCAGCCAGCCGGCCCTGGACAGATGGGTGATCAAGTGCAGGCCGTCGCACTCCAGGTCCAGGAACTTGCCGTGCCGGGCAGCGCCGGTGACCGGCCGCCCGGCCAACGCGGAGGCGGGCGGATCGAAGGTCTTCAGCGCGCTCATGCTCGCCGCGTCCACCCTGGCCACCTGGTGGCGCACCGCGTGTTGCCGCAGGTGGTCGGCCAACGCCTCCACCTCGGGGAGCTCAGGCATGCTGCTCTCGACTCAGTGTGCTCAGCTGACCGGCTGCAGAGGGCTGTCCGCGTAGGCGGGGGTGGCCCTGGTGCGGATCATCCGGATGATCAATTTAGTCTCCTCGCGGGCCTTGCCGACCCCGCGCACCATGCCGACCCAGTGCTCCGGCTCCAGCTCGTAGCCGCCCGGGGTCTGTGCCACCAGCGTCCACGGCCGGCGCAGCACCCAGCGCACCGGGAAGAAGCCGACCACGATCAACACGGAAAAGGACACCCACCACGGCACGTGCACGTCCGGCGGCATCCAGCTGAACAGGGCCACGTAGAACAACAGCAGGGTGGACAGGATGAGCACCGCGGCGCCCCGGCCGCCGTCCACATCGTGCTCGAACTCTTCGCCGGTGGCCGGCATCGACCACTCCAACCGCCGCCGCACCGTCCAGGTCCGGCCATCCGATCCGGTGACCGTCTTCGACTTGGTGACCATGTCCCTGTCGTCCGCTCTCGCCCGTCCATCGGGCCATCGCCCGTGCCCCTTCCACTGTCCCACATCAGGGCCCGGCAGCGACCGACTCCGACCGGAGGGTCGAGGCCGGACCTGACCACCCGGTAGGCGCACCGGCGACGCATGTCCGACACGCAGGGTGGCGGGCGTTTCACGATTGGTACTCGAAAGTGTGGGCTTACTAGGCCACTTGATCGCCCACGGTTACCGTCATTGCTCAGCTGACGACGGGGAGTCTGCTCGAATGCAACGAACGTGGGTGCTGCTCCCCGTCGCCGTTGTGGCGTTGTTGATCAGCCGGCTGGACACTCCCACGCTGCCCGACGACTATGTGGACCCGGTCGCGCTGGCCACCGCCACAGCGACCGCCGGCTGGCACTGCGCGATACCGCACCGGGGTCATTCGGTGCAGCGGCGCGGCACCGGAAAACCACCGCTCACGGTGACCGCCACGGATTTGACCGCCGAGCCACCCGCCGGCCCCGGCGCCGCCCCTCGGGCCGCCGACGAGGGCGCTCCCGGGCGCCCCAAGCAGATCCCCGACCTGGGCACCGGTCCCGGCAAGAACCCGAGGGCGCAGATCAGCGGCGAGCTGACCAGCGCGGACGATGTGGAGAGCTTCCAGGTGCCGATGCGCGCCGGCGAGGTACTCGGCGTCACGGTGACCGGTGGCGCGCGGCAGCTGGAGCTGCGTGACCCGCGCGGCGCCCTGGTCGAGGGCTCCGACGCCGACCGGTCGTCCAGCTACCCGGCGTCCTCGCCGCTGCCCGGCGGCGGCAATGCCACCGTCGATCACGTGGCCTCGGTGACCGGCACACACGTGCTCAGCGTGCGTCGCGGCAATGGCGCCTACCAGGCCACCGTAGTGATCATGCCGGCGCCGGCCGCGGCGTCCCAGCGGATCTTCCTGGACTTCAGCGGCGCCGCCGTGGACACCCGCATCTTCGGCCTGGACACCGGCGCCGCGCAGCCCAGGAAGCTGAGCCCGCTGCAGGCGTTCCTGCCCGCGTGGGGGCTGCGCGATTCGGACCAGCCGGCGCTCATCCAGAAGATCACCGAGACGGTCACCGCGAACCTGCGCGGGGCCGGCGGCGGCACCCAGATCGAGGTGACCAACTCGACCAACTCGGCCAACAGCTGGGGCGGCGGGGACGTCAGCCGGGTGGTCATCGGCGGCACCTCGGCCGAGGCCGGAATCGACACCGTGGGCATCTCCCAGTCGGTGGACCCCGGCAACTTTGCTCGGGCGGAGACCGCGCTGGTGCTCCTGGACAGCCTCAGTCAGCCAGCTGACCAGGCCATCTCGCTGAACCACTACCTGACCAGCGGTGGTGATCGGCTCACCTTCGTGGCCCGCGCGGTGGGCAACATCGCCTCACACGAGGCCGGGCACTTCCTGGGCAGCTGGCACACCGACCCCAACTCCGGGCGACACGACCTGATGGCCCCCGGGGACCTGGTTGGCGCCTTCGGCTACGGGCCGGACGGGACCGGCGGTACACCGGACGACACCACGCCCAGGTTCGGTCAGGACACGTTCGCCCCGACGGAGGGCTTCACCGGCACCGAGGACACCCGCAACCGGACCGAGGTCGGCCTCGGCGGCGGACCCCGTCCCGCCCCGGGCTGAGCACGGCGCGCGAACACGGCCCACCGACCGATCTCAGTGGGCCGTGTTCTCGCAACGAAGCTAGAGCCGCCGCGGTCGACTCAGCAGTTCTTGCCGGAGTTGATGCAGTCCGCCATCAGCTTCAGGACGCCGTCCTCCGCGATGTTCATGAAGTCGGAGTGATCCGTCCGGGGATCGTGCTGCTGGTCGGGGAACGTGTCCAAGGCGAAGTTGCGCCCATTCGGGCGGTCGTAGGTGAGCGTCACCCGCAGTTGCGGGATCACCTTGAAATCGTCCCGACAATTGCCGTCGTCGTCCGCGAACGCCACATGCGAGCGGAAGTCCGCGGAGTCCAGGTTCTTCCCGTCCCAACAACCCGGGAACTCCAGGATCCGGACCAGCCGGCTGCCCGAGGGGCACAGCGGGTACTTGTCGGTGATCCGGTTCTCGAACCCGCTGCAGGTCCACTGCGCGAGGGCGTTCTTGTCGCCGTTCGTCTTGGCCTTGGCGTCCCCCATGATGATCTCCAGGTCATCCGGCATCTCCACCACCTTGCTCTTCGGATTGCCGATGAAGCGCAGGTCAGCGGTCCTCGGGCGGAGGATCTCGCCGAAGTTGCCGTCCTTGCCGCCGCCGTCCTCGTCGACGTCGTCGCCCTTCTTGGAGGTATCCCGAAGGACCGGCCAGAAGAAGGTGGATTTGTTGTCCCGGTCGCAGGTGGTGCCGGCCGCGTGCAGGCTGTCGTCGTCGGAGTCCGCGTCGGTGGACAGGTTGCCCACGTAGTCGTGCACGTGCTGGGCACCGTTGCGCTTGCCCGGGGCAACCATGAAGTTGTCCGAGTTGCGGTGGTTGTTCGCGTTGGTGCCACAGCGCGCGACGAAGCTGCCCTTGGAGGCGTCCTCGCCGTTCTTCGGCCGGTCGTTGTCCGGCTCCACGTTCTTGATGTCCACGAAGTCGTCGTCGGACGCCTCGGCTATCTTGTCCCGGCCGGGGAACTCGTCGTCGTTGTTGTTGTTGTCGTTGCGGTCGTCGTTGTTGTTGTTCCGACCGTCGTTGTTGTTCCGGCCGTTGCGGTCCTGGTTGCGACGGTTACCCCGGCCATCTCGGTCTCGGTCACCGCCGTTGTGTGCCTCGTTATTGCGTGCCTCTTTATTGCCTGCGTCGTCATTGCGTGCGTCGTCATTGCCTGTCTCGGCCGCGGCCAGCGCCGCGTCATCCGAACCGTCGGCGGCGGCGGTGCCGGCTGCCAGCACCACGCCGCAGCCCACCAGCAGGGTCACCACCAGCGTGATCAGTCGGGCAGGTCGGGGTAGTCGATGTCGTACAGGTCGAACCATGAGCGGTCTCTTCTCATCGTCGTCGGGGAGCGGAGAGCGGGGAACCTGGCCGGCGTCGGGGCGGCACCGGTCACGTCTGTGGTCAGGCGAGGGTCACCAGGGACGCCGAGCGGTGGATGGGCCGAGTTCAACCGGCGGGGGCGGACCCAGCGGCCGGCGCGGACCCAGCGGCCAGCGCGGACCCTGCGGCGCCAGCGGCCGGCGCGGGCCAGCTGAGCGTCCCTGCCACCTGGCCCGGGTGCGGTCGCGCCACCAGCGCCGGGACAGATGTGGCCCGAACCGGGCCAGCCAGATCAGACCCAGCACGGCGATGGCGGCGGCGAACACCGCCAGGACGGCGAGCGCGACCAGGGTTCGGTCCGGACCCGCCTGGCCCACCACCGCGGCGTCGCGGACGCCGGACAGCGCGGCGGCGGACTGGGCGGCCGGAGTGACCAGTTGGATCGTCTCCAGGTCCCGAATGTGCCGGCCTACCAGCGCGGCGGCCTGATCGGCCAGCTGGCGGACCTGCTCGTTGCGGGTGGCCGAAGCCGCCCTGGTGATGGTTGCCAGGCTGTCCGCGCAGGCCAGCCGGAGCCGGGTCACCATGGCCCGGTCGTAGTCCTGGCCGGACTTGCCGGCGATCTGCACCAGCCAGGTCTGCTGGTCGGCGTCCGGTTGGCTGGGCAGCAGTACGCCCAGCCGGTCGGCGACGGCGCGGACCTGCTCGGACAGCGAGCTCAGGTCGGTGGCGATAGCGGCGCCGACCTGGCGCACCGCCGGGTCCACCGCCATCTCCTGCGCCTGCTGGCCAACGGGTACCTCCCACAGGCCGTCCTGGCGCAGGGTCACCAGCAGGGCACGGTCGGTCGGGCCGACCGGGCCGGACGCGGTGTGCGTCCAGCCGCTGCTCGAGGCGAGATGGATGCGGGGGGCCGGAATGACCAGCCAGGCCAGCGCGGCCACGGTGAGTCCGGTGAGAGCCGCGAAGACCACGGTGGCGCGCGGCAGGGGGTTCGTGTCGGGGAGCACGGAGGCGATACCTTCCTCCGGCACAGCGGCCGACCAGGTGATCGGTTGGTGTGCCGGTCGTACGGGTCGCTTGGGGAAGCGAGCAGCGACGGCGTCCGACCCGGCCCCACGGGGGAGCGTCTGACCAGGACGAGCGCCTGCCGGGACAGTAAGGACCGGGTGCGGGGCAGGTTGCGGAAGCTGAGAGAGCCACAACTCGGTGGTCGCCAGCTCGCGCCCAAGGGCAGCCCACTGGGCCGGAAGCCGCGCCCCGCTGGGCCGAGTGCCGGACGGCAGGCTCAGAAAAGCCGAAAAATCGCTGCGCCGCACGGGTCATCCAGCCATTCGTCGATTGTCACGGCACGCCAGGCGCGCAACCCTGGGCCGAGTGCAGCAGCCACGGACGACCACGTTCCGGCGCTACCGCGTTCTACTGGCGGTACCGTCCGACCGGTCAACGGGTGCCCTGTTGCGCGCGTTGCGGTCCCACTCCTTCGACACCACTGTGATCCACGACGGGACCCGGGTACTGGACGCGGTACAGGCCGCACAGTTCGCCGCCGTGGTACTCGAGGTCGGGCTGCCCGGCCTGGACACCGCCTCGGTGTTGGCCGGGTTGGCCCGGCTGGCGGCGAACACCCCGGTCATCGTGCTCACCCCCCGGGAGCAGCGCGATCAGGTGGTGGCCGGGCTGCGCGGAGCCACGGACGACTACCTGGTCACCCCGTTCGCCGCCGACGAGTTGGTCACCCGGCTCCGGCTGCGCGTTCGTGACCAGCAGCCTCAGGAGCGCTCGGTGGCCCGCCGAGGTGACGTCACGGTGGACACCGCGCTGGGGCTGGTCAGCGTGGACGGCCGGCTGGTCACCCTGACCCCGACCGAGTTCGCCCTGCTCACCATCCTGATCAGCCACCCAGACCAGGCGCTGTCCCGGGAGCAGCTGACCGCGATGCTGTGGCGGGACCCGCCGTCGTCCAACGTGGTGGAGGTTTACATCGGCTACCTGCGCCGCAAGCTCGGCCCCGACCGCATCCGCACCGTCCGAGGCGTCGGCTACCTCCTAGAGGACTAACCCCCTTTCCGCGAGTCGGGGCTCTCAGCACACTGAGTCGGGCGTTTCAGCACACGATGTCCGGCGGTCGAAACATGGTCGACCGGGCCGGGTCGACCATGCTGTGCACCGTGCTGGCGTTGATCCGGGCGAACCGCGACTTCGGTGCCCTGTGCACCGCCCGCACGGTGTCTTTCCTTGGCGACACGCTGAGCCTGGTCGCGCTGCTGCTCTACGTCGCGGACCAGACCGGCCAGGCACTCGCGGTGGCCGCGCTGCTGCTGGTCGGCGACGTGCTGCCGGCGCTGCTCGGGCCGCTGGCCGGAGCACTGGCCGACCGGTTCGACCTGCGCCGGATCATGATCATCTGCGAGCTCGCCCAGGCTGGGCTGACCGTACTGCTGGCGCTGTGGCTGCCGTCGTCGCTGCCCGTGCTGCTCGTCCTGGTGGGCGCCCGTGCGCTGGCCGCGCAGGTGTTCGCGCCGGCGTCGCGCACGGCGGTCGGGCGGATCGTCGAGCCGGACTCGCTGCCCGGCGCCAACGCCGCGCTGGGGCTGGGCACCAACGGCGCGGAGGCGCTCGGTCCACTGCTCGCCGCCGGGCTGCTGCCGCTGCTCGGGGTGCGGGGGGTGTTGCTGGCGGACGCCGCGACGTTCCTGGTGTCCGCGCTGCTCATCGCCCGCCTCCCGGCCCTGAACCGGAGTCAACCGGGCGGCACGGACGACGACGGGGTAGACGGCGGCCCGGCACCCACCGGCCCGGCACCCACCGGCCCGGCACCCACCGGCCCGCCACCCACCGGGCTGAGCCGCGCGACCAGGGACGGACTTGCCTACCTGCTGCGGGCCAAGGTGGTCAGGGCGGTGGTGCTCGGCACTTTCGCGGTGGTCGCCTGCAACGGGATCGACGACGTGGCGCTGGTGTTCCTCAGCCGGGACGACCTGGGCGGGGGTGACTCGGCAATCGCGGTGTTGCTCAGCGCGGTCGGTATCGGGCTGCTGATCGGTTACTGGCTGCTCGGTCGGCCATCGCTGTCCCGGCTCAGCGGCCCGTCGGCGTCCCGGATGGCCGCGCTCATGCTCGGCGGGTGGGCCTTGACAAGTGCTGGCAACCTGCTGACCGGACTCAGCTGGGCGGTCGCGGTGGCATTCGGGCTGCAGGCGGTACGGGGGCTGGGCATCGCGGCGATGGACGTCGGTGGGACCACGCTGCTGCAGCGCGAGGTACCGGCAGGGCTGCAGGGCCGGGTGTTCGGCGCGCTCAACGCCGCGGTCGGAGTGGCCGCCGGGATCTCCTATGCCGGCGGCGCGCTGTTGCTGGACGCAACGTCGGCCCGGACCACGTTCATGATCGCCGGCGCCGGCGGCCTGATCGCCACCGCGGCAACGACGCTGGCCCTTCGATCGCGCACACGGAAAGGCCCGGGCGGCTCCGAAGAACCACCCGGGACCTGATGTGCTGAGAGCCCCGACTCAGTGTGCTGAGAGCCCCGACTCGCGGGAAAGACGGCGGGGTGTGGGGCGGCGGGACGGCGGGGGCGGGGGTTACTCGGCCAGGTCGGCCTTGGTCGGGATCGGGCCGCCGCCGTCCGGGATCCAGCGGCCGGAGTCCCGCCAGCGGACCGCCTCGGCGAACCCGTGCTCGCTCGCGAACTCCTGGAACCAGCGCCCCTCCGGCGAGTGCCGGGTGATGCCGTCGAACAGGGTGGCCAGCAGCTGGGTGCCCTGCAGCCCCATGTTGTCGTACGCCTGGTTGATCATCATCTTCTGCATGGCGAGCTGGTTGACCGGGACGCCGGCGATCCGGTCGGCCAGCTTCTCCACCGCCGCCGACAGCTCGTCGGCCGGCACCGCCTCCAGCACCAGGCCCCACTCGGCGGCCGTCCTGCCGTCGATCGTGTCGCCGGTGAACAGCATCCGCTTGGCCCGCTCCGCGCCGAGCCGGTACACCCACATCGCGGTGGTCGGACAGCCCCACACCCGGGACGGCATGTAGCCGATGCGGGCGTCCTCGGCCATCACCACCAGGTCGCAGGACAGCGCGATGTCGCTGCCGCCGGCCACCGCGTACCCGTGCACCTGCGCGATCGTCGGCTTGAGCGAGCGCCACAGCGTGAAGAACTGGTCGGTGTTGCGCTTCATCATGGCGAAGTCCTTGATCGGGTCCCAGACCGGCGGCTGGAGCGCCTCGCCCGATTCGGCGTACCGCTTGAGGTCGTAACCCGCGCTGAAGGCCCGCCCCGCCCCGTTCAGGATGATCACGTGCACGGCCGGGTCCTCGTTGGCCCGGTCCACCGCGGCGGCCAGCTCGCCGGCCATCTCGCCGGTGATCGCGTTCAGCCGGTCCGGCCGGTGCAGGGTCAGGTACGCCTTGCGGTCGGCGACCCGGTAGCGCAGCGTCTGGTACCCGTCGTCGGTCATGTCCGCCTCCTCGTCACCGGCCAGATAGACCGCAGCCTTTCACAGTCCGTTTGGACTGTGAAAGCTGATACGGGCTACGGCCAGCCGATCAGGAGCCGTTCAGGAGGCCGTCTCGTTGCGACGGCTGTGCCGGCTCCCGGACCCTTCGGACGGCGCCGCGGGCTCGGACGGTTCAGCGGACCCAGCGGGTTCGGTGGGTTCAGCGGGACCCCCGGAGCGACCGGGACCGCCGGAGCGACCGGAGCCGGACGGGCCACCGGGGCCGGACGGGCGCGGCGAGCCGGGGCCGCTCGACGTGCGCGCGGCGGAGAACGTGAGCGCCAGACCGAGTGCACCGAGCGCGGTCAGCCCCCAGGCGACGTAGCGCTTCCAACCGGCCGCGGCACCGCAGTGCGCGTCGAAGTCGGCCCGGGGCAGGTAGACGCCCGGCTCCTCGGGCAGCGCGACCAGGTTGCCGGGCAGCTCCGGCAGCGAGGCCTGCAGGAAGTTGTTGCCGCAGGACACGTTGAGCAGCCGCAGCTCCGGCTGGATCTCGGTCAGCTGCGTCCTGACCGGCATGAACCCGAGCGCCACGCCCGCCACCAACAGAACAGCCGAGACGGTGACAACCGCGATGCGCCGGAAAGACCTCATATCTGCACTATCGTCCGGTCAGCCACGATCAGTACCGGCACCCCCCCTTTGAGTGAAACACCCGATTCCAAAAATGATCTCCAATTGGAAGTATCCGCAGCTCAGGGGCGCTACTACGGCGACAACACCGGTCACCCCGACCGGGCGTGGAAAAAACCTTCGCTCCGGTGTCTAACTCCGACACCCTCGTTCGACGTGTGAGCAGCGGCCCACCCACCCGGCGGGCCGACCACACCAGCACCAGACGATCAGGGAGAACACCATGCGGTTCATTGCGATGGTCAAGGCCGACGAGCGCTCCGAGGCCGGCGAGATGCCCACCGAGGCGGAGTTGGCCGCGATGGGCGCGTACAACGAGGAGCTGGTCAAGGCCGGCGTCATGCTGGCCGGCGAGGGGCTGCACCCGAGTTCGCGGGGCTCCCGGGTGGTGCACACGGCGGAGAAGACCACGGTGCTGGACGGGCCGTTCACCGAGACCAAGGAGCTCATCGCCGGGTTCTGGCTGCTGCAGGCCAAGTCCTACGAGGAAGCCCTCGAGTGGCTCAAGCGGGCCCCGCGCCCGGAGACCGGCGAGTTCGTCATCGAGCTGCGCCCGGTGTTCGAGGCGGAGGACTTCGGCGAGGCGTTCACCCCGGAGCTGCAGGAGCAGGAAGCGCGGATCCGCGCCCAGGCGGAGCAGAACGCCTGACCAGAGGTCGTGAGTGGCAAGTGGTGCTAGAGGACCACTTGCCACTCACGGGGTTTACGTCGTTGCGGCGGTCACCGGGACCTGCTCGAATCGTGGCGTGCCCAGGCCGGACCCCCCGCTCACCACACACCGCGCGATCGAGGCGGTGTGGCGGATCGAGGCTGCCCGGCTGATCGCGGGGCTGGGCCGGCTGGTGCGGGACATCGGGCAGGCCGAGGAGCTGGCGCAGGACGCGCTGGTCGCGGCGTTGGAGCAGTGGCCGGCCTCGGGGGTGCCGGACAACCCGGGCGCCTGGCTGATGGCCGTCGCCAAGCGCCGCGCGATCGACCAGATCCGCCGCCGCGAGCGGTTCGAACGCAAGCAGGAGGAGATCGGCCGCGACCTGGAGACCAGCCGAGACCCGTCCGAGGACGACTTCGACGCCGTGCTGGACTCGGTCGAGGGCAACATCAGCGACGACATGCTGCGCCTGGTGTTCACCGCCTGCCACCCGGTGCTGTCCACCGAGGCCAGGGTGGCGCTCACCCTGCGGGTCCTCGGCGGCCTGACCACCACCGAGATCGCCAGGGCGTTCCTGGTACCCGAGTCGACGGTGTCGCAGCGCATCGTGCGGGCGAAGAAGACGCTGGCCAAGGCGGGGGTGCAGTTCGAGGCCCCGGTCGGCGACGAGCTGGCCGCCCGGCTGCCCTCGGTGCTCGAGGTGGTCTACCTGGTGTTCAACGAGGGCTACTCGGCGACCGCCGGCGACGACTGGATGCGCCCGGCGCTGTGTGAGGACGCGCTGCGCCTCGGGCGGATCCTGGCCGAGCTGGTGCCCGGCGAGTCGGAGGCGCACGGCTTGGTGGCGCTGATGGAGATCCAGGCCTCCCGCTCGCGCGCCCGCACCGGCCCGGGCGGCGCACCGATCCTGCTGCTCGAGCAGGACCGGGCGCGCTGGGACCAGCTGCTGATCCACCGCGGCCTCACCGCGCTGGACAGGGCGATGGCGCTGTGCGGCCCACCGGACCGCCCGGCACCCGGGCCGTACGCGCTGCAGGCGGCGATCGCGGCCTGCCACGCGAGGGCCCGGACACCGGAGCAGACCGACTGGGTCCGCATCTCCGAGCTCTATCGTTTGCTGGCCTACGCGGTGCCGTCCCCGGTCGTCGAGCTGAACCGGGCGGTCGCGGTGAGCATGGCGTTCGGCCCGGCCGCCGGCCTGGAACTGGTGGATCAGCTGGCCTCGGCGCCGGAGCTCACGTCGTACCACCTGCTGCCGAGCGTGCGCGGCGACCTGTTGGTCAAGTTGGGTCGCCGCGACGAGGCGCGCACCGAGTTCGAGCGGGCCGCCGCGCTCACCGGGAACGAGCGGGAACGGGCGCTGCTGACCGAGCGGGCCACCGCGTGCACCGAGGTCTCGGCCGGGGTGACCGCCATCCGGGCCGACAGCGGCGGGAACGACAGAAGCGGCTGACCCTCGCCTGTCTGCGCTGTCGTCGCCCATGGTCGCGCACGCCCCTCGGCCAAGGTCAATCAATTTCGACTAACTCACATCTCCCGACCAGGCGGAACAACCCGGGAGATCGATTGCTTGTGAACCCCTGTTGGGCCAGCGCACAGCGTTGTTCGAGGCCTGTGCATCTTTCTGGCAAGCAAGTTGGGAGAAGTTGTGACTATCGCTGACGACCAGCCGAGAGCGACCACCGTCGCGGCCGGCCAGCCGTCCGCAGGGGCCGGTGCCAGCTACTCGGGCCGGCAGCAGCTGAAGCTGGTGCTCGTGCTGGGCGCGCTCGTCGCGCTCGGTCCCCTGTCCATCGACATGTACCTGCCGGCACTGCCGCGCATCGCACAGGACCTGCTCACCACCGAGTCGACCATCCAGCTCACCCTGAGCGGCACCGTGCTCGGGCTCGGACTCGGCCAGCTGCTGGTCGGGCCGCTGTCCGACGCGGTCGGGCGCCGCACGCCGCTGCTGGTCGGCACCGCGATCCACGTGGTCGCGTCGATCCTGTGCCTGGTGGCCCCGAACGTCGAGCTGCTCACCGCGGCCCGGGTGTTGCAGGGGCTGGGCGCGTCGGCCGGCGCGGTGCTGGCACTGGCGATCGTGCGTGACCTGTTCAACGACCGGGCGGCGGCGACCCTGCTGTCCCGGCTGATCCTGGTGATGGGTGTGTCGCCGGTGCTGGCGCCCACCCTGGGCAGTGCGCTGCTGCGCTGGACCCAGTGGCGCGGCGTGTTCGTGGCACTCGGTGTGCTCGGCCTGCTGATCGTGCTGTTCGCCGCGCTCGCGCTGCCGGAGACGCTGCCGCCGCACCGCCGCCAGAAGCTCGCGTTCGGCGTCACCATGCGGACCTACGGCGGGCTGCTCGCGGACCGGTCGTTCATCGGACTGGTGCTGGTGGCCGGGCTGGCGATGGCCGCCCTGTTCGGGTTCGTGGCCGGCTCGTCGTTCGTCTTCCAGCTGCAGTTCGGGTTGACCCAGCAGCAGTTCGGGTTGATGTTCGGGGTCAGCGCGATCTGGCTGATCGCGGCCACCCAGCTGAACGCCCGGTTGTTGCGCCGCTTCGAGCCGCACCAGATCCTGGTCACCGCCAGCGTGTTCGCCACGGTGGCCGGTGCCACGATGTTCGCGCTGGCCGTGACCGGTGTGGGTGGTCTGGTCGCCGTTGCGCTGCCGCTGTGGGCGGTGCTGTTCTTCGCCGGCCTGATGCTGCCGAACGCACCCGCGGTGGCGCTGTCGCAGCACGGCGAGTCGGCCGGCACGGCGGCGGCGCTGCTCGGCGCGGTCCAGTTCGGCATCGGTGCGCTGGTGTCGCCGGTGGTCGGGGTGCTCGGCAACAACGCGCTGGCGATGGCCACCGTGATCGCCGGTGGGCTGCTGCTGGCCATGCTGGTGCTCGTGCTGGTGGCCCGGCCGTGGCGGCTGGACACCTCGCAGCTCAGCGACACGGTGGTGTTCGCGCACTGAGCGCGCCGGTCAGCGGCTCGGGGAGCCCGGTTCAGTGGCGGCTCGGTGCCACCGGCGCCGGGCCCTCGACCGCGGCCGGCGGTGCCAGGTTGGGCAGCACCCTGCGGACCAGGTCGACCAGGACCGGCCCGTCCTGGGCGTCCGGCACCACACCGTGCGCCAGGCTCGCGGTCACCGTGTAGCGGTCGTAGTCGACCATCAGCAGTGACCGGGTGGGCTGGCTGAGCAGGACGGCATGTGCGTCGCCGAGCGCCACCGGTGCCGATGCCCTGGTGTCGCCGCGCTCGGCTGCGATGTTGCGCAGTCGCTGCGCGGCGGCCGACGGCGCGTCGGTGAACGCGGCGAGCCCCAACTGCAGCGCCGGGCCGCCCTGACCGGGCCCCTGGTAGCCACAACTGACCCGCTCGAGGATTCCCACCGACGGGGCCGGCACCCCCATCACGGTGTGCACCCCGACGGTGCCGGTCGGCTGGCCCAGCAGTGCGGAGGCGTCGACCGGGCCGGTCAGCACCTCGGCGCAGTCGGTGGGCAGCAGGGTGGCCCTCGGCGCGACCGCGGCAGCCGGCCCGAGCTGTCCGGCCTG
>Ga0137412_10003103_pt1 | contig 13258 bp, 10 predicted proteins | sample CZODoug2_1_16fun_FD_122160 | JGI IMG/M metagenome (GOLD analysis project Ga0137412, IMG submission 122160) | Vadose zone soil fungal communities from Angelo Coast Range Reserve, California, USA - CZODoug2_1_16fungal (Hybrid Assembly) | ecosystem: Environmental > Terrestrial > Soil > Vadose zone... | reverse complement strand
CTTTCGATTTCTTTTCCTCCGGTTACTGAGATGTTTCACTTCACCGGGTGTCGCGATGTTCCTGCTATGGATTCACAAGAACTCGAGCAAGTGTTATCTTGCTCAGGTTACCCCATTCGGAAATCTACGGGTCAAAGCGTGTTTGCCGCTGTCCGTAGCTTATCGCAGCTTACCACGTCCTTCATCGCCTATTGGCACCAAGGCATCCATGATGTGCTCTTTGTAGCTTGATCAATCTGTTCCGATCCCGCATTCGCGGGACCAGAGATTCTTTGATAACTGAAACTCTCTGGCCATCTTGCGACAGCCTCTTGATTTCAGACTCAGCTCTTAAAGTTGTATTTCTTACTACCCTGTATGTAGATGTCAAAGAACCAGCCGTTCGTTACATTTTAATCACAAAAAAACTCAATCTCGTGCCGACAAAATCACAGCTTACCCGCCATCGCGAGTTTCCGTTTTTCTTGCCGGGACAAAATTGAGCCCAATTTGCAGTCCCAAAATGTACGTAGAACGCACTCCAAAGTAGTGGAGTCCCGCTTTCAGCGGGATTAACAATCTACTCTGAATCGGTGCCGCGTCAACGCAATCCGAGAGATTTCTGCAATTTTCTGCACGGGTGCAATTCCTTTACGTCCAGCGCCTTATATTCTCCCCTGGCACGAGGGTGTCAATTTCCAATGCGCTGAATGCAAAATTCGTTGCGAAGGGGGGAAGAAAAGTACCGGGCACGAAACTGTGTCTTTATTCTGCCACCGTAATATAGCGGTTCACAGCACAAACACTCGTGCAAGACTGCGGACACTTACAGACAGATGCTTCCGAGTCTTTTGTAGGATTACGTTCTACGCGCGAATCTCGCGCTTTGAGAGCAACATCTTTATTTTAGATGCGTCGCATCTTCCCAGCGAATTGCGGCACGAAGAAGTTCGCCCAGAGATCCGACGCCGAATTTTTCCTTCGCGCGCGCGCAGTAGGCTTGCACAGTTTTCAAACTCAAATGCAAATCCTCGGCGATCTGAGCTGTGGTGCGACCCTGGCCAAGGAGCCGGAATATTTCCAGCTCGCGATCGCTTAAACATTCCACCGGAGAACTCTCGACTCCTTTAGGCGATGAACTAAACCGGCGAGCCATGCTGTTAACGACCCTTTCACTGACATAAACGCCGCCCTCCATTACTCGGCGAATGGACGCGAGGACGCTTTTTGTGCTCTCTCGCTTCATGACGTAACCGCGTGCGCCAGCGCGCAAGGCACGTTCGGCATAAAGAGCTTCATCATGCATGGAAAGCACGATTAAGGCGACAAGCGGAAATTGGCTCTCCAGGTTCTTGACCAATTCCAGGCCAGATTCATTCTTTAGCGAAATATCCACGAGAGCGACGTCGGGTCGCGTCTTTGCAATTCCGGTTATGGCGCCAGCGGAATCTTCCGCTTCGCCGCAGACAAACAGGTCATTCTGTCCATTGATGAGATTGGCGAGCCCTTCGCGCACGAGTGGATGATCGTCGACAAGAAAAATACGGCTCTTCCGTGGCTCACGTGCCTTGGAGCTTGAATCCATACTATTAATTCCGATCAGTTCCGTCTTGCAGGTTCAATTTACACGTTACGATTGTACCGTGCTGGCCGTTCCGTCGAACATCGAAACTCGCGCCCGCGAGGGATGCCCCATGCTGCATCAATTGCAAGCCGAGTCCTTCCGAGCGAGGCAATCTATCGGGGAATCCGATTCCATCATCGCTAATCGCAAGGGAAAGTTCGGAGCGGTTCATCGCGAGCCGAATGACGATTTGCTGCGCACCAGCGTGCTTGATTGAGTTGGTTGCCGCTTCCTGGGCGATCCGATACAGCTGAGTCGCAATTACGGAGTCGGGGATTCGCAGTGACTCTTCCCCCTCGAAGACACAATCGATGCCAAAGCGCTCGGTGATGTTCCCCGCAAGCACTTGAAGGGCGACCGTCAGGCCGTCCGCATCCAGTTCCGGCGAGAAGAACCCGCGCGCCAGATTGCGGGTGAGATCAATTCCTTCTTCAACGTAACGAACCAGCTTTTCTGCTTCGGCTGTCTCCGATGCCGACCTGAGCGCCAGCTTTTCCTTTAACACCTGAGCGGCAAGCGCCGTTCCAGTTAGATGTTGACCAAGGCTATCATGTAGTTCCTGCCCCAACCGATGTCGCTCGCGATCCGCTACCTGCGCGATCTCGCGATCGAGTCGTTGCCGTTCCGAGACCTCACGCTGGAGGGCTGCCGTCCGTTCCTGAACCCGTCGATCCAATTCACGGACAAGTGTACGCAGCTTCGATAACAGACCCGCAAATAGCCCATAAGACACAAAAGCCATCCCGCCATTCCAAAGACCGAGAGCAGGGATCCCCGCCGCAACGTCTGATACCAGTGATACGGCGACGCTGAGAATGGCGATTGCCAGAGCGGTAGAGAAGCTACCAAACCACGCCGCCAGGGAAATCGGCAGAAGATAAAACAGAAGCAACGGCCGCTCGTATCCAGTCAAGTAATCGATGTATCCGACGACACCGACCAAACAGAGGCAGACGACTACTAAAGGGATGGCAGAACCACCAAACCGCGAGCTGCGGAGACTACCTGCGATTACGTCGAACCTGGTGCGACGCGAGGCGGTGTGGAAGCAACTTGCCATGGTGTCTTTATAAAATCTGCAGCAAAGCGGAAAATTCCAAAGGACATTTCGGCCTCCTCGCATCCCCTATTCATTCGGGACAAGTGCGTCCGATCTCCGAGATGGACAAGGCCCTCTCAAGTGCGAATCCGGGCTTTGTCGGAGACATTTCATAAAAGGCTCTCGACCCATCTGGATTGCGCCACGATACCATGCCGAACCTTAATTCCTGCCGTTCAAATAATCCCGTAGAAAGATCTTGGATGTTAGAGGCACGCTGCCTAATATCCGCGTCGGACAAAATCCTACATGACTGATAGGCGATATCGATTACGGCGCACGGCGCCGCCAACTAATGCATGAGCATCTTCCGCTGCTGCTGAACAAGGGAAGCAGTCTGCTCCGCGAGATCGGCCATTTTGCTCGGCACTTTGCGCGTTTTGCGGGGCTGGGGCTAGTATGGATTCGGGCTTGGCCGGGAACCTTTTCTGGCAGGCCGGTTGACAAAGGAGGGATCACAGGACGCGGCAAGGATTCAAATCGCTTGGGTTATTCTACGGTCAAGCAAGGGGCCTTGCCAGATGGTCGCAGGCGCACACAGCCACTCCGAGAAGGGCTAAGTGATGTTTCGGGAATTGCCGGCAGGATTTCGGACCGGTCGAAGCACCAAAACGTCATCATTTCAATTCACATCCCAAAGACTGGAGGCACAACGTTTGTTGAGGTTTTACGAAAGTGCGCAGAAGAAGTGTTGTATTTGGATTACAGCCAGGAGGGAGGCCTTGGGTCGACTGCCTTGTTTCGTCGGGGAAAACGGCTTAAGCCGCCGTTTGAATCAGTTATTGACGATTTGGAGACGCTCCAGGGTCGAAGCGTGATTCACGGGCACTTTGCTCCCAAAAAATACAGTGGGCGATTTCCAAATGCAATTTATGTAACCTGGCTTAGGGACCCTGCTGAGCGGGTAATGTCGCACTATTTGTATTGGCAACGGTCGTATCTGCCGGGAGACCCGCTATGGGAACAAGTTGTCGGGCAAAAATTGAGCTTGGAACAATTTGCGCAATTGGCTTTTGCCCGGGACGTTTACTTCCGGTGGTTTTCTCCATTGGGGGTCGAAAGATTCGACTTCATCGGAATTATGGAAGAATATGACCGCAGCTTGGAATTGTTTCGGCGTCTAATTTGTCCGGACACCCAATTGGATTCGACGCTGCGTAATCGCAACCCGAATCGGCAGGGGAATTTTTATGATATGGGGCCAGAACTGCGCAGAAAAATCCTCGAGCTTAACCAGCGCGACGCGTACGTTTACTTGGACGGTGTTCGTCGATTCCGGAGTCTCTGCGCCCATGTAGGGATTTGATCCCGCCGCAATCTTTGACGGACTGCAATTGCGTAACCGCGAGGGTGTAGTCTGGACGCAGTTCACCAGATCCGGTTTCCGGGAGATGGTGGCGCAGGAAATATGTTTGATGGCGAATTCGGTCTGCGTTTTACTGACGGCACGAACCAGTGCGTGAACATCTTCCATCGCTAATAACCAGAGCAAGCGGCCTTGTACGCGATATCGGCCCTTTGTTGCGCCACTTTGCGCATTCAGTCGGCGTCGGACTAGTGAGCCTCGGAAGGCGGCCGCGGATTTCTTCTTCCGCACATCGTGAAAAACGATCAACGACAATGCGTGACCGCTCTCGAAAGGCCTACGGATCTTCCTCACAGGCGGAACGGAATTTGTGCGAAAGAGGCGATTCGCGGCAACTGAGTGCATCGAGTGGCTCGGCGATTCCTACCGAAACTGGAGACCGGTCAAAGAACAAGAACCTGATCATTTCAATCCACATCGCAAAGACTGGTGGCACCACATTCGTTGATATCTTGCGAAAGTGCGCGGACGAAGTGCTTTACCTGGACTACGATTATGATTACCAGCCTTCGCCGACTGCATTGTACCGTCGAGGAAAGCGGATCAAACCACCCTTCGAATCAATTATTGATGATCTTGGGTCGCTGCCGGGCCGAAGCGTGATTCACGGTCATTTCCAAGCCATAAAGTATACTGGCAGGTTCCCAAAGGCTGTTTACGTAACGTGGCTGAGGGATCCAGTTGAACGGATCGTTTCACACTATTTGTATTGGCAACGGTCACATATTCCTGGTGACACAAAATGGGAGCAAGTCACTGGGCAGCAGATGGGCTTGGAACAGTTCGCGCAGTTAGACTTCGTCCGCGATCTTCAACGAAAATATCTTGTTCCCTTGGCTGTAGAGGAATTCGGTTTCATTGGTATTACAGAGGAATACGATCGCAGTCTGGAACTGTTCCGACGTCTCTTTTGTCCGGAAACGCAATTTGACGCGGCGGTGCGGAATGAGAACCCCCATCGACAAGGCAAGTTTTATGATTTGGATCCGGAACTACGGAAGAAAATTCTCCAATGCAACGAAGGAGATGCTTCCATCTATCTCGCCGGGGTTCGTCGATTTCATCATCTATGCGAGCAGATGGGAATTTGACGACGCCAAGCGCATTGTTTGCCCGTTCGACGCGCTAAACGAAGATACCGTCGTCCCATCCGGATAACTATGTCGACTCTTACTCGGCTTCGCCGGTTCTGGCGCGATGATGGTGTCTACCTGACACTAATGGTTGCGTTCTTCGCATTGCGCTTTTGGCCGCCTTTGGCACATGGTGGGCTCTACGCACCTTTCCGGGACAATGTCTGGCTTTACGGTTCCCTATTTTCGCGTGCCTCGGAGATCGCTTTAACCGGACAATTTCCCTACTGGCTTGACACGTTGTTGGGTGGGTTTCCGCTTTACCAGACGCCGCATTTCTCAGCGACGTATCCTTTCTACTTCTTCGGGTTGCTGAACTACGGAAAAGCGCTGGATGTGCTTTATACGCTCACTTATGTGGCCTGCGTTCAGACGTTCATTCTTTATCTGAATCTCTATGTCATGATCAGGGTGGCCGGCGCCAAGGGCCTGGCATCGTTGTGTGGAGCTACCATCGGATTGATCAGCGGAAATACTGAGGCCTACGCGCAGTGGGTGACCATCGCCGCCGCGTGGAGCTGGTTTCCTTTACTCGTCGCCGGCATGATCCGGATGGTGCGTGCCCCGCTCTCCCTGGTAAGTATCAGTCTCGTCGCTATCGCCGCCGGAATGATGTGCACAGCGAGCCCGTCGCAACCAGTGATTCAATCGAGTTTTTTTGCTGCGGTATTTTCTGTAGCGGCGCTGATTTGGCGCTGGCGAGAGGATGGAGGCGGGAGCGCAGGCCAGTTGCTAGCCGGCTTGGTCGTTAGCGGTGTTATCGCGGTTGCCCTGGCCGCCGTGGCATTCGTGCCGATGACGTTGGTTACGGGCGAGATGATTCGCGCTGTCGGGAAAGAATCAATTATAGGTCACGCTTCGATCCCGTGGAAGAGCTTTAATGCCAGTCAACTTGCCCCGAACCAACTTGGTCACCTGCTGTTTGACTCCTCTGGTCTCAGAGTCTTGGGCGGTATTTACGTGGGTCCGTTTGCCTTTTTAGGTGTGTTGCTATGTGTTCCCGCCTATCAACGAAGCGATGGCTTTGGACGATTCTTGCTGCTTACCTGCGCGGTCTTAGCGCTATACTTCTTACTCGCAGGATTCGGGACGCATTTTGGGATAGCTTACCTGCACTTTCATGTCCCGTTGCTCAACCGTATTCGCGAAGCAGCCAGGTACCTGGTGATTTTTACAACGTTGACTGTTCTTCTAAGCGGCATCGGTTTTCAAATGTTAATCGATTTAGCCCGTGGCAGGATCACACTTACTCGTCGATGGCGGTACTATCTATATGCCGCAACTGCGCTCTGCTCTGTTGTCTTTGTTGCAGCTGTTATTGTGGATCGAACGAGAATGAGCGGCTGGACGGTGCTCCTGATTCTGCCACTGGCGATTTTGCTAGTCCCGGCTTCTTCGGCATATGAGCGTCTCGCGTATGTCGGTCTCGTGCTTCTGGCATGCATGGCTTCGGTGCTGTCTCCGCCAGGCACCTTGCCATTTTATGTCTCCGAATATCTACAGGCGGAAAACCTTGCTTCTCACCGCGTTCTGACGCGACTAGCTCAAATGCCGGACGTACGTGATTACCGAGTGGTAATCATCGACCCCAAGCTAACTCCTCGAACCTGGGCGAACAATGCCAGCTTTTATGGAATCAGGACCTTTTACGTGATGTTCACGCCCGTGCCACTGCAACAGTTTAAGGAGATGTTTAATGAGAGGGTAAATCTTCGAAAGCTTCGTGGCGCGAAATATTTTATCTATCCAGAGGGGGACCGACCTGCTGATGCAAACGCATCGCTGCTTTTCAGTGAATCCGGTTACAATGTTTATGAGGCTCCTGATGCGCTGCCGCCATTCAAGCTTTTGCACGCGGCCAAACTATTTGATAGCGCTCACGCATTCGATTTAGCGGTAGAAAATGGATTCGATTATAAGGACGTTGCGGCATTACCCAGAGCATCCCTCCGGCGGCCCTGGCCATTTTCTTTTCGTGCGCTGACGAAAGAGGCCGATCCGATTGCACCCGCTGGCGAGCTAGTTGTTCCAGTTTTTCGGACGCCGAACGTTGTCGCGATGACCTCGCATTCCACAGAGCCTGGGTTGTTAATTCTAAACGAGCGCTGGACCAAGGATTGGCATGCGCGGGTCGATTCACGATCTGTGCCGGTGCTGCAGGCAAACTTTATCCAGCCCGCGGTCGCGCTGCCAGCAGGGCGGCATTACGTTGAGTTTGAATATAAACCAATGCTCTTTTGGTACCTGCTGATTATCCAGCGTATCACCTTCACACTGTTGGTGCTGCTGCTTGTACTGAAGCTAGTCAGTCGGAATACCAGGATGTTTCGGCCGGGGCATTTGCGGTGGTGGAAACCGCGCTTCATTTCCGGCATTCAAGCACAATCGTGACGTAGGGGATCCGCATCGGTTTCATGTCTATCGAGGTTTTCAGATCGTCGAAAATAGCTGTTGCCAGATCTCGATACGCTTGCTCGGTACGAACATTCTGTCCCCTATCAAGTGACATGACGAATCGGCGCAAAAAGCCTTGTTCCGGGGCCCAGCAGGCGTCCAGGCATACCAAGCGTCCTCCCGGCTTCAATGCGCGCTGAGCAAATCGCAAGCAGTGCGTTGCCTCTTCGTCATTCAAGTGGTGTAAGATACCGAGGCCTATAACAACGTCCGCGTTCGCGAAACGCGAGTCGCTCCAGAGCGACTGAGTATCGCCAACGACAAAGGTGCCTTTGTTTCGGTGCTTCCGTTGGGCTGCGGCGATGTAGGCGGGATTCACATCGAAGCCAAGGTAGTCGACCTCTGGAAGCCACGGTAAAATCTGCGCAGGGCCGCAACCGATGTCGATCACGCGGTCGCGTGGCTGCGGCCGTACGTAATCTCGAATAAAACGGCGTCGCAGCGCGTTCCCGCCTATCACATCCTGGAATAGATTGTAGATAAGCGGAACACTGAGCCAGCGTTGTAGTCCGTAATCTCGTTGCATAGGAACCTTTAGTTGCCCCAAGTAAATTATTATCGGTTTGAACGTAGTCTCAAAGCGGCAACTGGTGCAGGCGAGGGCAGAACTTCAATCGTGCAGTCTGTCGTCAAATTGAGCCGCCGGACCAAAGAATCATTCATTTAAAAGGCGCAAGTTTGACGCTTGGCCGACTCTCGTCAACCCGGGTAGCAGCCGCCGAGGCGATTCATTGCGATGCGCTTTCAAATCGGCTAGGGTCGAAAGCCGAGTGGAATCCTGTTTCGGGTAGAATCCCGCCCTTTATGACAAATACTCATTCTTTCTGCTTGCGATGAGCCAGCCCGACTTGAGCATCGTCATTCCTTTCTTAAACGAGGAACGAGTCTTGCCCTTGCTACAGGAGCGATTGCAAAAATTGACGAATCGGCCCAGCGCTTGGGAGTTGCTTTTCGTAAGCGACGGTTCGACTGACGGAAGCGTAAAGTTCGTCGAAGCGTGGACCAGGGCCGACCCGTCAGTGAAATTAATTATCCTGACACGCAACTTCGGACATCAAAATGCGGTTTCAGCCGGCCTCTCGTTTGCATCAGGAAAGTGTGTCGGGATTATGGACGCGGACCTGCAGGACGAACCGGAAATTCTCATGGAGATGTATAAGCACTTATTGACCGAGAATGTCGATGTGGTTTACGGCGTTCGAACCAGCCGAAGCGAGACGAAAATCAAACGCCTGTTTTATTTCCTTTTTTACCGGCTCTACATCCTTTTGGCAGACACTCCCGTCCAAATGGATAGTGGCGATTTCTGCGTAATGAGCCGGCGTGCGGTGCAACTGCTGCTACGCCTTCCTGAGAAGCTGCGCTTCGTACGTGGATTACGTGCCTGGGTGGGATTGCCGGGCAAGCCATTCCCAATTTCGCGGCCGGCACGGGCTGCCGGTGATCCGCAGTATTCATTAAGGAAACTGACAAAGCTGGCTTTCTCAGGGCTCACGTCGTTTTCGACGCGTCCATTAAGGCTCGGACTGCTGTTCGGCAGCTTTCTTTGTTTTGGAGCAGTCGTCACTGCGTTGATTTACCTTGGGATTGCCTTGTTCACCAGTGTTCATGTCACTGCGCCTGGTTTCTCCACGTTGCTGATAGTTCTACTCTTCTCCAATGGGCTAATCTTTTTTTACCTCGGTATCCTGGGCGAGTATCTGGGTCAAATGTTCATGGAAGTAAAAGCGCGTCCGACTTTCATGATCGAACGTACAATCAATCTGGACCATTTGAGCGGTGGGGATGAGCAACATTGAAATTCTCTCGCCCCCGAAAGCCGTTTCGATGGCTGATGAGTGGTTTGAATTCGCCACTACTGACCATTTTTGGATGCAATGGCGACATCGGCTGCTGGCGCGCGCTCTTAGGCGCTCAAGAGTCCAGATACAGCGCGCCTTGGAAATCGGATGCGGACACGGTGTCGCTCGGGAAATGCTGGAACGCGACTTCGATTTTCCAGTGGACGGTTGCGATCTGAATCAAATGGCTTTGGAGATGGCGAGGCCGGGTAAGGGCCGGCTTTTCGTCTATGACATACACGATCAAGCGCCATCAGTGTTGGGCCGCTACGACGCTGTTTTTCTCCTGGACGTAATCGAACATATTCCCGACGACGCGGCGTTTGTTATCGCAGCGTCGCAACACTTGCGAGCAGGTGGTCTCCTGGTAGTCAATGTCCCAGCCAATAGTTGGCTTACGAGCGATTATGACCGCGTCGCCGGCCATTTGAGACGATACAGTTCACGGGGTTTAATAAAATTGTTCGACTTTTGTGGAATAGAAACTCAAGGCGTCTGGCAGTGGGGATTGTCGATGGTCCCGTTATTGCTTGCACGCAAGGCGCTCCTGTCTCCAACGAATACGAATGGGACTGCAACGATAAGACGTGGCTTTGTCCCGCCAAACCGAATGGCGAGCCTGTTATTACATGGATTGAAGAACATGGAGACGGCGTTGCCGTTTCCAATGCCGCTCGGTACATCCATCCTGGCTTGGGGGCGAACGCGGACGTCCCTTACAAGAACAGCCTAGTTGCGGACTATGAACATTTGCCTGAACTTGTGAAAGGTTGGTCTCGATAGTAAGACACCCCGGGGTTGCTCGAGACCCGACGAATCTTGTGTTTAATCAGTTGCTTCATTCGTGTCTGACTACCGCCGTAAATCGAACAAACATGCCGAGCACACCTTCGTTCGATAGCGCATAGCTACTCAGGAGCTGACAACAAAGGCGGTCCAACGATCAAATGGACTTGACCCTGACCATTGCAATCGTGTTTTCAGGAGTCAAGGGAAGGCCCCTTGAAACGTTTTGCAGATAGAGCTTGGTGCCGTCGCGAACCCATTCGCCAGTCTTCTGAGAAAAAATGCCCGGCCCGCTCCTGGCGAAAAGGGGGCCATCAGGTGAATCGAGGTGAACTTCAACCTTGCTTGTCGCATAGGTCATCCAGGAGACGGTAGTTTGTCCCTGCCCTTGTGAGTCAGGGCGGAAAGGATTTGGCTCAGCGGCAATTAATCCGAGAGGCCGGGGGCTTATCCCGAGCGGTTCCAAATCCTGCGTCCGGAAAATTGGAGCTGTTGGCGGGAGGATGTTCCGTGTTTGCATGGGTATCGGATTGTCCGTTTTCTGAGCGACGATGTAAGCGTGGTACGACGAGAGGACAGAGTTATCGATGAGAAAATTATCGAGGGTAATAAGCGCTTCTACGAACGGCATGATTTCAGCGTCGTCTTCATTAAAATTGCCGGCAATTTCGTTAAAGATCAGGAGTAACAACGTTCCGCCAACGTAGCGGAAATGTTTAATCTCGAATCGGCTGGCGATTAACGGCACTATCTCGCTAGCACGAATCCCTTCGGAAGGGTCGGAACGGTTCATCGCGTCGAGTGAAAAACGAAAGGCTTCCTCTTTGATGCCTTTTCGCCTCAGCAGCTTGCGGTAACCTTCCGGAATAAGTTTAAGGAAGGTGTCGGCCAGTTCGACGTCGCGCCGCGAAAACTGCATTTGTGAGGGACCAATGTATTCGTATGCAACAAGCAGCCCGCCTGGTTTCAGCGTTTTTCGAATTTGGTCGAGAACATGTTCGAGCTGAAAAATATGATGCAGCGCTGCGTGCGCATAAACGATATCGTACGTCTCGGCCGGCAACTGAACAGTGTTCAAGTCGGCGACTTCGTAGGTTAGACCATCCAAGCCTTCTGCTTGGGCGGTTTTCCTTGCGCTTTCGACAGCGTTGTCGGCTACATCCACGCCGTGGATAATCTGGCAGAAATCGGAACGACGCAGTACTCGCTCGATGATGCCAAAGCCGCAACCAAGCGATAGGGCTTTAATTGGTTTCGCGAAACCGCCTAGTAGGCCCGCAGAATGATTGATCCAATTGATTGCCGGATCCCCGGTCGCGCGCCGATTCATGTTTTCCGCGACGCCTGGGACCCGCACCCATTGCGTTTCAGGAGCCTCGCTTTTGGGATCGCCCCACCATTCCGCTGCTTTTTTTGTGGCTTCACTCATAGGTCCAACCTGTCACGGCGGAGCCTCCAAGCGCATCCGCAACCCATGATTTGTTGAAACATAGACTTTCCGTTTGCTTGCCTTGAGCAGTGCCTCACTTGCACTCACGGGTTCCATGAGCGGTCACGTTATGTCTTTCTGGTTCCCGTAGTCTGGGCTTCGATAGAGCTTCGTAAAATAGCGCTTTCTGAGACTTTGTTTTTTTCAAGGTTCCGGATGATCTGGAGGGCTTGTTGATATTGGTTATCAAGGGTCGCCAAATATTGGACTCGGTTGGTAAACGCCGCTTCCATTTCACCCGCGGCCGTTGACGATGATTGGTCTGGCTGAGGCGTTTTCTGCAACTCAACATAGAGGTTTGTCGCCTCCTCAACCACCCGAGGATCGGTGGCAGGGTCGTCAGCAACGAAATCTGGCGGTACGTCGGAGCTGTTGATTTGGCAGGTGAGCGGCTCGAGACATTGGGCGCAGAATGATTCGTCAACAAAATCCAGCATGGAATGGATCGCGGACTCCGGGGCGTCGAGCAAAACGTTGTAGGCCAGGCGCCGAACGACCTTGGAACCATACGCCTGTTCAGCCTGCGCGCACGCGCTGACCGTACGCAGCCAATACCTGTAGGCCTCTTCTTCGTTCGCGACCAACTGAACGCCTGTGAGGCGGTGGAAGTTAAGCATCGAACGGACCACATCGCGTACGTCGCGCAAGATATGGATAAATATCGCCTCGGGGAAAAGCTTTCTCAGAGCGTAAATATAAAACGAGTACTCCGGGGTGCCGTCCACCCATCGCATCCGGGGCCCCGAAAGTGGGCGCCTCATGAATTCGGGGAGGGAGGGGATCGCGGCGCGTGTTCTCTCCAAGTCTTGCCGGTGCGAGAGAATTAGGTTGTTTATGGTTTGACCAAAGTTAGCGAGGAGCTCGTCGCGCGAAATATCCATGGCGCTCAGGATGCTTAGATGCCCGCGCGCGGCTCCGACCCGGTGAACGACTGCAGCGTTGGCGACAAAGTCTCCCATCCAGTTCGATTCTGGCACTGCGAATATATTCGGATGCTGCCCCAAACACCACGTGAGGATGCTAGTTCCAGAACGCGGCGAACCGACAACAAACATTGGCCTGTTTATCGTATTCTGCATTGTGTTTCCATAGTCCTGCTTGCCTGTTAGTCCGGCGATTTTCCGTTCCGCATCCCAGCGTGAGATGTTATCGATTCTACAATCGGTGCGTGACTTTTGCACGCATCCTTATTGGTAAGTGAAATACCATGACGCACTCTGATGGCAGGGAATCTTGCAATGGATCAAACCAGCGTGAGTATTGGTCACGTTAAAAAAAGAGAGTCTCTGAAGGTTTAGAATCAGGTCAGGTCTCGCCTTACGACAGCATCGAACCGAATGGTGCGGACGAACGCTAAGGAAAGCGTCTATCGAATTTTATCAGATTTTTCGGCAGAGGACCTCGTACTGGGCACCGAGTGGTAGAGAGGCCAGGTAAGGTTCTAAGCAGCGCAGCCAGCTCAGTGGCCGAGGGAAAAAGAACAAGAA
>Ga0137412_10003102_pt1 | contig 13264 bp, 10 predicted proteins | sample CZODoug2_1_16fun_FD_122160 | JGI IMG/M metagenome (GOLD analysis project Ga0137412, IMG submission 122160) | Vadose zone soil fungal communities from Angelo Coast Range Reserve, California, USA - CZODoug2_1_16fungal (Hybrid Assembly) | ecosystem: Environmental > Terrestrial > Soil > Vadose zone... | reverse complement strand
TGCTTGGCGACGCCGCGCACCGACATGCAGGTATGCTCCGCCTCGATCATCACGGCAACGCCGCGCGGTTTTAAGACCTCGTCGATCGCGGCCGCGATCTGCGCGGTCAGGTGCTCCTGGGTCTGCAGGCGGCGGGCGAAGATATCGGTCAGCCGCGCCAGCTTCGACAATCCCACCACCCGCTCGACCGGCGTATAGGCGATATGCGCCCTGCCGTAGAACGGCATCATGTGGTGCTCGCACTGCGAGGTGAATTCGATGTCGCGGACCAGCACGAAATCGTCATAACCCGCGGTCTCGCCAAAGGTGCGGTCGAGCACCTCGGCCGGGCACTGGTGATAACCCTGGTACAGTTCGTCAAAGGCTTCGACCACCCGGCGCGGCGTGTCGAGCAGGCCCTCGCGATGCGGGTTCTCGCCGATATAGCTCAACAGCGTCTTAACCGCATACTCGGCTTCGCCGCGCGAGGGGCGCGGCTGGTCGGCGCGGACGGCGGCCGCCAGGAACTCGGAAGGATCGAGCTCGGCCGGGCGAACTTCCGGCGCCTTGTTTTCCGGGGCCTTCGAGTCAGCAGTCTTGAGATCAGCCGTCTTGCGGGGGTTGAGGGATTTGATCAATGCGTCCATGTCGACTCCGTTCGACCGGTCCCATATGGGACCGGAGTGTCACCGGGCAGACGGGGCGGCATGCCGCCGGGCGCCTGAGTCCCAATATTCTAACACCGAGGGAGCCGAATTGGTCCAGTCCGCGCCCCCGGGTGAAACCGCCGGACTGTATTTCCGCCGCCTCGGTACATATATAGGACCGTGGAACGTGGCCGCCAAGGGCGGCCGCGGCGGGAAGTGCTGGACCTCGATCTATGCTGAACGACATCTACAACAAGCGGATTATCGAACTGGCCGGCAATATCCCCCGCCTGGGCCGCCTCCAAGACCCCCATGCCAGCGCCACCGCGCATTCCAAATTGTGCGGCTCCACGGTCAAGGTCGACCTCAAGATGGACGGCCCCGTCGTTACCGACTTCGCCCACGACGTAAAGGCCTGCGCACTTGGACAGGCCTCTTCATCCATCATGGCAAGCCATGTGATCGGCTCGAGCGCGAGCGAACTGCGCGAGTTACGCGAAACCGTTCGCAAGATGCTGAAGGAAAACGGCAGCCCCCCGCAAGGCAAATGGGCCGAGATCGCGCTGCTCGAGCCGGTGCGCGACTACAAGGCGCGCCATGCCTCAACCATGCTGACCTTCGATGCCGTGGTCGACGCGATCGGCCAGATCGAAGCCAGGCAGCCGGCGTCGGCGCAGGGATAAGCTGTTTCACCTCATCCTGAGCTGCCGCGCTCTTGCGCGGCGTCTCGAAGGATGGGCCGCGGACCTCATGGTTCGCCCGGCGATGCGAAGCATCGTCCGGAGACGCGCAAGGGCGCGCTCCTCACCATGAGGAATCAAGATTACTTCTGGGGTTGAGCCTGCGCCGGCGCGGCTGCGACACCGCCGGTCGGAACATTGGCTTCCGCCGTCTTGGTCGACTTGGACGACTGCGGATGAGCCTCTTCCTCGGCCGTGCTGTTGCCGACGAAGCGATCCTGCATCGGCTTCGGCTTCAGATCGGCCATCGGTATCGAGGAGTTGCCGCGAGGCAGCACGTCGGCGACCGCATCGGTCGTGACCAGATTGCTCAGGCGTAATTCGACCGGCGAGAGTTCATACAGATCTTCCCACGGCGGCACGCTCAGCGCCAAGGACAGCAGATCACCGGTACCGCCCATATCGAAGGTGTACTTTGCCAGCCGCCCGATGTCGCGCTCGACGATCATCATGTCCTGCGCGGTGTAGCTTGCGGCCTTGGCGTCGTCGGCGCGATCGCCCATCCAGATCTGGTGCACCCGGACATGCGCCATGTCGGGCACGTAGCGTGTCTTGCCCGACAGCAGCAGGAACACGCACATCGACTCGCAATAGGCCTCCGGCGCCACGCTGGCGCGGTTGCCGTTCGGGTTGCGGTTCAGAATGGTGGTGCCGACCGTGGTCAACATGCCGAGATCGCGGAACCGGCGACCGAGCGTGATCGAGTCGTTGACCGATCCGCCGCTGGAATCCAACACCAGGGTGGCGCCGTTGAGTTCGCGTCCGCGGGCAAAGTCCTCGAAATCCTGCGGGCTGTCGGCGGTGACGATGCCGACCGCGCTGACCCAGCCATGGCAGTCAGGCCCGCAGCCGACCCAGTTGAAGCGCATCGGCATCTTGCGCTCTTCGAGGGTGCCACCGGCGTGCGCCGAATTGCCCGACGTCATGACGGTCGCGGGCAAAGCCAAACACAGGGCGGCCGCGCCGAGTAGCGCCAAGCCGCGAAAATCAAGCCACCTCAAAAGCCTCAAACTGGTTCCTTCCCCAACCCCTCAAACAGAGTAGCGCGGTAAGCCCCATCGACGCCCTTCGATTCTACACACGGACGTCATAAAAATGGTATCCGGGCGATTACGCATCGTCCAGAGCCACTTGCTGCGCTGCGCCTAACAAAGCACGCGAAATTGAGGGACTGTGGCGAAATTGTTCCGTAGTTGCAGTTCCCCGCTCTGGAACCACGCACAACAACGATCATATCAGGGCAAATTGCCCATGAAGCATTCATCATCATCCTCCCAGGGATCGGCCTGGCTACGCGAGGCGTTGCGGTTGCCCCGCAATGCCGGGCGTATCCTGATCTGGATCTACCGCCACACGCTGTCGCCGCTGGTCGGATATAATTGTCGTCACCTGCCGACCTGCTCGGTCTATGGCGACGAGGCGATCGAGCGGTTCGGACTGTGGGCCGGCGGCTGGATGACACTGGCGCGGCTGTTGCGCTGCCAGCCCTTTGGCACGTCCGGCATCGACAACGTGCCCGACACCGCCCCGCCGGGCGCGCGATGGTATCTGCCGTGGCGCTACGCCCGATGGCGCGGGGTCAATGCACCCTAAAATCTAGCCGCGGCAAATTCCTGTTGCAGTGCTTTCAAGTCAAATACGCATTGCAGGCGCAGCAGACTGGGCGTGGAACATTGACCGCCAAAGTTGTATTGTTTGCGTACTCCGCTGGGAGGAAACAACCATGCGCTGGAAAATCAGCCGTCACGGTCATGACTCAAGGCAGGTCGACCTCCTCGCCGTGATTGCGCTCGTGATCATCATCGTCGCCGCCTGGCTATATTTCGGCGAAAGCCCCGAGCCGCCGAGTTCGACCGCCTTCATCGTCCCGAGCCAGAGCACGCATTGGTAAACCTCAAACGTTGCGGCCCGCCGGAGCAATCCGGCTGTCTCCGTGCGCGACGCATCATCAACGCCCCCATCCGAACCAGAACAATCCGCCGCCGCCGCGCTGCGGCTCGATCGGCATCGGCGGACGCGGCGGTTTCTTCGGATGCGGCGACGGCGGCCGCTCCGATGGCGGCTCGGCCACCGAGGTCGTGTCGGCCGTCAAAGGCTCATCGGGATTGGTTCTAACCGACAGCAACAAATTGGTTTCAAAGGTCCGCCAGCGATAGCCGATGCCGAAATCGATCGGCTGCGCCCGGCGGAACAGTTCGGCGTAGCGCGGCTGATAGGCCGACGGAAATTTCGAGATCGGGCCGGCATAGCGGCCGAACGGAAACAGGCGCCACTGCTTTTGACTGTAATAGGCCAGCGGGATGCCGGAATCGTCCTGAATGATCGTGGCGCTGTTGGCGAGGATGAAATTGCGCACCGTGGTGAAATTGCCGGAGTGCAGCAGATAGGACGCGCTCTTGAGCAGGCTGTTGCCGGGCGCCAATGTCGCGCAGAATTGCAGAAAGCCGCTCGATTTGACGCCGGAATTGGAAAGGTCGGTGCTGAAATAATACAGCGTCTTTTCGACACCGTCGTCGCCGACAAAGGTGATGCGGATGCCGCGCGTCGGGCTCTTGCCGGCGTCTTCATTGGCCAGATGCAGCGCGCCGGTCTCATCCAGCGTGGCCGGCGTGACGCTGCGGATGGTCTTGCCCGACCGCGCCAGGAACACATAGAGGATCGGCAGCGTGCCGCTGATCTGACCGGCGTTGAGATCGGTCTTCATCTGCTTGGTGATGAAGAAGCTGAAGCTCAGGATCGAACTGAGCGAACGTTCGACATTGTTGAGCGCGGCTACGACGGCGCCGCGCTGCACCTTTGAGAGATCGGGCACCGTTCCCGGCGGCTCGAGCGCACTCAGAACGTATGTGGTCGCTTTGGAATAGAACGCGTTGGCGTAGAGGAAGTCCGGCCCGCTGAACATGTAGAACATGGTCGATTTCGGCGCCGCCAGATTGGCGTCCGCCCAGGCGCGTATCCTGGAGAGCTGACGCTGGTCGAGCTGGGCGAAGGCGCTGTCGAAGAAGCGCGCGTGGCGTTGCCATGAGGGATCGCTGGTCAAAGCCGCCAGCGGCGAGCCGAATGAGGGCCGCATGCCGGCCAGGAACTTTGCCGTGTCGTCGGCGGTCACCGTATCGGCCGCCCGCACCGGGACATCCGACGCCATCAAGATCAGGCTCGCGGCGATGGCCGCCATTTTCGTCCAACGAAACATCTTACTCGCGGCCCGGGGATGCGCTCGCGGCGCCGGGATCGGCCCGCTTGTGGAAGATGGCGTAGATGACGAGGCCTGACATCATGATCGACATGCCGAGAGCCGCCTGCAACGGCCGCTCCGTCAGCAGATAATACATCATGAAGCCGGTCACGACGAGGAAAACCGCTGGTGTCACCGGGTAGCCCCATGCGCGATAAGGCCGCGGCAATTCGGGATGAGTGATCCGCAGCTTGACGACACCGAGCACCGCGAAGAACGAGCAGAACAGCAGCGCGAACTGAATGAAATCCAGCACCGCCTCGAAACTGCGGGTGAACAGCATCAAGGTTGCGACCGCGAGCTGGAACAGGATCGCATAGGCCGGCGCACCATTGCCCGATTTGCGGGCAAACAGCCGGATCGCCGGCATGTCCTCGCCCATGGTCATCATCACGCGCGGCCCGATCCACATCATCGCGGAGATCGACGATACCAGCCCGATGCAGATCATCGCGGCCACGATGCGCCCGCCGAGATCGCCGAAGATGTAGCGGCCGGCGATGCTGGCGACGTCGATCTGCCCGGCCAGTTTGTCGATCGGCGCGGTGCGCAGGAACACCGCGTTCAGCGCCACATACAACACCAGCACGATCAGCGTTCCCGACAGCATCGCCCGCGGCAGGTTCCGCTGCGGCATCCGCATCTCGCCGATGATATAGGTCGCGGCGTTCCAGCCCGAGAACGAATACATCACGAACACCAGGCCGATCGCGCACGGCGCGCTGGTGATGTGGGCGAAGTCGGACGGATCGGGTGCAAAGGAGATCGGCTGCGGCGTCCCCATCACCAGCCCCGCGACCAGGAAGGCCGCGATCAGCAGGACCTTCAGCGCGGTCGCCGCCAGTTGAAAGGTCGAGGAGTGGCGGACCCCGCAAAGCTGCACGATCGACACCAGCCAGACGACGCCGATGGCCAGCGCGAGCGACGGCGCGTCGGGATCGATCGACTTGCCGTATTCCCCGAAGGCCATCGCAGCCAGCGCCACCGGCGCGGCGAAGCCGACGGTGGCCGACACCCAGCCGGCCAGAAAGCCGAAAGCGGGGTGATAGGCCCGGCTGAGGAAATTGTACTCGCCGCTGGAACGCGGAAACATCGCGCCGAGTTCGCTGTACGAAAACACTCCGCACAGCGCCACCAAGCCGCCCACGGTCCATAACGCCAGGATCGAGAAACCGGACGGGATGTCCTTGACCTGAAAGCCGAGGCTCGTGAAGACGCCGACGCCGACCATGTCGGCCACCACGATCGCGGTCGCCACCAGGACCGAAACCGTGGCCCCGTCACCGATCCGGCCGGCCCAGGCCGCGGGTCCCGTGTCTGATGCAGCCATTTCGGTGCCACCCCCGGTGCTCGGATCCGACGTCTGCATTGGTGCAGGCTGCTGCCCCTCAGTTCAAGCAAGGTAAACGAAGGCTAACGCTTGTTGTCGATTTTAGGTATTTAAATACCTAATTTGGCTACTTTCCCCGGTATCACACCGCCCTCGCAGTTGCGGAAACGGGCGGTTCGTCCCACAATCACGACACGATTTCGTGGTGTTCTTGAGGCTTCCGGAGTGGGGAGTTTTCCGGACCTTTAACCTTACCTTGACGCTAACGCGCTCAACTAGGGCGAGTGCATTCTGCAAAGCGACTCGCGTGACCTGACTTTGCGTGAACCGATTTTGCATGAACCAACTTGGGGAAACCCACTTGGGGAAATCGACTTGGGGAACCGGGGTGGATGATCGGAGCTGATCCGAAATTCCCCGCGCACGATCGAGCGGGCATGCCGTGCTGTGGAACGATCCAGAGATCGCTCCATGGAAGGGCGGGAAGCTATTGCCTCGGCCTATCCCGCTGGCGGCGCGTCGTTCTCGCATCCCTTTTTGCGCCGCTCTCACTGATCCTGGCACAATGCGGCAAGGCGCCGAACCCCGGCGCGCTGGCCGCCAACGTGCAGGTCTCACCGAGCGACACGTTTGAGGATCGCTTCCCCGCGCCATCGTTCAGAGACCGCTTCCCGACCGCGACAGAGAGCTTTGAGCAGAAGCTGGCAAAGGACTTCGCCCAGGCAGCTTCGCCGCCGCCGCCGCAGGGATCGCCCGCCCCCTACCGCGTCGCCGCGCTCGGCCCGCAAGTGCCCTACCAGCGCCCGGCGGAGCGGGACGAACTGACCACGCTGGTCAGCATGAAATCATCGGCCTTCCCCTATTACGGCGCCAATCCGGCGTCGGAGACGCCGTTCCTGAACATCGCCAAGGGCGATCGCCGCGGCCACCGCAGCTATTCGGGGCGGGTCTATTGGCAGGACGAGACCTACAACGACAGCCGCGTGCTGGTACACATCCCCGAGAATTTCGAGCTGCAAAAGCCGGGCGTCATCGTCGTGTTCTTCCACGGCAATGGCGCGACATTGGAGCGCGACGTGCGCGACCGGCAGATGGTGCCGCAACAGATTTCGGACTCCGGCGTCAACGCGGTGCTGCTGGCGCCGCAATTGGCGGTCGACGCCGCCGATTCCAGTGCCGGCAAGTTCTGGCAGCCCGGCGGCTTCAAGCGCTTCTTGGACGAGTCGGCGGCCAACCTTGCCAAGCTTTATGGCGACCCGAACGCGGCCAAGGCGTTCGCCAACATGCCGATCGTCATCGTCGGCTATAGCGGCGGCTTCCTGCCCACCGCCTGGAGCCTCGAGGTCGGCGGCATCAGCGACCGCGTGCGCGGCGTCATCCTGCTCGACGCGGTCTATGGCGAACTCGACAAGTTCGCCGGCTGGATCGAAAATCACCGCTCCGGCTTCTTCGTCAGTTCCTACACCCACTACACCGCGCGGCGCGACCGCGAGCTGATGCAGATGCTGCGCGACAAGGGCATCGAGGTTTCCGAAGACATGGACGGGCCGCTCCGGCCAGGCAGTGTGGTGTTCGTGCAGACGCCCGAGGGCATCACGCATCGCGACTATGTCACCCGCGCCTGGACCAGGAATCCGATCGAGGAAGTGCTGGTGAAGATGGCCGCGCCCTCGATGCGGGTCGCGGCCGGCATATCGTCATCGTCGAGCCGATAACTCCTCGGCTCTTAGAGGCTTTCAGCTCTTGGGCAGCTTCGGCATGCTCTCGACGAAACCATTGTAGCAGGTCAGCCGCTCGTCTTCTTCCTTGGTGAACTTGCACTCGGTGACGGATTTCGCGGCCGCCGCCTTCGCGCCTGCCTTGGGTTTGGCCGGCGGCGGCAACACCGCGTCATAGCAGTTCAACCGCTCCTTGGTGCCGTCATCGATATCGAGGCACTCCTGCAGCCTGACGGCCATCGGTTGCGACTTCGCCGCGCCCGCGTGCGGCTTGACCTGGACCAGCGGCTTGTCGCCGACCATCGGCGGGGGACCGCTTTGAGCGAAAGCCGTGGTTGAAGCCAACACCGCGACGCACGCCAACGTCATTCTCATCTCATTCACTCTCGTCTGTCTTACAGGGCCGCGCCCGGCCCAGCCTTTCGCTGCAGGACTATCCTTGAACAGGCCCACTCGCGAACGGCCTCTTATCCCGTCGGGAGGCAAAAGTCTCCGGGGTCGGCCAACGATCCAATGGTATTATATTCCGGGAAGCGCGCAATGGCCGGGCAGCCCGGCCGAAACCCTCGCTGGCCCCTACTCCGCCGGCACGACGGCGGACTTTGGCCGCGGCCCGGACAGCAGCACCATGGTCAGCGCCAAGCCAAGGAAGGCCATCGACACATAGCCCGCGCCATAGAGGAGATCGCGGGAATAGAGCAGTCCGCCGATCGCCGAGCCCACTCCATGCCCGATATAGAGCACGGAGGTGTTGAGCGACACCGACGCTGGCGCCAGCGGCGGCGCGGCCGCAACCAGCCGCACCTGCTGCATCGAATTGGTCGACGCGAAGCCAAGCCCCCACACCGCCACCGAGAGGGCCATCAGCGGATAGATGCCGGCGCTCAGCGACCAGCCGGTGACGCCGGCCAGAACCAGCACCGTGAACAGCAGCGATGCCTTGAAGGCGCCCCAGCTATCGACAATGCGGGTGGCAATGACGACGCCGATGAAGCCGAACACGCCGTAGAGCGCGAACACCAGCCCGATCGCGTCCGGGCCGGCACCGGTCAGCCTTCGCAACAGCGGGTCCAGGAACGTGAACACCACGAACTGGCCGGACATCTGCAGCGTGGTGATCAGCAGCAATACGAGAATCGCCGGGTTGCGGCCGAGTTCGACCCAGGTCCTGAGATCGACCGGCGCGCCGACCAGGCCGGCGGGCAACCGCCAGGCCAGCAGCGGGACACTCAGGCAGCCGATGGCGCCGATCGTCGCGTAAGCCGCCTGCCAGCCATAGCGGCTGGCGACAAACGAGATCAGCGGCAGGCCGACGGCGGTAGCAAGCGACCAGCCGAGAAAGACATAGGCGATCGCGCTGCCGCGTTTCTCCGCCGGCACGATCAGGGCCACGGTGCCGGCCGCCTGCGGCGTATAGAGCACGCCGATCGCCAGCATGATCAGGCGGATGATCATCAGGCTGGCATAATCGGGCGCGAAGGCCGAGGCGATATTGGATAACGCCATCACCGCGAGCGTCGCGGTGAGCAGTTTGCGGCGTTCGATCCGGCTGGTGAGCCATGCTGTCAACGGCGAACCGATGCACAGCACGAGCGCGCCGAAGCTGATCAACAGCCCGGCGGTGCGAATCGAGACGTCGAGCGCGGTGGACAATTCGCTCAGCATTCCGGCCGGCGCCAGAACCGAGCAGCCGGTGACGAAATTACCAAGCATCAGGGAGGTGGGAGCGAAGCGGCGAGTCACGCCGCGCTCTATAGCAGATCATTCAATGCATTTGCATGAAACCTTTTCATGCGAGGCATGACGTGCCGGAGGCCGATCGATCGTGAGGCCTCCCTTTCTTTCAAGACTCGCGCAGGCAACGGGAGCCGCAATTTCTGCGAAGCGCCGCAGGCGACGATTATTTCGCGGCGCTGTCGCGCGACGCCAGCGGTGTCGTCACGGACGGCGTGGCAACCAACGGCGTGGCGGGGAATGGCGTGGCGAGCGACTTCGGCGGTGGGCATGTCGCAACGAGACGGTCGAGCGCGCCCACCAGTCCCTCGCTGGAGAACTTCACCGAATGCGCCACACGCTGTCCAGCCGGGATTTGCGACGTCTCGGTGAATTCGAGTTGCGCAAGGCCGGCCAGCGATCGCGCTGAAGCGCGGTCCAATCGAACGCCCCAGATCTCAGAGCCCGGCGATATCGAGCGGCCCAAGCTGAAGAACAGCGGCCTTGCGCCGCCGTTCGACATCGACACCGTGGGCAAAATCCCGTTGGCCATTGTCTTGCGCTGGAAGGCCAGTTCGAACTGATCGCTGTTGAAACACATCAGCCGCCAGATCGACATGCGGTAGGATTTGTCGCCGTCCATCTGGGCCACGACCTTGCCGATGACGCCGCGCGCGCTGTTTTCAAACTTCCACGGCGTTTCCGCCACTTCGCGCCGATCGATGCCGAAGCGCGCGATCTCCTCGCGGGTCAGGATATGCATGTCCTCGAACTTGATGCTGCGGGCAAGCACCAGCAGTCCGGGCTCCACGCCCATTTTCTGGATGTAGCTCGATATCAGCCGGTCGGCGCGTTCGAGGCCGCGCTCGACCGCCTTCTCACGCATCTCCTGCGTCGGCTCCCCACCCCTGAAATTCACCACCACCCGCGGCGAGTGAACCGCGAGCACGGCGTCCGGGGCGATTTCGCGGCTGGCTGCACCTAGAATGAGATAGGGGCACGCGGAGTTGCACATCGCGCCGCGCGTCCAGAGGTCGCCGTGAAGCTCGCGGCCCGATTGCTTCAGGCGGACGCAGACCTGGCTGTCCTGCGCCTCGAAGCCGCATTCGGTGACCACCGTCCGCCCGACCCGCGCGATGACAGGTTTCTCGCGCAGCATGGCGCCCATCGCCAGGGCCTGTTCGAGATTACCGCCCGGCGAATAGAAATAGATCGGCAGATGGCGGTCGCCGAGCTGGCGCAACAATTTCCGAAAACGGGACGCAGCGCCCGCATCGATCTGTCCCTCGGCCGCAATCCAGCTATCACAGCCCTGGCCACAGGAGTCCGCCGCCCCCTTGACGACATAGAAGGCCATCGGCGGCGCCAGCACCTTGGCGGGCGAGGATCGTTCGGAGGAGGATCGTTCACGGAAGGATTGTTCGCGGTAGGATTGTTCGTTCTTGGGTCGTGCGTCTGAGGCCGCCTGCGCCGGTGCACCGATCAGGACAAGGATGGCGACCAGGATTGCGCGCAAGGTCAGGGGACGAACGGCATGAGGGCTGCGGGATCAACGTGAAGCGAAGTCGAACGACCGTGAAAAAAGCTTAACAAGGCATCGCGGCCAAGTCCATGTGAGGGCAACCAGTGGGTGAAATTTTTTAGCACGAAAACGACGACCATCATCGCGGTCCGACACTGCCGAAGAACGGCGTCAACGGCGCGCCGTTCCAACCTTACGCCATCATCAGGCGTCAGTGTCATGGTCGGACTCCAGGATATCTCCGCATCTGTTGCGCCGGCAGCGCGTTCCGTTCAGATGCGTTGCGAAAATAATTCGCCCCTGTGGAGCGGGAAGCTCGAAGGCTTGAGGTCACATGGGCGCCCACACACCGCTCGCCAAAGGACCGCCAAGGTCCTGGCAAGGTCCTGGCAAGGCCCTGATTCCGCTGGATTGCCCGGTTGCAGAACCCGAATCGCCTGCTATATCGCTTGTTCCGCTTACCTGCGCTCGTTCGCAGGAGTGAGCATCAGGAGACCGCCATGACGGAAGCGCCGAAATCCGAGTCCGGATTCCAGTACAGCATCACCAATTTGAAGCCCGCCGAAGTGCCGCACAAGATCGCCCTCACCTTTCCGAACGGCGACAGGCGCGAATATCCCAAGGACACCACCGGGCTCGAAATCGCCAAGGGCATCTCGCCTTCGCTGGCCAAGCGCACCGTGGCGATGGCGCTGGATGGGACGCTCGCCGACCTCAACGACCCCATTGCCCAGGACGCCAAGATCCAGTTCATCAGCCGCGACGAACCGCAGGCGCTGGAACTGATCCGGCATGACTGCGCCCATGTGCTGGCCGAAGCCGTGCAGTCGCTGTGGCCGGGCACCCAGGTCACGATCGGGCCCGTGATCGAGAACGGCTTCTATTACGACTTCTTCCGCAACGAGCCGTTCACGCCGGAAGATTTCGCCGCGATCGAGAAGAAGATGCGCGAGATCATCGCGCGCGACAAACCCTTCACCAAGGAAGTCTGGGACCGCGAGAAGACCAAGCAGGTGTTCCGCGACAAGGGCGAGGCCTTCAAGGTCGAGCTGGTCGACACCATTCCGGGCAACGAGCCGATCAAGATCTATTTCCAGGGCGACTGGTTCGACCTCTGCCGCGGGCCGCATATGACCTCGACCGGCAAGATCGGCAATGCGTTCAAGCTGATGAAAGTCGCGGGCGCGTATTGGCGCGGCGACAGCAACAATCCGATGCTGACCCGCATCTACGGCACGGCGTTCGCCAAGCAGGACGAACTCGACGCCTATCTGAAGCAGATCGAGGAAGCCGAGAAGCGCGACCACCGCAGGCTCGGCCGCGAGCTCGACCTGTTCCACTTCCAGGAGGAAGGCCCGGGCGTCGTGTTCTGGCACCCCAAAGGCTGGACCATCTTCCAGGCGCTGATCGCCTATATGCGCCGCCGCCTGACCGGCGATTACAGCGAGGTCAACGCGCCGCAGATCCTCGACAAGTCGTTGTGGGAGACCTCCGGCCATTGGGACTGGTATCGCGAGAACATGTTCGCGGCGCAATCGGCCGGCGAGGAGGCCGAGGACAAGCGCTGGTTCGCGCTGAAGCCGATGAACTGCCCGGGCCATGTGCAGATCTTCAAGCACGGCCTGAAGAGCTACCGCGACCTGCCGCTGCGGCTGGCCGAATTCGGCATCGTGCATCGCTACGAGCCGTCCGGGGCCATGCACGGACTGATGCGCGTGCGCGGCTTCACCCAGGACGACGCGCATGTGTTCTGCACGGAAGAGCAGCTCGCCGACGAGTGCCTCAAGATCAACGACCTGATCCTGTCGACCTATGCCGATTTCGGCTTCACCGGCGATCTCACCGTCAAACTCTCGACCCGGCCGGAAAAGCGCGTCGGCACGGACGCGATGTGGGACCATGCCGAGCGCGTGATGGCGACGGTGCTGTCGCAGATCGAGGCGCAGGGCCATAATCACCGCATCAAGACCGCGATCAATCCGGGCGAAGGCGCGTTCTACGGGCCGAAATTCGAATATGTGCTGCGCGACGCCATCGGCCGCGACTGGCAATGCGGCACCACGCAGGTCGACTTCAACCTGCCCGAGCGGTTCGGCGCGTTCTATATCGACGCCGACGGCTCGAAGAAGGCGCCAGTGATGGTGCACCGGGCGATCTGCGGCTCGATGGAGCGCTTCATCGGCATCCTGATCGAGCACTATGCCGGCAATTTCCCGCTCTGGCTCGCGCCGGTGCAGGCCGTCGTCACAACGATCACCTCGGAAGGCGACGAATACGCCAAGGTGGTCGCCGCCGCCGCGCGGCGCGCCGGCCTGCGCGTCGAGATCGACCTGCGCAACGAGAAGATCAACTACAAGGTCCGCGAGCATTCGCTGGCGAA
>Ga0137412_10003100_pt1 | contig 13266 bp, 11 predicted proteins | sample CZODoug2_1_16fun_FD_122160 | JGI IMG/M metagenome (GOLD analysis project Ga0137412, IMG submission 122160) | Vadose zone soil fungal communities from Angelo Coast Range Reserve, California, USA - CZODoug2_1_16fungal (Hybrid Assembly) | ecosystem: Environmental > Terrestrial > Soil > Vadose zone... | reverse complement strand
GCTCGGCCAGGAAGGCGACGATGCCGTCCCAGTCGAACGGTGCCCGAAACGGCAACCGCATCGTCAGCCCACCGTCGGCGGCGAGGCGATCGGCCCGGCGCCGGCGGTCACGCAGCTCGCGGGGCGCCGCGCGAAACACGTCGCGCATCTCGCGATTGAACTGGCGCAGGCTGCCGAACCCGGACGCAAACGCCACGTCGGCGACGTTCAGGTCGCTGTCGTCGAGCATCCGGCGGGCGAAATGGGCGCGCCTCGACCGGGCCAGCTGATCCGGAGTCGCGCCGAGGTGATCGAGGAAGACCCGTCGCAGGTGCCGCGCCGACAGTCCGAGCCGCGCCGCGAGCTGTGCCTCCGTACCGCCGTCGTCCAGCGTGCCGTCGATGATCAGCCGCACCGCACGGCACACGAGCTCCGGCGCCGAGGACGCGACCGGCCCGGCAACCCGGTACGGGCGGCAGCGCAGGCAGGCCCGGAACCCGGCTGCCTCAGCGGCGGCCGCCAGCTCGAACGTGCGCACATTCTCGGCTCGCGGCCGGGCGCCGCAGCCGGGCCGGCAGTAGATGCCAGTGGTCACCACGGCCGAGTACGTCGTCACCCCTCCAGATGTAGAGGATCCGGTAGCGGCGCGCTAGCCATATTCGGACAACGACGGTGGGCTGCCCGCCCCGTCCGAAGGTGGCCAGACAGGGGATGTCCCGGCGAACAAACTGGTCGACGTCCGAACCATAGCCACAGGAGGAATTCTCATGCTCGGCAAAGTTTTCCCGATCGAGCTCAAGCCCGGCAAGCAGGCCGAGGCCGAGGCGATCGTCGCGGAGTTCGCACCCAAGGGTCCCGAGCAGGAACCCGGCACACTGTCGTTCCGGGTCTACCGGGATCCGGCCAACGTCGACTACCTGGTCTTCGTCGAGCACTTCGCCGATCAGGCCGCCTACGACGCGCACACCGGATCGGCCGCCTATCAGGAACTGATCGCCGGGCGGTTCGCCGAGATCATCGTCAAGTTCGTCGAGATCGACCACGAGCTCGTCGCGTCGGTGCCAGCCTGATCAACGCCCCGTCGGCCGACGTTGTCCGCGCTTCGCGACGTCATCGCATCGCGAAGCGCGGACAACTCGGGAAACCAACTAGGCCACCTCAGTGTTCGAGGTGCACCGAGAGCGTCTCGCCGGCGGTCATGGTGACCGGCCGCGACAGCGACAGCTCGACCCGGTCGCCCGTGACGTGCAGGGTCGGATGCAGCTCGCGATGACCCAGTCGGACGACGGCGCGATCCGGCCGGTGCGCCGTCTCGAACGCCAGGCTCGACACCGTCAGCTGCCCGTAGCGAAGCTCGATCTCGCCGGTCTGCTCGCGCGCGTGCCGCCGCTGGCGGAACAGGCCCCAGCCCTCGGCCGCGGTGAACGCCGCCGCGAAGTCGTCCGGAGACAGCTTCGGCGCGAACCCGATGTGTCCGGCCGGCCCGTGGTACTCGAACCCGCAGGCGCCGAGGAACACGCCGTACCCGGCCATGGCACGCGCGTAGTGCTCGCCGCATTCGATCTCGTTGTACGGATTGCGCTTCTGCGCGGCGTACCGGTCGTGCACCGCCCGGGTGACGATTAACCCCTCGTCCACGACGCCGTCGTAGAGCATCTGGGTCGCGAGCTGGTACTCCTGCCCGGTCCAGCACTCGTTGAAGTAGATCGCCGCCCAGGACGGTGGAGTGCCCGACGCGGTTGCCGCGCCGCAGTGCGGCCAGGTCGTCATCAGGACGCCCGGCTCGTGGGCCTCGGCGTAGATGCGGGCACCGGGGATGTCGGTGTTGCGCGCCCGGTAGTCGGCCGGGTCGGGGGCGAAGTTGTACAGGTAGACGTTGCGCAGCGCGGTGCGACTCTGCTCCAGGTCGAACACGCGGGGCAGGCCGACCTGCGCCGCCAGCGCCTGCCCGAACATCTGGTCGATGTGGCAGCCGGCGTTGGAGTTGATGACGTTCGCGTGCGCGGGGTCGACCTTCTGGATGAAGTACTCCCCCGTCCACAACTCCGTCGACAGCAGCTGGGTGCCGTGGTCGGCCAACCGTCGGCAGGTCCGGGCGAAGTCGGTGTCGCCGACCTCGCCGGCCAGCTGCGCACCGGCCCGCAGAGCAGCGACGTACATGCCCGAGATCCAGGCGATCTCGCCGTACCAGGTCGTGTCGAGCGTGTTCGGCTGCGGGCCGTCGAGGACGCCGTCGGCGCCGGCGTCGTGGCTGATCAGGAACTGCAGCGCGAGCTTCGTCTTTTGCCAGTTCCGGCGCAGGAACGAATCGTCGGGCGCCAGCTGGTGCTCACGGTAGACGCGCAGCACCGTGCCGCACTCGCCGTCGGTGGCCCAGCTCTGATCGGCCTCGGCCCGGAAGCCCATCTGCCCGGTGTCGCCGTGGAACCCGATGCCGAGGTCGACCCGTTCCCGAGTGTCACGCTCGAGCTCGGGAAAGAGCCGGGCAACCGACTGCGCGTAGTTCCACACGTGCTCGCAGGTTCCGGCGCAGCAGTACACGCCCTCCCAGCCGTAGAAGCGGCCGTTGTCGAACTGGTAGCACGTGGATGTAGCAATGGTCGACGCCGTGGCAAAGGTCCGTTCGAGGAACCAATGCGGCAAGGTCGAGTCGTCGTACCAGGTACGCGTCCACAGTCGGGTCTGCTGTTCCAGCCGCGGCAGCTCCGCCGCGGTCTTGGCTACGACCTCACGAGCGTCGTCGTAGCGGGCCGCGTAGTGGCGGCGCAGCGTCTCGACCCCGGTGAGGAACGACAGCGACGTGCGGTCCGGAGTCGGGAAGTACCAGCCGATCAGGAATCGCACCTGCCCCGAAGCGCGCGGCCGCAGGGTGAGCGGCACGGTGACCGTGCCCTCCTCCGCCGCTACCTCGGCGCGGACGTCGACCGCGGCGAGGGCGAACGTGCCGAACTCGGGCAGGTCGGTGAGCGGGGTCTCGTCCATCCCTCGATCGGAGAAGATGATCGCGTCGACGTTGACGTGGCCCCAGCCGCTCGTGTTGTTGTCGACGATCTGGATGGTGGCCTGCTGGCCCTGATAGGCCGACAGGTCGACCCCCTGCGGGGTCATCGGCTCGATGCTCGCGCCGGTGAGGGACCCGACGACGGCGCCGCCGACGATGACGTTGAGGCAGGTCTCGCCCGGGTGGTTGCCGCCGCCGACGCGAGCCAGCAGGTAGCGCCGCTCGACGGTGAACGGCGCGCTGGTCAACGTGCCGGTGTACGAGTCGGGATCGCCCACGCCGCCGCGGTAGTTGTAGGACGTGACGAAGCGCTGGCCCAGGGCGTTGAAGCCGCCGAAGCGCTTCATGCCGTCGGGTACCTCGTCGACGGTGACCGGCCCGGCGCCGAACGCATTGCCCTGCACGTTCCAGCCGTCGTAGGTCGTGCGCTCGAAGTTCTCGAAGACGATGTCCGGGCGATTGGTGAACAGGATCCGGTCGACGTTGACGTGCCCCCAGCCCCCGGTGGCCGAGTCGACGATCTCGATGGTCGCTGTCTTGCCTCGGTTGGCCCGCAGGTCGAAGGCCACCGGGGCGAGCGGCTCGGTGTCGGTGCCCGTCGCGGTGGCCACGACGGTGCCGTCGACCACGACGTTCACGCAGGTCTGGCCCGGGTGGTTGCCGCCGCTCACCCGCGTCTCGATGTAGTCGTGAGTGACGGTGAACGGCGCGCTGGTGAGCTTGCCCGTCGCGGCGTCCGCGTCACCGGCCGCCCGGAAGGCGTAGGACGTGACCAACCGTCCACTGTGGACGTTCAGGTCTCCGAACCGCTTCACCAGCGGCGGCAGCGCCGTGACGAGCGCCGGCCCCGGACCGAACGCGGTGCCCTCGACCGTCCAGCCGGTGTAGTCGTCGTGGTGCCAGTCCTCGAACACCAGGTCGTCGCTGCCCGTGCTCGCATCCGCGGCCGAGAACTGGACGCCCTTGACGTGCCGGTCGCCGAACGACGTTGCGCTGAATGTGATCGGCCGGGTGCCCCGAGCGTGCAGGCCGACCGGGTTCTCGCTGAAACCGACGACCTCGGCCCGCACGGTGCGGTTCGTCGTGTTGTGCAGCGTGTAGACCAGCACGGTGGCCGGCGTCGTGGAGTCCTCGGTGGCCAGCGGCACGAACGGCGAGAACGCCTCGAGCGTGACCTCGACCGGGCAGCCCGGCGCGCGGTACTGCACCTTGCCGATCGGGTACTGGCCGGTGAATCGCACGTCGTCGAATCCGTCGGCGTCGAGCGTCCACTCACCCTGACCAGGAATGCGCAGCGTGAACCCCTGCCGGAACGGCGAGAACGGCTCGGGTGGGTTGGCGTAGGCGGTGTCACTGGTGCTCGCTGCCGGCTCGTTGAGGACGTCCCAGCGCCACAGCTTGCCGTCACCGCCGAGGTAGAGCTCGCCGCAGCATCCGCCACCGACCGGCATCCCGATGTACTTGAGTGCCGCACCCTCGTTCACCGTGGGTGTGCCGCGCTTGTACAGCGAGGCGACCCACTCGCGGGACAGGCCCTTGTCAGCCGGCACGAGCGCGACGCAGTCCTCGGGGACGCCGAGCGCTTTCGCCGCCTCGGCCCGGCTGCTCATCAGCGCGGTCGCGACGCCCGCTCCGCTCAGCGCGAGGAAACCACGGCGGGTCAACGAGATCGGCCGCGGGCCGGTCGGGCCACAGCAGCCATCGTCGGAACAGCAGGCGGTCATCGCACTCACATCCGGTGGACGGGGACGGGGAATCCGGGGCGGAACACCTGGCCGGCGCGCGGCCCGCTCCGGGTGGCGAACGCCGTGTCGGCCGCGGCGATGGACCGGTCGAGCAGCGCGTTCAGCGCGTCCGGTGCGGTCTGCACGCGGGCGTTGATGGTGACGGTGCCCTCAAGCGCCGGCTCGATCTGCCGGTGATCGAACGTCGGTTGGTTGGTGGTGGTGGTCAGGCTGGCCTTGGTGACACCGGCCGGAGTCGCGACGAGCACCTTGACGTGACCGATCGCGGCATCCTCGGCGGCGCTGGCCTGGGCGAACTCGCTCAGCAGGCGGTCGACCCACGCCGCCGGAGCCGCGGCCGCGCCCCGGTACTCGAACGTCTGATTGGTCCACGCCAGCTCGGCCTCGGCCGCGCCGTAGCGGTCGTAGTCGATCTCGAACGCCCGTCGCTCGGTGACCCGGGTGCCGCCCCACATCCGCAACAGGCCAGCCAACCCCTGACCGGTGACGGCGCTCATCGCGTGGATCTGCGCGCCCGGGAAACGTTCACCGAGCTCGGCGCGCAGTTGCTCGACCTCGACCAACGGCACCACGTCGATCTTGTTGATCACGATGACGTCGGCCTCGTCGAGCTGATGCCGGTACAGGTAGGCCAGGTCGGGCTCGTCGGCCAGCGGCAGCCAGTGCCGGCTCATCCCCGCGTAGCGCTGCGGATCGAGGACGACCGACAGCGGCGCGACATCCAAGTCGCCGCCGTAGTAGTGCCGCAGCGGCCGCACGACCGTGGACTGCAGATCGGTGCAGCTGCCCACCGCCTCAGCCAGTACGACCGACGGGTCGCGATCCCGCCGAACGCGCGCGATCGTCTCGGCCAGCTCGTCGAAGCGGCAGCAGAAACATCCACCGGTCACCTCAGCGGCGGCCCCGGGCGCGCTCAGTTCGACCAGCTGGGTGTCGACCAGGTCGGTGCCCTGATCGTTGGTGATGATCGCGACGCGTTCACCGGCCGCTTCGAGCCGGCGCGCCGCCGCCAACATCGTGGTGGTCTTGCCGGCGCCGAGGAACCCGCCGACCATGACGATTCGCATAACGCATCGACCTCCGACACACGTTGGAGCGGAGTTGAGAAATCGATTTCACAGCCGGCTTATGTAAACCCTAGATTTCGCGCCAATCGGATGTCAAGGCTAAGTGGCCTGTCGGGACCTGCTCCGGCCCATCTCGCGAATGCGATCTTCCTGCGCGGACAGCCGTGTGCGGACGGCACCGCGGGAAGATCCCACCCAGCACCTGATCTTCCTGCGCGGGCAGCCTCATAGGGCCTCCGGCGTAGGAAGATCCCACCCAGCACGCGATCTTCCTGCGCAGACAGCCGCATACGGACGGAGCCGCAGGAAGATCGCCGGCCGGAAAGCGTCAGTCGCCGAGCGGAGCGGGCGGTGGCGGCGGGGCCGATCCGTCTTCGGCGGCGGGGTGCTCGACGAGCGCCAGCACACGGGCGGCCATGAATCGGGCGGTGCGCACGGGCGTGCCCCGCCGCGTCACCTCGACTACTTCGACGATGCCGCGGCCCTGGGTGATCTCGACCCGGCGACCGGCCCGGGTGGCCGCGATGTCGTAACTGCGAACCCCGTCGCCGGCATCGATGACGATCTCGACGTGATCACCCTTCATGGCGCACCTCGGCTCGAGACAGGAAGGTCCGACCCGGTGCGGTCGCCTCTCGGCGCTTAAGCACACCGCGGCTTCAGCCGAACGATCTTCCGCGGTGGCGGTATTTTTATTGGAACCCGGGGACTCGCACCGAGCCGGACGACTGTTCAAACGAGCCGACCGGCCGAGTTATTTCCGCTCCCCCACCCCGATCGGGGTTGATCTGCGAATCACCCTCGATCGGGACGGCGGACCCAAGAGTCAGCTCTTGATGATGGGGTTGCCGAGCGGCAGGTCGGGGCCGCCGGTGATCGCCGAGCCGACGGCGAAGTAGATGTAGACGCCGACCGCGGCGAACAGGAACACGATCACCCCGCCGGTCTGCAGCCAGCCCTTGGACGCGTTTTCCGTGCCGATCAGCACGGCGATCAGGGCGAGTTCGACCAGGGCGAACACCGCGGTGAACGCCAGCGGAAGCCGCAGCGTCGCCAAGGTCAGCATGCCCATGATCACGATCCACGTGATGAGGAACAGCCCCTGGGTGTGCACCGCCGCGCTCGCGGTGATCGCGAACCAGTTGTGCAGCAGTCCCAGCACCAGGCCGGCGTAGCTGAGCCAGAACGCCCCGAAGATGCCGAAGACGCTGGCCACGGCGCTCTGCCCGACCGCGGCCGCCCAGATCGTGGCGATGGTCAGGCCGAGTCCGGTCGCAAAGGCGATGATCGCGATCGGCGCGCCCGCGGCGCTCGACGGCACGTAGCCGATCAGGGTCAGCGCGAGCGCGACCGAGCCAGCCACGAACACGGGAATGCCGAGCGCCGCGGGGTTTCCGGCGAAGAACGCGTTCTCCGCCGCCGCGGCCGGAGCCGGAGCGGCGGCCGCGGCGGGCAGGGAGCCGAGACCGAGGTGTTCCGGCGTGACGCTTCCAGCAGTCATGATGCCTCCAAGAGAACGGATGGTCAGACGTTCAGCCCGACAGATGAGTCAGCGACGCGCCCGCGGCGACGACGGCGCAGCACGTGTAAACCCAGCGGACGTGCAGCTGCCACCAGGTGATCCGGCGACGGAACCTGATCGGCAACGCGTTCAGCTCGGACCCCGGCACGGCGTGCAGTGCCAGCCACATGGCGGAGCCCGCCACGACGGCGATCAGCAGCAACACCACGCTCGGTGACATGCCACCACCTCCTCTGAGCCGGCTCAGGGCACGAGAATCGCGCGCCCGCGCACCTTGCCGTTGTCGAGGTCGTCGAGTGCCTTCTGGTAGTCGGTCAGCGGGTAGGTGGCCGTGTGCAGGGTGACCAGCCCGCGCGCGGCGAGCACCATCAGCTCGGCCAGGTCGTTGTACGAGCCGACCAGGTTGCCGATGAAGTTGATCTCCGTCGAGATGATGTCGATCGTCGGGACGTTGATCGCACCGCCGTAGCCGATGACGTAGTAGTTGCCGTTGCGACGGAGGCTGGCCACGCCGAACTCGACCGCGCCGCCCTCGCCGACGAAGTCGATCACGGCCTCGGCGCCGTTGCCGCCGGTGAGCTCCTGCACGGCGGCCACCGCTTGATCATCAGCGATGATCGTGTGGTCCGCGCCGAGTTCCTTGGCCAGCGCCAGCGCAGCGACGTTGCGATCGACGACGATCATCTCCACCGACGACAGCGCGCGCAGCACCTGCACACCGATGTGGCCCAGGCCGCCGGCACCGACGACCAGAGCGCGATCGCCCGGGCGCAATCGACGGGCCGCCTTGGCGACCGCGTGGTAGGCGGTGAGCCCGGCGTCGGCGAGGGCGGCGACGTCCGCCGGCTGCAGTGACGGGTCGAGCTTGATGGCCGAACGAGCCGTCGTCTTCAGGTACTCCGCATAGCCGCCGTCCGAGTCGATGCCGGGGAACGACGAGTTGGTGCAGTGCACGTCGTCCCCGTCGCGGCAGGCCCGGCACAGTCCGCAGGTCACCAGCGGATGCAGGATCACCGGGTCGCCCACCGCCACGTTCGTGACCGCGTCGCCCACCGCGGACACCCAGCCGGCGTTCTCGTGCCCGAGCGTGTACGGGAGGTCCACGCCGGACTTCTCGGCCCACTGGCCTTCGATGATGTGCAGGTCGGTCCGGCACACCCCCGCACCGCCGATCCGCACGATGACGTCCAGAGGGCCGGTGATCTCCGGATCCGGCACCTCGACGAGTTCCGGCGCCGCGTCGTACTTCGGCAACTGCACGGCTTTCATCGCGAAACCTCCTCGGCCGCCGACCCGGGGTAGCGCGTGGCCAGCAGTCCCCGGCAGAAGTGGGCGTTGCCGTCGATGCTGACGCGCACCGCGCGGGCGAAGCGCAGCCGCAACAGCGCGTCGTCGGGTGCTACCGGCGCGCCGTCGTCGCCGACCAGCACGAGGCATCCTGGGTCGAGCGGCAGATCGACGTCGGCGCGCCGGCGCAGGAGCCTTTCCCGCTCGGCACCGGCGGGTAGGTCAGCCAGCCGTGCGTGCGGCAGCGACTCGATCGTCCACCCGTCGGCGAGCAGCCGGCGGCAGGCTCGCTCCATGGCGGCGACGTGCGCCTTGCGTTGGAAGTTACGGCGCAGGTCGTCCAGTTCCGAGCCGGCCTCGTCGGGAAACGACCCGACGAAGCCGGCCCCGGCGGCCACCCCCGAATTGATCGCGTCAGAGGCGAAATGGTCCTCCAACACGATCGACGCCGACTCGACACCGGGCACGGAGCGCGCCGCGTCGTAGGCGTCGGCCACCATGAGGTAGGCGAAATTGGGCGAGCAGAAGTACGTCGGCAACCGCAGCCGCACCTCGGCGTGCGCACCGTCCACAGTTGAGGATGTGACGAAGTTCAGATCGACGATCGACTCGTCCAGCTCCGGATCCAGGACCGTGCGCAGCGCGTCGACCACCGCCTCGCGCCGGTCCGACAGGACCCCGGTCACGACGATGCGCCGACAGCGACGCCGGTCTCCGCCTCTTCGGGGATCTTGATCGCGAGCTCCGGCGGCACGTCGATGTCGTACAGCTTGGCTGCATTCAGGCCGAGGATCTTCTTCTTCTGATCGGTCGTGATCGGCGCGTAGTCGGTCATGTCCTCGGGGATCTGGAAGTCGACGAAGCGTTCGATCAGCCACTTGGGCGTCCACAACGCGTAGTCGCTGGCGAAGGTGATCTTGTCCTCGCCGATCCAGTACAGCAGCTCGCCGATCACCTGGGCGAAGTAGCGGGGCCGGGTGTGGATGAACGGCATGACCACCGACAGGCCGCCGTAGACATTCGACTCCTGAGTGGCGATCCAGCAGAAGTCCTCCAGCCGGGGCAGCCCGCAGTGCTCGACGATGAAGTTGAGGTCCAGGTAGTCCGACGCCACCGCGTCGACATCGTGCACGTCGAACGCGTCACGGTCCAGCGGCTTGAGCGTGGGGCCCTTGTGCACGTGGATGTTCTTGATGCCGAGGGCGAGGCACTCCTCGAGGTAGCGCCGGGCCCACGGGTCGGACAGCTTGTAGCCGCGGGACTGACCGTTCCACTCGGCGGTGTAGAGCTTCACCCCGCGCAAGCCGAATTTCTCGGCGTCGGCGCGCAGCCAGTCCAGGCCCTCCTCGCCGAAGCGCGGGTCGAACGAGTGGTTGTAGGTGAGCCGTTCGGGGTTCTTCTGGGTCAGCTCCCACGCCTGGTCGGACTGGCTGAACATGGTGTGGAAGAAGTCCTTGAGCATCGTTGTCTGGAAGATCGCGTGGTCGGCGTAGCCCTCGTCGAAGATGTCCCTCATCAACCGGTCCGGGCCGTAGTAGCAGTACTCGTCGTAGCCCCACTTGACCTCGTCCGGGCTGAGATTCGTGTGGTAGTCGAAGAAGCAGTCGATGAACTGCTTGCCATGGATGTTCTTCTGGTTCTGAGCGCGCCCGTCCCACAGATGGATGTGGCTATCCACGATGAAGTACTTCTCGCCGTCCTTCGTGTACATGCGCGATCTCCTCCGGGCTGGGTCGGTGACCCGACAGTAGGACCGGCCCGAATCCCGGGTTGTCTCAAAACGAGACCGTCGCCCCACCTCCAGCGGCCGTCTCATGCGGTGTCGGATCGAGGAGGCCGCCGTGACCGAATCCAACGCATCCAAGCCCGAGACCTACAGCCCGTGGACCGTCGTCAATGTCGTGTTCGCGCACCTCGCCGAGCAGGGCCTTCATCCCACATTGGGCGATGCCGGTCATCCGGGCGAGCCGGCCGCGGCCCTGCTCCGGGCACTGGGCATCGTCCCCACCATCGAAGGCGATGCGCGGACGGTGGAGCAGACCCGGCGCAAGCTCGCTGAACTGCGGGCGGCCGTCCTGGAGGGGTCCTGACCGCGTCTCAGGATGAGACCGTTCCGGGTCGCATCCGGGGCTCTAATCGTCCTCATCGTGGCGTGGAGCACACGCCATCCCCGAACCAGCCAGTCATGAGTCGGCAGTAGCAACGACCCGCGAAGGAGTGCCGATGAGCCGTCAAAGTGTGGCGAAAGCCCACCAGAAGATCCAGGAGCTGTCCTGGGAACCGGCGTATCACGAGCCGGTGGCGCACTACGGAACGGACTACACGTTCCAGAAAGCGAAGAAGAAGGACCCGCTCAAGCAGGTTCTGCGGTCCTACTTCCCTATGCAGGAGGAGAAGGACCACCGGGTGTACGGCGCCGAGGACGGCGCCATCCGCGGCAACATGTTCCGGCAGGTGCAGGAGCGTTGGCTGGAATGGCAGAAGCTGTTCTTGTCGATCATCCCGTTGCCGGAGATCTCCGCCGCCCGCGCCATGCCGCTGCTGTTCCGGACCGTGCCGAACCCGGAGCTGCACAACGGCCAGGCCATCCAGATGATCGACGAGGTCCGGCACTCGACGATCCAGCAGAACCTCAAGCGCATCTACATGAACAACTACATCGACCCCGCCGGATTCAACTCGAGCCTGCGCAACTTCCAGAACGACTACTGCGGGACGATCGGCCGGCAGTTCGCCGAAGGCTTCATCACCGGTGACGCGATCACCGCGGCGAGCATCTACCTGACGATCGTCGCGGAGACGGCGTTCACGAACACGCTGTTCGTGGCCATGCCGGCCGAGGCGGCCGCCAACGGCGACTACCTGCTGCCGACCGTGTTCCACTCGGTGCAGTCGGACGAATCGCGCCACATCAGCAACGGCTACGCGACGCTGCTCATGGCGCTGTCGGACGAGAGCAACCACCAGTTGCTCGAGCGCGACCTGCGCTACGCGTGGTGGAACAACCACCGGGTGGTCGACGCCGCGATCGGCACGTTCATCGAGTACGGCACGAAGGACCGTCGCAAGGACCGGGAGAGCTACGCGGAGATGTGGCGTCGGTGGATCTACGACGACTACTACCGCAGCTACCTCGTCCCGCTCGAGAAGTACGGCCTGGTCATCCCGCACGACCTCATCGAGGAAGCCTGGAACCAGATCTGGAACAAGGGCTACGTGCACGAGGTCGCGCAGTTCTTCGCCACCGGGTGGCTCGCCAACTACTGGCGCATCGACCCGATGACCGACAAGGACTTCGAGTGGTTCGAGTACAAGTACCCGGGCTGGTACGACCGGTACGGCAAGTGGTGGGAGGCCTACAACCGCCTCAGCACGCCGAACGGCCACCACCCGATCGTCGCCGAGAACGTCGACTACGTGTACCCGCACCGGTGCTGGACCTGCATGGTGCCGTGCCTGGTCCGCGAGGACATGGTGATGGACAAGGTCGACGGGCAGTGGCGGACCTACTGCCACGAGGCCTGCCGGTGGACCGACGCCGAGGCGTTCCGGCCGACCTACCAGGGCCGCAACACGCCGAACATGGGCCAGCTGATCGGCGCCCGCGAGTGGGAGACCCTCTACCACGGCTGGAACTGGGCCGATGTGGTGAAGGACATGGGCTTTGTGCGTGACGACGGCAAGACCATGGTCGCCCAGCCGCACCTGGACCTGAACCCGAAGAAGATGTGGACGCTGGACCACCTTCGCCGGATGGGTCCCGTGCAGAGCCCGAACGTGCTGCTCAACCAGATGTCCGACCAGGAGCGGGCCGCGTTCCAGGCCGACTACAACCGGCAGGGCCCCGCCGGCAGGCCGGCTCCCGCCCAGAGGTAGTCCGGGGGCCTGATCGCGGTCGGAGGGAGGCGACCTCCGGCCGCCTCCCTCGCCACAGCGACAGTGCCCCATTGAAAGGCAAGCAGCCATGGGCGAGAAGCACCGCGTGCGATTCGAGCCGGTCGGCATCGAGATCGAGGCCGACGAGGACCAGAACATCCTGCGCGCCGCCGCCGAGCAGGGCGTGATGCTCATGCACGGCTGCAAGGAGGGCCAGTGCGGTTCGTGCAAGTCGTTCATCCTGGACGGCGAGGACGTCGAGCACGACCGCTACTCCACGTTCGCGCTGCCCGACTACGAGAAGGAGGAGGGCTACACCCTGCTGTGCCGGGCGCACGCGTACGAGGACCTGACCATCGAGCTGATCAACTACGACGAGGACATGATCCGCTCCGGGCTGCCCATCCAGCAGGCGGTCGTCGAGGTGGTGTCCAAGGAGCACGTCACCCACGACATGGTGCAGCTGGTGGTGCGGCTGGTCGAGCCGGCCGACCTGAAGTTCTTTCCCGGCCAGTACCTGGACTTCGAGGTGCCGGGCGCGGACGCCACCCGCTCGTTCTCGATGGCCACCACCTCGGCGGCCGGCGGGCTGCTGGAGTTCGTCATCAGGATCTACCCCGACGGCCTGTTCTCCGGCTATCTGGACGGCGAAGTCGCGGTCGGCGACCGGATGCGGGTGACCGGGCCGTTCGGGGTGTTCACGTTGCGGGATTCCACCGCCCCGCTGGTGTTTCTGGGCGGCGGAGCCGGCATCGCGCCGATCCTGGCGCTGCTGCGGTCGATGGCCGA